>Ga0116152_10000547_pt1 | contig 30472 bp, 27 predicted proteins | sample AD_UKC119_MetaG_FD_89894 | JGI IMG/M metagenome (GOLD analysis project Ga0116152, IMG submission 89894) | Active sludge microbial communities of municipal wastewater-treating anaerobic digesters from Hong Kong - AD_UKC119_MetaG | ecosystem: Engineered > Bioreactor > Anaerobic > Digestate... | reverse complement strand
TGCTGATGGGGCAGGATTTCTCTTCCGGTTTACCATCCTTTGTGCCAACGCTGTAGGTGGCGTTTTCAATCGTGCGCTTGGCTTCCAGGAAAAAGCCTTTGCACAATTCCTGCCAGCTTCCGATGAGCAGCGTTTTGCTGTCGCACATAGCCTGAAGCTCTGCTTCTTTGGTGATGTACTGCATGAATTGATCGTTAAGGCAGACCGGAATCCCGATGATTTCCTGATCCTGCGATTTGACGAAGGGGCAGAACAGGGTATGACCGTTTTTGCCATAGGCGCCTTTATAGTATTCTTCCTTTGCCAGCCGGAGCGTTTTTTCGTTGTCGACGATGGAGGTCATCTCAACCTCGGAGGGGAAGCTTTTTTTGACGGCCTCTTTGTAAGCGTGCATCGCGATCTGGTGCTCGATGCTGGACGCACCCAGCGACCAGCTGAATTCAATCAGCTTGCGTCCCAGCAGCATATAGGTGCAGTCTGCCGTGGAAGAGCCGAAATCAAATACGATCGCTCCGTTCTGGGTTGAAACGTGGTTTCTTTGATTTTCAATGCTGGAGAACATCGCGGCGCGGGATTCCGGAATGACCTTTACGTCGTGTACGCCCGTCGCGTTCAGGATCAAGTCCGCATATGCCTTGCGCGCGCTGTCGGATGTCCAGTCGGCGGTTGTGGGGCAGCCAACCAGCAGGTCGATCTCCCTGCGGTCTGCGAGGGTTAATTTATCATCGTTGTAGATAAAAACCTCCTCGATCAGATTATAGAGATAACAAGCCATCAGCATGCCGTGCGTGATGCCGCAAACCTTCGCGGTCTGGGTATATCCATAGGGCTTGCTGAAGTCCTTGGGAGCAACTTTGAAATAGCGGAACGATTCGCCGTCCTCCTGGCTCCCCGTCCGCTTTAGCTTCCCAAGGCTGCGCAGAAAATCGTAATTGGGCTTTTGATGACCTTTCAATTTCCGCATCTGTTCGTTGGACAGCCAGATTTCCGAAGCCAGAACGCCGCCGTCCTTGCTGAGTACGAGCCGGGAATTCGTATACTTGTTGCTGTTGACCTCCGCCTGATAAGGATAGGCGCCTGTTGTATCGCAGTGGCCGTGATCAATCACCAGTGTCTTTCGTTCCATCGTTCATACCTCCTTTATATTGCTTCCGTGTTGTTTATCTGGTGGGTTCCTGCTGCATAATGTCCTGCAGGCCTGCCATGGCGTTTTGGTACAGTGTTTTGATCTGGGCAACGCTCATGGTGAGAATGGGACCCGATTCGATGTTGGGATCGAGCCGGCTGAACCATTCCTCCGTGAGGCAGGCGGTAACCGTATCGTAAATAGCAATGGCTTTACGGTATTTCGCGTCGATCGCGGCTTTCCGCTGGGCAAAGCTGTTCTGCAGGGCCTGCAGCTCGGCCGCATAGTCGGTATCCGGATTGTGCAGGTATTCGATTGCTTCGGTGACCATAGCGAAATCCTCATGATCCTCTTTAGCCGTAAGCTCCCGCTGTTTGCTGCTTTCCGTAAGCCGCTGCGCCGCCCTGCGCGCCTTGGGCAGATCCCGCACCGCCGTTATCTGCCGGCACTCGTTTTGGATGAACCAGTTTACGGTGTCGGGATCGCATGCAATGTCCGCGTTTTCCGGACTTTGATCGGCCTGGGTGTACTTCGCTTTCATTTTCTCAACGCTGAGGCGCAGGAAGTATACATAGTTGTTGAAGGCCATCAGATACGCGACTGAAGGATCGCTGATCGAGTCAAGGCTTACAATAAACGCCTCGATGCTCTTGAGTAAATCGAGAATTTCATTGCTTTTGTAAAACGCGTTGAGCACAATTTCGGATAATTCGTTCTTCCGCTGCATGCCCATGAGCGCGGCATATTCGTTAAAGGCGCTTTGCAAGGCCGTCTCCAGCCCCTGAACCAGGCTGCTGCTGGGGCTGAAGCGCAGCAGGGATTCGATGGTGTCCGCATGTACCTTCAGCTTCTTTTCATCCACGCTTTTTGCCACATCCTTTTCCTGCGGTTCATGGTCTCCCTGCTTATGTAAAATAGCGGATGCCAGGGATTTTAGGGGCTTGGCCAGCTTATCGCGAGCTTCGATCAGCTTTTCCTTCTGGCTGCGCTCCCTGTGATCTTCCAAATGCTTTCTATCCATCTGTACGCCACCTCCGCTTACAAAACGATCACAGGGGCGCCGTGCTCCTGCCGTACGGTAAAGGGATTTGCGTTGCGTTCAAACATGATTTTGTCCTTATTGCCGCCGTAGAATTTCAGCGCCACGCTTTTGCCGCTGTCCGAAAGGGCCGCTTCCTGAACGTCCGCCGCGTTTTGCACCACGGGCAGCGGTGCGCGGCTGTAACGGTCGAGCGACACAATACCTGTTTCCCCGTTGCACGCCGTATCGGAAATCACCGTGCCGCTTGCCGTGAGCAGCTTATATCCGTCCTGGGTGATGACTACCTCGGCCAGCGGTTCCGGTATCGTTTCAAACCGCAAACGCACCATATAGTTTTCAGCCGCCTTGTAAAAACCGGTGCTGACCTTGCCGTTTTGAAGGAACAGAAAGCCCGCGTCCCGCTCGCCGGCGGCAAAGCAGCTGACCGATTCCATGTGGAAGACCCAGCTGTCGGAGCCGTACGCCAGTACGGAGATTTCCGGCCGGCTGTAATCCCTGCGAATCAGGCACAAGCTGTCGCTGAGGCTGATGCTGGGGAGAAACTTGATAATCTTCCCGTCGGCAACGTTGCAATACCGGTATTCGCCTTCCCGCAGCGTGATGGTTTGCACACAGCTTTTGTCCTTCTGGCTGTAGAGCTCGATGGTTACGATGTCGTATTTGTTGCTGCCTCCCTTGGCTTCTACACGCACGGTTGTGATCCTGGAGCCGGCTGTGAGCGTATCGTCGTCGTAATACCAAAACCGGTAGGGCTTGACGCCAACGGACAGCGGCGCGTTGTTTTCGTACGGAAAGGCGGTGATCTCGTCGGGCTGATCCGGATCGGACGCGCCCGTTTCGGGCTCGGCCTGCAGATTTTCAAACGAGCAGCTGAGTGCGTTCATCTCGGCAATTTCACAAACAGCCAGCAGGGTAACGGCTTTGCGGGCATCTTCGCTGGTTTCGCCAAGACCTGTGGATTTGCAGATGAAAGCAAGCTTCTCTTCTATCTGCTCATCGGCGGTTTCTGCCTCGATACCCGCCTTTGTCGATCCGGCCTGTACCGCGTTTTCTTCCTTGTCGGCAGGGCTTTTGAGACCGAGTGCAGCACGGTATGTCTCGTTTTTGAAATACGCAAAGCATTCCGCGGCGCTTTGCGCCTCGGGCCATGCGGCGTTTTGCAGGATGCCCAGCCAAAATGCTTTGTCCAGAAAGCAGGCCGCCGCTTTTCTGGTTTCACCGTCCTCGGTATGGCTCACCAGCAAAGGCAGCGGTACGCAGTGTACCTTGGCAAACGATTGGAACGCCGGCAGCTGCCGATAGACCTCGATAGGGGAAAACTCTCTTTGCAAATCGACAAAATTCAGGATTGGTTTATTGTTCAGCCTAAAAACTCTGTTCATTGGATTTCCTCCACTCCTTCTGTGATATTTTCTGCACCGGTTCAGGATCTGTCCGGTTCACGTGCGGACCGGTGAACAGCCGTATGCGGCCATCGGCCTGGAATCCGCATGCCGAACCAGTAGGGCGATCCCTTGCAGACAGTATATCGTCGCCGGTCTGCCGTAATTTCTGCCGGAATCGGAGATTTGATTTCTACTTTTGTGCCTAGTGCATAGTATAGATGTTTTCAAAGGGACGGGGGCCGTTGAGGCGATATTCTTCCAACACATCGTAGACCTCGCAAATGTCATAGCGGCGCAGATCGATCAGAGCCAGTATAATCTGGTCCCGGATATCCTTCGGGTCAAAGCTGGAGGAACCTTTATGCATCAACTCGGTCGCTTCCGCTTCGTTCAGATGCAGCGCGATTACCAGTTTCAACAGTGTTTTTTTTGTGGGAACCACCTGGTTCCACCGCAGCTCGCTCCAGGTCGATTTGTCGATAAGGGCCTGCTGATAAAACGCGGCTTCGTTCAGGTTGCCGTTTTTCCGGTAAAAATTATCATTGTTAAGCCGGCGGATATACCGCAAAACGAGTTCATACAGCGATTCTTCGTCCATTCCCACATGAATTCGCTGATCGATAACCGCTGCGATTTCTTCATCGATTTTTTCCGTTTTTGGATAGGCGGGCGCATGCAGCCGCCTGCCGTTGCGGTATTCTTCCACCGCGCACAGTAGTTTTGTATCCATGGTGTATCCTCCAAGCATCGTGATATTTGCGTTCGGCACAGGAAATGGGTGATATTGCCGTGATGTGATGGGAAATATTAATGGGGAACGCGGTTATGGCCGGAGATCGGAACCTCGTTTGTTCTTCAATTTTCGTTTTCGCCTCCGTTATTCGTCCGCGAAGAAAACATCATCCGACAATCGTGCTAATTAAAATTATTATACCACCGATAATTGGAATATTTTGTATTGTTTTTGTATCAACTGAAGCGCTTTGGTTTGGCTTGATATAAAGGATTGCGGCCGTTTTGCGCCGGTGGGATGCACGGCGTTTCGCGGGCAATAAAAAATCGGTTTAAAAGCGCTGCAAATTGGTTATATAAAAAGCGTAAGGAAACGGAAAGCCCGACGGCTCCCAAACGGAGCGCTTACGCAAAAGGAGAATGAAAATGAAGAAGAATATAGGACGGACAGACAGATGGATCCGCATTGTTTTGGGTGTGGCGCTGCTGCTGTTTGCGTGGCTGGGGCAGGGCAACCTGCGCTGGCTGGGATTGATCGGCATTATTCCGGTGGTCACCGCGTTGATCGGCTATTGCCCGCTGTATGCGCTGCTTAAAATCAGCACCAATAAAAGCGACGCAAAGTAAACCCTCACGGGATGCAAATCCCCGTGCTTTCATAAGGGGCATCGGAGAGCCGCGGCTCTCCGATTGTATTCGTATCGACCGGCTTTGCCGGTCGGGCGGGGAGTTTGCAGCATTGCTGTAAACATTATACGAATCTTAAAAAGTGGCCATGCCGCTTTTTTAACACAATACCCCGGAAGCTTTAGCTTCCGGGGTATTTGTATACGATAGGATAGCCAGCCGGCTGTGGAACTAGGCCGGATCTTCCGACTGTTTGCGGATGTCCGCAACGGAATCGCGCTCCACCAGCGTGCCTTTGCTGTAGACGTAGTTGTTGGAAGCCTTTGGCTTGCTGATGCGCGACAGCATGGACTGCATGCTGTATTCGGCTATCTGGCGGCGGTCGAAATTGATGCTGCTCAGATGCGGGATCATCAGCTCGCAAAGCTTGGTGTTGTCAAAGCTGATCACGGATATTTCCTGCGGCACGCGCACACCCATCCTATCCAGCCGCTGCATCAGGGTAAACGCGGCCTTGTCGCAGTGGCATACAAAGGCGGTCGGCAGCGGATCGGGCAGAGGGAAGTCGATGGTGTACTTGCCGGTCAGCGGATCGTTGTTGTTGACCAGCCACTCGCTGTTGACGGGATAGCCCTGGAGCTTGAGCGCCTTTTCATAGCCGAAGTACCGGTCGCAGATGCTGGAGGTGTTGCTGATATCGCCCACAAACCCGATTTGCGTGTGCCCCTTCTGGATCAGGTAGTCGGTCACCAGCTGCCCGAGATGGTAATTGTCTGAAATAACACAGTCGATATTCATTTCCGGCAGATAAAAATCGATGGCGATCTGCGCGCCCGGCAGCAGCATCAGGCGCTTAAGATAGTCGTGGCGGAATTCGCCGGCGATAAATATGCCGTCATAGTGCTCCGTGCGCAGTTTTTCGGGGATGGAGAGATCGGTCTCCAGCGCGCTGTTGATCACGAAGGAGGACAGCTCGTAGCCCTGTTCCGCGCAGGCTTTACTGATATAATAATAGATCGTTGTATAGAACGTATCATCTTCCAGGAAGAAGCGCTTGGGGCAAACAAAGGCAAACCGATATGCCTTGGGGGCCGACGACCGCGTCTTTTTTAAGTAGCCGATCTGCTTTGCGGTCAGGAGCACCTGCTGGCGCAGCTCGCTGCCGATGCCCGGCTGATTGTTGATGGCTTTTGAGACGGATACTTTCGTAATCCCCAAAGCGTCCGCAATATCCTGCATGGTTGCTTTTTTGGTCATGATCCGTACCGCCTCTTTTCTTTAGTAGAACTGGTTACTATTATATTTCGTATTTCATCGGCAGGCAAGTATGGATTGTCTGACTTGGAATATATGCAAGATGCGAGGGCTTCATTTGCAGCGGGAATGAAGCCCTCGCGCTTAAATCAGGGGTTATTCTGCTTTGCTGGCATCCAGTTGTGCCTGGAATTCGGCAATCAGTTCGTCCACACCGGCTGCTTGCAGCATGGCCAGCGCGTCGTCGATATTGGCGTCATAGTCCAATACGCCGCAGGCAATCGGGGCAATCACGGCGGAAATCTGCGTCATAACGTCTGCATACTGGGTTTGCACGTTGCTGGCGTCAAACGTGAACTTGGCCGCATAGCCTTCCACTGCCGTATCGTTGAGGGTGTACAGTGCGTCAACCGTCGCCTTGGGCGCGGTGATGGAGGTGCGCAGGAAGGTAACATTACCAAGCATCCAATCGGCGAAGCTGTAGCCGGCGGCGCCGGTGATCGGATCGGCAATGATGCTGATGCTGCGGTCGCCCACGATGGTGTAATCGATGCCTTCGCGGCCGTAGATCATCAGGTCATAGTTTTCCTGGCTGGCATAGACCCAGTTGAGGAACTTCACGGCAGCTTCGGGATGCTCGCTGGCGGCGGGCACCGCGTTCATGTTGCGCGTGCCGTAGGGGCGGATGCGGGTCTTTTCGGGTGCGAGGTTCAGGTTGATAAAGTCGTCGGTGGTAATGTCGGGATAGTTGTTCTGGATTTGCGTGATATCGCCGACCGTGCCGGCATGCACAAACCAGTCGCCGGAGTTCAGCTGGTTGTTCAGCTGGTCGGAGGTGGTGGTCAGCACGTCGGGGCTGATCAAGCCGCTTTCGTACCACAGGCGGGCGTTCGCGCAGTCCTTCTTAAAGATGTCGGACGCGAAATAGTTGCTCACCGTGCCGTCCTGCGTGACGAGGAATACCTTGTCATAAATGACGTAGGGCCACTCGTCGTAGGTCATGCTGGCAAGACCGAAACGGGAGGTGTTGGAGCCGATCATGGGGATGTACGGCTTCTGCACGCCGTCCCAGTTCTCCATCACGGTGATGAAGGCCGCGGTCAGCTCTTCAAACGTGGTGGGGACTTCCAGATCGTATTTTTCCAGAATGTCTTTGCGGATGGTGATTTCAGGATCCAGTGCGGACTCTACCCAGTAGGCCGGGATGGCGTACTGCACGCCGTCCACCTGTCCGGATTTCATCATGATGTCGGGGTTGACGGCGAGGATATTCTCGCCATATTCCTGCACGGCTTCGGAAATGTCCGCCAGAGCGCCGCGCGAGGCATAGTTGGACAGGGAAACACGGTCGTTCATTACCTGGAACAGATCAAACGCTTCACCGGTGGAAAGCATAATGTTGATTTTCTGATCCCAGGCATCCCACGGGATGTACTTGAGCTCCAGCTGCACGCCGACGCCGTCTGCCAGCAGCTTATCATTGATAGCCTGCAGGCCGCCCTCGAGATCCTTGGGCTCGTCACCGGGCACAACATACAGCACCGTCGTCAGTTCTTCGCTGTCAGCCGCCGCAGCCGAGCTAATGCCCATGCCGAACAGCAGCGTTGCACACAGCAGATACACCAACAGTTTTTTCATTTCGGATACCTCCTCATAATCTTTGGCCTATAACGATTTAACCGCGGGGTCATCCCTTAACCGAACCGATTACCAGCCCTTTGACGTAGTAACGCTGCAGGAACGGATAAAGCAGGACAATCGGTCCGATGGTGATGATGGCGGTTGCCATCTTAAGTGATTCTGTCGGCGGCGTCACGCTGGTCGCCCCGGCAATGTACTGCAGGTCCTTGAGCATCGAGATTTGGGATTTAAGCTGCAGCAGCAGGTATTGGATGGGGTAGAGATCCTTGCTGTCCACCAGCATAATGGCGTTCCACCAGTCGTTCCAGTACGCCAGGCCGTAAAACAGGCCGACCGTGGCCATGACCGGCATGGACAGCGGGAAATAGATGCGCAGGGCGATTACCACGTCGTTTGCACCGTCGATGGTGGCGGACTCGCGCAGCGAGTCGGGCAGGCCGCTCATATAGTTGCGTACCAGGAACAGGTTGAACGGGTTAAACAGCAGGCTGGGGATGATCAGCGCCAGGAGGTTGTCCTTAAGCCCCAGGGCGCGGCAGATCAGGTACCAGGGAACGATGCCAGCGCTGAATACCATCGGGATGAAGAAGATCATGCCCAGCGCGCCGCGGTACGCCACGTTTTTATTGGCCAGCGTATAGGCCGCGCCGCCGGTGATCACTACAGCGCCCAACGTGCCCACAACCGTTACAAAAATGGAAATCGCATATCCGTGCAGCACGCTGGATCCGCCCTGAAAGATCAGCTTGTAGGCATATACCGAAAACTGCTTGGGGAAAAAGCTGTACCCGTTGCGCATGATGGCGGTCTCATCGGTGAAGGAGACCATCAGCGTCAATATCATGGGGAGCAGGCAAGCCAGGGTAAACAACCCGATGACGAGCCCGATGATAAAATTGGCCGGAGAAACCCGTTTTTTACTTGCCCAATGGTCTGCCATTGCTGTTGTCCTTTCCTCTGCGGACGGCTGTTAATACAGCGCGCCGTCGGGATATATTTTCCGAACCATGTAATTGGAACCGAACACCATCACAAACCCGATGATGGACTGGAACAGGCTGATGGCCATGGCCTGCGACGGATCGCCGATCTGGCGCAGCGAGCGGAACACGTAGGTATCGATGATGTCGGTGGTCTTGTACAGGGTGCCGTTATCGCCGATCAGCGCGTAGATCATGCCGAAGTCGCCGAACATGATCTTGCCGATGGCAAGCAGCGTCATGATGATGATGGTGGGCAATATCAGCGGCAGCGTGATCTTCATCATGATTTGGAAGCGGTTCGCGCCGTCGATGGCGGCGGCCTCGTGCAGCGAACCGTCGATGCCCGTGATGGCGGCCAGGTAGATGACCGCGGTCATGCCTGCGCCCTTCCACAGGCGCACCAGTGTCAATATGCCGGGCCAGACCGAAGAATCGATATACCAGTTTTTGGCCTCCAGCCCCATTTTTTCGGCGATGCGGTTAACGATGCCGTATTCGTTGGAAAAGAGGCTCAGCAGAATGTAGCTGACGACGATCCATGAAATGTAGTTGGGGAACAGCATGATGGACTGCGTAACCTTTGCGTACCGCGCGCTGTGAAGCTCGTTAAGCAGCAGCGCCAGCAGCACCGAGACCAGCGTGCCCGATATAATGAACAAAAGGTTCAGGTATATGGTATTGAAGGTGACCAGCGCCGCATTTTGGGAAGCGAAGAAAAACTTAAAGTTCGTCAGCCCAATCCATTCGCCGCGCGTGTAAATGGCAAAAATGCTGCTGTTGTGATAGCTGAAGCGCTGAAACGCAATCGCGATATACGGATAGGATACGTAGCTGAACACTATCACGTACGCCAGTGCGGGAAGCGCAACCAAGTAGGAAAACCGATTGCGGGCGATATCCTTGACTAAAGACAGTTTTCTGTTGTTCTTTGCAGAGGCCACCGTGACCATCCCTCCTGACTGCCGTTGCTTTTTGGGAGCTGATTGAAGCGCCTTGCTTCATTTGTAAAGTTACTTACGCTTATCTGGTATACTCATAATATACAATAGTAATTTTACTATGTCAACTATATTTTTGAAGATTTTGTACACTATGACTAATAAATTACCATAATATCGTGTTTATAGTATAGGATAGGCCGAAATATCCAAAATATCTTTGACAATTTTCATTTCGTGTATTACAATGCAACAATAACAGGAGATATAAGTAACGTAACTAATCGATCGATTGGCTGCGAATTGCGTAAGGAGGACGCGGTATGACGTTCCATGAGAGAAAAGTGCAATTTGACCGTGAGTATAAGCCTATAGAGGTTGCGCTTCTCACGTTCCACGGGGTGCCGGGATTTGATGTGTATAATTGCTCCATTCCCTTTTTCTGGGAAGGCTCGCAATATATTTACGGCCGGATTGAGCGCCGCAGCGAATGGTCGCGCTCCTGGGTGCGGCTGTTTGCCCGTACGGGGCAGGATGATTACACCCTGGTTCCCGACAGTATGATCTACCAGCTGGAGGATCCCTTTATCAGCGTCATTAATAAGGAACTGATTCTCGGCGGCACGCACGTGCGCTTCAGCGGCGGAAAGGTGGAAACGGTCTACAGCTATTTCTACCGCGGGAAAAATCTCGAAGATATGCTGTATTTCACCACCGGTCCCGAGAACATGAAGGATGTGCGCGTGGTGCAGCTCAAAGACGGCGTCGGCGTGTTTTCACGCCCGCGCAGCGCCGATGTGGAAAAGCAATACGGCTCCGCGTCGGTGGTTGGCTTTGTGAAGCTCAGGGATATCGGCGAGATGACGGCCGGCCGGATTGCGAGCGCGCCGGTGATCCCCGATATGTTTGCCGACGGCGAATGGGGCGGATGCAACCAGTGCTATCTGCTGGACTCCGGCCTGATCGGGATTATCGGGCACAAAAGCTATACCCACTACTCGCTGCAAAACGGTAAGCAGGCGGTGTACACCAACGTATCGTTCGTTTATGATCCCGCCAGCAACCGGATCGTGGATGAAAAGATCATCGCAACGCGCAGCAGCTATCCGCAGGGTCCCGCCAAGATTCCCGAGCTGAAGGACTGCGCCTTTACCAGCGGCATCGTGATGCGCCCCGACGGCAGGGCCGACCTGTACAGCGGGCTGAGTGACACCATCGAAGGCCGGACTGTGATCGAATATCCCTTTACGGGCTTTGGAAACATTATCACCGTAGGCGAGTAACCGTTCCATACATTCCTCCAAACGGAAGGGGCTGCCGCAGTTTGATACTGCGGCAGCCCCTGTTATTTTCCTGCAAAACGGTAGTTTGTTAATTATTTATCTTTTGTGACCAAGTCACGGAAACCGATGCGCCCCACGAGGTATACTCTGCGTGTACCAACGTTAAAGGAGTGAACTTTTATGGCAGTTGTAACGATTACAAGCAATAATTTCGAGACGGAGGTTCTCAAGTCCGATCAGCCCGTGCTGCTGGACTTTTGGGCGCCGTGGTGCGGCCCGTGCCGCATGGTATCCCCGATCGTGGATGAAATCGCCAACGAGGTTACCCAAGCAAAGGTCGGCAAGATCAACGTAGACGATAATCCCGAGCTGGCCCAGCAATTCGGCGTGATGAGCATTCCCACCCTGGTCGTGGTGAAAGACGGCAAGGTGGTGCAACGCACCGTGGGCGCATTGCCCAAGAGCGCGATCAAGCAAATGCTCAACGTCTAGCGCAAACAAAGGAACGTTAGGGTGTCACCCCTGATCCTTTGCCAAGGGCACGGCCCTTGCACAGACCCTGGATCAGCGGAAATCCCTAACGTCCTTTTCTACAATAGCTTGCGCAGCTTTTGCTTATCCGTAATTTCCACGCCGCCGCGGTGGACGGCCACCATGCCTTCCCGGGCAAAGTATTTCAGCATGCGGCTGACCACCTCGCGCGCGCTGCCCACATAGCGGGCAATCTGTTCGTGGGTCATCGTAATGTTATCCACGCCGGACTTGGCCGTTTCGTCCAGAAGGAAGATGGCCAGGCGGCGGTCAAAGCTCATAAACAGGATCTGCTCCATCGCCCACATCACCTCGGAAAACCGTTCGGCGGTCAGGCGAAGGGCAAAGTTTTCAACATATATGTTTTCTTCCATCACCTTGGCAAACGCCTGCGCCTCCACCAGATATATTTCGGTCGGACGCACGGCTTCGATAAAGATATCAAAGGTAATGCTGCGGATCAGGCAGGAGGCGGACAGCACGCAGGCCTCCCCGTCGGCAAGGCGAAACAGCGTAACCTCCTTGCCCTCATCGGAGAGGATATAGGTGCGCAGTCCGCCGGAGCGGAGGATCAAAACGCCGACGCAATCGTGAATGCCGGAATGCACGGTTTCACCCTGCTGATAGCTTACGGCCCTGGTGTGGCTGACGATCAGCTCCGCCTGCGCGGCGGTCAGCCGATCCCAGAACGGGAGCGCCGACTGTACGAACTTCATATCCGGATTTTGCATAGCACACCTCACAATTCAACTTCATTTTATCATATACGGGAGGGATACACCATGACCAGTCAAAAAGTACTCATTGTCGGCGGTGTAGCAGGCGGCGCTTCGGCGGCGGCCAGGCTGCGCAGGCTGGACGAGCAGGCGGAGATTATCCTGTTTGAGCGGGGAGAATATATCTCCTTTGCCAACTGTGGTCTGCCGTATTATATCGGCGGCGAAATTACCGATAAATCCGCGCTGACACTGCAGACGCCCAAGAGCTTCCGTGCGCGCTTCAATGTGGACGTGCGCATTCAAAACGAGGTTACGGCCATCGACCGCGAGCAAAAATCCGTAACGGTGCATAACCTCAAAACCGGCGAAACCTATCAGGAAAGCTATGATAAGCTGATCCTGTCCATGGGTGCCGATCCCGTGGTGCCGCCGATCGACGGCATCCAAAACCCGAAGGTATTTACCCTGCGCAATATTCCCGACACCTATAAGATCAAGGGCTTTATCCAGGAAAACCATCCCAAGTCCGCGGTGGTGGTCGGCGGCGGGTACATCGGCGTGGAAATGGCTGAAAACCTGCACCATGCGGGGCTGGACGTGACGATTGTGGAGATGCTCGATCAGGTGATCGCGCCGCTGGACTTTGATATGGCCGCCGACGTGCACCGCCACATCCTTTCCAAGGGCGTCAAGCTGATGCTCAAGACCACCGTTAAGGGCGTCAAAGAGGCGGACAACGGCCTGACCGTGGTGCTGGACAAGGGCGAAGTGCAGGCCGATATTGTAATCCTCTCCATCGGCGTGCGCCCCGAAAGCAAGATCGCCAAGGCGGCGGGGCTGGAAGTCACCCCGCGCGGCGCGATCGTCGTAACCGACGACATGCGCACCACCGACAAGGATATCTTTGCCGTGGGTGATGCCATACAGGTTACGGATTTTGTAACGCAGCAGCCTACGGTGATCCCGCTGGCGGGCCCCGCCAACAAGCAGGGGCGCATTGCCGCCGACAACGTGTGCGGCCGCGACAGCCGTTACACCGGCACGCAGGGCTCGTCCATCCTCAAGGTGTTTGACATGACGGTGGCTACCACCGGCATCAACGAAAAGACGGCCAAGCGGCTGGAGCTTAACTACGATAAGGTATTTACCTATTCCGCCAGCCACGCCAGCTATTATCCCGGCGCGGTCAACATGGCGATCAAAACCGTGTTTGAAAAGGAAACCGGTAGAATTCTGGGCGCGCAGATCGTGGGCTACGAGGGCGCGGATAAGCGCATCGACGTACTGGCGACCGCGATCCGCTTCGGCGCAAAGGCAGCCGACCTGACCAAGCTGGAGCTGGCGTATGCGCCGCCGTATTCCTCCGCGAAGGATCCCGTAAACATGGCGGGCTTCGTGATCGAAAACCTGCTGACCGGCACCGTGAAGAATTTTCACTGGCACGATGTGAAAAACCTGCCGCGCGACGGCAGTGTGACGCTGCTGGATACCCGCACGCAGATCGAGTACGAAAACGGGCACATCGACGGCTTTATCAATATCCCGCTGGACAGCCTGCGCGAGCATCTGGACGAGCTGGATAAAACCAAGCCCGTCTACATCACCTGCCAGGTGGGCCTGCGCGGCTATGTGGGTGCGCGCATCCTGATGGGCAACGGCTTTGAAACCTATAACCTAAGCGGTGGCTACCGCCTGTACAACAGCATTTTCGGCGTCGCACCCACCTCCACCGTGCGCATGAACCCCGAAACCCAGCTGCCGGAGGAGGGCGGAGAAAAACTGCCCAAGATCACGCCCACGGGCAAAACCATCAATATCGACGCCTGCGGCCTGCAATGCCCCGGCCCGATCGTGAAGCTGAGCCAGGCCATCAAGGAAGCCGACAAGGGCGACCTGCTGGAGATCAAGACCACCGACCCCGCCTTTGCGTGCGATATCGAAGGCTTCTGCCGGCGCACGGGCAACTGCTTTGAGGGCATGGTAAGCGATAAAGGCGTTGCCACCGCGCGCATCCGCAAGGGCCCCGCGGAGGCCGGCGCCAAGCCCGCCGCCCGCGACGACGGCAAAAACATCATCGTGTTCTCCGGCGATCTGGACAAGGCCATCGCCAGCTTCATCATCGCCAACGGCTCGGCCGCGATGGGCCGCAAGACCAGCATGTTCTTCACCTTCTGGGGGCTGAATATCCTGCGCAAAACGGAAAAGGTGAAGGTAAAGAAAACCTTCATGGAAAAAATGTTCGGCGCGATGATGCCGCGCGGCACCAAGAAGCTGAAGCTGTCCAGCATGAACATGGGCGGCATGGGCGGCAAGATGATCCGCGGAATCATGCAGAAGAAGAACGTTGAAAGCCTGGAAAGCCTGATGCAGATGGCCATCGATAACGGCGTGGAGCTGATTGCCTGCTCCATGAGCATGGATATCATGGGCATCAAGAAGGAAGAGCTGATCGACGGCGTGACCGTGGGCGGCGTAGCCGCGATGCTGGCACACGCCGAAGAAAGCGATATGAGCCTGTTCATTTAGGCGGCGTTTCCCTTTGGGGCAATTTTATAGCGAAAAACGGGCTGCCTTGACGGTCAGCCCGTTTTGTTGTGGAGATTTTCTCTTGTGGTTTTTCTCTTGCGTCAGCTTTTGCCATTTCTTAGCTTAACAAGGTATGGTTTTTCTCTTGCTTACTTCTCTTTTTATCCTAAAAAGAGAAGTAAGTCAGGCGGAGAACAGGGGCGTGGAAAGGTAGCGCTCACCGGTGTCGGGGAGGATGACGACGATGTGCTTGCCGGCGTTTTGGGGACGCTGGGCCAGCTGCATGGCAGCCCAAAGCGCCGCGCCGGCGGAGATACCGGCCAGCATTCCTTCTTCGTGGGCAAGGCTGCGGGCGGCGGCCATGGCGTCGTCGCCTTTCACGCGGATGATTTCGTCAAGGATGGCGGTGTTAAGCACCTTGGGCACAAAGCCCGCGCCGATGCCCTGAATGGGATGCGGGCCCGCCGTGCCGCCGGAGAGCACGGGCGAGGCGTCCGGCTCCACAGCTACGATCCGGATTTGCTTGTTTTTGGATTTCAGGTATTCGCCAACGCCTGTCACGGTGCCGCCCGTGCCCACGCCGGCAACGAAGATATCCACCTTGCCGTCGGTATCCGCCCAGATTTCGGGGCCGGTGGTGCGGCGGTGCGCCTCGGGGTTGGCGGGATTGACAAACTGGCCGGGGATGAACGCGCCTTCGGTCGCTTTGGCAAGCTCGTCGGCCTTGTCGATCGCGCCCTTCATGCCCTTTGCGCCCTCGGTGAGCACCAGCTCTGCGCCGTAAGCCTTAAGCAGGTTGCGGCGCTCCAGGCTCATGGTTTCGGGCATGGTGAGGATCAGGCGGTAGCCGCGCGCCGCCGCTACGCCCGCCAACCCAATGCCGGTGTTGCCGCTGGTGGGCTCGATGATCACCGCGCCGAGCTTGAGCACGCCGCGCGCTTCGGCGTCGTCGATCATGGCTTTGGCAATGCGGTCCTTAATGCTGCCGCCGGGATTTTTCCCTTCGATTTTCGCTAGGATGACGGCCGGCAGATTGTGCTTTTTCATCAGCCCGTCCAGCTGCATCAACGGCGTGCTGCCGATCAGATCGGTTAAGCTGTGTTTGATATTCATGGCAATGCCTCCTAATATACAATACATATATGATTAGTATGAATATAGTATAAACCAATCTATCGCTGCTGTCAATCCCCCTCTTGACAAAGAAAACCGCAATGCATACACTAAAACATATTGATTAGGTATGAAATCGGGGAGATAGGATGAGAATTTCCGCAAGAGGGCGCTATGCGCTGGCTGCGACTGCCAGCATGGCCGCGCGCTATGCCACGGGAGAAAACATCACGGTTGCCAGCCTTGCCGAGCGCCTGGGGATATCCAAAATCTATCTGGAGCAGGTGTTTTCGCTGCTGAAAAAAGCGGATATCGTATGCTCGCAAAAGGGCGCACAAGGGGGCTACCGCCTGGCGCGCACGCCGGAAACCATTACCGCGCTGGATGTGCTGGCGGCTACCGACCTATCGCTGTTTGAGCAGGCCGGCGACACCGTAAAGGCACAGGCGCCGGAGCTGGAGGCCGCGTTGCAGGAGCGCGTGTTCGGTGCGGTTGAAACCGCGGTCAGCGCCACGCTGCGCAGCCTGACCCTGCGCCAGCTGGTGGACGACGCCAAAAAGCGGCGCACAAGCCAAAGCTACATGTTTTACATTTGATGGGAGAACGCATGACTAGAACTAAAAGGACGCTTCCCTTCCAACTTGCCGCCGCGCTGCTGATCGGCGCGGGCTGCGCCGTGTACGCGCCGTTTGCACCGTTTACGCTGGGCTGGCTGACGGCGCTGAAATTACTTCTTTGGGGCGCGGCCGGCTTTGTGTGTACGTTTGGTCTGCGGGATAAGCTGCACAAGCGGCTTTTGCGCTATACGGTTCCGCTTTCGTTTCTGCTGGCGCTTACCTTTGTGGTGGGCGCGCAGATGCAGGTATACGGCGTGCTGGCCTTTCGCTGGCTGAATCTGCTACGCCTGGGCGGCCTGTGGATGCTGTGCTTTGTGCTGCTGTGCCACCTGTACGGCAACGTGCCGGTGTGGCTGAAACCGAAAACCCTCCGTGCGCCGCTCAATGCTGCGGCGCTGCTGTGGGTGTTTTTCCTCGGCTTTTGCGCGTTTGCCTGCCTGTGGCTGCTGTCATCCTATCCGATCCTGACCAATTATGATATCGCCGCGCATATGCAGCAGATCACCTCCGGAACGTACGAAACCCACCACGCGCTGGTGTACACGCTGCTGATTCAGGGGCTGCTGCGGCTGGCGGACTGCCTTGGCTATACGGCGACATGGTCGTTTTTGATGCTGGGCCTTTTGCAGATGACGGGCATGGGCCTAAGCCTGGGCTACGGCCTGGTAACGCTTAACCGCGCGGGCGCCCGCCGGGGCGCGGTGATCGCCGCCGCGGTGTACCTTGCCGTGTTTCCGCTGTTTGGCTACTTTGCGTTTTCCACCACCAAGGATACGTTTTTTGCCTGTTTTCTGCTGCTGACGGCGATCGAGCTGTACCGGCTGTCCCGCAGCCCCGCAAGCGTTTGGGGCATGGTGCGCATGGCGGTGTTCGGCGTGCTGATGTGCCAGTTCCGCTATAACGGCATCGCATCGCTGCTGCTGCTGAGCGCGGGAAGCGTGGTTTACCTGATCGTTCGCCTGATCCGGCGCAAACGGATAACCCCGCTGCTCAAACGGCTGGTGATTTTATTTCCGGTCATCCTGCTGCTCAACACCGGTACGTCCGCCCTGCTGATGCGGGCGACGGGCGCGGTTACGCCCGAAACCGTCAAGCGCGACGTGTTAAGCCTGCCGCTGCAGCAGCTGGCGCGCGTGCTGACGGTGACCGACGACGAGGCGGATCAGGCCAGGATCGAAGGGCTGTTCGGCGTGGACGATATCCGGGAGCGCTACTATCCCTACATTGCCGATCCGGTAAAGGCGGCGTTTCTCTATCCGGATGAAAACTACCGCACGGCGCTGCGCGCGTGGCTGAAGCTGGGGATCAAATATCCGGCGGTGTACCTGGAAGCGCTGCTGGAAAACACACGCGGAGCCTGGTTTATCGACGATCTGTCCCATACGCAGATGGATTACTGGACGGACGCCTACGGATATCTGGAAATCGATCAGGAGTATAATGACGCTGCCTATCCCATTGCGTACCAGTCCTTCCTGCCCGGGCTGCAGGCGTGGTATAAGCGCGTGTTCAACGATAACCAATACCTGAATATCCCGCTGGTGCGCTACCTGTTTGCGCTGGCTGTACAGACATGGATTACCATCCTTGCGCTGGGCTTTGCGGCTTACCACAGGCGGCTGCACGCGTCGCTGCTGGCGGTGTTTGCGCTGTGCGTGATGCTGCCGCTGCTGCTGCTGCCGTGCATGATCAGCCGCTATTTCCTGCCGCTGTTTATGCTCAATGCCCTGTGCCTGCCCGCGCTTACAACACATAAGGAGAAACTGACCGCATGAAACGACTGCTGACGCTGGTCCTTTGCTTACTGCTGCTGGTGCTTCCCAACCTCTCTATGGCGCTTACCCAAGACGAAATCGACTGGCAAGTGGACGATTATTTCAAAAAAAGCCGCACAACGGGCGGTGCGCTGGTTGTCGTCAGCGCTGGCGAAATCGTGTACGAGCATTACTACGGCTATCAGGACAAGGCGCTGGAAATCCCGCTGACCGCCAACACCTATTTTCGCATCGCGTCGGTTACCAAGATGATCAGCGGCATCGGCCTGATGCAGCTCTACGAGCAGGGGCTTGTTGAGCTGGACGCGGACATCAGCACCTATTTTGGCTATGAAATCGCCAATACCTATTATCCCGATACGCCCATCACGCTGCGCCAGCTGATGAGCCATACCTCCACCCTGAGCGTCAACGGCGGTTACGGCAGCGGCGCTACCATCCACGATATGCTCGCCAAGGAGCTGAAACGGCGCGGCAATTATACCGACAACGAGCCCGGCAGCGTGTATGCCTACTCCAACTTCGGCGCGGGCGTGGTGGGCGCGATTATGGAGGCGGTCACAGGCGTGAGCGTGAACGAATACATGACGGAAAACGTGTTTCAGCCGCTGGGGCTGGACGCGGCCTACGATCCCGGCCAGCTGTCGGACCCTTCCTGTATTCCCAACATCTACGCGGCGGACGGCTCGCGCTACCGCAGCGTTGCTTATATGCTGAACGAGGGCTATGAGGACTTTGCCGATCCCGAAAACCACTACCGCACCACCGTGGGCAGCCTGTGGATCCGCGCCGACGATCTGGCCACGCTGGCTATCGCCCTGTGCGGCAACGGCTCGGTGAACGGTGTGCAGCTTTTAACCCCCGAGAGCATCTCCCTGATGCGGGACGATCAGGCGACCTACGGCGCCAGCGTCACGGGCGAAAGTCCCTACGGGCTGTTTACCCAGCGGGAAGAAACGCTGCTGGACGAGAATCACACGCTGTATGGGCATCAGGGCATGTTCGGCGGCATTTTATGCAACGTGTACTTCGAGCCCGCCACGCAATTTTGCTTTATCATGCTGACCAACGGCTGCAACAATGTGCTGGAAGACCATGTCGGCGTACTGGCGCGCCGCCAGTTTGCCTTTGCGTATGAAACCTTTGTGACCGACGGGAACGTGGATCCGTTTCTGGTGCAATAGTGCCGGATTGCTGCTTTTTTTTGCGCCTGCCGGCGCCCACGATCAAACGAGGAGGAGCTTACGTATGAAACGATGGCTGTCCGTTGCCCTGTGTCTGCTGCTGCTTGTGCTTCCTTCCCTGACCTGTGCCGCCAGCCAGACCGAGATCAACCGGCAGGTGGACAGCTATTTCACCCGCAGCAAAACCGTCGGCGGTGCGCTGGTGGTATTTCAGGACGGGGAGATTGTCTATCAGCGCTATTACGGTTATCAGGATACCTCGAACTATGCGCCCGTGACCCAGGATACGTATTTCCGCGTCGCTTCGGTTACCAAGATGGTCTCGGCGGTGGGCATCCTGCAGCTGATGGAGCAGGGGCTGGTGGACCTGGACGAGGATATCGGCACGTATTTCGGCTACGAAATTGCCAATACCTATTATCCGGATACGCCCATCACGCTGCGCCAGCTGATGAGCCACACCTCCACCGTGAGTGAAAAGGGCGGATACTCCAATGGCAACACTATCCATGATATGCTCTCCAAAGAGATCGCCCGCCGGGGCAACTTTACGGATAACCGGCCCGGCAGCGTATACGCGTATTCCAACTTCGGCGCGGGCATCGTGGGCGCGATCCTGGAAGCCGTTACCGGCGTGAGCGTGAACCAGTATATGCGCGAGCATGTGTTTGATCCGCTGGGCATCGACGCCTCCTACGATCCGGCGTTGCTGCAGGACACCGAGGATATTACCGACCTGTTCAAAAGCGACGGCACGCGCTACCGCAGCGCATGGGGGCTGATCCGCGACGGCTATGAGGATTTTGCCGATCCCGAAAACCACTATGCCACCACGGTGGGCAAGCTGTGGATCCGCGCCGACGATCTGGCAAAGATCGCCATTGCCTTGTGCGGCGACGGCACGGTGGACGGTATGCAGCTGCTTGCGCCGGAGACCGTGGCCCTGATGCGCAAGGACCCATCGACGGTGGGTGTAAGCGTGCTGTGCGAAAGCCCGTACGGCCTGTTTTTGGAGCGGGTGGACACGCTGGTGGAAGGGCGCACCTTGTACGGCCATCAGGGAATGGTCGCCGGTGTGCTGTGCAATGTGTATTTCGATCCCCAAACGCAGTTCGGGTTTGTGATGCTGACCAACGGCTGCAACAATGTACTGGACAATCATATCGGCGTGCTGGCGCGCCGCCAGTTTACCTATACGTATCAAACCTTTGCCGGCGCGGCGGGCCCAATCGAATAGCCGTCCTAAAAAGTAAGCTTTTACTAGAAATCCCGCCGTCTGTTAAAGACGGCGGGATTTTTATACGGGATATCAGGGGATTACGCCTGTGCGCTCCACAGCCCGTGCAGGTTGCAGTAGGCATACGCGGCAACGGCTTTGTCGCCGTCGGCGAGCATGAACACGGCCTCGGGGGCGTCGCCCGGGTTAAGGCACTTGCGCTGGCCGCCCTTTTCGGACTGCAGATACACCCATTGAATGGAGTGCTGCTCGGTCATCGGATGGGGCACGGAGCCAACCTTCACGGTTACCTTGTTGCCATCGGCTTGGATTACGGGCACATGCTTTTCCGCGGCAGCGTCCACGGTGTTGGGCACAAGCTCGGTCATCTCCTCGCCGCAGCAGACCATCTTCACGCCGGAATAATGCAGGGTTCCTACCAGATTACCGCAGTGTTTGCAGTAGAAGAAACGAACTGGACACATAATAATTCCCTCCTGTTTGCTCGGTACATTAAGGACCTAAGTCATATTTTTAGTATACGTCGATTTCCAGGATATTGAAACCGGTTTTTTAGTCGGCGTCCGCTTTTTCCAGCGTGATGGTGTCGCCGTAGTTCATAAACAGCAGATTGTCGGGCGTAAACGCCGCGGGATCGGCGCTGAACCAGTGGATGGGTGTGTTATGCTTTGCACCCACCAGCGCCGCGCACTCCATAGCCTCGGCGGCGTCCATGTTGTACTTGCCGTCGATAGGGAAAAACGCGTAGTCGATGCTGTATTGCTGCAGGTCGGCCATCGAGTCGAGCTTGTCGGTATCGGCGGCGTGGTAGACCGTGATGCCGTCAAACTGCACAATCAGGCCGTTGGTCTTTTTGATGTCGTGGTTCTTGTTCTTGGCGGGTACGGGGATCACCGTAACTTCACCGAGGGTAAAGGTATTGTAGGTGCCGTCTTTGTTGATGGTGTCCTTTACACGCAGGATCATGCAATCGTCATTTTGGGGTACGATGTCGACCTGGTTGTGGTCGGAATGCTCGTGCGTCACAAGGATGATATCCGCGTTATGCGTGTAGGTATAGCCGTCGATTTTGTAGGGATCGATGTAGATCACGGTGCCTTCGGCGGTTATAATCATCAGATGCGCGTGCCCGATATAAGTCAGCGTCGGCTGTGCGGCGGTCTGGGCTGTGCCGGCGGATGCGGTGCACAGCAGCATAGCGGCGGCAAACAAAGCAAGTGTCTTTTTCATGGGTCATCCTCCTTGCCCGATGCGCATATGGGTGGATCGGCTGTCTGTTTTGCGCAGTATTGTCGATTTCAATATAGGAAAATCAAGGCCGGTTGTCAAGCGCGTATGCCCAAACACCGGCATTGACGAACGCGGTCAACCCGCCTATACTGTAAAAAAGCAATGACCTCTGCTACAGACAAAGGGAATGACCCAGTATAGGTACCTGATGATGGATAATGAAAAGCATAAAAAGCTGGAATATGAATATCGGTTATTATCGGAAAACGCTTTGGAGTGCATATGGGTTTTTGATATTCAGGCGCAGAGATTTACCTATATGAGCCCCAACGTCACAGAGCTTAGAGGCATTACCGTAGAAGAGGCAATGCAGGAGTCCCTTGCCGACGCCGTGCCGCAGGAATCCTACGATACGGCGGTGAAAAACACGCGGATGATGGTGGAGCGCTACCTGGCCGGCGAGCGCAGGAAAGAGATGCTCACCACCGTTAAAGACATGCGGATCTATACCACCGACGGGAAGATCAAGCAGATCGAAGTCACGGTGCGGCTGATCCAAAACGAAGAAACCGGCGCGTTTGAAATGCTGGGTGTCTCCCGCGATATCACGGAGCGCAAGCGGCTCGAAGAGCAGCTGACCCAGGCGCTTGCAGGTAAAAACGAGATGATTGCGCGGCTGGAAAAATCCGAAAAAGCCCTCAAACGGCTAACCGCGGAGCTGAACCGCAAAAACAAGGCGCTTGGGGAGATTGCCGTTAAGGACGCGCTGACCGGAATCTATAACCGGTATTATTTCGACCGGAAGGTTGCCGAGGAAACCGATCGCTGCCAGCGCTATGTATATCCGCTTTCGATGATCCTGTTCGATATTGACAATTTCAAAACCATCAACGATACCTGGGGGCACGACATCGGGGATCATGTGCTTAAGCGGATGGCCGCCGCCGCGAAAAAAGCGGTGCGCCGGCAGGATGTGCTGGCGCGCTGGGGCGGCGAGGAATTTGTGGTGCTCATGCCGCACACCGACCTGCAGGCCGCCGTTGCGGCCGCCAATAAGCTGTGCACCCGGATCGAAGCCCTCGGGCATCCCGAAATCCAAATTCCGGTTAAGGCAAGCTTCGGCGCCGCGCAGTATATACGCGGCGAAAGCAAGGAAAGCTGGTTCCAGCGTGTGGACCATGCCATGTTTTGCGCCAAGGACAAGGGCGGCAACTGCGTGATCGGCATGGGCTGGACGCAGGCGTTTCCGTTTGTGAAGGTGACGATGGAATGGAAAAAAAGCTGGGAAAGCGGCAATGCGCACATCGACAGCCAGCATAAGCGGCTGGTTGCCCTGATGAATAAAACCATGAGCGCGATGCAGGGCAGGGAAAACACAGCCCCCGGCGCAGCGCTGGAAACGCTGCTGCACAACATCCGCACGCATTTTGATACGGAAGAAGCGCTGCTGCAAAAGGTGCGGTATCCGCAGGCGGATACGCACGCCGCGCTGCATGACGCCCTTTGGGCCCGCATCACGGCGCTGCACCGGCAGCTGCAATCGGGAGAGACTACCGCTGCGGCTTTTTTCGCCGTTTTGCTGGACGAATTGCTGATCGGGCATATACAAACGGAGGATTTTCAGTTTTTTCCTTATTTGAAGCGTTTATCGTAGCGCACGCAAGCGGCCTTTATAGGTTGTAAAAGGGATAAGACGGTTGCGGCTGATGGGCGTAAATTACGATTGAAATCAACGCATTGAAACAGGCCGCCATTACGCAGCCAACAGAGCTTGCGTGGAATGACGGCCTGTTACCCATTGCCGTGTATTTAATATGCGCATCTTATGAATGTGCTGCGGATTAAGGTTCAGATCAAAACAGCTTTCCGACTTTGCCAAGCAAACCGCCAATGCCGTCAAGGTTGATCTTCGCCTTTACGCCGTCAATGATTGCCTTGACCTGATCATCCGGCAAATCAATTCCGATCACGGATTCAATCGCCTTCACAGGATCCGATTGGAAGTTGGAAGCAAAATTCTCATCTGCTTTAATTTTGGTTACAATTTCACCGATCTTCGCTTTGATATCCATTCCATGTCCTCTCTCGCGGTTATGTCAGGCGATTACAGCTCAACAACCGTTGCGTCGGGCGCGTTTTTCGTAACCGACTCAATGCCGTTTTTGCAGGATGCTTTTGCTTTATAGCCCTCGCTTACGCCGATGATTTCCCCGTTTCTGGCTTTGAGGCGGAAACGGTACTCACCAGCTTTATCGACGTATATTTCGAATTTCGGGTTTTTCTCCGTCGCGTAGCCTTCCACCGTTTGGTCTTCCACCGCTGCGATCGGAGCATTTTTTTTCACGCTTGCAATACCGTTATTGCAGGCGGCAATCGTTGTGTACACCTCAGAAGCCAAGATGGGTTCCCCGTTTGATGCTTTCAGATTAAAAGTGAAGCCCGTTTTGGTGGTTTTAATCTCAAATTTACCAGCCATACCATACCCTCCTATGTTCTACTGTTATTATACAGGAATGCCTAACAATTCCTGACAACAGTATAACCGAGAGTAGAGAAAAACACAAATTGTATGGTGTGCTATGCCGGACCGGCTATGATAGGAGGCGTGTATTTCAGATGCAATCGGGCATAAGCTGCGCGCGCTGGAGCAGGTAATCGGTAATATAGCGGTAACCTTCGTCGCACAGGTGCATGCCGTCTTTGCAGATCATCAGCGGATAATTGTTGTTGGACAGCATCGCGTCGCGCAGGTCAATCAGCGGTGTGCCCATCTTTTCGGCCACGTTGCGCACGGCAATGGCATAGCGCTCCTGCCAGCTGTAGATGCTTTGCACGTCCCGCAGCGCATGCAGGATCGAGTCCGCGTTGAGCCCCTTGGAAACCCAGTTGAAAAATCGCTGGGCATGCAGGGGCAGCGGCGTAACCAGCACGGCCTTCATGCCGCTGTTTTCAATCTTTTCAATAAACTCTTCCAGCTTTTTGGTGAACACGGAAATTTCCACCTTTGCCAGCGGCTCCGCGTTGGGGTCGTCGGACAGGCGGGTCCAGTCCAGATTGCAATCATTGCCGCCGTACTCCACCACGCACAGCGCGCCTTCCACCGGCTGGGCCTTTTCAAAGCGCTGCAGCCCGTCAAGCACCGTTGCGCCCATCTTTGCGTTGTTTACCACCTTGCAGGGCAGGTCCTCGGACAAGCGGTTGGTGCAGCGCTCTTTGGAAATGGCATAGCGCTGCCGCTGCTCGTCATAGGTAATGCCTACCGCCAGCGAATCACCCCAGATTTGAATTTCAGAAGGTAACATAGAACCACGACCTTGTCATCTAGTATTCGTTACCAGATTACGCCATAATTATATATTTGTCAAGTAATGATCGATACTTCTTGTTATCTTTTACACATTATGTTAAAATGACAATCGAACACGACATATAAATGGATAACAATATCGGTACGGAGGTACGCTATGACGGATGAGCAGCAGTTGTTTGTTGCGCGGCTGAACGGATTTCACCCCGTTGCGTGGGATCTGATCCCCGATCTGGGGCTGTATATGGATCAGGTGATTACGTTCATCGAGCGCCAGTGCAAGGAGCTTTTCATGGAAGGCGATCGCATTTTTACCCCTTCCAGGGTGAACAACTATGTTAAAATCGGGCTGATCGACCGCCCCGTGGCCAAAAAATACGGGCGCGAGCAGTTGGCGCAGCTGTTGATGATCTGCGTGCTGAAGCAATCCATCTCCGCCGAGGATATGAAGTCGCTGGTGCAGCCGCCCAAGGACACGCCCATGCAGCCGCACTACGAAGCCTTTTGCCAAACCGAGCTGGCGGTGTTCCGGTCCCTTGCAGACTCGCTGCCTACGCCCACCCTGGACTGCGCCGTGCAGGGCGCCGCGTACCTGCTGCTGTGCCGCACCTTGCTGCACGCCCCCAAAAAGGAACCCGAAAAACCCGCCCATAATCACCATAACCATAAACCCCAGCCCGAGCCCGAAAAGCCCGCCGAGACGAAGTAGCGCGGCATTTGGTTTGCAATAGATTGAAAAAGAAAAAACTGTAGCCGCGCACAGCGCGGCCAAGATCACTAGCAAAAGCCCTGCATTTCAAGCGAAAGCAGGGCCTTTGCCGTTGGCTGCGCAGGCTATGGGCGGGAGCGCGCACAGGCGTTCCCGTCCAAGCAGGAATAGGATGATTACTCGTTGGTGAGGTTATAGATTTCGATGGCTTTGTTGATTTCCGTGGCAAGCTTGTCCACGGTGGTCTGCACGTCCATTTCGCCGTTGATGAGCTTTTCGGTGTACTGTTGCACCAGGGCGCGGGCTTCGGGGAACACGCTGAGCAGTGCGCCGGCGTATTCGGGGGCGGAGTCGTGCAGCTGGTCGATCGCGGTGCCGAACTGCGGATAATGTGCCAGATTTTCCTGGAAGGATTCCACATCCTGCGTGGCGACAGTGATGGGGAAATAGCCGGTCTGCGCGTTCCAGTAGGCCTGCTCCTCGGGCGAGATCATGTACTTGATGAACTCCCATGCAGCCTGCTCGCGCGCGGTGTCGCCGCTGTCCAAAATCCACAGCGAACCGCCGCCGATGGACACACCGCCTTCGTCGTCGGCGTTAATATAGGGGAAGTAGCCGGTGCCCAGCTCAAAGTCGTCGCCGATGTTGTTTAAGAGCATTTTTAACGATGCCGTGGAGCCCAGCGTGATGGTGACATCGCCGGCAATAAACGCGGCCAGCGCGTCGGAGGTGCCGGTGCCCAGATACGGCATCAGGCCGTCAGAGATCAGCGTATCCCACACGGAGAGGATATCGTAGGCGGCGCCGTTTTCATCGAACACGACCTTGGTGGCGGGCTCGGTGCCGCGGCCGTTGTTATTGTCCACGTAGTGCTTGCCCATCTTGCCGATCCACTGCTCGAAGAACCAACCGTAGTTGCCCATGCCGATACCGTACTGCGTTACGCTGCCGCTTTCGTCGGTAATGGTGAGGGCCTTGGACATCTCGATGATCTCGTCGAAGTTCGTCGGTGGAGTTTCGGGGTCGAGGCCGGCTGCCGTAAAGGCATCCTTGTTGTAGTAAAGGATCGGGGTGGAACTGTTGAAGGGCATGGAGTACAGCGTGCCGTCCACAGTGTAGTACGCGGCGATGTTAGGCTCAATCTGCGAGATATTGTAGCCCTCGGCGTCGATGAAATCCTGCATGCTCAGCGTCCAGCCGCTATCGATCATGAAGCGGGTGCCGATATCGTAGAGCTGAAACACGTCGCAGGGAATTTGGCTCATGCCGGCGGATTTGATTTTGTTGATTGCATCGTCGTAATCGCCCTGGTATTCTACGGTAACCTGGATATCGTCGTGACTTTGGTTAAAGTCCGCCGCCATCTGGGTAATGGCTTCGCCGTTGACGCCGCCCATGGAGTGCCAGAACGTGATTTGAATGGGTTCTTCCGTGGCGGCGGCCAGGCCGGCCGTGCCAAGCAGGATGGTGACTGCTAGGATCATGGAAATGAGCTTTTTCATACGTTTTCTCCTTTTTTTGTTGCGTTACCCTTTCACCGCGCCGGCCATCAGCCCGTTGATGAGCTGCTTTTGCATGAAGATGAACACAGTCAGCGAAGGCACGATCACAATGATCACGCCCGCCATCATCAGCCCCATACCTTCGGCGTCGACGTCGTAGAGCATGCTGATTCCGATTTGAACGGTACGGTACGTGGTGGAATTGGTAACCAGCAGTGGCCACAGATACTGGTTCCATGTATTTAAAAACACATAAGCGCCCAGCGCCCCAAGCGCGGGTCGGGACAGCGGAATGACAACCCACAGCAGAAACTGCCAGTTGGCACAGCCGTCCAGTCTGGAGGCCTCGTGTAGCTCTTTGGCGAAGGTGAGGTGAAACTGCCGCAGCAGGAAGATACCCATGGCCGAGCACAGGTAGGGGGCGATCAGCACCCAGTAACTGTCCAGCCAGCCGAGGCTGGATACGGTGAGGTAGTTGGCAATGATGGTGGTCTCGCCCGGCACCATCATGGTGGACAAAATCAGGATAAACAGCACCTTTTTCCCCTTAAACTCCAGAAAGGAAAACGCAAACGCCGCCAGTGAGCAGGTGAGCATCTGCCCCAACATCACGCTGACGGACACGATAAACGAGTTGAAAATGAAGCGGATAAAGTGATAATTGGGGTTAGTAAAAGCGTTGCGGTAATTCGCCAGGTTGATGGAGGACGGGATGAGCACGTTTTTGTAGATTTCGTCCGTGGGCATCAGGGAGACGGACAGGGTGTACAGAAGCGGGATCAAAATCAGCATCATCATCGGAATATTCAGCAGGATTTTGCCTGTGGTATGCAGGCTTTTACGGTGTAGGGCAAGCATCAGTAATGCACACTCCTTTTTTCCATGCTGAACTGCACCAGGGTGATCGCCATGATGATGATAAACAGCACCACGGAGCGCGCCGAGGCCGTGCCGAAGCGGAAGTTGAAAAAGGCGTCCCGGTAAATGGCGTATACGATCACGTTGGTTGCTTCGCCCGGGCCGCCGTCGGTGAGCAATCGGATCTGGCTGAAGGATTGGAACGCGTAGATGATATTAATGATGATCTGGAAAAACAGTGTGGGTGAAAGCGACGGCAGTGTGATGTGCCACAGCTTGCCAAAATAGCCAGCGCCATCGATGGCGGCGGCCTCGTACATGGCGTCGGGGATGTTGCGCAGCCCTGCGGACAGGAAGATGAAGTTGATGCCCGACGACAGCCAGATGGTCATCGCGGCCACGGATAGAAGCGCCCACGCGGGATCGCCGCGCCAGTTGACGGAGGTGCCCAGCAGATTGTTTAAAAGCCCGTTGGTGGGGTGCAGGATCATGCGGAACGTCATGGACGCGGCGGCCGACGCGATGGCGACCGGCATGGCGTAAGTGGCGGCAGCAAGGGTGTGCCCGGGGAAAGCCTTAGCGGTTAACAGGCTGGTGATCAGGCCCATCACGAGGCCGCCCACGGCTACCATCAGCACGAATTGCAGGGTGATCCACAGGCTGTTCCAAAACGAACTGCTGGAAAAAATATCGATATAGTTGCCAAGACCCACAAACACGCGGGCCTGCCCGTATTTATTGGTTAAAAACGCGGATAGGTAGATGGTGCGGAAAAACGGATAGAACAGAAACACACCGAACACCGCAAAGGCCGGCAGCAGATACAAATACGGTTCCGCTGCGGACAGCAAGGATTTGCGCGCGGGTGCGATGCGGGAAATGGGCAGGGCCAGCGATTGCCTTTTTTTGCTCAACAGCATACGATTACTCCGATTTCTCAATGATTCATTTCATAATAGACAGGAGGCGTTTTTAAAGTCAATAGACCTTCGCAACACTTAAATTACAATTTACACAGCGCTTACATAGGCCGCCGAATGCAAAGAGTATGCAAGATATTTCCAATGGAAAATACCAAGTGGCATTGGTAAAATGTCGTGAAAAAAGCCGCTTTTGCAAGCGGCTTTGAAGCGTCGGGCGTGTTTGTTTTGGCGCGGCGAGTTCCCTGCGTCAGTCGTTAACCGCCGCGGAAGACATCAGGTTGACCATTTGGATTTCGCTGGTGGCGGCGTTCAGCTTTACGGAACCCATGCCGTCATTGCCATAAAAGCCGATCCACCAGCTACCACCGTTATCCAGCACGTATTCCATGGTGAGGGTGAACTCGTCCAGCTCCTCATCGGAAAGCGCGTAGGCGTCGGCCATGGCGGCGCGGGCAAGCTCCGTGGCTTGCTCTTGGGTAAGGTCGGTATCCCTGGGCAGGCTGTGGTTGTACGTGGCGGCATCGAACCCCGCGTCGCGGAAGGCCTGGTCGTAGGCGGCGGCATCCTCCAGCGAGAACCAGTCGCGTTGGCCGTCGGGATATTTCACGATAATGGATTCGTTTTGGTTAAGCAGCGCCAGTACGTAGGAAATGACGTCCGCGGAATAAGCGTCGGCATCCGCCCAGTCGGCCGCGGTGTAGGCTGCGTCGCCGGCGGTGTCCTCCAACGACCATTCCACCGTGCCCACGGAGGAATCCTGCGCGTCGACGGTTACGATATAGGTGCCCAGCTTTTCCTCCAGTACGTCCGTCCAACGCCAGTCCGTGCCATCGAGCGGGTTTTCGATGGAGGCGGGCAGATAGGTGATGGTGCGCACGGGGATGCCGTTGATTACATCCAGCGTTTGCACAGGCGTAAACAGGGTCAGCATTTCTTCGGTTAATCCGTAGCGGTTGTACAGGGCTTGCGCGGCGATGCGGGAGGCGTCGTCGTCCGTGAGATTTACCACGGGCGTGGCGAGCGGTTCGATGGCCTGCGTGGACTCTTCCCGCGGGATGTCCACCAGCTCCAGCGGCGCAACGGCGGCGCGCAGCTCGTCGAACAGGGCTTCGCGCTCCTCCGTGGGCAGGCTGTATACGTAGCTGCGGTCGTGATCTTCCCACCACTGCGTGTACAGGGTGTGGCGTGCAAGCGACTGTTCCAGTTGCGGCGCACCCCAAACCGATGCGG
>Ga0116152_10000544_pt1 | contig 30575 bp, 19 predicted proteins | sample AD_UKC119_MetaG_FD_89894 | JGI IMG/M metagenome (GOLD analysis project Ga0116152, IMG submission 89894) | Active sludge microbial communities of municipal wastewater-treating anaerobic digesters from Hong Kong - AD_UKC119_MetaG | ecosystem: Engineered > Bioreactor > Anaerobic > Digestate... | reverse complement strand
ACCGTTCGTTTACCCGATGATGTTACCCGGTTATTTCGAATGGTTTGATAACCGGAAACCAGAAAATAGGATCCGTACCAATGCCGGATATGGCTTTTGCCAACGTCAAGGAGTTGATCGCGGGTGTAGAGAAAATCTACTTTGGTTACGGTAATATTTTCTACAATCTCTTTTTCTTTGATCACCTGACTTGCCACATTTCCTAATCCGGCGTATGCCATTACGTAGAAATCATCATCTTTTACGAGGGTAGTGATCTTTTTGTTTCGTTCAAGTAGCACATCGCGGATATCCATTTTGTTGGTCCAGGTTAGTTTTCCGTTGAGGTCAAAGGCACACACGATAGCATTGGAATACCGGAACCCATCAAAAACATCGTAATAGGTAGTAAGGGGCCTTCCATAATAGTCGTACGACATTGACGAAACGGTATGAAATTGGGGACGGTAATTTTCTGTTAGCAGGATGATTTCGTCGTTATAAAGTTTTGCCTCATGGAAAATCAGGAAAAGGTCGATTTCGGGCGTATTATTTGCTGCTTTTTTTTTGGATTTTTTTGTTTTTTGCAGATCTGTGGCTGTGATCAGGCTGTAAATATTATCAAACGTATTCAGCGGGAAAAATGAGAGGGTAGAATTTTTGAGATTATAGGAGAAGAGTCCGGAAAATCTTGTACCGTAGTCATCCAGATAGTTACCTTTTGATCGGGAATAATCGATAAATCCCCCAATAATGAGTTCAATGGAATCACCTTTGGCGATCCACTGGGCTGATTTTATGAGCCTGTTTTCATCAAACCCTATGATATTTATGGAGTCGTAATTTTCGCTTAGGGGTTTCCAGTAATAGCAATCGAGCGATTCAGTGGCTTTGCCTGTTTCATAAGCACTAATCAAACAATAGGTGTTGGTTGTGGTATTAAAACTAATAGCCAATAATTTGTGGTTATTGTCAAGGGTAAACGGGAGGATGGATTGTGTCATGGTGTTAAAGTCAAGGAATAACAGACTAGCAGAGCCTTTCGATTTTTCTACCCCAATGAGTACCGCATTCCTGCTTATTGTCATAGCAGATTTTCCTGGCCGGCCTTCAATACTTGCTTTTTGATCGGTGATATTCCCGTTTTTTAGATCAATTCGTAACACCTGAAGGTTGGTCTCTTCGTTTGTTTTTCCGCTTTTTGAGAATGCGAGATATAGTTTATTTTCTTCGATTCCGGAGTGACGAAATTTTAGATTATTACTGATTTTATAGGGTATTGTCCAAATGGGTTTTAAGTTCACGTCCAGTAAAATAAATTTCCATGTTGTATAATCATCCAGTTCTTCTAGGGTAGGATAAAAGACCGTTACGCCATAAATTCCACAGGGTACTTCAACATAGGGCTCTACACCCGGGTCGCACTCAAACTCAATCCGCAGCGGTTGTTCCTGGCTGTAAAGTGTAGCTGTAAGGCTTACAAAAACAAACAGAGCTAAGAAAAATTTCTTTTGCATTAACGGATTTTTGTGTTTTGTTACAATTTGTTGTTTATAAATTTTAAAAAACCTGGTAAAGTAATACTACATGTACCAGGTTCTTTCTATAAACAGGATATCCCGGTTACCGTATCATGATTTTTGCTATTCGGTTTGCCCCAGCATTATCCGGTGAAAATTTCACAATATACAGGCCCGGAGTAAGATTTTCCACGGGGATTGGCTGGTTACTGTTGTTCAGGTGAAGCTCTTTTACCGTTTTTCCGGTCAGCGACAGGATTTCGATATATCCTGTTTGATTACCTGTTCCGATCTGGAATTCCTTTGTTGCAGGATTGGGATAAACCGGGAGAGAAGTGGATTCGAAGGCCTCAATTCCCACTTTATATTCTCCGATTATCACGATATTATCTACTTCCCAGGTTGCTGCAGCATCGAGAGAGGTATATTTGAAAGCGAGGAAAAGTTGGGTTCCCTGTGCATTAACGGGCAGGTCGCCACTTGAAGTCCATGCCCATCCTCCGGGAGAAAGCGGAGCCTGAATTTGGGTCCAGGTTGCCGTATTGGGGTCTTCATCCGGTCCGGGATAATCGGTTGAAAAGTATACTTCAAGCTCTGGCCCGGTATAGTTCATAGCAGTAAAGAATGAGAATACGATATTTGTATAGCTAGTAAGATCGATAGCGGGAGAGATCAGCCAGTCTTCATTTTCCATTGCGCTTCCGGAATAACCGCTCATTTGGGCACAAGGGGTATTATTAATGCCGTAAGTGTTATCACGGTTCCATACCTGATCCCCAATAATGCTGCGTGGAGTCCAGCCGTTCCAGTCATTGTTAAAATCAGCCTGATTAATTACAATTGCAGCCGGGGTTTCTGCATAGGCTGCAGGCACAGTTCCATCCGTTTTATAATCAATGTTGGTACCTCCGTTGGAATAGGGATAAATATAAAATTGATGCGCAGTTTCTCCTTCCAGGTTATTGAAGGTATAATTTTCAACTCCGTAGGGAACATTCATCGCAGCCATTCCATCCGACCAATCTGTATCATTTTCGATGGGCGTGCCATCCACCGGAAACGTCCATTTTTTTGTGGATATCGCTATTTCCCCCAGAATAATATACCCTGTCGGAACTACTTCCCCAGTGGCATCAGTCCATGTCAGATTGATATTCAGTCCATTAGCTGTAGCAGTAAAATTTGAAGGATAGTTGGAAGGTTCGGGTTGGTTGCCGGCAATTTCAATGGAAAAATCATCATAGTACACCGTTCCTTCTGTAAGCCCGTCCTGATTGTACACCCTGACTTCGAAACGGAAGCCATCGGCTGTAGCGGGAGCGGTAAGGCTTTGTTGCCACATAATCCATTCGTCTGTATCTTCTGAGTATTCCGAGGGACGAAGCTCTTCGGCATGGTCGTCGAGTGTACTGGCGCCACTGGTCCAGTACGCCCAGATCCGCGTTCGTGCTGCGGCGTCGTTGTCGTAATAATAATAGGATATGGTGTAATTGGTTCCGCCCAGAATACCTTCAATCTGTTGTTGAAAGTCTTTGGTCGATGAGGCAGAGTTATGCCCGGCACTGTAGGTGCCTGAATGGATAACCGCAGTGGATTGTTCGATGTTTTCTGCTTTATCCCAGTCGGTTGGGTTTTGTGCATCATCCCAAAGCTCGACGCCACCATTGAGAACCAGATTTTGCCCAAAGGAGGCAGCTGTTAAGCAAACCCCTGCAATAAAGATAAGAATTGTAAGCGTAAATTTTTTCATAGTAGCAGATATTTGTTCTTAAAAAGATGAACCCCTTTGAGTATTAATTGTTTTGTAAAATTAATAAATAAATATGACTATTTTGCCCTTCACGGAAAAGGAAATGTACTTTGCACCCTGGTGAATCATTGGTGCTGAATTTTGGAGGTGCGCAGAAAGTAATTTAATTAATTAATAATTAGTTTTTTATAAAATGATCTATGGGTAAGTAAATCTGTTATTTTAAGAAAAAAACCATTGGTTTTCTCTGTTGAGAGGTTAAGTAAAATGGTGGTTTCATGCGTGGAAAAGTTTTGGATTTCTATCCCGTCTATAGCAAATACCTGAATTAGTTTTTGGTTGTTGGAGTTTAATGTTATGGTAAAAATTCCGGAGCCAGAGGGGTTGGGGAAAACTGTTATTTGATAATCCTTTTGGTTTTCAAGGCCTGTTGCGATTTGAATATACGCTGATTTCATTAGTGAATTTGAGCCAAAAAGGTTGGTAACCGTAAGTGAAACGTCGAAGTCTCCGGCCTGTGGATAGAGGATTACGGGGTTTTGCTGGGTAGAAAGATCGGGTATTCCTCCGGGAAAATCCCAAAGCCATGATTCCGGATTGTGAGTGGATTGATCAAAAAATTGCACGGTCAATCCGGGTCCGCCTGCGGTAGGTTCTCCATAAAAATAAACCAAAGGAGCGGGCATTATCCCGCAGGGTGCTCCGGGGCTGGCCCACAGGGTGTCGTTGTTATCGTTGATGGCAGCAAAATCCAGCGACGCCGACCAGCTCTCGGGTATAGAATTGTCGAGGTTTGTATTGCATAATACCAATGAAGGCCCTTCACCGTCGGCGGCTGTTGGCCAGGGTGGCTGGTCATTGTATTGTACGCTGTCCATCAAAAGGCCGTTGGGAGTATAAAGCGCAATTTCTTCTCCGTTATTATCCAGAAATCCACTGTTAAATGGTAGCGAGGCAATGCCAAAGGTGTTAAAAACGGCGGATGGATTGGCTGCCAGCACCAAATATTCTCCAGGGTTCATCTCCACTGCAGGAAAAGTATAGTCAAAACCTTTAAAATAATAGCCTTCCAGTTTTACCGGATGATCTTCGTTATTGTACAGCTCAACAAATTCAAGGCTGTCGGTATCGGTTTCCGGGGGATTGTACATAATTTCGGTGATCAGTACTGCATATCGTGTAGTGTCGAGAACGATGATGTAGTTTTCTTTGATCATCTGATTTTGGCCTGAAAAATTGCTTACGGTAAGGGAAACGTCAAAATTTCCCGGGGTAGTGTAGTTAATGTTCGTTGGATTTTGAACGGAAGAACTACCGGGAAGGGCTCCATCAAATGTCCATTCCCAGGATGTGGGTGTGTTTAGTGACAAGTCGTGGAAGTGGATGGAATCCCCAACGTAAAGCGTAGTTTGTCCGGCTTCAAAGTCGGCTATGGGTGGATCAGGTATTGGCAAAACAGTGATGTAACCTGTTTTGGTTTCTGTGTCTTCACCGTAAGGTCCTGAAATAAAAAGAGATACGTTGTAGGTTCCGGGAATATGATAGGTGATATGGGGAATGGTTTCGTTTGTGGAATCTGGGGTTCCACCAGAGAATGACCATGCATAGAAGTTTATTTCGCCGGTCGACAGGCTGTTGAAAGTGATGGTTTGAGAGGCATATATTGTAGTGGTATCGGCCGAGAAATCCGCCTGCGGTGGTGCGATACTAAAGCCTTCATAGGGGGAACACCATATCGAATCAATGCCGTTAAGCACAGTATTAAATGTGTTTGATGCCATCCAGTTTTCCGGTGAAGCATTGTTCAGCGCGGGTGCTATAAGTTCCAGCGAATGGCCGTACCCCCCTGCAAGGGTGTCCCAGGGCTGTGTTGATTGGTAAGGGACAAAATCAATAATATTCCCTAATACATCGTTCATTTCCAGCGTGTCGAGCGTATTGCCGAGGTCTCCGCTTGTCCATTGGAAGGCCGGAATACCGAAAATATTTATGAAAGCGGCAACATCCCGTGTGATTACCAGATAGTCACCGGATTGTACAATAACAGAGGGGAAAATAAACTCAATACCTTGCGTGAAACTGCAGCCACCAAGATTAACCGGGCCGGAGTTCGCGTTGTAGAGTTCAATAAATTCGATGGATTCAAAATTCTCTCCCGGCGGGTTGTAGAAAATTTCCGACAGCACAATATTTTCAATTTCCGAAACCGATGAATTGAGCGCACCCGGTGTTCCTCCTGTAACCAGCGAAGCCAGCCAACTTGAAGCAATACTGTTGTCAAGAGTTGGTGCAATGAGTTCCAGTGATGGGCCGCCACCGTTGGGTTGACCGGGCCAGGGTTCGCTCACCGCATAGTTTACTTGGTCAATCATTTGTGCATTGCTGTTTTTGACCCTCACCATTCCTTCGCTATTACTGAGCTGACCGGTATAAGGCCCCAGTACCTCGTTGATGCCATAATATTCGCTAATGGAATCCGGATTGGAAGCAATAATCAGATATTCGCCGGGAGTAATAACCAGTTCATCCGGAAACTGGAAGCTGGCATCACCCTCCAGAACGTAACCACTCATGATGATTGATGCCGTATCGTTATTATAGAGTTCAATAAATTCAAAATTATCATCTGCACCGATGCTTTCCGGAGGATTATACATTATTTCATTAATTACCAGTTGAGGTAAATAGGGGGAAGGACTAAGGCAAAAAATGCCAGATAATCCTTCTGATAAACCGTTATGGTTTTTGATTTTTATCTGGCAATCGGAGGAGGTGGAGAAGTCGTTAGGAATGTTCCAGTCATGGCTTGCCGTTTCGGCGGGCACACTGTCGGCCAGTACGATCCATGCAGGTTCAGGGTCAGTGGCGTGGAGGGTGATGAAAAGATCAACGGCTGTGATGGCTGAATCTGCAATCCAGGTGATTGTTTCTGTGGTTCCGGTAATCCATTGCGCTCCGGTTTCAGGTGAAACAACTGTTATCCCGGGCAAATTTATACCACTAATTTGAATCTCATCTACATTCCATCGTCTTGGTGACCCATTGCTGAGATAGTGAAAAGCCAGGTAAGTGTTTGAATCTGTGAGCATCTGCAGATGCACTGTATCCGAAAAGGCCCATTTTTCTGTATTGACCGGTTTAGTAAAACTCAGTTCAGTCCAGGTTGCTTCACCGGGGTTACCTCCTGTATAATCGGTGGAATAGTTGAGGGAGAGTTCTTCCATGGTTGTTCCATACTTCCATTGCGAATAAAAGCACATTTTTTGATCGGAAACGTTATACAAATTAAGAGGTGGACTGATTAGCCAGTCGTTGGAAGGTTCATTTTCCTGAAATCCATTGATTTGCGCTGACCATGCTGTGCCTGTCGCACCGGGCATTGCCTGGGTTACCGTCCAGTCTTTATCACTGGCAAGGCTAAATGTTGACCAGGTTCCAACGTTACCGTTTTCAAATGTTTCATGGTTAATAAATGGCGGTGCAGGCAGGGTGGTGGCTTGCAGGGCAGGAACGGGATTATCAAGTTTGTAATCAATTTCAGCTCCGCTATTAGAATAAGGCCAGATTTTGAAATAGTGGGTGGTATTGGCCATCAGGGAATAAAAGAGGGTTGCTTCTATTCCATAAGGAATGTTCAACGCGGAGTCGTTGTTGATTTGAGGAATGCCATCGGTGGGGTCAATAATATTTTCGTGACTAAGGACGGAGAATTTTATGAGGTAACCCGACGGCAGAGGGAATCCGGTGGCATCATTCCACTGCAGTTGAAGGCTGAACCAGGTGGAATCTGTTACCGTAAAATCCGTTACGTGGTTTTCAGGTTCGGGGTCCGGTGCAATGGTGCCAAAAGTCTGTGCGGGGTTGGCTGCTCCCGGGGTGGCGATGGCCGGAGGCTGCCAGGAAAAGTTAGAGTAGGTGGTTCCATTTCCTGTAAGTTGCAGTGATTCTCCAATTTCACCAGGTTCAGAAACGGAAATGTCGGTTGTACTTTCCCCTGCCGCTGGTCCGTTTATGGCAGTAAACACGCCGCCGTAGCTGATAAATTGCCCTGGAATCAGAATTCCCTGCCATGAAAGGGCCATTCCGTCAGGGTTTCCATTTTGTATGCTGAAGCCATTGGCCGTATAATTAGAATAGAAAAACGAAAAACCTTCCACTGAGGCGCCTGAGGTGTATTGATCAAGTGTTATGGTTGAATAACTCTCTCCGTCGGCTCCGTTATAGAGCGTAACTGCAAAATCAGATAAGGAATATATAGCACTGTTTTCAATGACGATTTCTACGGTTTCGTCCACATCTGTACCGATATTATCGTAATGAATTTCGTTGATCCATGCATTTTGTGAAATCGCCAGCAAGGTTTGAAGGATAAGAAAAAGCAACAGTATCGTTTGTTTCATAGTACAGGTTTTACCGATAGCTACAAAGATCAGAAAAAACTTCATACCGTTTTATTGAAAGAGAAATAAAGTAGTATTGGTATTTTTTTTAAACAGATATCCATAAAAAAGGCCGTAACGAATGCTACGGCCTTTTAATAATTGATAATCAGCTTATTTGATAATTATTTTTTTCATGATAGTACTTCCGCTGTTTACGTCTTTCAGCTGCAGGAAGAAAATACCTTCCGGTTGTGCTGAGAGGTCTATAGAGATAGTAGTTTCTGTACTGTTTTGTTCAGCAATTAAGGCACCCATGAGATTGTAGATTTTGATTTCTTTCATGGTTTCTTTGTTGGACGCGATAGTAAAAATCCCCGAATTTGAAGGGTTTGGATAAACCGCCATTACAAATTTACCAGTTTCATCGATTCCCAAGTAGATTTGAATATAGTCTGTTTTTGTTTCCGTATCCGATCCATATTCATTGGTAGTGGTTAGGGTGACATCAAAATCACCACCGTTGAGGTAAACCACTCCCGGGTTTTGTTCTGTGGAGGTTTCCGGGAATCCACCCTCAAATGTCCATTGCCATTGTGTTGGATTTCCGGTTGACAAGTCGGTGAATGATACGCCCAAACCGGGGGCTCCGGTGGTAATATCGGCAGTGAAGTTGGTAACAGGAGCGGAGGGGAAAACTGAACATCCGGTACCCGGAGTAGCCCAGATGCTGTCGTTAGCGCTGTTTACTGCAGCAAACTCCAAAGAGGCCCACCAATTTTCTGCCACATTGTTGTCGTCGTCAGGATTACACAGGGTTAAGGATGGCCCGAACCCATCGGCTTGCAGTGGCCATGGTTCCTGATCAGTAAAGGTAACCAAATCAACCACTCTGTCCGCTCCGTTACGTAATTCCAATGTTTCTCCGCTGTTACTTAAGGCTCCCGAAGTCCATTGCAGTGCTTCCGTTCCAAAGGTATTCATCATGGCTTCGGCATCGATGGCAACCAGCAGGTATGCTCCGGCTTCGATGCTTATTTCCGGGAATTCAAATACAACGCCCTGAGCGAAATAATAACCCTCTAAATCAATATTCATCGCTTCGTTATTGTAGATTTCAATAAATTCCAGTGTGTCGTTTCCTGATTCCGGTGGGTTGTACATAATTTCGGTAATCACTAAATTATAGGCTGTAGTATCGAACACAGTAATGTAATCAGTTTTCACTTCAGTATCCGATCCAATGCTGTTGGTGGCGGTTAACGATACAGAGAATGTTCCAACGGTGTTGTATTGAATAGATGTTGGATTTTGACTATTGGATGTGCCGGGTGTTGCACCGTCGAAAGTCCATGCCCAGCTGGTGGGGTTATTCAGCGACAAGTCGGTAAAGCTGATGGTACTTCCCACCGGAAGGGTAGTCTGTGAGGCAGTAAAATTAGCTTCTGGTGCAGCAAGTGTATCATTAACAGTTATATACATGGTTTTAATTTCTGTATCTTCACCATATTCGTTGGTAACTGTTAAACGAACGTCAAATTGTCCCGGATTAGGATACACTATCCCTGCAGGATTTTGATCGGTGCTGGTTTCAGGAACGGCTCCGTTGAATAGCCAACTCCAGGTATCCGGTTCGCCAGTGGAGAGGTCGATAAAATTAACCGTATCGCCCATATCAATAGCAGTAGCGTCTGCTTCGAAGTTTGCAATGGGTTCGAGATTTCCGCAGCCTGTTCCGGGCGTAGCCCAGATCGAATCGTTATTGGCATTGATTGCTGCGAATTCAGTGGAGGCCATCCAGTTTTCCGGGAGGGCGTTGTCGAGGGTAGGATTACAGAACGTGAGCGAAGGGCCAAAGCCATCGGCCAAAGAATCCCAAGGCATTACATCATCATATTGAACAAAATCAATTACTTGATCGTGTATGTCACGAAGTTCGATAAGCTCTCCGCCATTATTTAATCCGCCACTGGTCCATTGATAGGAAGAAACGCCAAAGGTATTCATCATAGCCTGGGCATTTATGGCCACCAGAAGGTACGCGTTGGGCGGAAGGGTTAAATCGGGGAACTGATAATCAATACCTGATGCGAAGTAGATACCTTCCATTTCTACGGCTTGTGCTGAAGCATTGTAGAGCTCAATAAATTCGAGGGTGTCACTGCCGGCTTCCGGGCCGTTATACATGATTTCAGTGATTACCAGGTCAGGGATAGGATATACGCAACCGCCATAGGGTGTAGCCCAGATCGAATCACCGAAGAAGGATAGGGCAAGAAATTCGTCGGATGCCGACCAGTTTGCCGGGTCGATATTGTCTGACAAGGGGTCACAGAGGGTAATTGAAGAACCCAGCCCTGCCGCGTTCAGCGGCCAGGGAGCTTCGTTTTCATATTCAAAATAATCAACTACAAAGTTATGGCTGTCGCGGAGTTCAATTTCTTCTCCGGTATTTTCGAGCCAGCCTGAAGTCCACTCAATGGCATCAATTCCAAAACTGAGCTGGAAAGCAGCAGCATCGGCACAAAGTACAACATAATTGCCCGGGTCGAGCATCATAGTGGGGAAAGTAAATTCAATTCCTTTAGCAAAATAGCACCCTTCCAGATCGACAGGGTCGGTTCCGACATTTTGAATTTCAATAAAATCAAGTACATCCAGGCCAACTTCCGGGGAGTCATACATTATTTCAGTAATGACCAGGTCGGTAATCGGGAAAATACATGCGGAACCCGGTGTGCCGTAAATTGGATCCCCTGCGCCGTTGGTGGCAGCGAGTACTAAAGAGGCTGACCAGTTTTCACCCAGGCTGTTATCCAGTGTAAAATCACAGAACCTTAACGAAGGTCCATTGCCATCGGGTTCATTGGGCCATGGTGAGGCATCGTCAAAAGTTACTGAATTGACAGGTGTCTGGTAGTTATTGGCGAGTGTGATTTCTTCGCCTCCATTGCTTAATCCACCGCTAAACCATTGGTAAGTTTCAACGCCAAAGGTGTTAATCATGGCCATGGAGTCAACGGATACAACGATGTATGCTTCGGGTGCCAGCTGAACCTGTGGAAATGTAAAATCAACACCTGCGGCGAAATAATATCCATTGAGATCGATAGCATCGGTACCCCGGTTATAGATTTCAATGTATTCCAGTGAGTCAGTTCCTGATTCCGGTGGGTTATACATTATTTCCGATATTACGAGATCGGGTGTTCCGGGTAATACAAAGGTATTCGTGATCGGATCGGTTGTAATAATCTGAAAATCAGCTCCCTGTGCAACCCAGGTGTGCTCGGGATTATTAAATCCCCAACTCCAGACATTATTGCCACCATCCACAACAAGGTCAAGGGTAACCGTCCAGATATGGTCGCCGGCTGTGGCATCCCCATGTGTGCCATCATCAAAGAACAGGGTGTGTTCTGCTCCTCCATTCCAGGAAGGGTCATATTGGCCATTGCTATCCCATGAACCTTTCAGGAAGAATCCGGCAAAATGCTGGTTCTGGCTATCGTCGACAATAAAAGTAACGGGTGCAGTGGGGGGTGGTGGTCCGGTCACTTCGGTGGTATTGGTGGCAAAGGTATAGGTCATAGTGGTTTCATTTACTCCATCGGAGATGAACCCGACATTTCCGCCTGTACTCTGGTCCCAGTTTTCATTAAAGGTAACTTTAAATTCCCAGTTTCCTTCCGGAACAAGTCCTGTCCAGGTGTACACATCATCGCCTTCAGGGTCAGTCATATCACCCGCCGGGTTTCCGGGAGTCCAGTTGGATCCTTGTCCCATGGCTTCGAAGAAGTTTCCTGCGACTGCCGGAACCCCATGGAATACCAGGTCATAATCAATATTAGTTTTCCAACTAATATTTTCAGTGGCAGTAAGGGCTATTCCCTGATTGGCACCCGGGTAGCTGGGCGCTGTCCAATCGTCACCTTCCAGTACTTTATATTCATAATTTCCGGCATCGAGTGCTTTGGTGAGTTCGTAGACCCCGTTGACGTTGAGTGCCATCACATAATTCGGGTCGGTGGTATTCCAGTCATTCATAGAGCCTACAATGCGCGCTGCTGTTGGGAGTGTTTGCTGCTCACCTGAAATTAATATCCCGGTAACTTCCCATGTGGCCGAAGCAGCATCGGTCGACGTATACACAAAAGCCACATAAACTGTGGTGCCATTAAAGGGCGAAAGATCGATTACACCGCTGTTTTGCCAGGCATATCCTCCGGAAGACCAAAGGGCTGAGGATGTGATGTCGGTCCAGGTTGCGGCGTTGGGGTCACCGGAGCCGGAATAATCATTGGATACTTTAAGTTGCAGAGGTGGGCCTGAAAAATTCATTGCTGTTTTGAACCAGAAAATCTCGTTGGTGTAATTATCAAAATTCATGGCAGGAGAAATCAGCCAGTCTTCGTTGGCATTATTTCCTCCGGCATATCCGCTTATTTTTGCAAAGGTAGTACCACTATATGCACTTTGCGCCCATAACTGATCACCGGTAACACTAAATTCCGACCACGTACCCAGGTCATTTTCAAAGTTTTCCTGATTGATAATGTCGGCATAGGGGATCAATGTTTTATCTGCACCTTGGGTTGTTCCTGCGCTATTGGTTGCTACAACGCGGTAATGGTAAGTTGTGCCGTTGGTAAGGCCTGAGAGGTCGGCAGTTACTGGTATGTTGTCGCCAGTGGTTGTATGTGGCGTGGCATCGATCGTGTTGCCATACGCATCGGTAGTGCCGTATTCAAAGGTGATGGTAGCTTCGGCGCCATTGGCTGAGACGGTTCCGTTGAGGGTAGCTACTCCATTGCCGATTCCTGAGGCCTCGTTCGTGATGGCTGTAGGGGCTACGGGTCCCCCACCACAATTGGCGGTATGGAATCCAAGGTAATCAAAGGTGTCGATAGCATACACTTCCCATTGCGAATCGGTTGTGGTGGTGCCGGCAGATACGGCCCAGTCGGTAGTGGGTGTACATATTGAAGCTTTTCTGACCAGGGTATGGTTGACTGTGCCACCGATTACACCTGCAACATCCCATCCTGAGCCTGGATCATTCCCTTCAATACCGATTATGTCAATAAGTACATTATTTTTAAACAGGCCCACGACATCATCTCCATTAAAATTTGCTACCCCGCTGGTTATGTCAGCCAGTGCAAGGATTGTGGCGTTGGCATTGCCATTTGCGATAATGAAGACATCTCCATCTGCTAAAACCCCGGTGAGGGATTCCGTAATTCCAAACAAATTTCCATTTGATCCGATTTTTACGGAATACACGGAGAGGTCGACATCAGCCCCTGTTCCGTTATAAATTTCAATATATTTATTATTGGAGCTACCTTCGGCATACTCCGAAAAGAGCAAGTCGGTGGTTTGTCCCGTTGCCCAGAGTCCTGTAAAGCCTAAAACGGCTGTCAGAAATAAAAAGTGTATCAATTTTTTCATACTCAAATAATTTAGTTTTCATTCGTAGTAAGTAGTTCCATGTTGCGGATAACAAGTATGCTGTACCTATTTAGATCGAAGCACCATGTTTGTTTTAAAAATTTATAGCATTGATTCTCTTTTGTTTAATGATGCATGGATTACAAATATCGGTAAAAATACTATATTACTATAACCAATGAATTATCAAATCGTTAATGATGGGTAAGTATTTTTTTTGAAGGCAATATAATTCATTGATTTTATGCGTTCTGTAGAGTTTTTCTGAAAATGAAAAAAGCTGCCTCCTCAGGCAGCTTTTTTTGTTGAAATCAGCGTATGTATATTATTTTACTTCTTCAAAATCAACGTCAGTTACTTCGTCACCGTTGTTTTTTTGTTGAGTTTCCTGTTGTGCATTACCCGGGTCGGTATGCTGTGCGCCTTGATCCTGAGTTGCTTTATAGATTTCTTCACTGGCAGCCTGCCATGCCGTGTTGAGTTTTTCCATGGCGCTGTCGATAGAAGGAACATCCTGAGCTTTGTGTGCATCTTTCAACTCACTGAGTGCAGCTTCTATTGGACCTTTTTTATCGGATGGAATTTTGTCGCCAAATTCTTTCAGTTGTTTTTCCGTTTGGAAAACTAGTGCATCGGCACTGTTAATTTTATCAATTTTTTCTTTTGCTTTTCTGTCCTCTTCCGCATTGGCTTCTGCTTCTGCTTTCATGCGTTTGATTTCGTCGTCCGACAGTCCTGAGGAGGCTTCGATACGAATATTTTGTGATTTTCCGGTTCCTTTATCTTTCGCGGTTACGTTGAGGATACCGTTGGCATCGATATCAAAAGTGACTTCAATCTGTGGAATTCCGCGGGGTGCCGGAGGCAATCCATCGAGGTGAAAGCGACCGATGCTTTTATTCTGATTGGCCATGGGGCGTTCTCCCTGGAGAATATGAATTTCTACCGAAGGCTGGTTATCGGCTGCAGTAGAAAATACTTCTGATTTTTTTGTAGGGATAGTGGTGTTCGATTCGATAAGTTTGGTAAAAACACCGCCAAGCGTTTCGATTCCCAATGAGAGCGGGGTAACATCGAGCAGCAGCACGTCTTTTACTTCACCGGTAAGTACACCTCCCTGAATGGCAGCGCCGATGGCTACCACTTCGTCGGGGTTAACGCCTTTAGAGGGTTTTTTCCCAAAGAATTTTTCTACTACTTCCTGGATAGCCGGGATACGTGTGGATCCACCCACCAGGATTACTTCATCGATTTGCGCAGCGGAGAGGCCGGCATCGCTGAGTGCTTTTTTGCAGGGTTCGATGGTTGCCCGGATCAATGAATCAGCGAGTTGTTCAAATTTTGCTTTCGAGAGGGTGCGGACAAGGTGTTTCGGGATTCCATTCACCGGCATGATGTAGGGCAGGTTAATCTCGGTTGAGTTGCTGCTTGAAAGCTCAATTTTGGCTTTTTCAGCGGCTTCTTTCAAGCGCTGCAAGGCCATAGGATCTTTCCTGAGGTCGATGTTCTCATCGTCAAGAAACTCCTGTGCCAGCCAGTCGATGATTACCTGGTCGAAGTCATCCCCCCCGAGGTGTGTATCCCCATTGGTTGATTTTACTTCAAACACTCCGTCACCCAGTTCAAGAATGGAGATATCAAAAGTACCTCCACCGAGGTCGAAAACAGCGATTTTCAGATCACCAGTTTTTTTATCCAGCCCATAGGCCAGTGATGCGGCTGTAGGTTCATTGATAATCCGGCGTACTTTTAACCCTGCAATCTCTCCGGCTTCTTTCGTTGCCTGACGCTGTGAATCAGAAAAGTAAGCAGGAACAGTAATAACTGCTTCTGTTACTTCTTGTCCAAGATAGTCTTCGGCTGTTTTTTTCATTTTCTGTAATACAATCGCACTAATTTCTTGAGGGGTATAGGTGCGATCTTTAATCTGTACACGCGGCGTATTATTGTCGCCTTTAATTATTTTATAAGGAATACGGTTTACTTCTTTGGTCACCCTATCGAAAGTTTCTCCCATAATTCGTTTTATGGAGAAGATGGTTTGTGTGGGGTTTGTGATCGCCTGACGTTTTGCAGGGTCACCTACTTTACGTTCACCGTTTTCAGTAAATGCAACAATAGAAGGCGTAGTTCTGCGGCCTTCGGAGTTAGGAATAACAACCGGTTCGTTACCTTCCATTACGGCAACGCAGGAGTTCGTAGTTCCCAGGTCAATGCCAATAATTTTTCCCATTACTTCATTATTTTTTATGTGATTAAACTCAATTTTTTCCGTGCACAATTGTCAATGATTATGCCAAAGCCGGAACAGGAGTGTTTTGGCTTTATGTCGAATTCCTGTTTTGATGATGTAAATGATTGATAATTAAATCATTAAATAGAAAATGGAGAATAACCCTGTTTTCTGACAGGCGGTGACATTTCGTCAGAGAGGAATGGTACTGCTAGTTTACCGGGTTTACGAATTTTAATTCGTAGTAATCGTCCCATAAGATATTGGAGGAGATTTCGCTGAGATAGAAGGCTCTTTCTTTTGAGAAGCGTGCAGCAAAAAGGCCAATGCCATTGTTAATATTGGTAAATACCGGCCGGTCCTGAATGAGAGAAACACTGGGTTCGTACACCTCCATATATGTATTGAATTGATCTTCAGCTACTTCAAAAGTAAAAACGACCTGATCAGCATATCTTTCCAATACACTGTTTTCCATTTCTGCATCCGTGTAGGGTACGTTATCATTAATCCATTTCCAGAATGTTTTATTCACAAAGTCGAAGCCCAGTTCTTCTCCGCCATCGGCTGTTGTGGCTTTCATTACGGGAAATGCGCGCCAGACAATGTTTTTATTAATCGGATTCGGATTTCCTTCCAATAATTCCTGATAGTAAAAGGTGACATATACGCCGTATCTGCGCCCATTAACGGTTGATATGAGTTCAACCGCCTTGGTGTAGTCGTCATCTGTAATATTAATAGTGGGCCGTGCGGCATTATTGATGATGGGTTTGGAAATTTCCAGGTCGGAATGAACAAGGGGTGTTTCAGCGGTGATTGTTTCCCCGTTGGTTGGGTTATGCACGACTAATTTATAGCGACTCCTGTCGTTGAGTTGTTGGTGTGTAACCGCCTGATATACCGTTTGCCGGGGGGCAAAGAAGACGCCTTCTTCCTTGTCGTATACTGTGGTCGTGTCAAAAACAAATTCGCGGACATATTTTCCGTTGTTGTACTCTTCAATTTTTACGTCGAGTTTCACGTCATACTGTGATGAATCGGGCTCTTGTGCGAAGATCAATGCATTGCCTTCGCCGAGGAAGGCTTTGGTGATTTTCAGGTAGGTAATGGAATCGTTTTGATTTAATAAACCATAAACAACGGTAATATCCTCCCAGTCGGAGATGGTCGTTACTTCATTATCGCAGGAAAGGAAAAGGGAAGTAACGATTATACTGAATAGAACGGCAGAAATTTTTTTCATAAGCGCAAAAATACAACAAATCCGAAATAATTGTTGTTAATTTGATGAAATAACTCAAATTTTGCGGGATCAAAGCACAGGATAATGAGTACTTCATTTGCACACATACCCAAAGTTACTACCCATGTGCTTCAGGAAATGAAGCTGAAGGGAGAGAAAATCAGTATGTTAACCGCCTACGATTACAGTATGGCTAAAATTCTTGATCAGGGTGGAATTGATGTGATACTGGTTGGTGATTCCGCCTCCAATGTGATGGCGGGTCATACGACGACACTGCCCATAACGCTTGATCAGATGATTTATCACGGGGCCTCTGTTGCACGGGCTGTTAAACGGGCCTTGATTGTGGTTGATTTGCCCTTTGGAACCTATCAGGGTAATTCAAAGGAGGCCCTGAATTCTGCCATCCGGATCATGAAAGAGTCGGAAGTGGATGCAGTTAAAATGGAGGGAGGGCGTGAAATTGTCGAAAGTATCGACCGGATTCTTTCTGCCGGAATCCCGGTTATGGGCCACCTGGGCCTTACCCCGCAGTCGATATACAAATTTGGGACGTACGTGGTACGCGCTACTGAAGCGGATGAAGCCAACCGCCTAATCGAAGATACGCTTGTGCTGGAAGAAAGGGGCTGTTTCGCAATTGTACTGGAGAAAATTCCTGCCAGCCTGGGAAGGAAGGTCGCCGAATCTGTAAAAATACCCATTATTGGAATCGGAGCCGGCCACTATGTTGATGGCCAGGTATTGGTACTTCATGATATGCTCGGTATTACTCAGGATTTCAGTCCCAGGTTCCTTCGTCGTTATCATAACCTGAAAGAGGAAATTATGGGTTCGGTGCGCGCCTATATCGATGATGTTAAGTCCAGTAACTTCCCCAATGAACGGGAACAGTATTAAATTATGGAATTGTTCGACAGCCATCGGGTGTTATATGAGGATAATCATCTTTTAATCGTCAATAAACTTCCCTCAGAAATTGTTCAGGGAGATAAAACCGGCGACCAACCTTTGTCAGAAATCTTGAAATTTTATCTGAAAGAAAAATATCAAAAACCCGGAAATGTTTTTGTAGGGGTGGTGCATCGGCTCGACCGGCCGGTCAGCGGAGTGGTAATTTTTGCCAAAACAGGGAAAGCACTTTCCCGGCTCAACGAGATGTTACGTGATCATGTCATAAAAAAGAAATATTGGGCAGTTGTAAAAAATTGTCCGCCAGAGGCCTCCGGGCATCTGGTTCATTATCTGAAGAAAAATGAAAAACAGAATAAATCCTATGCGTGCACACAGGCAGAAGCGGGATATCTGAAAGCAGAATTGCGTTACCGGGTAATTGGTCAGTCGAATAATTATTTTTTATTGGAAGTGGAACTTTTAACCGGGCGGCATCATCAAATTAGGGTGCAATTGAGCGAAATCGGTTGTCCTATCAAAGGCGATTTGAAATACGGGTATCCCCGTTCCAACCCGAAGGGTTCAATTCATCTTCATGCCAGGGAAGTTGCTTTTATACACCCGGTAAAGCAAACGCCTGTCAACTGTCTTGCCAATCCTCCCGCCGATCCCGTGTGGGACGCCCTGACCAACCGGTGAATAACCTCCTTCCTGCCCTTTTCTACCTCCATTGCACCTGTACCCGGTGGTTTTTATTTCCTTTATCCACACACCCGAATGGCCGGTGTTGCTGTTTGTGATATGGAACAGAGCGGATGAATGGCCTGTATTTTACCCGTAAAAACTGCTGATCGATAGCAACAAAGTGTCAGGGTTATTGATTTTTTGTTTTGGGTGTGCTTACGACCCCGGTAAAAAGTGTGTTTAATCCATTGTTTTTCAGGGTATCGTGATAATATTTTTAGATACTTCTTCATTTAATGAGGTGCTCCAGGGTTTGATTATTCATTTTCATTTCCTTTAAAGAGGAGCATGGAGAGTTGTTGCGGGTGGAGGATAATATTGGCAGTTTCCAGCAGTTCACGGTCACTGACTGCATCAATGCGGCGATGCACCTCTTCCAGGCTATCGACTTGGTTTTTAACGAGTATGCTTTTTCCCATGGAAAGCATTTCGGCCAGATTTGATTCCTGAGCAAGGGCCAGTTGGCCTTTAAACTGTTTTTTTGCATTCTGGAGTTGTCGTGTTCCGGATACAACGGATCTGATTTTTTCAAATTCTTTATGTAATAGCTGTAGGGCTTTTTCGGCGTTGGAGGGATCCATCCCCATATAGACAAAAAAAACACCTGTGTCGGAATAGGGGGTATATTGCGCTTCAATGTTGTAGGTGATGCCGTGTTTTTCGCGTATGGCCATATTCAGGCGGGTATTCATGGCGGGTCCTCCCAGGTAATTGGTGAGCAGAGCCAGGGTTGTTCTTCGTTCATCGCTCCATGGGAAGGCCCGGTTTCCGACTACAACATGCGTTTGAAAGCTGTTTCGTTCCAAAGAAATATTTTTTGGCTGATAGCTGTTTACCGGAATTCTAATTGGCTTTTCAAATGGCTGAGGCCCTTTATCGAAATATTTTTCGGCATAATAAATAAGTTTTTTCATCGATATGGGCCCCACAGAGCAGAGCACCATATTTTTGGGGTAATAATATTTTTTTATAAAATTCAGAATTGAATTTCTGGAAATTTTTGACAGGCATTCCCGGGTGCCAAGGATGTTTCGTCCCAAATTATGCCCTGCAAAAAGCTGATCTTCAAAATCATCGGCAATCTGCTCCCATGGGGTATCCAGATAACTGGTAATTTCATCATACACTACATCTTTTTCTTTTTCTATTTCCTTTTCGGGAAAAACAGAGTGAAACAGCAGGTCGCTGAACAATTCGATTGCCCGTTCATAGTAACCTGTCAGGAAGGAGGCATAGATGCAGGTTTCTTCTTTTGTCGTGTATGCATTAAGATCGCCGCCTACATTGTCAATGCGGCTGAGAATGTGAAATGCTTTTCTTTTTTCGGTGCCTTTGAATATTACGTGTTCGATGAAGTGGGCCAGTCCGTGGTCTTGTTTTTCTTCATCCCTGGCACCGGCGTCGATCATAACACCGCAGTGCGCTACCGTTGAGCGGGTCTCTTTATGAATAATTCGCATTCCGGAGGGAAGCGTAAAGGTATTGTACATCGAATGGATTTTATTTAAGTAATTCATTTTTAGGTGTGGTGTAAATCCAGAACAGCGGCTGATATCCTCTAAAATGCCCTGCTTCATCGTAGTTTTCCAGAAGTGGGGCAATGGCCATAATTTGTTTTTCCAGTGTAGTGATTTTTTCTCCGTCGTAACTCCACGCTTCCAGAAACCGCACCTTCGTGATGTCTCTGTAATCGAGCGTGCGTTCCATTACCAGAAGTGTATCGTTGTAGGGAAAGTTGGGGCTCTGCATCAGCAGGGTGTCCCGTGAACCTTTAATATTTTCCAGGGCTTCGGGGGTAAGCTTTTCGTGCGAATAGTAGTCGTATACGCCTACTTTCTGATTCAGTGCATCGTTGAGCAATTTTTTGATAAAGCGCTCCCGTTTTGATCCTTCCAGATTGTTGATCCACCAGTCCTGTTCCTGCGACTGAACCGATACATCGTACTGAATTTTTTCTGTGATTATCTCCTTTTTAGGGTTGGATGTACAGGAGGTAATTCCAATTATTGCAACAAGCATCCACAGTATTTTTTTCATCTGCAAATATTTTTTTGTTCAGTCAGTTGGAATTTATTGTTTGCCATGCGAAGGGGTTAAGTACTTCCTGTCCAAACCTGATTGTTTCCTGGCTTCGTTTTTACGCCCTGACCACCGGTGGCAAATATGCGAAATGTTATGGTACGATTCAACGGCATTTGCTCCCGGATGGTAAAAATAGCAAAACGATTGAAAACCGGAGCCATAGAAATGGGCTGGAAATATGATTTTGGATAATTGCGTTGTAAATTTGTGGTTATGATGAGAAAAGAGGCTTTGTTTTATACCCGCTTGGAAAATGAGCGGGTTCAATGCAACCTGTGTCCCCACCGATGCATTCTGGCGAATGGTAAAATGGGTATTTGCCGAGTCAGAAAAAACGTGGACGGGAAGCTTGTGGCTTTAAGTTACGGGTGGATAAGCAGCTGTAGTTTTGACCCGGTGGAGAAGAAACCGTTATATCATTTTTATCCGGGGCAGCCGATATTGAGTATTGGAAGTGTGGGGTGTAACATGCGGTGCCGGTTTTGCCAAAATGATACAATATCCCAGACGGGTGTGGAGGGCTATAATGGTTTGACCCGGGCTGATCCAGCTCAGGTTGCTGATCTGGCATTATCGCGCAGCAACAATATTGGAGTGGCATATACCTATAATGAACCCCTTGTCGGTTTTGAATTTATGATGGATGTAGCCGTTGCGATACACCGGCGAGGCGCTAAAAACGTGTTGGTTACCAATGGCTTTATTGAACCTGAACCCCTCAATCAGCTTCTGGCGGTAACTGATGCTTTTAGTATCGACTTGAAAGGCTTTACAGAGGCGTTTTACCGCCAGTACACCTCGTCTTCCCTTGCCCCTGTAAAAAAAACGCTGGAAAGGATTGTTGCTTCAGGTCGCCATCTCGAAGTCGTACATCTTATTATTCCGAAGGCAAATGATAATCCAGCAGATTTTCAGCGTATGGTTTCCTGGATCCGTACGACACTGGGCCGGGAAACGGTGCTGCATCTCTCCCGTTATTTTCCGTGTTATCAGATGACAACACCAGCAACACCTGTTTCAACGATTGAGGCATTTGCTGCTATTGCGCGGGAAAAACTGGATTATGTTTATTGTGGTAATGTTCCACATTCCACCGGGCAGGATACCTTGTGTCCGGTATGTAATCACCGGCTGATCCGCCGTAACGGTTATTCGACCAGGCTGACCGGCCTTGGTCCCGGCGCGGTTTGTCAACGGTGTGGCCATAAAATTCCTATCATTATGCCCTAACGATTTTTTTATGTTTTAATTGTGTGCGGGGGTTTCATACCTTTGCACAATGAATACAGCCCAGATTATTCAACCAGAACTTATCCTTAATACGCAGATTTGCAAGGAAAATATCCGGCAAATGGCCGGGAAGGCATTGGCTTCAGGAAGCCTGTTTCGTCCACATTTTAAAACCCATCAAAGTAGGGGTGTGGCTTCATGGTTTCGTGAAGTTGGGGTAACTGCCATTACCGTTTCTTCGCTGCGAATGGCTGCGTTGTTTATTGCCTCCGGGTGGAAGGATATTACTGTGGCAATGCCTTTTAATCTGCGCGAGGTTTCTTTTCTGGAAGAGCTACTCCCAAAGGCCAGGATTCATATTTTGATTGATAGCGTGGAGGCAGTCAGAGGGCTGGATCGCAGATTATCCATGCCTGTAGGCGCATTCTTAAAGATGGATTGTGGGTATGGGCGAAGTGGAGTTGGAATTGACGACGGAATGGCCATCGATCGAATTCTTACTGCGATACATCAATCGGAACATCTTCAGTTCAGAGGCTTCTTGACGCATAGTGGCCATACCTATCATGCCACCTCACGAGAGGAGATCGTGAAGATCTCTTTACAGGTAGCGCAAAAAATGAAACGGTTGAAAAAAAGGTGGTTTCGGTTGTTTCCGGATGCAATTATTTCGATAGGCGATACGCCCGGATGTTCTCTTATGGATGATTTCAGTGGAATTGATGAGGTAAGGCCCGGAAATTTTGTTTTTTACGATTTGATGCAGAAAAATCTGGGTTCCTGCGATCGCAGCCGGATAGCAGTGGCTGTTGCCGCTCCTGTGTTAGGGCTTTATCCAGAGAGAAATACAGTGATTGTGCATTGCGGAGGGGTTCATTTATCCAAAGAAAGCATTCAGAATAGTCAGGGTGTCAAATTGTTCGGACAGGTTGTTTGGCTTACGGATTCAGGATGGCAATGGCCAGCGGAAGAGATTTTTGTGACCGCCCTGTCGCAGGAACATGGAATAATTCAGGCTAACCCCGGGCTGCTGCGTGCTATTCAGCATGGCGCCTTGTTGGGCATCATTCCGGTACATTCCTGTTTGACGGTGAGTTGTTTTTCAGAATACCTTACCACAACCGGTGAACGATTGAAGATTTTCAGGCCTTAGGGCGGCCATGGGGAGGAGCGAATAAACAACAGGTTCAATAACACGAATAGTATGAAGCATGACAAAGGAAGACAGGGAACTTTTCTGACACTCCCTGAGATTGAAGCCTATGCAGAATCCTGCACAACGCCTGAATCTCAATTGCTCTATGAATTAAACCGAAAGACCCATCTGGAAGTCTTGATGCCCCGTATGCTGAGTGGCCATCTTCAGGGTGCATTTTTATCGATGCTCGTGCGGATGAAACATCCAATGATTATAGTCGAAATAGGCACTTTTACAGGGTATGCCAGTCTGGCCATGGCATTGGCAATGCCCGCGGAAGCTAAATTGATTACTATTGAAAAAAATCCGGAGGTGGCGGAAATTGCCAAAGCGTATTTTGCTAAGGCAAATCTGCAAAAGCGTATTTCACTGCGCGTGGGTGATGCCCGGGAAGCAATTCTGCATCTGGAACCGAATATTGATCTTCTTTTTATCGACGCCGATAAACGTAATACTCTGAAGTATTATCAGCTGTTGTTGCCCAAAGTGAACCCGGGCGGGATTATCGTAGTCGATAATGTGTTGTGGGATGGTAAAGTTATTGATAATCAATACAATAATGACAAGGATGCCCTTGCATTGCACACCTTTAACCGTTACGTACAACAGGATGAGTCGGTGGAGAATCTTCTGCTGCCTTTCCGCGACGGAATAATGCTGATCCGAAAAAAATAAAGGCTCTCAGCCGTATTTATACAATAAAAAGTTCGGGTGACTCCCTGTCGTTTGCCCGCCTTATACCCTGAATTTATAATCGAGTCCACGAAGAGTTTCGTTAGCTTTAACGATTTTATCTTTCAGTTTTTCCTTATGGGAAATCAATTTACTTCTAAGAGCTGCATCGCCTGTAGCAATGATTTGACCCGCCAGAATGGCAGCGTTAAGCGCACCGTTTATGGCTACGGTAGCCACCGGAATTCCAGGAGGCATCTGAACTATGGATAGCAGGGCATCCATTCCTTCGAGCGTTGAACCCTTAATCGGAACTCCAATGACTGGAAGTGGCGTAGAGGCGGCAATGACACCGGGTAAATGTGCTGCCATCCCGGCTCCTGCAATAATGACTTTTACTCCCCGGTCGTGCGCTTTTTTTGCGAATTCTTCCACCTGCTCCGGGGTCCGGTGGGCCGATAGTGCATTTATTTCAAAGGGAATCTCCATCGATTCGAAGAATTCTGCAGCTTTTTCCATCACGGGAAGATCGGAAGTACTGCCCATAATAATACTTACAATCGGATTCATAGGTAAATAAGTTTTGATCCGATACAAATGTACAATAAAATGAAAGGTTTGCACGATACAATTTGTACCTTTGCATAAATTCAAAAATGTACTCCTATGAATATCGTAACTGTTAAGGATAAAACCTTTGTAATCTCAATCCGTGATACGGAACTGGATGCGGCAACCCGATGCATAGCTCAGGCAATAAACCGAGATATCCGCGGTAAGAACCCGTTATTTTTGTGCATTTTAAACGGAGCATTTATGTTCGCTGCTGATTTAATGAAAAAGATTACTATTCCTTGCCAGTTGTCGTTCGTAAAGGTGGCCTCCTATGAGGGAACTACCACCACAAATCATCTGGCGAACCTGATCGGGTTAACCGAGAATATTGCCGGACGAACGGTAATCGTGGTGGAGGATATTATTGATACCGGTTATACCATGGAACAGATTATTGCCATGCTTCACGAGCGCGGTGCTGCCGAGGTGCGTATCGCTACCCTGTTTTTTAAACCCGATTCCTTTCAGTGTAATTATGCGATCGATTATATCGGAATGGAAATCCCCAACGATTTCATTGTAGGTTATGGTCTTGATTATGACGGATATGGAAGGAATCTTCCTCATATTTACAGCTTGCTCAGTGAATGATTTAATCCTGCTGGTATGTTAAATATAATTATTTTCGGGCCTCCGGGCGCAGGTAAAGGGACACAGTCGCAACGTCTTGTCGCGCGTTTTCAATTGGGGTATATCTCCACCGGCGATGCCTTGCGTTCAGAAATTGCTGCCGGAACGGCGGTAGGCAGGAAAGCGAAGGCACTGATCGATCAGGGCCAGCTTGTCCCCGATGAACTGGTTCTGGATATTGTACATCATGTGGTCGTTGGGGAAACACAATCCCATCGCAAAAAGGGAATTCTTTTTGATGGGTTTCCCCGAACTGTGGCACAGGCTGAACAACTCGACCGGATGCTCGAAGCGGAACATACGGAAATTACTTGTCTGGTCAGCCTGCTCGTTCCGCAGGAGGAGTTGATGCAAAGGATTCTTATCCGGGCACAAACTTCCGGCCGCAGTGATGATAATGAAGAAACGATTGCTAACCGGCTTCAGGAATACCAAAAAAAAACCCAACCTGTGGCCGAATACTATAAGAAGTTAAATAAGTTTATTGAAGTGGACGGGACAGGGACACCCGATGAAATCGCCAGCCGGTTGGCGGATGTTATTAATAAGTGTAAATAATTACCGCTATGGTAAGTTCGAATTTTGTGGATTATGTGAAGATTAATTGTCGATCGGGAAATGGTGGCGCAGGATCGGCACATTTTATCCGGAACCGGATGACTGCTTTTGGTGGCCCGGATGGCGGAGATGGCGGCCGTGGTGGCCATATTATTCTCCGTGGCAATAAACAGATGTGGACCCTTCTCCATCTGAAATATACCAAACATATCAAGGCCGAACATGGCGGCCCCGGAGGGGCGCAGTTAAAAACGGGCAAGGAAGGTGATGATGTTATTCTGGAAGTGCCGTTGGGTACCCTGGCGCGGGATGCAGAAACCGGAGAAGTGGAGTTTGAGATCGTGAACGACGGAGAACAACATATCCTTGTGGCAGGAGGACGCGGAGGTAAGGGGAATGATTTCTTTAAATCCTCCACGATGCGTACGCCAAGGTTCGCACAACCCGGTGAACCCGGATTGGAACTATGGAAAATCCTTGAGCTGAAAATTCTCGCTGATGTGGGGCTCGTCGGTTTCCCAAATGCAGGAAAGTCGACCTTGCTCTCGGTGATCTCCGCAGCAAAACCTGAAATTGCCGATTATCCCTTCACTACACTACGCCCTAACCTGGGCATGATTCCCTATCGTAACGAACGATCGTTTGTTATGGCCGATATTCCCGGGATTATTGAAGGTGCTCATGAAGGAAAAGGACTGGGTCTGCGCTTTCTGCGCCATATTGAAAGAAATTCCGTACTCCTTTTTATGATTCCTGTGGATGCGGATAATATCCGTAAAGAATATGAAATTTTACTCCATGAATTGCAACAGTACAACCCTGAGCTCCTCGATAAAAAGCGGATATTAGCCATTACAAAATGCGATCTTTTTGACGATGAAATGCTGATTGATTTAAAACAGGAAATTCCCAGTTCGCTGCCATGGATCTTTATTTCTTCCATTGCAGGAAAAGGGTTAACCGAACTTAAAGATATATTGTGGGACGCGCTGAACAGCGAAGTGTAATCAATTAACAGCTCTGATTTGTTTGCGGATATTCTCCATATTGACATCCAAGGATTGCTTGCCATAAATGGCGCTCATTCCCGTTTTCTGGATTTTCTGATGGGGTGGGTGAGCAATACCTATGTGTGGTTGCCTTTATATCTGCTTTTTTTTTGGCTCTTATATCGTCGTTATGGGCGAAGAATATGGATTGTGCTTCTGGCAGTGGTTGTGCTTATTACCCTGAGCGATCAAAGCAGCGTGTGGATTAAAGAGAGTGTTATGCGTCTGCGGCCGTGCCATGAACCGTCGCTCTCCGGCTGCATTCATCTTGTGAACAATAAATGTGGCGGGAGCTATGGATTTGTCTCTTCCCATGCGGCTAACGTATTCGCATTGTCTGCTTTTTTGGTGATTACCCTGCGATGGGGCTTATGGGCTGTTGTGGCTATTTTTTTCTGGTCGGGGCTTGTTGGGTACAGCCGGATTTATCTGGGGGTACACTATCCGTTGGATGTTTTGTGCGGAGCTTTATTGGGCCTTGCTATCGGATTTACGGTGGGATGGCTGACGCGGCGCATTGCACGGGAAAGCTCTGTGGACATTACTTAACGAAGGTTTTTGTTATATGATCGCTCGGAATTGATTTTTTCAAAATAAAACCAGTTTTGCGCTATTTTAGTAACATTATGGAGCCTGTAAATTTCTGCCTCGCTTCTCTCGAATTACAATTTTTGCATTCAAGAAGTACCCTGTAAATGTAAACTCCGCCAGGGCAGGGTATTCCTTTGTTTGTTCCATCCCAGCCTTCGTCGGGCGAAAGGCTTTCAAAAACAAGTTCGCCATATCGGTTAAAAATCAGTAAACGATACCCCTGAAAACCCTGATCCGGAACATACGGAAAAAACAAGTCGTTCAGTCCATCGTTATTGGGCGTGAAAGCCGTTGGAAATTGAATATTTGCAATGGTTACCCTCACGGTATCGCTGTTTTCGCATCCATACTGGTCTTGTACCTTCACAAAGTAATTCCCTGCGTCGAATATTATTCGCTCCGGTTTCTGTGACTGGTTGTCCCAGAGGTAGGAGGTAAATCCTGAACCCGGAGAGAGAATGGTTTCAGTGCCTGACAAAAGATAAAAATTTTCTCCCAGCGCTGGTCGGGGCAATGGCCGGATTATCACATTCTGTGTAAATTTATGCTGTGTTCCGTTGAAATAAATGGAAAGATTGATGTGAAAAGTGTCGGGGTAACTAAATATATGATACGGAGCTAATGCAGTATCGAATCTGGCCGGATGCCCGATATCTGTGAAATCCCATTGCAGGGAATCGATAAAGGCGGTGTTGGTAAGTGAAAACCAGGTTGTATCTCCAAAACAACTTTCACTGTATTGGATTAACGGTATTTTCGCATAGTGAGAGAGAAAGGAAGGTAATCCTTCCCGACAAATTCTTCCCTCAAGGCTAATTGCATTCTCGGTGAAATTGCAATCCGGCCCGGTTCGTTCCGGATTATAGATTATTCCCAAAGAATCAGCATCATTTCTTGCTACATAGATTTTCCCGTCAGGGCCTAATTGCAGCGATGTGGCACGAAAAGGAAAATCGGACGATGAAGGTATGACGGAAACAGAATGCAGGTTTTGCATTCCCGTAAGGTTAAACTGAAATAAATAGCTGGTGTTGGTCCCTCCGGTTACAAAATAGGTGCTGCCATAGAGCTTCGTTCCGTCAGCCGAAAACTCAACACTATAGGCTCCTTTGTATAAATTTCGGGAGGTTCTGGCGTTGGATAAAGTCCCGGTTTGGGCATCAAAGTCGTAGAGTTCAAAAACGTCTTTATCATAAAATCCTCCGGCCAGTAATTTTCCGTCGGGGCTGGCTTTCATTGCGCCTACAGGCAGGTCGGTCATGCTACTGCTGGTTTGAATGGTGCCGGTTGCACTTATAACAGGGTCGGTATGCACACCATCTTCTGTAAGCAGATAACTATGCCAGTGATCGGAATTGTATTCATGACAGATTACCCAAAAATCTACCTGATTGGTGTGTAAAATTGCCGTCAGCTTTTCACTGCTTTCGGGAAAGAGTGAAACATTTTTTTCACGAATCCGATAGGTATCGTTGAATATTTCAATCACTGTATAGCAAAGCCCGTTCTGGCCAATCGGAGCCGTACGATCTTGTGTGAACAGATAAAATTTTCCCGGATGGCCCGGAGCAGGCACAAATAAGGCATTTTGTGTGGCTGTATTGTTGCCGGCCAGGCTATCCCCGTTTGGAATTACCTGATTGTTTTTGTCCCATACCGTTTCTCCATTACTAAAAAGCAGCATTTCCCCATTATCGTCGCATAATACGGCACACCCGTTAGCGCTTTGCATTACCGTATTATTTTGGATTCCCACAGCACCGCTTTCGGTAAAGTTTAACCCGGCAAAATCTCCAAAATACCATGTGTTTGCCTTCTGACAAAAGGATAGTGTGTGCATCAGCAAAATAACCCCCAGGAAGGGAAAAGAGCGGCAAAGGGTTGAACTGCGCTTGGGGTGGCGCCGATTGCTTGTTAATCCATACATTATTTATTCTTCATACTGATAAATAAGCCGGTAATGCTCACGTATTCTTCGCTCAGGCAGATGGATAAGAATTTCGGAGCTGATAATCCTGCCTTTCTCATCGTAGTTTCTGGTCACAGAATTAATAAGCGTATCTGCCAAATCAAATACTTCATGCTTAATTACTTGATTATTTGAATTATAGCTAATTTTTGCCGTATTATTTTTAACCCGGCTCTCTTCATGAATCTGAATTGGTAAATGATGTTCTCCGTAAGTATAGGTATTTCTTTCAATCACTTTATCCTGTGCATTGCGGGTTATTTGCCGGTAGATTCTTCCTGAGGCATCGTACTCCAAGGTAAGTGATTCTTCTTCTCCCTCCATGTTAATGCTTTTTTGGAGAATCATTCTGCCTTCTTCATCGTAGTGGATTTCAACATCGGATTCAATGTTCCCGGAGGAGTCAATCAGGGTTTGTTTTACGAGTTTTCCATTTATAAAAGTCAGTCGCTCTTTTTCTTCTTCCTCTCCGTTTTCATCTACAGTCCTTTTTTCAATAATGCGTCCCTCTTCATCATAACGGATAAGGGTAGTATCGTGTGTTCCATCGAGATAATACTGTTTTTCGCTGATCAGCTTCCCGTTTTCGTCGTATTCCCATCTTTTATCTTCAATCAGCTCATCTTCCAGCCCTAAAATGCGCTCTTTTATTAATTTGTTGTTTTGAAAAACCCTTTCCGTTTTTTGTTCAATGGTGCCATCAGGCAGGTATTCAATCTGCAGAAGAATATTTCCGTTTTCATCTTGTTCTGTATATTCCTGCAAGTATTTTTTTTGTGTTTTTTCTGTTATAAATTCGTCTTCAATAACCGGTTGTCGAAATATGCGTGTTTTCATCTTTTTTAATAATTGTGTTTGTAACAAAGAAGTATTATTCCCGTTTTTATTAATTGTGTAAATTTACATGAAAAAAACAGAAGATCACAAAACTCTATCCGTTATGAAAACTTTTTCTATTCTGCTTATGTTATTTTTAGTTGTTATGACAACCTCTTGTTCAACCAAAAAAGTCAGGCCTGAATATCCGGTTACGACAAAAACAGATGTCGTAGATGAGTATTTCGGCACAAAGATTCCCGATCCTTACCGTTGGCTCGAGGATGATATGTCAAAAGAAACGGCCCAGTGGGTCGAAGCACAGAATTCAGTTACATTTGAATATTTGCATTCCATCTCCTTCCGGGATGTAATCAAGGAACGGTTAACACAGATTTGGAATTATCCTAAAGTTGGAGCACCCTGGAAATCTGGCGGCCGTTGGTTTATTATGAAAAATTCCGGGCTTCAGAACCAGTATGTGCTTTATCTTCTTGAAGATTATAACGACCGGGAAGGATCACTGTTGCTCGATCCGAATACTTTCTCCGAGGATGGGACGGTTTCATTGACTGACCTGAGTGTATCAGACGACGGGAAATACCTGGCCTATGGAGTTTCCAGAGGAGGTTCCGACTGGAACGAAATTTATGTAATGGATATTGACTCCCGTCAATTGCTCGATGATCATATCCAGTGGATTAAGTTTTCAGGAATTCAATGGCAGGACCATGGATTTTACTACAGCCGCTATCCCGAGCCTTCTTCAGCTGACGCACTGAAAGGGGTAAATGAAAATAATATGGTATATTATCATACCCTGGGAGACCTTCAGGAAAACGACCGGCTCATCTACAATGATCCAATGCATCCGCTGTGGGGATTCAGTATCGGATTGACTGAAAATAAAGAATATATGGTGCTTTATACTACCGAATCAACTTCAGGTAATGCATTGTCATT
>Ga0116152_10000542_pt1 | contig 30602 bp, 25 predicted proteins | sample AD_UKC119_MetaG_FD_89894 | JGI IMG/M metagenome (GOLD analysis project Ga0116152, IMG submission 89894) | Active sludge microbial communities of municipal wastewater-treating anaerobic digesters from Hong Kong - AD_UKC119_MetaG | ecosystem: Engineered > Bioreactor > Anaerobic > Digestate... | reverse complement strand
CAGAGCAGGAACAGCATCAGGAAGCTGTAGTACATGAAGATGCGCGCCTTGTTGCGCGAGACCAGGTCATCGCCATCGTACTTTGAAAGGAACAAGGATTCGACGCGCATCATGCCTCCGCTAGGTTCCCGCGACCAAGCGGCAAACGTGGAGCGGAGTATATATGAATACTGCAATTGAATTCTAGGATCGCGACGCCCACTGGTATGGAGCTTCCTCTAGCTTCAAAAATCAGTAAAATTTCTTAATATCGTTTGATTTAGTCTCTACGTTGCAATAGGGTATAGCCTAGGCGATCCAAAGGCACGTAGTACGATTGCTTTCACCATGAATCAACTCCTGTAAGGCCCGCACGTAAAGGCTCTCGGCCTCTCGGATCGTTCAGGGGGTACTATCTATGCGTCGGATCGCTTTGCTCGCGTTCTGCCTGTCAATCGCTTCATTCAGCTCCTATTCACAAGAATTCAACATCAAGCTGAAACAGCCCGTCAGGGAGTTCATGGTAGGGGTAAGCGAGGTAACGCCTCCCTGGTCCCTTGGCGCGGAAGCTACCTATCTAAGTTTTCCTTTCGCTATACCGTTCGACGATGGAGGGCGAGGCTTGCTCGGATTCGGGGTTCAAGGCGCTTACTATATCGAATTCGAAGACGGCATCAACCCCCTCAGGATCTGCGCCCTCTTCGACGGACGCTTCCAATTTAAAGAAAAAGTAGGCGTGGACATCGATACGGGCCTCGGATTCCTTTTCGCCGGCGGCGGCGCCGCTTTCATGGGAACCATGGGGATAGGCGTGCCGATCAAGCTGTCCGATTCTATGTACATACGCCCGTATGCCGGTTGCGACTTCTCCGGCAACCCCAACTATGATGTACTCGATTACTATTCCAGCCAGGCTATCATATGGTTGCACGCCTCTATATGCGCCGGATTCATCTTATAGCATGAGTATCACCTGATAGTTCGCGTCATCGCGCGTTGGAGGCAAGAAGTGACCAGGGATGGAACGCATGCCGTATGGCTTGGGCCCTTAACGCGCCTGGTAGCGTTAAGCGTTTTGATGGGATCGCTTTGCGCCCCGATAGCCTGGCCGCAGGCCGCGAAAGAGGCGAACGTAATCCCGCAGAAATCCTTCATCGACGTATCGACGAAAAAGATACCGTATAAGCCCATAGCGCAGAAGGACGCTAAGGGCAGATTCATAGACAGCCTGAGCGGCAAGAGCTATGGTCCAGAAGATAATATCGACGTACCAAAGATAGACAGGCCCGTTAGCCTAAAGCCCGGCACTATACCCGTACGCGTAACCCAGCCCGCGACGCGTATGAAGGCTAAGGACTATTACGCCCAGCTCGAGGAAATAGAACGATACCTAAGCTCGAAGGGATACTCGCTCCGAGAGGAGAAGAGCCTGGGCACCCTCGAGCGCTACGATGCCAAGTACTCCAGGCTCGAGGCTGATGCGAAAAAGCTGCGGGCAGACAGCCGAAGAGTAACGTCTATAGCGCCCAAGGCGACCATGCTGTCCATCGATCGGTTCCTCCCGCATTCGGGCGTCGTGGCCGGCGAGTACGTCGAGTATACCGGATCGCGATCGTACAACAAGGAAATCGGTTCTCCGGATGCCATGAGCGTCTGGTGGAGGAATTCAATGGAAGGGGTACGAGATATTGACCCTGATGATCCCTTTACAAAATTCCATGCGGAGTCATCCGTTGGCCAGACGATATTCGGTTATGAATGCGTTCTTGCTAAAGTAGGCGTCACGTCAATGCTCGACAAGACGGGCGGTAGCAGTACTGCGTATTTCGAGGTAGCTGCGCTTCCTCCTTCGCCATTAACTATAGACATCTGGGCTCAAAAAGGGGCAAAAATACCGGGTGTTCCCGCTGGCTCGACACTTTATAAATTTACTGGGCCGAGCTTCGAATACAAGCAGACGTTTTTCAAGATGTCAGTTTATGTACAAGCCGGACCTGTTCCTGTAACGATTACCATTGGGGTGGAAGGCGGCGGCGACTTAAAAATAAACGGAAGCCTGAGTATTGAACCTATTGGCTATAGTAGCATGACTGTTACTCCCTCTACTTTCGGGAACGTTTTTGGATCAGGACAAGTTGGGCTCAGGACAGCAATGGCGATTGGCCTCGGAGTTAACCTCACGGCACTCAAGCTATCAACACCAGTTACCCATACCATAAGAGTAACTAATGCTAAATCATCTGAAAAAGGAGCCGTGGCGGATCCACTGGACAGGAAAATAAATAGCCTATGGACTATAAAGGCACAGGCAACGGACATACTAAGCGGACATATCTATTTAGCTATAACCGTACTTAAGATTGATTTTAATATCGAACTCTTTGACTGGAAAGGGTTTTCTTTTGATCCAACCACTCTATACCATGATAGCGAAGAGCTGGTACCCGGATTCAGGAAGCCCGATCCAGCGCTCGCCGGGATGAGCTATATACAGGACAAAGGCACCATAAGCATAGACGTAGTCAATTGGGGCGGCGCCACCGACTGGAAGGGCTACACTCTGAAGGTTACCAATCAAGACGGCAAAGGCGCTCTGTCCATTCCGCTCGCGACGATCAACAAGAAGGGCGAACTCGATTCGACTGTCTCCGGCAAGGAAGGGAGGGTAAGCTACACCCTGTCCCAAAAAGAGATGCAAAGGCTGAAGCTGCCGCTCAACGGCTCCGCGAAGATACTCGGAGAGATAGTCATCCCTTCAGGGGGAGTTGACCTGCACAGGGATAACAACAAATTCTCCATCACCATAAGGCGATCCGTAGACCTCGTCGTAAGCTCGCTGGAGTACCGGCCCGCCACAAAAAAACCAGTAGCGCCTGAAGGCTTCGCCTTGAGCCTGGCCAATGGAACGGGCGACCCGGTTACATGGGCGGATCTGGCCGTACACCTTGTCAGTATCAGCTTTAACGTCAACGGCAAGACCTATACTATACGAGGCGCCGATCTGCTAAAGGAATCCGAATTAGCTACGATAGTCGGAGGAAGAACGCCGATACTGATCTCGTTCAAGAGCCTGGGGCTATCCGCTACCGCGCTTGGCTCACGCGCGCCCGCCGCGACGAGCGCGCCGGCGCCTGGCGCCAAGAGCCTGCCTAAGGCGGGCACGAAGAGCGCGCCGGCTCCAAGCGCTACGAGCAAGCCGGCGCCGGGCGTCAAGGTAGGCGTACTCGTTCGGTTCAACGACGCTAATACTAAAAACAATGAGGGTTCGTTCAGCGTGGCGTTGAAATAGCGATTTGGGGAGTAAACCGGAGACGCATGGAAAGCGAATCGATTTGAAGTCGCGGATCTCAAAAAGGACCGTACTCGTCATCGCCAGTATAGGAAGCGGCGTCATCGTAGCGCTGGCTCTCATGGGCATAGTCCGCGTACGAGGCTCGGGGTACGGGGGCGAACGCACCCTATTCGGATCAAACGCGGGCACGCGTTGCGGGTACTCGTTCCGTTGGGAATCGGATTCATCCATCGACTACCTGACCGAGGCCGCTAGCCTCGACGATGACGGCGCGATAGTAGGCGCCAGGTATGATATCTATACGCGTATCGAAGGCGATTTCGAGACCAGGTTGGTCGCGACCCATCATAATTCCCAGGACGTCGCCATAACCTTTAGCCCTCGAACGGCCTTACTTGAGGTAAACGGATCCATAGACGAACGAAGCTCGGATGAGCTAGCCGGGGCGCTGTCCAGGCCTATAGTACTATCCATCGACAAGCAAGGTCGTATACTCAGCTTCGGCGTCAGAGGGAGCTACGAGCTCGCGGCGTATCGCAACACGATCGCGAGTATCCTGGCCAATCTCGAGTTCATTATCCAGCCCTCCCCGGACGACGACGTCGAAGCGTGGACGACTACGCAGCATGACGCCTCGGGCCCCTACGTCGCCGAGTATCGAGTGCTTGAGAATTCGGCAAAGGGCCTGGAGATACTCAAGGTAAAGACGGGCTATACGGAACGGGAACTAGTAAGCAGGCGGCTTGGCGTCCTCTTCCCCAGCATAGACACCAGGAACCATGCCACGGCTCGATATACGAAAGGGCGCCTTGAATCGGCCGCGATGGAAGAGGTACAGCTCCTATCGCAGGGTAAGCGTCAGGTGGGTATTACTCGTTACTCGTTCCAGGCGCAACGAGAATGGTCTGGTTCGACGCACGACGAAAGCCATCTAGCCAGTACCTCTAGCGGTGCAGCCTCGAGCGACATCACCTTGTACGCGTTGTACCAAGAGCCTACGCTGCGCGAGGTATTCGAAGCTACGCACATCGAGAAGCTGGCAGGGCGGTCGGCGCAAGACGTTCTAGCCGAACTGGACCTGGCAGAAGCGGAGGCGGCGCGAATAGAAGACTACAAGAATACCGATCTCATGGCGTCGCTCCGCGCGCTCGCCTTCCTTAATCCTGAATCGTCCGGCCTTCTTGCCGCCAAGGCGGGTGAAGCTCCTGTCGACAGCCTGGCGCTGTACTATATCCCCGACGCGCTTCTAAACGCCGGTCACGCGCAGGCGCAGTCGGCTTTGTGCGACCTCGTCACGCACTGGCAAACGAATACATCCGTCTGCTCCGGCCTGATACCCTACCTGGGCCTGCTCCTCGATCCTGGCCCCGAGGCGGTTGAATGCGTCAGGGGACTCTGCCTCGTCCCAGAGACGGAGATAGCCTGGACGGCCGGCCTGAACCTCGGGCTCATGGCCGCTTCGCTCCGTATTCAGGGCCACGAGGCCGAGGCCGACCGGCTCGTAGGCGAACTGCGACAACGCTATGCCTCCGCGGCCGACGTACCGTCGCGCGCCAGATCGCTCAGGGCCCTGGGCAACGCGCAGGCGCCCTCGACCGTATCGCTTATCCTGGAGGCCATGCGCGACGAGGCCCCGGACGTACGCGCGAGCGCGGCCTACGCCGCCCGGTTCCAGAGCGACCCGTCGATAGACGAGGCCTTGCGAACCAATCTGGCGAATGACTCCGAGAGCATCGTGCGCCTGTCCATAGTGACGACGCTTGGAATGAGAGAACCGGACGACGCCCTGGTAGCGCTCTATAGCGAACGCTTACAGGTGGAACGATCCGGCCAGGTCAAGACGCGCATTCTGGATAACCTGTACGCCATAGTAGATGAGTTTCCCCTGGCCGTACAGGCAATCGCGAGAACCGCCATGGAAGACCGCGACCAAGACATCAGAGACTACGCGGCATACTTCCTGGAGCGCCTGATGCAGGAAGCCGATAGTGTCTCCCCTGCATCGTAGGCAGTGATCGGTCGGCTCCTACTTTCTTACTACGCGGAAACCGACAATCATATGGGGCTCTCCTCCACCAGGCTCAGTAAAGTATCGCTCATTCACAGAGCAGTAGCCCTCAGTGTATTCGAAGCATCCACCTCGTAAAACGCGTTGAGAGCCAGATGTGGCTCCCGTATAATCACTTTTTTCTCCCGAAGTAATGGTACCATACCAATCCCAACACCATTCGTATATATTCCCGCTCATGTCGCAGATATCGAGTTCATTGGGATCCTTTAATCCAACTGGATGTGGGAAATCATCCGTCATATCCTTATCATACCAAGCACAATCATCTATAGTATTCGTTCCATCATCACCGGCATAGTCTTTAAGGTAGCCAGTAGTGTTGGGGTCTAAACCCTGGCCATCGGCCGGAGCGCCCATCGCTGCCCACATCCATTCCATCTCAGTCGGAAGCCGATAACCGTTGGCAATCCAACTCGCGCTTGCCCCATCCCAATCAATAGTGTCATCCAAAATTTCTACGCGGCTTATATTTGACCAATCGCTAATTCCGGTAACTGAATATACTGGTGTTAAGCCCTCAATGATACTGAGCTTATTACAGAATGCTATGGCATCGTACCAAAACATCATTTGAACTGGATTGTCCGGCACATTATTAGCCGAAGCAAAATTCCAGGATGGATCATAACCCATAACAGCCTCGAACTGGGACCGCGTAACCTCTGTACGCCCGATCCTGAAAGCGCTTACAGAACTAATATTGCTTGCAGTACCATCACGCTGGAATTTACCTGCCGGCACGTACTTCATTGTTCCAATATTTGGAGAAATATAGTCTTTATTTTTATATACGATCGTGGATAGACTCGATGGATTAAAGATATAACCGCTAGCGGTACCCAGGCTAAGCGTAATCTCTTGTTCGTTCGCAACGATGACGTCGCTAATATCCAGCTCCCTCGTCGACCCGCTATCGCTCAGGCTTACCGGCGTCGCTCCGACGATCGTTATATCTGATATCAACAGACCAATCGGATCCTGGTCAAACTCCAGGGTCAGCTTGCTAGTAGTAACAAGATCGGATGTACCGTTAGTAGCTGCCAAGCTATTAAAATAAATAGTCTTCGCTCCCATTCCTTTGAGCGTAATGGTGTATAGAGGTTCCGATACGTCACTGCTTTCTATCTCAAGCGTGCAGGTATGAGCCCCCAACTCAGTCGGATAAAAGAACACGTCGATGTCCATGGACCGTTGCGCCCCGAGCATTCCTGAGTAGTCGTCCTGAGCCAACGAGAAGCTTTCAGCGCCGGTCCCCGACAGCTTGACCGAACTGATAATAAGGTCGCTGGTGCCCGCGCTTTTGACGGTGATGGTCTTTTCAATTGTATCGCCGTATTCGATGTCGCAGAGGCCGAAGTCAACTACATAACCGGTAGGACATGGCGTGGAACCGATGAAGAGGTCGATCTCGACTGGATCGAGGTCTCCGCATGAGAGCGTCGTCATGCATATAATCGATAGAGCGACGGCAAGGAATCCAAACGTGCTTCGATGGTCCTTCATCGATGACCTCCTGTTTTCTACGATCCGTTGCTCCTAGTACTCATCCTGAGACGATTCGATATTGACCGGCGTCGACAAGCCGAAAGACAGGATATACTCGAGTGTATCCCGCGAGCCAGGTTTGAGGGATAGGTTATAGCTGACGCCATACCCGACGGACAGGAAGCCCGCGATGGATAGTACCGGCACGGCTGAAACCTTGAAGTAATCGAAATCCGATACATCATCGATGTCGATAAAATTGGCACCGACCAGCGTAATCACGCCAAGGAAAGAATCGGTAAGGGACCACCAGGAAGGTTTCCATCGCATACCGAATCCCACCCCAGGCGTGAAACCCATGTCTACCTTGCGCGTTGCGAGGTTCACGTGGACGACGTCAACCGTCGCCTGCAGGCTAAAGAATAGCTCCTGGGACTTGCTATCGGCCTCGGCTTCCGCGCTCTCCTTGTCGCCGCCCCTGCCGGATTGAGCCAGGGCGGGTAGACAAGCCACGGAGAGGAGAACGAGCGCGATCAAGGCTATTCTGCGTTTCATGGGCTTTCCTTTTCCTTTGAGCTACGAGCGTTGGGAAGGACAAGCCGAGGCGGGTAGAGCGAAGATGTACATGGACTCGTCCACTGGAACGATGCCTATAACTTATTTTAGTATAGTCGCATCTGAATAATAAACAGCGTTCGGGGTAAATAATTTTACAAAATATAACGAGCGCGCCGTGAGCGGGGGGGGGCGCTTATCGCCTCGCCCCCCGCTCCACGGACCTACTTTCCGTGAGCGGCGGCCACCCGGGCGAACTGGCTCATGTACAGGCGATGGTATAGGCCTCCGCCGGCCAGGAGCGAGTCGTGGGTGCCGCGCTCTACGATGCAGCCGCCGTCTATGACGAGGAGCTGGTCCGCGTTCCGTATGGTGCTCAGGCGGTGCGCTATGACGAAGCTCGTGCGCCCCCTCATGAGCTTGAGCAGGGCCTCCTGGATATGGGCCTCGGTGCGCGTATCGACGCTCGAGGTGGCCTCGTCGAGTATGAGTATCCTCGGGTCGGCGAGTACGGCGCGGGCTATGGCTATGAGCTGGCGCTGTCCCTGGCTGAGCGTGCCGGCGCGCTCCGACAGCGCGGTGCGGTAGCCGTCTGGCAGGCGTTCTATGAACTGGTCGGCGTTGGCCATGCGCGCCGCCGCGACGCACTCGTCGTCGCTCGCGCCGAGGCGGCCGTAGCGTATGTTCTCCATGACGGTGTCCGCGAACAGGAAGGTCTCCTGGAGCACGATGCCGAGCTGGCGGCGCAGGCTGTCCTGCCTGACCGAGCGCAGGTCGCGGCCGTCTACGAGTATGCGCCCGGAGCCCACGTCGTAGAAGCGAGACAGCAGGTTGACGACGGTGGTCTTGCCCGCCCCGGTCGGCCCGACGAGGGCGACCACCTGGCCGGGATGGGCCTCGAGGCTCAGGTCCTGGAGCACCGGCGATCCTGGAACGTAGGAGAAGCCTACCCGCTCGAAGGCCACGTGGCCGCGTATGCCTCGGAGCTCCTCCGCGTCCGGCGCGTCCGCCACGTCGGGCGCCTCGTCGAGCACGTCGAAGACCCGCTCCGCCCCGGCCAGGGCGGACTGTATAGACGTGTACAGGTCGGCAAGCGTCAGGAGCGGGTCGAAGAAGCGCCTGGCGTAGAGGACGAAGGTCGCGATGACGCCGACGCTGACCATGCCGCGGAGCGCCAGCGCCCCGCCTATGCCGGCTATGGCCACCTGGTTCAGGTTGCTGAAGACGTACAGCATCGGTCGGAGTAGCGTCATGGTCAGCTGGGCGCGTATCGTCGTGTCGCGAGCCGCGACGTTGGTTCTATCGAACTCGTCCATCAGGGATCGCTCTCGCCTGAAGGCCTGGGCAACCCTGACCCCGCCTATCGTCTCCTCGGTCATCGCGTTGAGCCTGCCGAGCTTGCCCTGCACCTCCCTGAAGCCGCTACGCGTCTTGCGTCCGGTACGCAGGGTAAAGTAGAGCATGACGGGCATGACCGCGACGGTCGCCAGCCCGAGCCACGGGTTCAGGAGCAGCATGACGACGAGCATGCCCGTCAGGGCGAGCGCGCTCGCGAGCAGCTGGACGACGCCCTGCGACAGCACGCGGTTGACGGCGTCCAGGTCGTTCGTCAGCCGGCTCATGAGCTCGCCGGTCCCCTTCTGGTCGAAGTAGCGCAGGGACAGGCCCTGCAGCCGCTTGAACAGGTCGCGGCGCAGGGCGCGGAGCACGCGCTGGGTGACCTCGACGATGTAGTAGCTCTGGCCGTACTCGGCCAGCCAGTAGGCCGCGTACACGCCGAGTAGAAGCCCGCAGATACGCCACAGGCCGGCGAGGTCGGCCCCAGGCGCGCATAGGTCGATGGCCCGGCCGACGAGGTACGGCCCGAGCAGGGCCATCGCGGTACCCGCGACGACGAGGGCCAGTACGAGGGCTATCCGCAAGCGGTACGGCCGCAGATAGCCGAGCAGGCGCGAGAAGGTCCGCCCGGCGTCGCGCGGTTTCCCGGTCTGGGCTCCGACGCTCATGCCCTTGTGCATCTGGTCTCGGCCCATCGCGTCGCTAGCCTTGCTCATGCCCGTACCTCCGCCCCGGACGCCCCGCCGAGCTGGGTATCGTATATCTCCCGGTACGCGGCGCAGGTCTCCAGGAGCTCGCGGTGCGTACCCGACGCGGCCACCCGTCCCCGTTCCAGGACGATGATCCTGTCCGCCCCGAGCACGCTGCTGACGCGCTGGGCCACGAGCACGGTGCTACGGCCAGCGCAATACTCGGCGAGCGCGTCCTGGAGCGCCGTCTCGGTCTCCACGTCGACAGCGCTCGTGCTGTCGTCGAGTATGAGTACGCTCGGCTTGACGAGCAGGGCCCTGGCTATGGCGAGCCGTTGCCGCTGGCCGCCCGACAGGTTCACGCCGCGCTGGCCCAGCACCGAATCGTAGCCGTCAGGAAGGGCGCTCACGAAGCCGTGGGCCTGGGCAGCCTGAGCCGCCGCTATCACCTCGTCGTCGCCGGCGTCGGGCTTCCCGAAGCGTATGTTGTCGCGGATGGTCCCCGAGAAGAGCACGGTATCCTGCGGCACCGTCGCTATGGCGAGCCTCAGCGACTCGAGCGTCAGGCCGCGCACGTCATGGCCGTCGACCGCTACTACGCCGCCCTGTACGTCGTACTGCCTGGGGATGAGGCCGACGAGCGTGCTCTTGCCCGAGCCGGTCGTACCCAGGATGGCCACCGTCTGCCCGGGCTCGACGTCCAGGTCTATGTCGCGCAGGACCGGCTCGTGCTCGCGGCTGTCGTAGGCGAAGGAGGCCTTATCGAGCGTCACCCTGCCCTCGGGCTCGGACAGGCGGGCCGCTCCGTCCGCGTCGACGACGGCCGGCTCCTCGTCGATCACCTCGAAGATTCGCTCGGCCGACGCGTCGGACGCGGATATGAAGCTGACCATGGAGCCGAGGTGGCTCAGGGCCATCAGCATCCAGAGGAGGTAGTTGATGAAGGCGACTATCTCGCCGGCGCTCAGGCGGCCCCGGGCGGCTAGGTACCCGCCACCGCCTATCACGGCGACTATGCCCAGGTTGACGAGGAACGTTAGCATGGGCATCAATACGGCCAGGAAGCGGCCTACACGCACGGATCGCTCGGTCAGCTCGGCGTTCACGCCGTCGAAGCGTTCCTCCTCGCGCGAGGCGCGCACGAACGCCTTGACGACCCGCGCGCCGGCTACGTTCTCCTGGAAGATCGTGTTGAGCCGGTCGAGCCCGCGCTGGACGCCGAGGAAGAATGGCTGGGCCCGACCAGCGTACCAGAAGAAGATGGCCAGGGACGCGGGCAGGATGAACAGCATGACGGCCGACAGCCGCCAGTCGGTCAGCGCCATCATCGTCATCGAGCCCACGGCTACGAGCGGCACCCTCAGGAACATGCGGCCTGTGAAGAATACGAACTGGGTCACCTGCTGTACGTCGCTCGTCGAGCGGGTGATCAGCTGTCCCGTGCTCCACTTGTCCAGGTTGCTCGCCGACAGGGACAGCGCCCGCGAGAACAGCGAGCGCCGCAGGTCTGCGCCTACGCTCTGCGAGACGCGGACGGCCATCGTCGTAGCGCCGACTGTCGAGGCCGCGCTGACGAGTATGAGCCCCACCATGACGATCGACGATCGCAGGATGAGCCGGCCGTCGCCTGCCCTGATGCCCTCGTCTATGACGCGCTGAAGCATGCGGGGGATTCCTAGGTCGGCCGAAACGAGGCAGGCCATGAACAGCCAATTAAGCAGCACCTGCGCGCGGTACGGCCTCATGGCCCGTAGTACGCGGCGTATCGATCTCATGCGTTCTCCTTGCGACCGGCGTCGACGGCTCGCCGAGCATAGCATATTCCGATATATCTAGTCGGCCTCTATGCTACGCCTCAGCCGCTGGCGCCGAAGGCGGGCGAGCGTCTTACCTGAGGCTGATCAGCGCCAGCCCCGCCAGGGTCAATAGGAGCCCGAGGATCCTGACGGGGCCGAAGCGCTCCTTGAACACGAGGCGCGCCATCAGCACGGTGGGCGCCGGGTAGAGCGAGACGATGACGGCGACGATGGACAGCATGCCGGCGCCGGAGGCGAGCACGAACAGGAAGTTTGCCGCCATGTCCAGTACGCCGGCCAACATCGCGGCGATGCGCCCTCCCCTGTTCACGACGAGCCGCTCCCGCCTGGCGAGCATGACGACGATGGCCACCGTGATGGAGGCGAGGCGGGCCGCTACGAGCGGCCAGAAACCGGAGCCGACGCCGGGGCGCGACAGGGCTACGTAGAACAGCCCGAAACCGAGGCCGGCAATCAGGCCGTGGACCAGCGATGCCTTGACGCCGCCGCGCCCCGACTCGCCGCCCTTGGGTCCGAGCGACAGGAGGACCACGGCCGGGACGCATAGGCCCATGCCGACGAAGGCCAGCGCGCCCGGCTCGTCGCCGAGAGCCAGTCCGACGGCGATCGGCAGCACGGCGCTCACGAGGGCGGCCGTCGGCGAGACGATGGCGACGACGCCCTTGGCTATGCCGCGATACAGGGTGACGATGCCGAAGGCGCCGGCCACGCCTCCCGTCAGGCCCCAGACCAGGTCGGCCGCTCCGGGCGCGCCAGGCCGCGTGAAGGCGATGGCCAGCAGGGCCGTAAGCAGCCCGCAAGCCTGGGATACGACCAGCACCGGCAATACCTTGCTCTTGCCCGCGGCGTATCCGCCCGAGAAGTCACCAAGACCGTAGAACAGCGCCGACGCGGCGGCTAAAGCTATAACCATACCAAGGCTCCTTGAAAGAGTACGTCGTCAACATACTCGAACAAAAAACATTAGTAAAATTAATAATATGAATGATACATAAATTCTGCTACTATACCGTATGATCGATTATAGACTACTCGAAGCCTTCGCGGCCGTGATCGACCTCGGGGGCTTCGAGCGAGCGGCGGACGGGCTCGGCCTGACCCAGTCCGCGGTATCCCAGCGCGTAAAGGCCCTTGAGGACGAGATGGGCCGCATGCTCGTCGTACGCGACGCCCCGCCCCGCCCGACGCCAGCCGGGGAGCGTCTCCTCAGGCATTACCGCCAGGTGGTCGGCCTCGAGGCGGACGCGGCCAGCGACCTGGGCCTGCGCGACGAGTCGGGCTTTCGGCACCTGCCGGTCGCGGTCAACGCTGACTCGCTGTCGGTATGGTTCATCGAGGCGGTCTCGCCATTCCTCTCGGAGGAGCGAGTAACGCTCGAGCTGCTCGTCGACGACCAGGAACAGACGCTACGCTTCCTTAGGTCCGGAGCGGCCGCGGGCGCGATATCGTCGGAGGTCCAGGCCGTGCAGGGTTTCAGGCGCGTGGCGCTCGGGGCCATACGGTACCGGTTGGTCGCTACGCCCGGGTTCTGCCGCCGCTGGTTTCCGGCAGGATTCGACCGGGCCGCGGCCGGGCGAGCGCCCGTCATCCACTTCAACCGCGCCGACGGCCTGCAGCTACGGGCGCTCGGGCAGGCCTTCGGCGAGCCTCGGATAACGCCGCCGGCCCATTACGTGCCGTCGTCCGAGAGGCTGGCCGACGCCGTGCGGCGCGGCCTCGGCTACGCGATGATGCCGGAACTGCAGGCGGCGCGCGAGCTTGGCGATGGCCTGCTCGTCGAGCTCGACGAACGATGCCGCCTCGAGACGCCGCTCCATTGGTACTACTGGAACCGTCCGTCGGAACCGCTCGAGCGCTTCACCGAGGCGCTCGTCAGCGGGTCCAGGAGGCTCCTCGGCCCTTAGTCCGCGGCGCGCGGCAGTCGCCAAAGGAACCCGGCGTAGCCCAGGGCCAGCGCGGTGATCGCACCGGCGACGACGAGCGACGCCGTCGTACCGGCCGGCTCGACGCCGAAGGCCGACAGCGAGTTAAACGCCGCGTGGAAGGCTATGCACGGTACGATAGATCCGACTCGGAGCACGAAGACCGATAGCATGAACCCTACGGCTATCGCGTAGACGATCTGCGCCGCCGTGTCCAGCGTCGCGGCGCCCGACAGCAAGTTGACGATATGGCCGAGCCCGAAGGTGACGCTCGAGACGACGACGGCCAGGCGCTCCGATCGACGCAGGAGCGCCTTGAACAGGATCCCGCGGAAAATAGTCTCCTCCAGGAAGCCCACGCCTATCATCGCGGCGACGTACGCCGCCGTCTCGAGCGGTCCGTAGCGGAGCGTCGCGCCCTGCCATAGGTTGGCAGTCGCCAGCGCGACGAGCGGCAACCCGTAGAGCGCGCCACGCATGGCGCCGGGCTTCGGCTTTACGAAACCGTAGAACGCGAACGCGTCGCGCTTCCGTAAAGCCAGGACCAGGGCGAGCGACAGCGCGGCCACCAACGGCGCTCGCCACAGCGTCACGGCGGCCGCTGGGACGAGCGACTCGAGCGCCGTCATGGCCACGACGTAGATCGCGATCCAGAGCGGCGCGCGAAGGGGCGCTTTAGGGGAATCGTTCGACGGAGTAGCTGGATTCATCCGATATCCTTTACGAGTACAATCTGGCGGAAAGCTATAGCGTATATGGCCGGGAAAGGGAAGCTCTGGCCAGTGTTACGAACCTTACGTATCGGGTATCATGCCCCATGCTCGACGCCCTGCAGGCCCGGGCCGCTAGGCTCAAGCGAGAGCTAACGGCCCTCTACTACGCGTACCGCGACCCGCGCTCGCCCAAGGCGAGCAGGATCGTATTGATCCTAACCCTCGGCTACGCCTTGAGCCCCATCGACCTGATCCCGGACTTCATACCCGTACTCGGCTACCTGGACGACCTCGTCATCCTGCCAGCCCTGATAGCCCTGTCGATCAGGCTCGTACCGCCGGAGATCCTCGAGTGCGCCAGGGAGCGGGCCGACCGCGAGCCCATCAGGCTCAAGCCGAACCGGGTCGCGGCACTGTTTTTCTTGGCGCTATGGGCGGCGATCATCGTCGTCGTCGTCCGGGCGATACTCTCCTAAGGCTCAAGCCCGACGTGTTCAAGCTCCTGGTTGAGCGCTACGGCGTACGCGGCTTCGCGCTGGAAGGCGACTACGGTGGCTGCGAGCGGGTGAACCGCTATATCCACGGCGGGGAAGGCACGGCCCGGGAAGCGGCGGCGGCCATCGGCTTCGCTATCTATCGCACCGAGGAGATGGCTGAACTCATCATGTACATGCGCCGGTATAACGAAGGCGCCGCCGAGGGCGACGACCTGCGCTTCTACGGCTTCGATATGCAGCGATACCGATACAGCGTACGATACCTAATAGAGGCCTGCGCGACGCTCAGCGTGGATACCGGGGATATGGAAAGGCTGATGGACGGCGACGGGTGGAGCGACGCCTACGACGTCCCCGCCAGGATGGCGACGATAGACCGCGTAAAGGCCGAGCTAACTGGCGGGGAAGCCTCCGCCGAGGCTCTGCACCTCGCCGATATGCTAGTGCGCTACTGCGAGCTTCAGGACCCGTCGAACGCGGACGGCGCGCTGAGGGACAGGCTCATGGCCGAGAACGTCCTATGGATAGCCGAGCGGGAGCTGGAGGCGGGGCGCGATCGCGTCTTCGTCTCCGGCCATAACGGCCACGTAGCCCGCTGGGGTAGCTACGACTCGATGGGCAAGCTCCTGGCCAAGGCCGTCGGCGACGGCTACTACGCCATAGGCACGGATTTCTATCGGACCCGCTGCAACCTGCCCCGCTCGTCATCCGGCAGGCGCACGAAGCAGGTCTTCTACTCGCATGACCCGCTGGCAAAGGCCGCTAATGAGGCCGGGCTGGATACCTGCTGGCTGGACTTCTCGAGGGTCGCGGAAAGCCCGGAGCTGGCGGAACTGACCTCGCGATACCTTTACATGGGCAACCTCGGCGAGCGCTACGCCTGGATCATGCGCCTACTACCCCCGAGCTACCGTATGTTCCAGCCGCCGGCGACGCTATACGACGGCATGATATATGTAGCCGAGGCTACGCCGACGGATATACTCGGCGAGGAGTAGCGGCCCGGGCTCGCCCTACCGTCCCTTGGGGCTGATGTACTTGAATTCGTGGACGCCCAAGGGATTCGAGTACCAGCCGTCCCATTTCTCGGTATCGATCAGGTCCTGTTCCACGTAGAAGTAGAACGGGATGATCGCCTGGTCCTTCCGCAGGAGGATGGCCTCGGCCTGCCGTAGCACGGCCATGCGCTCGGGGCCTGCCCTCATCGCGCCGGCCTTCATGACGAGGGCGTCTTACTCGGGGTTCGCGTATAGGCCGTCATTGTTGCCCGAGCCGATGACGAACATGTCGAGGAAGGTGTTCGGGTCTAGATAGTCGCCCACCCAGCCGGCGCGCGCGATATAGAAGTCGTGCGTGTCCGCCCGGGTATCGAGGAAGGTCTTCCACTCCTGGTTGACCAGGGTGACGTCGATGCCGAGGTTCTTCTTCCAGGACGCCTGGACCCACTCGGCGATGATCTGATGTCCGCGGTTGGTGTTATACAGTATCGGGACCTTGGGGAAGCCCTGGCCGCCCGGGAAGCCGGCCGCTGCGAGGAGCCTGCGGGCCGCCGCTACGTCGAAGGCCGCTCCCTCGGCGGGCTCGTAGCCTTCCATCGGCGGGACTATCGAGCGGGTGGCGATCTGGCTACCTTTGGTCACCTCGTCGACGAGCTCCTCCGTGTCCAGGGCCATCGCCAGCGCCCTGCGGACGCGTACGTCGTCGAACGGCTTGCGAGTCAGGTTGAATAGGTAGTAGTAGGTGGCGATCTGGGGCGCGACCTGGTGGTCCGGGCGAAGCTTGATCTCGTCGATCAGGCTGAGCGGGATGCCGTGGGTCCAATCGATCTCGCCTGACTTGAACATTTCATAGGCGACGAGGGGGTCGTCGATCGGGAGGAAGGTGATCCTGGAGAGCTTGACCGCCTCGGCGTCCCAGTACGTCTCGTTCGGGACGACCGTGAGATATTCGCGGGGCTTCCACTCGGCGAGCCTGAAGGGGCCGTTGCAGACGATGCTCCCGACCGTGGCCCAGTCGTCGCCCTCGGCGTCGATCACGTGCGTCGGCAGGACGGCGAACGCGTAGTGGGCCATCATGTCGACGGCGTATGGCATCGGGCCGAGCAGGTCGACCTGGAAGGTGTAGTCGTCGATGGCGCGGATACGCACGGCTTCCTTACCGGCTTCGCCGGCGTTGTACTCGTATGCGCCCTTGACTATCATCGCGGGCAAGTACGCGTACAACGACTCGGTGGCGGGGTCGAGGGTTCGAAGCCAGCTGTTGACCACGGTCCGGGCGGTGATCCTGACGCCGTCGGACCAGGTGGTATCGCGGAGCCTGAAGGTAACCCGGGTACCGTCGTTGCTGATCACCCAGCTCTCGGCCACGCCGGGCGTGGCGCGCGCGGTCTTTGGGTCGTACCCGACGAGGCCCTCGAACAGGGCCGTATAGATCCTATGCTCCGGAACGCCCTGGATCTTCGAGGGATCGAGCGTCATGGGTTCGTAGCCGTTATTCATGACGAAATCGGCGGTCGACGTAGCATGCTCCGCGACGATCGACGATGTCTCCTTGGCGGCGTTCGCGGGGATAAGACTCGAAACAAGGATGAATACCATGATCGTAACGCCGACGATTCGTTTTTTATATGTTCTCATACCGCTCCCCTCGTAGCTAAGCCGTTTCAATAATCGGCGCAAGTATATCAGAATATCGCATCGGACGTTTAGTATCACGCTTTAGAAAACCGTCGAGGCGTACCTCTACAACCTGAGCGTTACGCCTATCGATAGCGCCCGCTCGCCTATCGAGAAGCCGCTCCGGTTCGGCACGCCGGCCTGCGCGAGCCAGTCGCAGAAAAATACGATGACGTCGGCGGCGGCGTGGGCCGCGACGGCGGAGCGCAGTCCCCGCCACTCATAGAGGTACTGGAACCAGAAGGCCTGCGCCATGGACAGGAGCGAGGTCGCGATCAGCTCCCCGGTCGGAGACGAGGCGATCTCGTCCCATCGCTGCGGATAATGCGACAGGGTGAAGTATGCCCCGTCGATCAGCTTGGCCGGCCACTCCCCGAGCCGGTAGGCCAGCTCCTCGTAGTACGCGCCACGGTACAGGGCTTCCTCGCCGACGCCGGTCAGCACGAAGTTCGGCACCTGGAGGAGGAGTATCAGCGCGACCCCGGCCCATGGGCTGAAACGGTAGTCGCCGATATAGGCCTTACCCGTGGACCACACGGCGTCAGGCCTGTCGACCGACAGCATCGAGATAAGCGAGTAGGCGCCCATCGAGCCTACGAAGCCGGCAACGCTCCAGTGGGCGTAGGCCCGGTAGTCGAACGGCGCCGATGCCAGCTCGAGGAATGAATGCCGGTCCTCGTCGCCGTAGCCGCCGTAGCCGGCGCTCGACCGTAGCGCCGCGTATGAATCGTACGCGGCGAACATGGAGTACTTATGGGCCGCGTTGAACAGGAGCGGCGTGCCCGGATGCTCTCCGAATACGAGGGCCGAGCCCGCGTAGACGGCGTCCAGGCCCAGTTGCACGGCGGCGTTTATACGCGCGGGCTCCGCTCCGGCCAGCAGCGCCGGGAGGCTCTGGGCCGTGGCCGTGCCGAGTAGCAGGTACGGGAAATACTCGCGCTCGTACAGGAACGACTCGAGCACCGTGGCCAGCTGGATCGACGCGGTCGCCGCCGTATACGCCGCCACCCGCCCCTCGCTTACGGGCGCCGGGCTTTCTTGGGCATGCGCGCCCCAGAGAGGCGCCATCGTCGCCATGGCCGCTACGTACAGGATCGATGCGCGTCTATGTCGTCTCAAGGGCCGCCTCCTCTGGCTCCGTCCCGACTTCTCGGTCGACGCGCTACGCGGGCCGGGTCGCGTCGGAGTAAGGAGTATATCACGCGCTCGCTTGCATGGTCGCCCTTGTGAGCCTTGAAAAATTAGCTTACAGTACGAAACGATGAGATACCCTATCTCCCCCTAGACGGAGACGACCATATGAAGAAAGCACTGATCGCGCTCTTCTTGTTTTCATGCGCGGAGCTGTTCGCCGGCGGGAACCCGGAACTACGCTTCAGCGAGAGCCTGGGGACTCGGCCGACCCACGACCAGCTGATGGAGGCCGCGACTGTCTTCCTGAGCGACTCGCTGTATGATGTCGATTACGACTATGTCGACGGGACGCTGTTCGATTATCTCGCGGGCAAGGGCCTATGGGACGAACTGCTGTACGCTATCGGGCATATAAAGACCCTTTCCGGTAGCTATCCGGACTACCCCAGGGGATACCATATATTCAATAATCCTCTATGCGTGGTCTATTCCTCCGACGCGATCTCGTCGGATCGAAAGCGCGAGCTCATCCGTGGGATAGTGGAACTGGACGAGAGATATATAAACTGGCCTTCCTATAACGGTATGGGGAACGGCGCCTCGCCGATCCTCGAGGCGATACGGTATGACGATCCTGAGATGGTCGAGTACCTTATACGATCCGGAGATTATCTCCATTACAGCGTGGAAGTACTCCCCTACACGTACGTAGCGATGGCGTGGCCCAAGAATTCGCTCTCCCTGGCCAGGTCTACGGCGGTAAAGGACATCCTCGTCCGGCACGGCGTACCGAAGATCCACGATTTCCCGACCCCTGTCGACGGCTGGTGCATCGCCGACAGGGTAAGGCTCAGGAAGGAACCGAGCCTCAGCGGGGAGATCATCGGCCATCTTTCGAAGGACGAGAAGATCAAGGCCATATCGAGCGGGTATGAGCGAGAAATAATCAGCGGTGCCGAGGGCTGCTGGGTGTATGTCGATACCGGCGCTCAACGCGGATGGGCTTTTTCAACGTATATCTATTGCCCGGCTATCCTCGAGCCGTGAACGCGACATCAGTCGCGATACTGATAGCAGCGAGGCGAGGCCGGCTATCGCCCTTAGGGCGCGATAGCCGGGCCGCGCCTACGGAATTAGAAACCGCCCTTAAGGGCTCCGACGCCCATGAACACGACGGCGATGACGATCGACGACCCTACGGTCAGGAGGAGTCCCGCCTTGGCCATGTCCTTGATGCTGAAATATCCGGCGTTGAAGGGTATGACGTTGGTCGGCGTGGTGGTCACCAGGATGAAGGCCAGGCTCGTGGTCAGGCCCGCCGCCAGGGTTATGCCGGTAACGTCGATGCCCGTGGCCTTGCCGAGGCCGATGATGAGCGGGATCAGTATGGTCGCCGTCACGCTGTTCGACGAGAACACGACCTTGAGGAGGCACACGCCGAGGGTTACCAGGAAGAGCTGGAGGAATAGCGGCACTTCGCCTATCCGTCCGAGCAGGCTCACCGCGAGCCACTCGGCCACGCCGGTCTTGTACAGGTAGGTGCCGAGGGATATCCCCGAGACGATGAGCAGGATGCCCGCCCAGTCTATCTCGCCCTCGATCTCCTTCCACCTGGCCTTGCTCATGCCGGGCATGAAGAACAGGCACGCCGCCAGCAGCGCCGGCATCGATATCTCGATGACCATGCCGAGCGGCCCCTCGAGGAGCGGCGTGGCTATCCAGACGAGGACGGTGAAGGCGAAGACGAAGAGAGTTATCTTCTCCTCGCGGTTCATCGGCGGCATCGCCTTGAGGTCGGCCTTGAGTTGCTGCCTGCTGACCTTGAGGCGCTTCATCTCCGGCGGGAAGAATAGGAGGAGGGTGGCCCAGGCGACCGGCAGTATCAGGATCGCCGAGGGTACGCCGTAGGCCATCCAGTCGAGGAACGACAGGCGTATGCCCGCCATGTTCGACAGGAACTGTAGGGCTATCGGGTTGGCGCCGGTGCCTGCCGGCGTGCCTATGCCGCCGATGAGCGGCCCCCACGCTACCGATATCATCAGGGCCTTGCCGAAGTTCGACTCCTTGGGCTTGCAGCCTTCCTCCTGGAGTATGGCCCTGGCGAGGGGCATGAGCATGGCCGCGACGGCCATGTCGGTGATCCACATGGACAGGACGGCTCCCGCCGCGAGGAAGCCGAACAGTATGGCCCGGCTCGAGTTGCCCGTTATCGACAGGATGAACGCCGAGATGCGCTTCCCGAGGCCCGACTTGGTTATGAACGCGGTTATGACGAGCACGCCGATAAAGAACACGACGATGTCGTTACCGAAGCCCGTCGAGATGATCTCCTTGTACTTGCCTACCTTCAGCAGGGTAAGGAATATCATCGCCATGAGGCCGGTGATATGGAATGGCAGGGCCTCGGTGATCCAGAGCATCAGGGCGAAGGCCATGACGCCGAGCGCGGCCATACCCGGGCCTCCGGAGTGGGCGGACGCCGGATAGGACGGTTTCAGGGTTCCTGGGTCCACGGCGTTGACGATGGTCGATACGAGAGACGCAGGCGCCGGCGTCAGCGACACGGCGAGGCCTATGGCCAGCGCGACCGCGAGTATGACGCCGTTCCGAACCGTCGTGTTCTTTGCTTGTAGAGTTGCCATTGAGTTCCTGTCCTTATCGCTTGTGAGTCTCGCCGAGCGCGGTCCTGAGCAGTTCCCCGACCATGCGCGGCCTATCGGCGACGAGCGCGCCGGCCTTCTCGAACGCCTCGATCTTGTCCTTGACCGAGCCCTTGCCGCCTGAGACGATGGCGCCGGCATGGCCCATGCGCTTGCCCGCCGGAGCGGTCCGTCCGCCGAGGAACGCGACGACCGGCTTCGTGAAGGCGCCGGAGAGCATCGCGTCGGCCACCTCCTCTTCCATGGTTCCGCCGAGCTCGCCGATGATGACGACGGCGTCGGTATCGGGGTCGGCCTGGTAGTCCGGCAGCATCTCGGCGAAGCGGGTCCCCGGCACGGGATCCCCGCCGACGCCTATGAGGCTGGACACGCCGAAGCCGGCGCTGACCACCATGGCCGTGACCTCGTTGGTCAGCGAGCCGGAGCGCGTCATCACGCCTACGCGGCCGCTCTTGTAGACGCGGTCTATCCAGTAGGGGAACATCCCCATCATCGCCAGGCCCGGGCTTATGACGCCGGAGGTGTTGCCGCCCACGACGCGCGCGCCGCATGACAGGGCCGCCTTGCGGATCTGGATCGCGTCCTGGAGCGGTATGCCGTCCGCTATCGTCACGATCTTCTCGATACCCGAGTCGAGCGCCTCGAAGACCGCGTCCTTCGTGAAGCGCGGCGGCACGAACAGCATCGCGGCGTTGGCCGGGTTCTCCGCTACGGCTCGGCGTATGCTGTGGTACACCGGCGCGCCCTCGACGCTCCGGCCTTCCTTGCCCGGCGTCACGCCGGCGACGACCCGCGTGCCAAGGGCTATCATGTGCTTGGTCCAGAACGAGCCCTCGGCGCCGGTGATTCCCTGGACGAGTACCCGATCGCTTCGGTCGATAAAGATGCTCATGCCCGTCCTCCGGCCTTCGCGATGGCCACGGCCTTGCGGACCGCTTCCTCGGTATCGTAGAGCGGCTCGAGCCCGGCCGTCCTCAGGGTCTCCACCGCCTGCTCCTCGCCGGTGCCGCGGATGCACGCGACGATGGGGCAGCGAGGCTTGAGCTCGGCGATGGCCTCGGCGATGCCGTCGGCCATGACGTCGGCCCTGGCTATGGTGCCGAAGGTGACGATGAGTATGACCTTGGGGTCGTTGACCAGGCACAGCTCCATGGCGCGGACGGCCTTCTTATAGTTGGGGCCGCCGAACTCCAGGTAATTGGCCACCGATCCGCCCTCGTAGTTGACCAGGTCGTAGACCACGGTGGTCAGGCCCGCGCCGGCGCACATGAGGGATATGTCGCCGTCGAACTGCAGGTAGGGGATCCCTTCCTTGGCGGCCTCGTAGGCCACGTCGGATTCGAAGTACTCGCGGGACGGTTCCGCCCCGCCCTGCCTGAACGCGGAGTTGTCGTCGATGACCAGCTTGCCGTCCCCGGCTACGAGCGCCCGCTCGCCCTTATCGTCGGCCTTGGTCACGAACAGGGGATTCACCTCGACCAGCTCGGCGTCCTTGTCGCGGAACGTCTTCCAGAGGCCCGTCAGCAGCGCCACGAAGCTCGCTGACAGCTTCCCCTCGAGTCCCAGCGCGTAGGCGACGTCGCGCGCCTGGAACGGCATGAGGCCCGCGTCGATGTCCACCCGCTCCCGGATTATCTTCTCGGGGGCGGTGCGCGCCAGCTCCTCTATCTCGACGCCGCCGTCGGCGCAGGCCAGGACCAGCGCGGTCGCCGCCTCGGGGTCGACGGTTATCGACAGGTACAGCTCGCGGTCGACGGCGACGGCCTCCTCTACGAGGACCTTCCTGACGCCGTGCGCCTCGCCGAGCGCGCCGCCCAGGAGCTCGGAACCGTAGGCTCTCGCCTCGGCCGGCGAGCCGACGAGCCTGACGAGCCCGGCCTTGCCGCGGCCGCCCCGTAGCACCTGGCTCTTGACGGCGCAGGGATACCCGAGCGCCTCGGCCGCCGCGGCGACCTTGTCGGCGGAGGAACAGAGGCGGCGCCGCGGCACGGGTATGCCCCGCTCCGCGAACGCGTCCTTCGCCTGATATTCGAACAGCTTCATACGTTTGCTCCAAAAAGCGGGATTGTAGGAAGGAACCGGACAAAGAGAATAAGAGCCACGAGGCAAGAACGAGCAAAGAAGGGGCGATGCGGGATGAGCGAGAAATATACCGCTCACCTTCTAGCTCCTTATGCTCTTTCCTGCCTCTTCGTCTCGTATCCTCTTCGTTCGTCCCCTCGATTAGTTGCCGTACTTGGCCAGGTAGGCGCCGAAGATCTCGTCGTCGGTCGGCCTGTTCGGCTCGATGGGCAGCGACAGCCAGGTGACGTTGATGAAGTGCTTCCAGTGGATGTTCTCGCTGGTGATGTTGCCGCCCCAGGTGCCGCAGCCGAGCGTTACGGTCGAAGGCATGCCGTTGGCGAAGGTACCGCCGTTGCCCGAGACCATGCCTTGGCGCACCATGACGCGGCTGGAGCGCATCGTACGGCCCATGCGGTCGACGTACTCGTCGTTGGAGGTGAAGACGCCCGACGAGTGGCCGGTGCCGCAGGCGTCGGTGATGCCGACGACCGTGCGTAGCCCGTCGTCGAACGACGAGCAGCGCCAGAGCGTCAGCACCGGGGACAGCTTCTCGTGGGCGAATCGCTCGGCGGCCGGGTCACCGCCCGCCTCGACCATGATGAACCTGGTGCCGGCCGGGACCGTGAGGCCGGCGTCCCGCGCTATGAGCTCCGCGCCCTTGGCGATGATCTTCGGGTTTAGCCCTTCGTGGCCGTCCTTGCCGACGACCCAGATCCAGGAGCGTAGCTTCGCCTTCTCCTCCGCCGAGCAGAGGTAGCCGCCCTTGGCCTTCATCGCGGCGACGAAGGCGTCGTAGACGGCGTCGTGCGCCACGACCGAGTTCTCGCTCGAGCAGCTGGTGGCGTTGTCGAAGGCCTTACTGACGGCAATCTTGGCCGCGGCGTCCAGGGGGTCGGCGTCCTCGGCGAGGAGCTGGACCGCGTTGCCAGGGCCGACGCCGTAGGCCGGCGTTCCGGATGAGTAGGCGGCCTTGACCATGGCCCCGCCGCCGGTGGCGACGACGAGGTCGACCTGGCGCATCAGCTCGCCGGTCAGCTCGATGCTCGGCTCCTCTATCATCTGCACGAGGTCCTCGGGGGCGCCGACCTTCTTGAGCGCGGCGCGCATGTATCCGACGGCCAGGCCGCTCGAGCGCTTGGCCTTGGGGTGCGGGGCGAAGATCACGGCGTTGCGGCCCTTGAGTATGGCCAGTCCGTTCGAGGCGGGAGTGGCCGTCGGGTTGGTGACCGGCGCGAGCGCGCCGACGACGCCGACCGGCTTGGCGTACTTACGCAGGCCGCGGGCCTCGTCGACCTCGATGAGCCCTACGCTCCTCGCGCCCCTGATGTCGCGGAGGGAACCGAGCACCTTGTTCTTATGCTTGGTTATCTTGTCGGCCACGACGCCCATGCCGGTCTCCTCGACGGCGCTGGCCGCGAGCCTGGCTATATGCTCGTCGTCGTAGACCGACCAGCCCACCGCGACGCAGACCTCGTCGACGCGGGCCTGGTCCCACCCGGCGGCGACGGCCTGGGCCGCGCGCGCCTTGGCGACGAGCCCGGCTATCAGACCTTCGTTATCGTTCATCGTTGTAATCTCCTTGCCCTTCGGCGGCAGGAACGAGAGCGGACCGGCCCCGCCTCGCGGGGCGGAGTCTCTTAGCTTCTCGTTCAGTAGTACGGCGAGGAGGAGGAGCGTGCCCTTGGGACAGAGCCCCCCTCTCAGGGCCACGACGGCCCCGTCCCTCAGCAGGTACGAGCACCCGCATCGGTTCGGGCAGCCCAGGCAGGCGAACGCCCGCTCGCCCTCCCCCGCGCCGTCGGGCGGGGTCACCTGTCCTGCAGGATCGCCCTGGTAGCGTTGCTGATCTTGATGACGCGCATGGTCCGCCCCGCGTTGAGCTCCTCGCGGCTCTTGCCCGAGTAGTCCTTGAGGCCCTTGCCCGTCTTGATGCCCAGGGCGCCGGACTGGATCATCTTCAGCGCCATGGGGCTCGGCTGCTTATCGTCGCAGAGGAACGGATAGATGAATTTGCCTACGCCGGCGGCGACGTCCCAGCCGATGTAGTCCATCAGCTCGAGCGGGCCCTCGAACGAGGCCTTGAGGCCCTGGTTGGCCATGAAGGCGGTATCGACGTCCTCGGCCGACGCGAAGCCGTTATCCACGAGGTAGCTGCACTCGCGCAGCAGGGCCGCGGTCAGGCGGTTGACGATGAAGCCGGGCACGTAGCGCTTGAGCACGGCGGGCGCCTTGCCGATCGACTTGAGCAGCTCGCGCACGTCGTCGAGCAGGTCGGCCGGCGTGGACGGTCCGGCCACTACCTCGACGAGCGGGATCACGTGCGACGGATTATTAAAGTGCGCTATGAGCACGCGCTCGGGATGGCTTACCTTGACGATGTCATGGACGTTCATCGCCGAGGTCGTGCTCGCCAGCACCGCGTCCTCGCGGCAGGCCCGGTCGAGCGACGCGAAGACCGCGGCCTTGATCTCCGGGGCCTCGGGCACCGCCTCGACGACGAAGTCTGCGTCCGCGGCGGCTGCGTAGTCGGTCGAGTAGCTCAGGTGCCGCTCGGTGCTGTCGGCCTGCTCCGGGGTGATGAATTGGGTCTCGAGCATCACCCGTACGTTCGAGGCGACCATCTTCTTGGCCGTCTCGAGCGCCTCTTCCTTGACGTCGATCACGACGGTGTCGTAGCCGTGGGCGGCGAAGGTCTGCGCGATGCCGTGGCCCATCGTGCCCGAGCCTATCACCGCGATTTTCTTGAAAGTCCTCATATGCGTGTCCTCCGTAGCGGAGGGCGTCCTCGCGCCCCCCGCGGGTCGAATCGGCGTAGGATCAGAAGGCGAAGCCGATCTTGACGTCGGTCATGACGTTGACGATCGACGGCTTGTCCTGGGCCAGGGCGCGGTCTATCGCGGGCCCGATATCCTCGGGCTTGTCGACGTACTCGCCGTAGGCGCCGACCGCCTCGGCCACCTTCTCGTAATGGGTATCGCGCAGGTACAGGCCGACGAATTCCTTGTCCTCGCCGGCGCGCTTGGCCTCCGAGTTCTTGATCATGCCCCAGCACGAGTCGTTCAGGATGACGGTGGTGACCTTGATGCCGTAGCGCATCATGGTGTCGTACTCCATCGCGCCGTAGCCGAAGGCGCCGTCGCCCGTCAGCAGGATGACCTTCTTGCCGGGGTGCGCGAGCTTGGCGGCCATGGCGTACGGCACGCCGACGCCGAGCGGCCCGAATGAGCCGGTCGCTATGGTCAGGAGCTGGCCGGGTCCCATCGCCGGCAGCAGCAGGTTGCCCCACGAGGCGGTATCGCCGCCGTCGATCACGACGACGGTATCCTTGTCCACGCGCTTGCGGATCTCGGCTACGAGGCGGAGCGGATGGATCGGCGTCTGCGGGCTGACGAAGGCCTGCCCGAGGAACTGGGCCATCGAGTCGCGCGACTCGACCAGCATGGCCACCCACTCCTTATGGTCGGCCGGCTTGACGGCCGCGGTCAGCTGGGCCGCGACCGCCTTGGCGTCGCCCACTATGCCGAGCCTCACGTCGAGCTGGTCGGTGATCGCGGCGCCGTTGATGTCGACGCGGAGGATGTTCGCGCCGGCCGGGAAGGCCTCCCTGGAGAGCGTATAGCCGGTGCGGGTGCCGATCACGATGATCAGGTCGGCGTTCTGCAGGGCGGCGGCGCATACCGGGTGCTTGTCGGAGCCGATGCACATCGCCAGCGGGTGATAGTCGGGCACGAGGCCGCGGGCGGCGTTGCGGGTGAACACCGGGATGCCCGCCTTCTCTATCAGGGCGGTCACCTCGGCCGCCGCGCCGGACCAGAAGGCCCCGGAGCCGACTAACGCCATAGGCCGCTTCGCGGCGTCTATCATCGCGGCCGCCTTGGCCACGTCGGCCTCGGACGCAGCGGGGCGGGTCTCGCACTGCCAGGTATCCTGGACGCGTACGGCCTCGTCGTCGTAGGCGCAGGCCTCCATCTTGTCGCGGGGCACCTCCATGTACACGGGGCCGGGGGTATTCCGCCTAGCCTCGGCGAACGCGCGGCCGAAGTACTCGGGTATGCGGTTGCCGTCGGGGATCTGGTAGGTCTTCTTGGACGCGCCCTTGAACACGCCCATCGTGTCGAAGTCCTGCAGCTGGTTACTCTCGTACTCGCAGACGCGGGCCTTGCCGCCGACGGCGATCATCGGGGCCTGGTTGCAGTACGCGTTCGCGACGCCGGTCAGCATGTTCGTCGCGCCGGGGCCGGCCGTACCGGTACAGACGCCGGGCTTGCCCGTAGCGAAGGCCCAGCCCTCGGCCATGAAGGCCGCGTTCATCTCGTTGCGAACGCCGATGAACTTGATGCCGGCTTCCTCGCAGGCCTCTATCATCGGGTAGATGTGGCCGCCGGGGATGCCGAAGACGTACTTGACGCCTTCCATGCTGAATACCCCTTCTATCAGCTTTCCGCCGTTCACTAATGCCATTCCGTTCTCCTTTCCTTACGCTTCGTTCTCTATCGACGGCTGTCCGGCGTCGTCGCCGGCAGCGTCGCCATCGGCGGCGCCGCCGGCGACGCTCCTGGCTGCCAGCCGTATCCATCCGTAGAACACGAGGAACATCGCGGAACAGATGCCCAGGGTGATCAGGATCCAGGTATTCGACCTCGGCGCGAATCCCATCAGGAGCAGCATCGGGAACCCGGTCAGGACCGCCCAGATGGTCTGGAAGACCAGGTTCTTGCTGGCCGGCGTCCGGAGGCCCGGGTCGATCTGCCTGAGCAGGATGATGCCCGTACCGACCACGCCCGTGAGCATCCCGTACAGGGACAGGAAGGATTCCTCGCTGTACGAAGGGAAGAGCTTCTTGGTCGCGTGCTCGACGAAGAAGTAGGTTCCCACCATGCCCAGGAAGCACATCGCGACCATGGGTATGACGAAGGAGTGCTCGCGGAACGCGCTCAGGTTGATAGCGGCGATCGAGGCGGCGATCATCAGGTCGAAGCAGACGTTCGAGATGCGCTCGAGGAACAGGTTGTTGAAGTACTGCTTCTCGACCACCTTCTTCTTGGTGAGGAAGCCCATGGCGCCCTGCACCAGCAGGGCGGCCATCGCCGCGAAGATAAAGTTGAAGCCCCAGATCAGCGGCTTGACCGTGCTCGTCAGGAGCTCGACCCCGCTCAGGTCGCAGAGGCAGCTGAGGCCGTAGATGATGCCGTACGCTACCATATAGGTAAGGAATACGAGGCCGAACTGCAGGGTCATCTTGTCCAGCGTATCGGACAGGGGCACCTCGTTGGGCGCCGCGATATCCTCGGGGCGCACCTCGTCCCGGAGCTCGGCCCCGATACGGGAGGTCGCCTTCGGATTGCGGCGCAGGCGCATCAGGTTCAGGAACGCGATTCCGCCTATCGAGCAGGCGATGAAGCCGACCGACGATACGGTGAGGCCGAAGCTGGTGCCGTTGGCGAAGCCCCAGCTCGTCTCGTAGGTATGGGCCCAGTTGTAGGCCTGGCCCGGCCCCTGGCCGTAGCCCATCGGCAGCAGCATGCCGGAGGCGGGCCAGACGTCGGCCAGCACGAAGTAGAGGCCGAAGGATACGGCCAGGCCGATCACGACCTGGAGCAGGTAGCCCGAGGTAGTCACCAGCGCGGAGTTGAAGATATCCCGCTGGGCGTGGCGGCGCTTCGACTTCTTCTCCGCCTTCAGCGCCAGCGCGGTGCAGCCCAGTCCGAGGCCGTGGTAGGTGATCATCTCGAGCGTCGACTGCTCGATAAGGCTCTTTCCGGTTACGGCCCTCATGATGGCGAGGAAGGCCACGAGGAGGAAACCGCCGAGCACGGAGCTGGGGATCAGCATGTTTCGGAGCGGCTTGACGAGCCGGATCAGGGCGTTCGCCGCGAGCATCCCGAGGAACAGGATGGCGAGCGCTGATGCGAAGGACCACACCCCGGGATCCCATAGGTTGTAGCTTGACTGCATTGCTTCGGCCTCCAGTATGTCCGGGCCTCAGCGTACCATCGCATCTCCAAACGGAGAAATATAATTATTCTATCGAGTGTATAGGTATCTCCTTATGCGTCGCGCCAGTAGGCCCGTCGCGCCAGTAGGCCCGTCGCCGCTACAGCTGCTCCGGGGCCATATTGAAGTACTTCGTATTCCCGCATATCTGCGTGAACCGCATCAGTATGTTCGTGATGAACTTGCTCTTCTTATAGACCAGCTTGAAGCTGCGATCGAGCTCGACGCCGGATATATCGCATATATGGAGCCTGCCGCCGCCCGAGTACTTCCTGGCCAGCATCCCCGAGACGACTCCGACGCCGAGGTCGTGCTCCACCGCGTCGATGATCGCGCTGTGGCTGTAGCTGCTCCAGCGCACCGTGAAGGGTATGCCGGCCTCCCGCATCACCCGCTCGAAGTACTCGCGGGCGCCGCTTCCCTCCTCGCGCAGTATCAGGGGCACGTCGGCCAGGTCGCTCAGCTCGAGCGATCCCTTGGCGCTGAACGGATGCTTCGTGGAGCAGATGAGGACCAGCTTGTCGTTGATGACCGGCGTCACCTCGAGGCTCGCGTTGTCGATCTCGCCCTCGACCAGCGCTATATCGATGTCGGCGTTCATCAGCTGCTTCTCGATGATCCGCGTATTGGCCACCATCACGTGGTAGTTGACGTGGGGCATCTCCTTCTTCATCTCCGCCAGTATAGAGCTGAAGATCGTGGAGCCTATGGTCACGGTCACGCCGATGCGTACGCAGACGTTCGCCGACTCCTCGCGCAGGAAGCTATCGAGGCTGTGCTCGGCGCACAGCACCCGCTCGGCGTGCGTCAGCATGATGCGGCCGGTCGGGGTGAGCGACAACTTGCCGCCCATCCTGTCGAACAGCGAGACGTCGTACTCGCGCTCTATGTCGGATATCGCCATGCTCACCGACGGCTGCGATATATACAGCTTCTCTGCGGCCTTGGTCATGTTGCAACACTCCGCCACGGTAGCGAATATCTGAAGACTCCGTAAGGTCATCGGTCGTTCCTCCATCCGCGGATCAAGCCCCGACTCGGGACCGTCGTCGAAGGTATAATTATATACTTATAGTGTGGATAACGGTTTTCATATTTTACAAAATCGAGGTCCCGTCCTATAAAGGCGATGCGACATGAGGATTACGCCTTTACTCTGGAGGAACGCGATGCATCAGTTGACAGGAAAATGGAAAATCAAGGCCAGCACCCCGATGGGGACGATGGCGCTTATCGCCGATTTCACGGCGAACGAGCCGGGCACGGCCTTTACCGGCAGCGTAGCGGACGAGGGGAACGGCAAGATATACGAAGTGTCGAACGGGGTAATAGACGGGAACAAGATCGCCTACGACATGACCATACGCTTCGGCCTCATTCCGTTCAACTTCCACCTCGAAGGCACCTTCGCCGAGGACGGCACCTGCAAGGGCGTCGGCAAGGCCATGAAGATGGAAGCCTCCTACGAGGGGCATAAGCTCGTCGGCTAAGAACCGCCCGCCTCCGGTCCTCCCGGGACGCCGTTCCGCGAGGACCCGGAAGGGGCCGATGCGCCGTCCCCTAGCGCCGCCTACCCACCCTATCCAGGATGAAACGCACCTCCTCCTCCACTTCGGCGTGTAGCCGCTTAAGGCTGGTCGGGGTGCCGTAGCGGATATAGAAGTGCAGCTTCGAGTGGAAGACGTAGGTGAGGATGTCGGCGAGCACGCGCGCCTCT
>Ga0116152_10000539_pt1 | contig 30632 bp, 14 predicted proteins | sample AD_UKC119_MetaG_FD_89894 | JGI IMG/M metagenome (GOLD analysis project Ga0116152, IMG submission 89894) | Active sludge microbial communities of municipal wastewater-treating anaerobic digesters from Hong Kong - AD_UKC119_MetaG | ecosystem: Engineered > Bioreactor > Anaerobic > Digestate... | reverse complement strand
CCAAGAAATGTGGCCATAGATTTCTGGTCAGGGGGCACTAACCTGAGGGACAATGAACTGGTACTCGACCTTTGGGAGTATGGATCGGACGACTATACAACCAATGAGGACCTTAATCGGATACTGAATGAAATCTGGAATGCTTATCCGGTTTCGCAAAATGGATCAAATACTTTTTACTGGTTAACCCATCCAGAGGACGCAGATCCTGATCGCAGTAATACAGGTTTTTATGGATTTACAAACAATTATTTTTTCTTATACCGGCATCATACCGTCAAAGACATTTGGGCAACCGGTATCGAAGGAACATCCGAAGAAAGTTTTACCGAAGGTCTATTTCTTTTGACAAATAAATTATCGAAAAAAAATCAATCCTATTGATATGCCTGTTTTCGCAACCTTATCGACCCATAAAAAAACGATTTCCACTGGGCAAATCGATGCAGAATACGACGAAATGAATATTGGCTTTATGGATATTGGCCAGGGAGATTGCACGGTGATTTCCTGTCCGGACAACATGGTCATTGTCGTCGATTGCGGCACCGTAGGCGGGTTGCCCGATAATGGAATGCTGGCCATTAAAAATTTGGTCCTGCAGTGGGCATATGGCGATGACATCGACCTGATCCTCACTCATCCGGACCGGGATCACTACAATCAGGCTATCAACTTGTGCAATTACATCCCTGTTACTTACGCCCAAAATATTTATTTCAGCAGAGCTTATTCAAATGACTCGCCATTAGGAAATTACAACGTGACCGCATTGGGTAATAATATGCACATTTTTAATTTTCCCGAAATTCATGAAATAACCATTAATGCCAATACCAGAACCAAAAAAACATGGAATAATCTCAATGGTTACAATGCCCCTGTAAGTAATATACCGATCGCTGCCGATGGAATTACCATAGCGTCTGGCCAGACGACCGACGGCACCGATTGGAGCATCAAAATAATTGCCGGCAATGTTCCCGCAACGGGGAATGACGAATGGCAAAGTAATGCCGCCAGCCTGGTCACATTAATCAGCTTTGGCAATCAAACCGTTTTGTTGATGGCTGATGCAACAAGTGAAACCATGAATTACTTATTCAACAATCAAGCAGCTCAAATAGGTAATGTCAGTTTTTTACAAATGCCGCATCATGGAAGTGAAAGCAATTTACCAAGTAACAATTTTAAAAATTTGGTCAACCCACACGCCATTATTATCAGTGTCGGATTATTGTCTAATAATTTCAAATTACCACGATATAATGCCATTCAATCGTGGCTTTACGGAGCAAATTTGAATGCGGAGGAACTGGTGATAGACTATTGGCAGGTAGGCGCTCCTGGTTACAACACTGTGGACGACCTGAATCAAATTCTGAATGTTTCCTGGGCCCCCTATGAGGTTGACCAAAATGACACCAATACTTTCTTTTGGCTACTGGATCCTCAGGATGCTGAACCCGGCTATAGTAACACCGGGTTTTATGGATTTACCAATAATGGATATTTCTTATACAGGATCACCATCAACCGGGACATTTGGGCAACCGGAGTCGAAGGCTCTTTCGAACATAATTTCAATTAATGGCTATGGACATCAATAAATTAAAGCAAATTGTCAAGGCAGGCCTGAGTAATGGAATTTATTCCCTCCAGCTTACAAAGTTGGACTCCGTAGATATTGACAAACTAGCCAGGGATTATTTTCCGGATTTGACTTTTACAATCACTCCTGCTAATGAACCTTTCCAGGAAACCTCGGACAGCATCACCGTTCTTGGCGTCGGCATTGATATGCCTTTCACTTCAATGTCTTTGGAAGCCCGATTCTATTTAATCGAACAAAATGCCGCATTAAACCTAAAAGCGCTTGGAAATTCTACCTGGAAATTATCCACTGCATTTCCTTCCATGGCAAAGAATTTGGGAGATAAAATACGTTTCAGCACTTCAGCTGGAAGTCCGGCATTTCACTTGTTATCCAATAACGAAGATGATTTTCCAGCCGGCTTGAATTTCGCAGGAGATATCGATTTCTCCAAAATGACGGCAGGGCTGGGCACGCTATTAGGAATCTCCACCGAAGGATTAAGCGGACAGGCCAAAGTGAAAAATGGTGGCAAGGAGCTGGAAAATATTGATTTTTCCGGACCGGAACATAAAGGTGTTGACCTATGGATTGCCAAGGATTGTACCGTCCAATTCAGTATGCTCAGCTTTCCGCTTATTAACCCCTTTAACAAGGCTCAAAACGCACTACCCTACCTGAAACTGGCAACCATATTCCCATTTTCAGCAAACAATAAATCTTACGAGCTACCGGTAGCCATGTCTGTAACCAACTTCAAGTCTCCGATGCGATTTGAAGCAGATATAACCGATCTGGTTGACGCTACCCTCGATGCGTTAGGTGCGTTTTCCGGGGGAGTAGATCTGAGTAAAACACTTCCTCCTGAGCAAGATTTTCCCATCGGAAAAATTCTCCGATTTAAACAGCTCTACGTAGATATCGATGTACAAGGCACCAAAATAGTAGATATCGGGATGCAAATTGGAAGTGCTACCGATTGGAAAATCGTTGAAATCAAGAGTACCGGTAAAACGCTCTATGCAACGGACATGAATCTGGGATTTGTGGTCATAGATCCATTCTCAGGGTCCCCGAAACCGTATCTCAATCTTAGCGGAGGCATTCGTTTGACCGAGCGGGCCACCTTAATGATTGCCGCCAGCTACCCGAACTTTATGATAACGGGCTACCTGGCCGAAAAGTCCTTGTTCAGCATTAAAGAGTTCATCGAGCAATTTGCCGGCCCCAGCCCATCGGTTCCTGAACTTTATGTCGCACAGCTGGATTTCAACCTCCAATCAGGCAATTATTCTTTTGCCGTGGACATCACCGGTTATTGGCCCATCAACAGCGATCAAAGCCTGGCATTGATCATTAATGAACTGGGATTTTCCTTAAGTTATACTCCGCAAGAATTAATTGCGCGATTTACAGGAACGCTGACTATCGGCACGGTGGCTATTACGGTTACCGCCGATTATCAGTCAAACATTGAAAAAAAAGGATGGAAATTCACCGGCAAAACCGGACCCGGTCAAAAAATTCCATTTGGTGAATTTATCGACTATCTAGCAAAGACTTTTGGAGCGGGAAAACCACCGGAATGGGTCAGTGGAATGACGCTCCAGGATCTGGATACATCATTAGAAACAGATACTAAAAATTTCACGTTCTACATCACCGGAACCATTCCTCTGGCAGCAAATAAATCGCTGGTCATCAAGCCAGGATTTGAGTTGACCCAGGTAAATGATAACGGTGTTGAAAAATATAAAAAGTGGTTTAGCTGTGAAATATATATCGGTAAATCCATCTTCCGCATCGATGCAACCGATAGTCCTTCAGAAACCAGTTTTGCTGCGAAGTGGGCAGCAAAGGATCCTTCCGGCTACCTCCAAATTGCCGATATCGCGCATGCCTTTGGCTTCGAAACGGTGCCACAAATACCGGAAAACCTCGACCTGGCGCTAAAGGAGGCCATTTTGTATTACAACTTCAAGAGCGGAGAAGAATCGCTGGTATTGGCGGCTCAATCTGCCAATTACGGAGAAGCTGTTTTTGTAGCTAAAAAGCTGGACAACGCATGGACGTACATCTTCGGACTTAAAGTGAGTCCCGATGGTATCGATTTGGCCCATCTGCCGCTGGTAGGTAGTGATATGGAAAAGGTTGTCGGTCCGGTCGCCTTGAAAGATTTCAAAATTGTTATTGCCACGAAAGATATCAAGGAAGAAGATGTTAAAGCATTTAACAAGCTTATCCTTGATAAAGCAGGAATTGACTACCCTACCATACCGGAAGTAACGGAAGGAGTTCAGGCTGGTGTGTATGCCGCAATCGAACTTGCCCTGGGGACCAGCAATACCTATGAGATTCAAATCAGTACCGCCAACAAAAAGAAAACCATTGAAACACTTTCACCCACGGAAAGCAGTGGTACGGACAGTAATGTCTATTGGTTGAATTTACAGAAAGCCATCGGCCCGGTATATCTCGACAAAGTCGGCGTTGGCTATCAATCGGGGAAAATCGGTTTGATGCTGAACGCTTCACTACTCTTCACTGCGCTTAAGATCAATCTCATCGAATTAGGTGCTTACACCCCACTGACAAAAATCGATCCTTCCTTCACCTTAAGTGGGTTAACGATATCGTATGAATCCGGCCCGATTTCAATAAATGGTGGTTTTCTCAAAAAGGATATCGATGGAGTCACTCAATATTTTGGATCAGCCGGGATTGCCGTCAAAGTCTTCAATTTATCTGCGCTTGGCGCCTATGCCAATTACCAGGGCCATCCTTCCCTTTTCATCTTTGCAATGATGAACAATCCTCCTCTGGGAGGACCACCTGCCTTTTTTGTTACCGGATTGGCCGGCGGATTTGGATATAACCGTGGATTGACATTACCGGATATTGACAACGTCGCCACCTTCCCATTGGTCAGTGGTTTTGTTCCTGGTCAGGCGAGTCCCTTCAAAGGCGATGACCCGAACAAAGCATTACAGGTCCTGGTGGAGAAAAATGTAGTACCTGTAAAGATTGGGCAGAATTGGATTGCAGCCGGTGTACAATTTACCTCCTTCCAATTATTGCAGTCCTATGCCCTCCTATCCGTGGCATTTGGCACCAACCTGGAAATTGGCTTCCTGGGTATGTCGACGGTTTCCGCTCCTCCTAAAAGTCCTGTGACACTTGCCTATGCCCAACTGGCAATAGCTGTCCGCATCTTGCCAGACCAGGGACTGGTTGCCGTGGAAGCGAAGCTGACGCCGGCATCCTATGTAATTTCCAAGGATTGCAAACTGACCGGAGGGTTTGCCTTTTATTTGTGGTCCTCCCCCAACACGTATGCCGGAGATTTTGTGGTGACCTTAGGGGGGTATCATCCTAATTTTAAAGCGCCTTCCTATTATCCGAAGGTGCCAAGACTGGGCCTTAACTGGGTGATCAATGCCGAGATAAGTATTAAGGGAGGCATGTATTTCGCACTCACGCCCTCCAGCTTTATGGCCGGAGGCGGATTAGAAGCAGTATTCCAGGCCGGAGGCTTGAAAGCCTGGTTTAAGATGGGAGTCGATTTTCTCATTTCATGGAAACCTTTCCATTACGAAGCGTCCCTTTACATCAGTTTCGGCGTTTCCTACACCTTCCGGTTGAATCTTTTATTCACAACAGTTACCAAAACGATTTCTGTCAGCCTGGGAGCTGACCTGGCTATCTGGGGACCGGAGTTTTCAGGTATCGCGAACATTCACCTGTGGATTATCTCTTTCAAGATATCTTTTGGAGCCTCTACGAGCGCCGAAGTCAAGCCGATCAGCTGGGAAGAATTCAAAGAGTCGTTCTTCCCGCCGGTGAATCCGGATACCGACAAACGAAAACTTTCACTCGTACCCTCCGAAGACGGCAATGAATTGACCACGACCTATTGTGTAGGACGGATTAATCGCGGTTTAATCGAAGATCTCTCCAGAAAAGAAGAAAATGAACTGGATCTCGACTGGATTGTCAATCGGGCCCATACTACTTTTGAAACGGGATCATTGATTCCAGCGAAAGAATATCAATTGATAATCAAAGATGAAGCGGGCTGGACGGTTCCTAAAGAAAAAATCGGGATCACCAATGAGCCAGCCCTGAAAGATAGGAATATCAAATTCGGGGTCGGCATGGTCGATGTGGACAATGAAGATTTCCAATCGGAACATATCGTTGTATTGACTTATTCCGGGAGCTTAAATCAAGAAATTGAGTATGAAGTCACTGCGATTATCGGTGCCGCTCCCAAATCTTTATGGGACAAAGGCAAAGATTTTCTGTCCGGCAAAACAACCGTTAATGAAGTATTGACCGGCTTTTACCTAACTCCGCTCGCCCCGGTACCTGGTGAATCGCTTCCTATCGATCTCGAGAAATTCCAATATCATTTCAACGAATATCAGCACACCTTCAAACCCAATCACCCGGTTATTATCAAGGGTCCTGACGTGCAGGATCCCATGCAGGAGATGCAGCGGACTATCGATTCGGTCCCGGTACGCGATTTCAGAAAACGGATCCTGGAGCGATTGCAGGAAAGAAAGGTGAATGTCAATTCCGAGGTAAACGTACATCAACTGGCTGAATCCGCAGAGGATTACCTGCTGGCTGCCCCTGAATTTGAATACAACTACTGGAAGAATAATTAAAGCGTTCAATTCACCACAAAACAAGCGATAACCAAGATTATTCTGGTTTGATCAGATCCTGGTTCGGATCGGTATTATAAGGGTATTGCTTTACCAGGGCTAACAAGATCTCCTGTTGAGGTTTTACTCCGGGTAATTTAATATTAGCCATCAACATGCGGATCAGGACACAAGAAGAACAAGGGATAATCTGTGCCTTATTCTGATTTTATGAGCACATACATTGCCTGTAAGTTCTGGTGACGGATTTATGTTTTAGAAGTCATTTAACCAGACAAACCCTTCATCATGACTTGTATAAAAAATTGGTTTCCTGGCTGTGTGATGGCAATAACCAGCGTCATCCTATTCCTACTACCCGGTTGTGCGACCCCATCCGGCCCGAACATTGTGCTACAGAACCGGGTGGACAGCCTCGAAGCCCAACTAGCTCAGACATACAAGCCCGGATTTGGAGAATTCATGAGCGCCATTCAAAGCCATCATACCAAGCTCTGGTTTGCCGGCCTCCATTCCAATTGGGAATTAGCCGATTTTGAAATTCATGAGCTCATAGAGATCTTTGATGACATTCAAAACTATGAAACCGACCGGATGGAATCCAGATCAATTCCCATCATTTACGCCCCCTTAGACAGCATTAATTTCGCCATTCAGCAAAAAAAACAGAAACTTTTTCAACGAGACTTTAATCTTTTAACCAATACTTGTAATGCCTGCCATCGTGAAGTGAATTTTGGATTTAATGTCGTGACCATCCCGCAATTCAATCCATTCGCCAACCAGGATTTTAGTCCTAACGATTAATTTTCATTTATAAGGCAATAACGCGTTGAGTGGTTAAACCGCGTCTAAGTCATTTTGCGCAATCTATAGACTATCAGTGAATTATGCAAAATATTGCCTATTAGAGCAGCCCTCCAATCCTGTAGCCAGTGCTAACTTATTACTAAACTACTTAGGCTTTCAAGGCCTAGGCCAAAGAATATTTCGAAGTTCTACTAATTGTCATCCATTTAGGTTTACAATTTTGAACCAAACTTTTAAAGCTACGGCTTTTTGCATTTCTTTTATTCGAAGTGATTGTCTTAAGATACAACCGTCTCTTTAGAGGGTTCACGCAACTGTTTGAACATTCAAAAACAGCATTTTTGCTGCCGTCGAAAGACGGTGAGGCGTGCGCATGCCGCTAAAATGGTGACTCCGAAGAACTTAATATCCTGAACCCCATACAGTTGCACCGAAAGCCAAGGTGAGTTTTGCGTGAATAGAGGTTTTTGGTTCGTTTTTGCCGGAACAAAAATGAACGAATACGCCAAGCAGCGACCCTTGCAACTAGAATTACATTTCGGAACAATAGAAATTACATATAAAAATTCTTTCCCTAACTCGTTAAAGAGTAATTACAATAGTACCTAAGAACCAAATATGATTTGGTAAGCTAACCTCTCAAACCGTTAGGTAATAAATAAGAAAGCCGGGCAGGTAATAAAATGCCTTCGTTTTTTACCACCCCACCCCGGCTGACTTTCAATGAGGTTATTAATCACTTTTAACATCCACAAGTAGCATTTTCACCGGTTTTTCGCTGTTGTTAATCACCATATGCGTTTCGGCTTCACTCCAAAGCGTCGTACCTGCTTTTACGGAAATGTTCTGAGTCTGCCCGCCTTCAACGGTCAAAGAAACCGATGCGTCCGTAAGTACGATGACCAGATGTGGGTCATGGTGATGAAAACCAGCGCCACAGACTTCTTTTCCGGGCGTACTTATGTACTCAGTAACCTTTAATTGTGCGTTATCAACTAACATCTGTACGGTATCCTGAACATTGACCGTTTCCTGGCCACGGACACTAAAACTGTAAATAAAAAAACAAACGATAAAAACAATAAGCTGTTTCATTGAACAAAATTTAGGTTAAACGGAATTTGATTGCATTGTTCAAATTTATCCGTGTTGTCTGAAACAACCTTTACTCAATCGTCCAATAGCTTTGCTGAGGCAACCATTGAATGGACCGATTCAAGTTTATTTATTCGATACCCTAAAAAGAATTTTTCTTATAGCTCGCGGGCGCAATTCCATAAGCCGCTTTAAACACACGACTAAAATGGGAAGCATTTTCAAATCCACAATCAAATGCAATTTCTCTGATTGTTTTATGACTGAAATTTAATTTGTCTTTTGCCAACTCCAATCTCCTGGCAGTAAGCCACTTGGATGGCGAAGTATGGTAAAAAGCACTAAATTCTCTTTTAAAGACCGACAAGCTGCGATCGGCAAGTTTTGCAAACTCCGGGATAGTTAAATTATACATGTAATTGGATTCCATAATTTGCCAGATGGGTACATGATACTGATCAGAAATACCATAGGCGTACGCAAGGAATTCTTTATTAACCGGATCAGCCAATAAATTATAAAGTAATTCCCGGAATTTCATTTCCAAAAGTTTCTCAGGCAATTTGTGATAATCCTCAAAGTACTGGATCATGGTTCTAAAAAATGCAATCGAGGTTTCGTTTGCATTTAACAGGCTTAGCATCCTATTACCTGTAGCGTAGTCCAATACACTTAAGGATAAATATTCGCGGTAATCATTCAACACACTTCTTAGAAAATCGTCTTTGAAGCTGAATGATATGGTTTCCCACCCGGCAAACTCATACATTTCTTCGGTATATGCCATTGGCTGTGCAAAAATGCAGCTGCCCTCTGTGGTGGTGAAGGACTTACCACCATGGTGATACGTTTTCTTCCCGCTGAGGGTGTATGCGATGGTGTTGTAGTGAGACCACAATTTAACTTGCTTATCCTTCTGGGGACAGATATAATGGGCAAAGAGCATATCCTTTACCATCCAGGTTTTGAAAACTTTAGGATGTTCAACCTTATAATCGTATGCGTTAATCACGTTAATTGGGGCTACGTTACAGCCGAATTTATTAAATCCTTCAAGATTGCGCAAAGTTTTCCGGCTGCAATTCGCCCATTCGTAATGGATGCCGAATCATAAAAAAAGCCGGTAATCCTTGCGGATTACCGGCTTTTAGCCGATCAGCTATGATTAAAAGTTATACTTAATCCGGATCGATCAATAGCCCGGATTCTGATTCATATTAGCATTAGCATCCAATTCCGCCTGAGGAATCGGTGCCACAAACCGGTTGTTTGGATAAGCAACATCGCAAACCAGATTGGTGCAATCGGTACGGACCAGGCTTTGCTTGTGACGCATCAATTCCCATAGACGCTGACCTTCAAACATCAATTCAATCCGCTTTTCTTTCTCGATTTCATCCAACAGGGTCTGGCCGGTAGCTGTGACCGCCTCAGCTGAAGGGAGGCCTCGCTGGCGTATCGTGGTAACATCAGCTTGTGCCCCAGTTTCATCGCCCAGCATAGCACGTGCTTCCGCGCGAATCAGGTACATCTCCGAAAGTCGCAATACCGGTGTATTATTCTGATACTGCGTATTCGGATATTTGTTAACCCGCAGATTTCCATAAACACCACCTATTGTCTCATCGGTTTTAAACAATTGTCCGCGGACATCGCCTTCCGGTATGGCACTAAGCAAGTCAGCAGAGGGCAAATAGTCGCCGTAGCCTTCCGGAATGTACATCCGGCCCAATGCATCCGAACCATTATCGTCATCCTGACGGAAAATCACTTCAAAAATGGACTCGCTGGATAATCCCTGGCTCCAACTATCAACGTATTGATCGGTAGATACCAAGGAATAATTACCGCTGCTAATGACTGCTGAAGCCATTTGTTCTGCCATTTGGAAATTACCCATGTACAGAGCTACTCTTGCCAGCAGGGCCTGTGCAGCCTCCTTGGAAATCCGGCCTGCGCTTGGCGGTTCAATCTTGAGCAATGGAATTGCAGTCTGAAGGTCAGAAATTATCTGTTGATATACTTCTGCGACCGTATTGCGGACTGGCTTGGAGTTTTGATCAAATACGGTTACCACAGCCACACCCGGATGCGAATTGTCCGATGTAAATCCATAATGCTGTGCAAACATACGTACCAGGTCAAAATGCGCCAATGCTCTTAGCGCGTAGGCCTCTCCGACATACTCATCCTTTTGATCCTGGACGGCCGGAGTCACTTCAACCTCTGCATTGATCACTACATTGGCACGATTGATAACATCGTACATAATTCCCCACATGCCTAAGGCGATTCCATCCAGAGCCGTGGCCTGATAATCCGAGAAATCCCTGGCACGGTTTGCCTGTGCGTTCTGTTTGACGTCATCAGACATTACATCAGGTACCAGTACAAAATATCGACCATAGTAATTGGAAGATTGAAGTCCGGAATAAATCCCGTAAACAGCAGCTTTGTAGTCATCAATTTCCTTGATAGCATCTCCTAATGCTACCGACTGATATGGATTGAGATCCAGAAAATCTTTCCCACAAGAAGTCGCAAAGAAGATCAGCAACAGGGAAAAGATTCTTGCATATTTATTTATATTCTTTTTCATTCTTTCTTTGATTTTAAGTGAAACAACTTTACAAACCCGATGGAATTAAAATCCCAGATCAAGTCCGAAAGAAATTGTTTTCATATTTGGTACCGGTGATGAAACAATACCGTTAATGGATGCTTCTGGATCCATATACAGATCTTTTTCACGGGTGTAAGTCCACAAGTTGGTTCCGCGTAGATAAACGCTAGCTGAACGGACTTTCACGCGATTGAGAATATCACTAGGAATCCGATAGCCCAGTGTAAAGTTGCGCAGACGCAGGTACGATCCATCGTGCAACCAACGAGTCATGTTTGCTACATTGGAGTTGTTGTTACCTCCCCAACGGAAATAGGGCACCTCCGTTACATCACCGGGTTTTTCCCAACGGGTAAGGTTAAGATTTGTTTGTGAACGTGGCGTCAATGAACCATCTCCCTGCAAAAAGCGAGCTTCAGTGTCATACAGGTAATTACCCCAACTGTAGGAAAACTGGGCATTCATGAATAGCCCTTTCCAGCTGATATCAGCGTTCAAACCGCCGAAGAAATCCGGGGTTGCACTGCGTCCCGAGGTAAAGCGTTCTGCTGCGTTTATGTCTCCTGTAATTTCTGTTTTGGTGCTGTCAACATACCATTGCGGTGTACCATCTGCGCTATTTACGCCAGCCCACTCATACAAATAGAAAGTTTGGAAATCATAACCTTCTTTCCGCAATTTGGTATCGTCGACGATATCTTCGTCCAACTTGGTGATGCGGTTTTTAAGGAAGGTGATGTTTGCACCCAAACTGATGGTCAGATCATTTTTCCTCAAGACATCTGCATTCAGGGTTATTTCGATCCCGTTATTACGCATTGCCCCAAAGTTCTGCGTCAATGAGGAAAATCCTGTGGTCCTGGAAATAGGCCTGTTCAACAACAAGTTACTGGATTCGCGATCAAAATATTCAATCGTACCATTCAGGAAGCGCATTAATTCGAAATCAAGACCGACGTTAAAGCTTGACGTGGATTCCCAGGTCAAATCGATGTTACCGATATTGGATGGCGCTCCACCAGGAGTTCCATCGTAATCCTGGCCAAATCCAAACAATGGAATGTGCTGGTAATTGCCAATTCCGGCATTTCCATTGGTACCATAGGAAGCACGCAATTTTAAAGCATCGACGAAAGATAGATTATCGATAAATGCTTCCTGGTCTAAGCGCCACGACGCTCCGATCGACCAGAATGTACCATACCGGTTATTGATTCCGAATCTTGAAGACCCGTCCCGGCGAATCGTTCCTGATAAATAATATTTCAGATTATAGTTGTAGTCAACGCGTCCAAAGATGGACTCAAAAGAGTATTCGGCAATATCGCTGGATGCCTGGGTTGGCGTAGCTGCGTTAGCCAGGGTGCGAAGCGTGGGATTAGGATAACCTTCTCCGGAAAGCTCAAGGCCTTTACGTTTGTTCTTTTGAGCCTCATAACCAGCCAATACGGTAAAGTTGTGCGTATTATTCAGTGATTTGGTATAATTCAATGTTTGCGTACCGATCCAGTTATCTTCTCCAATGTTGGTTTCCGTGGCATAACCGCCTACGTTCCTGCCATCTCCGTAACGGGGATTCCGATAAAAGAACTCCTGGACGTCAATCAAATCGATGGCCCATGAGGTCCGGAATTTCAAATCCTTGAGAATTTCGTACTCGCCGGATAAATTATCGATAATCCTTAACTGGTTGAACATCCGTGCATCATCACCAGACAAGCTACCGACCGGGTTGTTACCACCCATAAAGAACGACTTATGGTCACCGTAAAAACGACCCTGATCGTCGTACAAAGGAATAACCGGTGCCAGAAAATATCCGGTATACAACGGGTTTGCCCAGAAGCTTCCATCACTCATACCAAACTGTTCCATGTTGGAAGCAAAAAGGTTATTGGTAAATTTCAACTTGGATGTAGGCGTTACCGTAATATTGACCCTTGATGATAAGCGGTCAAGTCCGGAATAGATAACCGGCGCTCCCTGGCTAAAGTAGGAGCCTGAAATGTAATAATTCACAAAATCATTACCACCGCTGGCGCTTAAGTCATAACTCTGGGTCTGACCGGTCCGCGTGATTTCGTCAATCCAATTGGTTTCGACATTGATCTTTTGAATTTCACCGTTCGCGCCAAAATCAACAGCTCCCGGATAATAACCCTCAAACCGGCTGACAGCCTTTTCGATGGTCTCGCCGCGGTTCATCCAGCCCTCCAAAAACATCTGGGTATATTGCTCTGAAGTAAGTCCTTTCAGTCTTTTCTTTTCAGAAACTGCCCAATTGTTAAAACCGAATTGGGTCCGCAGGTCAATTTTGGGCTTTCCTGTCCGGCCGCTTTTGGTCGTGATCAAAATCACACCATTAGCTCCTCTGGAACCATAAATGGATGTTGCTGCAGCATCCTTCAAAACGGTGACCGACTCGATGTCGTTGGGATTGAGTGCGGCCATAGTATTTGCGGTCGTATTGGTGCGGGTAATATCACCTGCTGTCACAGGGATCCCGTCAATCACGTAAAGCGGTTCACTGGATGCACTGATGGAACCAATACCACGTATACGCACCTGTACATTTGCACCGGGCTGTCCATTCCCCATTACTGCTTGCAATCCGGCTACGTTCCCTTGCAATGTCTGCTCGACGGAAGCCAAGGGAACTTGCTCCAGCTTAGCGGATTGTAATTTTGAAACTGCACCGGTTAGCTCTTCCTTTCTGGACGTGCCATACCCTACTACAACTACCTCATTCAACTGAGTAGTAGCATCCTCAAGGGTAATTGTCAACATACCCGAAGCAGAATTTACCGACAATCTCTGTGTTTCATATCCAATGAATGAGATTTCGAGAACTACTTCATTCTCAGGTACTGCCAGAGAGAATGATCCATCTATCTCCGTAGTAACCCCAATTGTAGTACCTTGTACAACTACACTGGCTCCAATCAACGGATCGCCAGCATTATCTATGACCACACCTTTAGCCGTAAACTGCCCATATACGGAAGCAGTCACAAGACATAGCATGGACAAGACTAATTTGAGATTAGTAAACATCTTCATAAACTCGATTTAGTATTGGTTAAGAAAATAGGCCTAGCCTTTAAGTTTGGTTCTTATAATTTGAAACGTCTTTCCTACTGAAATTGCTGTTTTTCCCTGAAATACAAAGAGCGAAAGAGTTAAAACAATTACTCTTCCGCTCTTCATAAGTGAACAGTAAATATAGTAAACGAATTAATTTATTTATACCAATTAATGGCTATTAAGTGTGCTTGATCACATTGAATTCCAACAACTTGAATAAAAGCCATGTATAAATATCATTAATAATTAATATAATATATTATTCAAGAAAAAAAGCCAGAATTACTCATTCTGGCTTTTTTTCACAGGGGAGATTAACTCACATTAATATCCAGGATTTTGAGTCATTTGTCCACCGCTGAGGTCGATTTCAGATTGCGGTATCGGAAACAATTCATTTTTGCCGGCTGTGAATTTGGGCTTTAGCTTAGCCATGACCTGATCAGCCCTACCCTGCCGCAACAAATCAAACCAGCGATGCTGCTCCATCCCTAATTCAACCCTGCGTTCGTGCCAGATCGCATTGCGCAAGGTTGACTTGTCTGTTAGCGTTACATCCGGCAGTACGGCTTTGCCGCCACGGGCACGGGCGCGTACCATATTCAGGTAGGTCAATGCCTGAGCCGTATTACCGTTTTCGTTTAATGCCTCAGCTGCTATTAATAAGACCTCGGCATAGCGGAATAAACGGATATTACCCGGGCCATTTCCATTGCCACCGGTATGTTCTGGCACCCATGCTTTCTGGTTATAGCGTTCACCGACAATCTCGGGGTTGTCCTGCACATAGGCAGATCCATCCGGCAGCACTTCGCCTACATACAAAATGGTGGCATCCCGTCTGGGATCACCCCTTTCGAACTCGGCAATCAGGTCATCCGATGGGCGGTTGAACCCCCAACCCAGGTTGGGCACTCCGCGCACACCCTGCACCTCATTGTATTGAGATCCGGCACCTCCGATATCCAATGCTGTCGATTGCACTTCGAAAACCGATTCGATGGAGTTTTCGCCTTCCGGTAAAAATAGCTTGGCATAATCCGGGAATAAGCCATAGACCCCGGAATTAATCACCTTCATGGCGAATTCCTCTGCTTTTCCAAAATCTCCAATGGTCAAGTACACTTTTGCCAGATAGGCATTCGCCGCGCCGCGGGTAGCCCGCCCTGTTTCGGTAGCCGGGTAAGCATCCGGGAGCACATCTGCAGCGTCCTGAAGATCCTGAATGATCGCAGCATAAACATCGGCCGCAGGAACCCGTGGCTGCTTGTATTCATCCGGAGTAAGCGGTTTAAGGATTAACGGCAAATCACCGAACCAGCGAACCAATGTGAAATAAAAGTATGCTCTTAAAAATTTGTTTTCTGCAATATACCTGGCCTTTAAATTCTCATTCATGTCGATATTCGGGATGTTATCAATAGCCAGATTGGCCCGGTATATTCCGCGAAAATATCCGGACCAGACCGTACTCATAGCCAGGTTTCCGGCATCGTAGGTAAAGTCATCGATCTCCAGTAAAAAGTTAGCGTCATTGGGCGTACTGCCTTTATCTGCATCGTCGGATACAATGTCCGTCATGCCGATGTAGGAAAATACGTGCACTTCCCAGTTGCGCAAGAGGTTGTAAACCGCATTGGTCGCCCACAGGGCATGCGTTTCGTTTTGAAAAAAGTTGTCCGAGGTGAGCTGGCCCAGTGGCTTTTTCTCCAGTAAATCCTGGCATCCCTGTAAAGGAATCATTAGAAGTAACCCGGCCAATATGATGCTCTGATGTATTGATTTCATTGCTTGCTTCATTTTGAGATTAAAAATTAGCGTCCAGACCAAAGGTTATCACCTTAGCGATCGGATAGACGCCCTGGTCAATACCCACTGCGATGATTGAACTGGCATTGGTTATCTCAGGAGTATACCCGGAATATTTGGTCCAGGTTACCAGGTTGGTCCCACTGGCATAGAACCGGATGGAACTGAATTTTATACGGGAGGTTACCTGATCGGGCAACGTATAACCAAATTGAATCGTCCTTAATCGCATGAAAGAGCCGTCTTCAACAAAGCGTTCTGAAAATTCGTAGTTATGCCCTCCATTGGTAACCCGGGGCTCGGAATCGGATGTCCCTTCCCCGGTCCACCGGTTGAGGTAAGAGGCTTCAAAGTTGTAGGTACCAAAACGGGCCATTTTCTTGGCATTAATGATCTTGTTGCCATATTGTCCGTTAAAATCCACAGCCAGGTCAAAGCCAGCATAGCCGGCGCTCAGATTAAATCCATAGATGAGCGAAGGAATAGGGCTGCCTATGTAGGTCCGGTCGGCTGTAGTTATTACCCCATCGTTATTGGTGTCGACAAACCGAAGGTCACCGGGTACTTCCGATCCCTGCACCGGATAGGACTCCAGATCAGACTGATTTTGGTACAGACCGTCCACCTTATAGCCATAAAATGCCCCGATAGGCAGACCTACGACGGTCCTGGTCCCTAATAATCCGCCAACTCCCAGGCCTCCGCCAAAAATCTCCTCCTGGCCTTCTCCAAGCGCAAGCACCTCATTGTTTACCGTCGACCCCAGAATCCCTATTTCATAATCAAATTTGCCTTTCGATTCACGCCAGGAGACATTGAAGTCAAGGCCCTGATTCCGGACTTTGGCGGCATTGATGACCGGGCTGGCATCGGCTCCGATATATTCAGGGATCGGGACATTGACCAGAATGTCATTGGTGGTCCGCACGTAATAATCCAGGTTACCTTGCAGGCGATTGTCCAAGAGACCAAATTCAAACCCGGCATTGGACTGTGTTGTCTCTTCCCACCGGATATCCGGGTTGGCAAGACTCACGATAGAGGCACCGTTCTGAATGGCTTCGTTTCGTCCGAATACAGCAATCAGGTTCGATGTTACCGTAGGTCTTCCAGCGTAGGCGCCAATTTTATCATTACCGATCTGGCCCCAGCTGGCACGAAGTTTCAGACGGCTAAATAACGGGATGGAAGACATAAATGGCTCATTGGTGATGTTCCAGCCCACGGCAAAAGACGGGAAATAACCATAACGATTGTTTTTCCCAAAACGGGAGGAACCGTCAGCCCGGAAACTAGCTGTCAGCAAGTAGCGATCTTTAAAAGTGTAGTTGATCCGTCCCAGATAAGACAGCATAGCCCACTCATAACTGGTATTGTAATTGGTCTGGCCATCGGTCTCACCGGCATTCAGGTAATAAAATTCCGGCGTGTCACCCGGAAAATTGATCCGTGAGCCACCCAGGCTTTCAAAAACATATTCCTGTGCCGTAACACCACCCAGAACATTGAGCCGATGATTGGTCCATTCCCGGTAAAAACTCATCGTGTTTTCCCACAACCAAGAATTGGAACGATCTGAATTGACAGACAAGCTACTTTGTTCATTGCGCTGCAGACTGGTTGGAGTTACCTCAAATACCGGTGTGTAACGCTTACTCCGCCCTTGCTGGATATCCAGCCCAAAATTGGATTTGAATGTGAAATATTTCAGCAATTTGGCTTCCAGATAGGTATTTCCCACTGTACGCAATCCATTGCCCTTGTTGTAATTATAGAAAATAGATACTTCCGGGTTTCCGACTGGAATCCGGACGGTCGCATCGGCAAAATTACCCAGGGAGTCAAAAACCGGAATAATAGGTTCCGCTTGATAAGCCATTCCAATCACATTCGCTTCGTAATCGTTCTTACTGGCAATCAAGGAGATGTTGTGTCCCACTTTAATGTTTTTCCGTAAGGAATATTCATTGTTGATCCGGACAGTAGTCCTTTGATACCTGGATCCCCGCACGATCCCTTCCTGGTCAAAATGGTTGACACTTATATTGTAAAGCACATTATCGTTACCGCCATTGGCGCTGATCTGATAATTCTGAATAGGTGCGGTCTGAAATATGACATCCTGCCAATTGGTCCCAACTCCATATTTTTCCGGATCGGCGAAAAGAGGTTTACGTCCTTCATTGGTTGCCACTTCGTTAGCAAGAGTAGCGAACTCCGTCCCATTGACCATATCAATCTGCCGCACCACCTGCTGGGAGGCATAATAGGAAGAGAAATTGAATCTGGCCTGGTGATTGGCACCCTGGTTGGTACTCACGATGACCACGCCATTTGCTCCTCGCGAACCGTAGATGGCCGTTGCAGATGCATCCTTCAACACTTCTATGGACGCAATGTCATTGGGATTCAGAAAAGAAATATCATCCAGCAGCATGCCATCTACCACGTAGAGCGGTGAGGCATCATTCAGGGTGCCCACCCCGCGGATACGAACCACCGCACCCTCTCCTGGTCGACCGGAAACCGGTGTCACCTGCACCCCAGCCACTTTACCTTGCAGGATCTGCTCGACGTTAGCACTAGGGACCCGTTTGACTTCATCCGACTTTATGGTGGATATGGCCCCCGTCAAATCACTTTTCTTCTGGGTACCATACCCGATCACCACGACTTCGTCAATCAATTCGACGTCCTCATCCAAAACAACGTCCAGCGTAGTCAACGCCCCTGGCACCAGTTCTTTTCCCTTAAAACCAGTATAAGTGAAAACGAGCACTGCTTTTTCATCTGGAACAGCAATGGAATAGGTGCCATCGATATCAGTTGCGGTTCCATTTCCTGTCCCCTTGATCAGGATGTTAACCCCGATCAGGGGCTCGCCTGTTGCACTGGTAACCGTCCCGGTAACTGTATGTTGCCCCCACAGAGCCCCCAAGCTGAATAAAAAGCTTAGAATGGTACATAATGATTTCATTGATATAGGATTAATAGGCGATTAAAAGGTAAATGCATTCACTTCAAGGTAAACTGTACGTAATCGGAAACTGCTGAGTTTTCGCCAAGAAAGACTCTGAAGTCACCCGGTTCAGCCCGGTAATTCATTTCTTGATCGTAAAAGCGAAGGTCGTCCGGCGTCAGTGTAAACTGAACATTGCTTGATTCACCCGGTTTAAGGGTGATTTGCTGGAATCCTTTCAGTTCTTTTATTGGTCGTGTAACACTTCCGACCAGGTCCCGTACATAGCATTGTACGGTCTCGGTCCCTTCCATCTTTCCGGTATTGGTCACCTCGATGGAAACCTGAACGGAACCTCCGGAGTGCAATTCAGGACTGGATAACTGAGGCTTTCCGTAGGCGAAAGAAGTATAGCTAAGGCCAAAGCCAAACGGAAACTGCGGAGTATTCGGGATATCGAGATATTTACTCGTGTATTTGTTATTCGGGTCCATAGGACGGCCGGTGTTCTTCATATTATAGAATATAGGCACCTGCCCAACGCTACGCGGGAAGGTGACGGTCAATCGCCCACTGGGATTATAGTCACCGAACAATACATCACTGATAGCAGGTCCTGCTTCGGTTCCGAGAAACCAAGCCTCCAAGATTGCATCGGCGTTATCTGCTAACCAGGGAATGGCCAAGGGCCTTCCATTCATCAATACGACAATGAGGGGCTTGCCCGTAGCTTTTAATTCGCGTGCAAGGTCTAACTGTGGCCCTGGGACTGTGATGTCTGAGCGCGAGGCGGCTTCACCACTCATATAGGCTTTTTCTCCAATGACCAGGACAACGGCATCAGACTTTTTAGCCAGATCAATCGCCGCTCCAAACCCGGAGCGATCATCCTGATCAACTGGGCAGCCCATAGAATAATCCACCCGGTCACCGATTACATTTTTTATTCCTGTCAATAAGGTCGTCACATGCCTGGCTTCTCCGGCACCGGACCAAGCCCCGATCATATCCAGCTGGCTATCTGCAAGCGGGCCGATAACAGCCAGTTTCCGGATGCCCTTGGAGAGTGGAAGCATCTGCTTTTCATTCTTCAAAAGCACGACGGACTTACGCGCAACTTCCCGGGCAGCTTGCCTGTTTTTGTCGGATAAAATTTCAGACTTTTCCCTTTGTTCATCGCTGTAGCGGTAGGGATCATCGAAGAGTCCAAGCATAAATTTGATGCGTAATATTCGGCGAACCGCTTCATCGATGGTTGCCTCCGAGACTTTACCTTCTTGGACAAGGTCAATAAGATGATTGTAATAAGCGGCACTCTGCATATCCATGTCCACGCCGGCATTAACCGCTTGTTCTGCAGCCTGTGTCTGATCTGCGGAATATCCATGATTAATCATCTCGTCGATGGAGGTATAGTCGGTGACTACAAAACCCGGAAAATTCCACTCTTTGCGCAGAACCTCGTCAAGCAGAAACCGGTTAGCGGTAGCAGGTACCCCATCCAATTCATTAAATGAAGTCATCACGGTACCACAGCCGGCATCTAAAGCCGCCTTAAAGGGAGGCAAATAGATTTCGCGCAACACACGCTCTGACAGATCAACGGTGGAATAATCCCTGCCTGCCTGGGCAGCGCCATAAGCGGCATAGTGCTTGACACAGGCAACCAGGGTATTAGTTGCCGCAAGGTCATTTCCCTGAAAACCCTTCACTCGTGCGGCAGCGATCTTGCTCCCCAGGTAGGTGTCTTCCCCTGCCCCCTCCATAACTCGTCCCCAGCGGGGATCCCGGGCAATATCAACCATTGGTGCAAAAGTCCAATGAAGGCCGGCAGCGGCAGCTTCAGAAGCAGCGATCCTTGCCGAACGCTCCATGGCTGCAAGGTCCCAGCTGGAAGATTCGCCGAGGGGGATTGGGAAAATGGTCTTGTAGCCGTGGATGACGTCGTAGCCAAATAGTAACGGGATGCCTAAACGGGTTTCCTCAACAGCAATCCGCTGGAGTTCCCGGTTATAAGCAGCAGTATGTGCGTTGAATATGGCTCCGACCTTTCCCTCCTTGATGTCGGCTTTGTAGGTTGCTCGCATGGTTGGACCGGTAACATCCCAGTCACTGGTAAATAAAGTCATCTGACCAACTTTCTCTTCCAATGTCATCAGGTGTAACACGGAATCAACCCGGTCTTTTATTTTGTCTTCTACTTCATCGGGCTTTGCGGAGAAAAACTGTTTGTTCAATCCGGAAAAATTAATGCTCCAGACGATCGCCAAAAGCCCAAGTCCGTAGAGGTACTTACTAAATCTTTGTCTGGTAATCATTCGCTTTGACATTCGCTTTAATTTTGGTTTGGACAACTGGAAAATTGTTCGATTAATGATCAAGCGTTTGTGTTCATTGATTCAATGGATGGTCCAGCCATCCGCCGGTAAATCCGGCCTTTCGTAATCCTTCCAGGATGTATGGATTTTTTTTCATGACGTTCCATATCAACCCGGTCTCGTAATTCTGTATTTGTAGGGCTATAGGGCCCTGATCAATCCCCAGATAGTCTGGATCAAACCACCCGTCTGGATGATCTTCCTGATAAGTGGGATTGAAAGCGTCTTTAAATCCAAATGTATCGATCAGTTCGTGGTAATAATCATTCCACAGATGTTCAACCGTAGGTATGCAGACTTCCGGTGCAAACGGGATTGATCCACCGGCTGCGGTGGGAGCAATCGTCCCGTCATCATGAATTTGCCAGGCGCAAGCGCCGCGAGCCCAATAATCATGAAACCGAATCGACTGACCTGCCCGGTCAACGGTATTGTTAGCAGGTCCGTCACACGCCGTTAGTCCCCAATGCATACTGTCATAGCCTAAAAAAGCTCCTGGATTCTGAATGCAATAGGCCCGGTTAGCCAATGTAGCCCGGCGGGAATTTTCAAAGTAGTCAATCCCCTTGCTACGCATGAATTCGTCCTGGATACCTCTGAAGTCAATGAACATCTGGCTGTATTGATGCCCAAATAATGGGGCAAAATTGATGTGCTCAAAGCCCTGAAAATCCATCCAACGATAAGTCTCACACCAGGTATCCCAAACCTCTGGAGGAACCGGATGCGTAGGGGACCCGATCGCCATAATTAACAGGACCATGGCCTCATTATATCCTCTCCAATCACTTGCGATAAACCCTTTTTCCGGATGCCACCCCATGGATAGCCGCATGGAGTCATTGAGCATCCAATCCCATTCAACCCTTCGGTATAACGAATCGGCTAAACTCCGAATGTTCACCTCGGCTTCTTCCGGACCGTCGTAATAACTCATTGCGCTCAATATTCCGGCCATTAAAAGGCCGGTATCGATGCTGGACAGCTCTACCTGTTTAAACCGGGTGGCTTGATCAAGGGTCAGGAAGTGATAAAAGAAGCCTTTATAGCCACTTACGCCACTTTCCTGGGGTCCCTGGGGCATTGCCCAAAGTGCACGTAAAGTCATTAAGGTCCTTTTCGCTCCATCTTCCCTAGAGATGTAACCGTTTTCAATTCCGGTCAGATAGGCACTCAAGCCAAATCCGGTAGCCGCAATGCTTGAAAATGTCAGGGATGGATAGCGATCCGGGATCTGACCAAATTGGGGATCGGCCAACTCCCAGAAATAAAGGAATGTTCTTCTCTTCAACTCGTCCATACTGAATGGCACGGATTGCATGCCAGTGGAGCCAGTAGGATTGGCACAGTAACTGACAATGAAACAGAGGAAGAAAACAACAAGGGCTTTCTTTATCATACGTCTTCGCGTAACAAGAAAGTTATCTGCCGGCGTGAATGCCGGCAGATAACCTTTTGAAAATCAAGTTATTCTTTCACGAACTTGGCATTACCTTGCAGTCTGCCTGCTTTATCGTATGCCGTAAGTACGTAGACTCCTGCACGTAAGTCCGTAACATCAACACTCAATTCATAAGGAGAATTGGTTTGAATGACGCGTAAGGTTTGACCCAATAAATTATGGATCTCAAAACGTGAAGCTTCATTCGTATTGCTTATCAACAAGCTGTTGCGTACCGGATTCGGGGCGATTTGAATCGGCTTCAAGTCGTATACCCGGAAACTTGTAACGGCGCCACAGTCGGAAGAACCGATTGCAATGTCATCAAAGAAATAAGTTTTATTTTCCGAAGGAACATTGTTGATATCAAAGATCATGGTGATCCTGCCATAGAGGCCTCCTGGCGTGGTATTGGCCGAAAAGTCCCAGGTCAATTCCTGCCATTGATTTGGAGTGGTGTATTCAGCCGGAGTGTCACCAGAACTCATGGCTCCATTCTGAGCGCCTTCCATTTTCATAACTACTGTAGCTGCATGGTCCATCCATATTTTGGCACGAATGGTCATGTTATCTGTCGGAAGCGTGTACAAAGCAGGGAAATCCGTATACATACCTGCCCAGGGTTGTCCGTCACTGGCCTCAACAGCTACGCCAACGCTATCGCTTGGATTGACGTCATCCGGTCCGGGATTCTGTACAATGGTGAAAGCTGTACCATCTAAGGAACCGTTTCCAAAATAGGACCAGACACTAGGGCTAGCATCAGGTGTTTCAAAATTAGCCAAACAACCAGTGATCGGTTGACGTTTCCAGACCACGTCATCGATGTAATAGACATCTCCGGCTTCCGGATCCTGACCAGCATTAAAGAAAATAGCCAGACGCGTATGATCTGTCCCAGTGGCTCCACTGAAATCGATGGAATATTTTACCCATGCATTGGTCGTTTCAACTGCACTCCAGATTTCAACGGCCGATGCTGTTCCTCCTTCCAGTTTGAACAACAGGGGCACTGCTTTTGGTGACCAGATTTTAACTTCCAACTGATTGTAAATGGAAAGATCGATTGCAGACCCGACATTGTAAACCAGTGCACTCCACTGATCTTGCGGATCGGTGTACTTACCAACTTTATCCAATGGATCGTTATTAATACCGGATGCATCCGGGTTAACAACTACTTCCAGAGCATCGGAACCTCCGGTAATCTCTATGTTGCGTTGACAATCAAAATCGTCAAAAATGGTTGGATCCGGAACAACATCCGCACAGGGATCTACGGTTGATTCACCCTGCGTGATGTTATCAAAATACCAGGTATCGCTGCTTGCAAGGGCTTTGTCAAAAACAATCTCCAAGCGCTCAAAGTCAGTAATGGTCTGAAAATCAACGAAATTGAAACTTAGATCGACCCAGGCACCGGTTTCAGAAACGTCAGCATCTACTTCCTTCAATCCTTGTGAAGGACTGAACAATTTCATGGTAACCGACGTAGCACCTTCCGGAGCCAAAACCTGCATGTTTAACTGTGGATTGGAGCTCAGGTTAAAGTCAAGAGGAAGATCAGCCTGTAATCCTCCGAATTCGCTGCTTCCCTTCGTGTAAGAACCCACATTGGCACTGGTGTTTAAGCCGGCATCGTCCGGGTTGGCGACAGCCCCATTGAAGGTACCGAATACATCTTCTGTTCCAAGGGACGACCAGGACAAACGTGGTCCGTCTTCAAAATCTTCAAGTGCTGCCGCAGCTGGCTTGGCAACCAGTTTGATGTCATCCAGGTAATAGATATCACCTGCTTCAACATTCACTCCAGCATTCAGGAAGAAGACGATGCGCTGATGGTTGGCTGCTGCCTGATCGGAAAAGTCCATATTGATCTGAATCCACTGATTCAACTCATCCTCGGTAACCATGTAATCCTTCTCAATAGCTGTTGAAGTGCCGCCTTCCAGTTTAAATTTGAAGACACCAGCTATGGTGGAATACAATTTTACCTGAATTTGATTCCGCTCAGCCAATGGCAATGCATTGCCATTGTCAATGACTAAGGCATCCCATTCACCGGCACCATCGGTATATTGACCTACTTTGGCACTTGTATTGATACCCTCTGAAAATGGGTTTTCGACCGCCTTTATGTTTTGGAATCCAATGCCATAAGTTGCGTTCCGCTGGCATTCGAAATCGTCCAGAATTTCCGGATCCGGGGTGGTACCGGAACACTCGTCGGCAGGCAATTGTGTCAAATTGTCAAATAGATAAGTATCACTCGATTCGGCTACACCCGGATCAAAAAAGAGAATGATCTTGGTGAGGGTGGTCATGTTTGCGGCAGCACTAAAATCAAAGGAATACTCAATCCATCGATTGGTAACCGCAATGTTCTGTTTTTTCTCGATAGCCTGTCCGGTTCCTTCCAATTTCAAAATGAAACTGGTTGCTTTGGACGCAAAAACCTGTACGGTGAATTTATTCATAGTCGACAGGTCAAGGGTATCATCCAGAACGGCGATCAGTAAGCTGTAAGCTTTTCCTTCTACTTTGTCGTAGGATCCAACCTCTGCACTTTCGTTGATTAACAACGGGTCAAGGGTTGAATCTGCCAAGGCGGGATTGGCGACTACCTGAAGGGTGCTGTCACCAAAAGCTTGATTCCAGGGAAGTTTCATACCTCCCTCAAAATCCTCTAATACGACTTGAGTCATGCCCAATAAAGGGAGTAAACTCAGCCAAATAAGGGGGAATAAACGTCTTTTCATAATAATATCCTGGTTTTTAAGTGAACATAATTTAATTCGGAATATGAACAATTTTGAATTGCTGCCATGGCTTATTCTCCCGGACCCGTAGCCAATACAGACCGGCAGGAAGTGTATGCAAAGGAATATGCAGGGATTGTTGAATAGTACTTCCTTTTAGAACGGAAATTCCAGCCGGATTGATCACTTCCCACTGCATTTTAACGTTATTGGATCTTTCAAATGTGATGCTTTCGCTGGCGGGGTTGGGGAAAACGAAACCGGCGGTTCGAGGTATCGCTGCTCTTGCGGTAGTCGAATCAACCACAAACCCCACAGCATCCAATGCCGGACCTATTTCCGGACTGGTCATAAAGGTTTTCCATAATAATTGTGATCGGTAGTTTTCAATCATTCCTATAATCGGCCCCTGATCAATCGCCAGGTAACTGGATGCCACCCAATTCTCACGATCACTAAATGCATCATAAAATCCCATGGGTCCCCATAACCGGTCTCCGCGTACCCGGTAGAAGTTTTTTAACGCTTCCAAGGATTCCTCCGGCGAATAGGGCATACTGGAAAGAGCTGCCGTTGGGGTGATGGTCCCATTATCATTGGTGGGTGAATGGGCCGAATAACCATAAGGGTCATCGCTGGCAGTTAATCCCCAGCAGGATGCACTGTACCCGGCAAAATGTTTAGGATTCGCCGCGCAATACTCGCGGTTGATCAAACTTTGTCTTTGGCTATGGATAAAGTAATTGGTGTACTGATCCCGTACAAACCGAGGATCCAACCCAAGGAATGAATAATGAGTAAAAAACAACGGGCCTCCATATTCTGGTCCGATATCTAAATGATAACCAAAGTGATCTTGTGAATGGACATAACTTCCTCCAGCCCAACCACGCTGATACAATCTTGCCGGTACTGGATGTGTCGGCGAAGCAATGGCCAGAATATAAATGATCATGGCCTCATTCCAGCCCCGGATAGGCAGGTTAATTGCAAATTGATTGTTGGGCGACCAATGCCAATACAAAACATCCTCCACGGTCTTCCGGTACCAATTCCAATCCACTTCCCCATACATCTTGGTAATCTTCTCCCGGAGAACTACCTCGTTGGGGCTGTTTCCCTGGAAATATTGGCGTGCAGTAAGCAAGCCTTCAAACAAGAAAGCGGTTTCAACCAGGTCCCCTCCATCATCTTTTGGACTGAAAGGAATGGTTCTGCCTGTTTTGCCGTTCATCCAGTGAGGGAATGCTCCTCTAAAGCGATCAGCCCCTTCTAAAAAGAGAACCATCTTAAGCAGTCGCTTCAACCCGGATTCCCATGGTATCCATCCTCTATCTATACCAACCAGGATAGCCATAACACCAAATCCAGTCCCTCCGGTGGTTACCAAATCCCCGCTGGAGTTGCGCTCTCTCGCCATTCCGGAGACCGGATGACCAAAATCCCAGAAGTACCGTAATGAATAGCGCTGAACCATTTCGAGCAAGGCATCATCATCGGCGGAAATGGTTTGCACTCTGAGTGTATCAGAAGTTTGAAGAATGGCGCCCAGAAAATCCACCTTAGCGACAAAATAATCAAATTGATTACTCTGCTGATCAGGGCCTACAAAGTCCAAAGCCATGGTATCCGATGGGAATAAGGTCTGTTGGGTGGTGAATCCACTTTCGTTGACTTGACGGTAAACCTTGTAATACTGAAACGAACCCAAGGAGTCATCCCGCCAAATCAATTCAATGTGACTATCGTAGGCCGTGGGGATAAGTTGGATACCAGCACGGACATGATGCTGCGTTAGGATGAGTAATATTACCGGAAGCCATATACGGAATAACATCCATTCCACTGAGGCTGCTATGCTCAAACTCCTGATCCTGCGTGGCAGACTTTCGGTCATATAAATTTAGCTCTTATCCGACGAAACAACCTAATAAATGTAGTTGTTCAAACAAGCACAACCAATAATTACACCTCACTCTGACTACGCCATTGATAAAAAAGTGTGATGCATAGTACCTTTGGAAAATGTGAGCCATCCGCTTCGATACAAATACAAAACATGATTATTAACAACAATTACACATAATACAATGTAATATATATATAAGTGAATATTGTGCAACTGAGATTATTCACCTCATCGTGCAGAGATTTTTAAAATTGAAGCAGGTACTCTACCAGGTTTTCGTCATTAGCCAGTCCCAATTTGCTTCTTAGACGGTACCGCTTATTTTCTACGCCCCGCAAACTGATGTTTAACAAGGGTGCAATTTCTTTTGAAGTGAGATTCATCTTTAGGTAAGCGGCCAGTCGTAAGTCACCGGGAGTAAGGTCCGGGTTACGCTCCAGCAGTTTTTTAAGGAATGCTTCATGCACCTGATTGAAATTGGATTCAAACAATTCCCAGTCCTGTTCATTGGCGAGATGATGGTCGATAAGGTGTAGTAAATGCTGTTCATGGCGCAGATGGCTGGAATGGTGCTCCTTTCGCATTTGCTGAATCTCCTCCTTTAACTGGGTTAATATTTCATTTTTACGGATCAGGTTGAACGTAGTATTTGCCAGCTCCTTACTTTTATTAATGATGGCTGACTGCAATTGTTCGTTTCGGGCTTTGATTTCTTGTTGCTGTAGCTTCCTTGCTTTCTCCAGTTCCATCTTCCGTCGTTGCAATTCCAACCGATGGGCATGATACCGTTGCAAGCCAAACAAAATCAGAATACCGGATAATACAAAAAGTAATGCGGCCCAGGAACGCTGATACCAGGGCCTCAGGATAAGGACTTGCATGGAAGCTGTATCTGGAGAGGCATTACTCTGAATTTCAAAGTGATACGTCCCGGGTGGAATGTTTGTAAGGAGTACTTCTGACTCCGCCTGCAATTCCGACCATTGCAATACATGGTCTGATTTACCAAACCGATATCTGAAATACGGAGAACGCCGAAAATAAGCATCATGAAAGCTAACCCGCAGATTATTAAGACTATATGGAATGGATTTCAGAGTTCCTGCCTCCGGTGCAAACCGGTACCCGGGATTATCCAGAGAGGTGACATAATTGATGCTTGGTGGCAAGTTAGGTATGGTATTTCGGGAGGGAATCTTTCGATCAAACAAGGCGTAACCATCTTCCAAACAAAACAAATAGCGATCGGTATCTACCGCAACAATTTGCTCATAGCCTGGTATAAGCCGGACTGGAAATTGCTGGATAAGCACCGTATCCAGATAGTAGGCTACAAAATCACCATAATCTAAAAAATAATCCCCTGCTGTACCCCGGAGGTAACTGATATACTGAAAGCCCGGCTCCGGTCTAAAACGGCCGTCTTCTTCCGACCAAGAGACCCAATTCCGATCTGCGCCTACCAATATTTGCTTGTCCCGTTGTTGCAGATGAAGCTGATATTCAGTCGGCAACCCATCCGCGAAGGCAAATGATCGATGATTTACCACTTGCGTGCGATCCTCATTCAACCAAATGCGGAACAGCCCTTTTGTCGGACTTGCCGCCCAGAGGCTTCCATCATCCGCCATGAGAATTTGGTTAACCGGATCTGAAAAGTTTCCAATTCGCGATACAAATTCCCAGCGTTGCCCATTCCACCGGTAGGTCGCTAAGCCGGTATAGGTTGCCTGAATCAATCGATTGGGATCATCCCGGACAGGAATCAGCGACCAGCCGCCGGCTTCACCGCTGATGGATTCCCACCGTCCGTCGGTTACGGTAAACGTACCATCGTTATGGCCTACCAGTAACTGACTATTAAAGACCTGGACATCCCAGACTTGGCCTTGTGATCCTTCGACCAAATGGAATTCAGCGTCGGGTTCTTCCGGCCAGGGCCGAAAAAACAATCCGTGATTGGTGCCAACAAATAACTTGTTTTGAAAAACCTTCGCCGCATAAACGGTACCTAGCCCTCCCTGTTTATCCTGATAAAATGAGAGGGGATTATTTACGGCCACCAGATCAACCCCCTTGTCCAACGCAACCCACAAGTCATGGTAGTAATCTTCGTGAAGACCTAAAACCGTATTGTTTTGCAACCCATTCTCCTGATGAATGACGTATTCGACCGAGAGATCCGGTCGGAGTACATAAACCCCATGACTAATGGTGCCAATGGCTACATTCCCGTTGGAAAGCGTTATGCCCAGGTTTATCTGGTGTACCTGAAAAAATGGATTGACCGGAGACATTACCGGAGTGATCACACCATCTTTAAACCTGAAAAGGCCGGATTGACTGGTGCCGATCAACCAATCGCCGGGCTGGTCCAGAATAAATACGACCCGCTTATCCGCGAAAAAAGCCGAGTTAGGCACCTCAAAAAAAGCATCATTTTCAAGACGATAGAGTCCCTGATGGATTACCGGCAAAATAAGTTGATCCCCTACCTGTTGCAGATACATCATATTACCGGGGGCGTTTAAAACGGTAACTTCCCCGTTCCGATAAACATAAAGGGTAGAAAACGACTGAAAATAGATCCCTCCAGGTGTAGCCAGGATTTTCCAGATCTCTTCGCGGTCGAATAGTGGATGGTGAACGAGTGAGTCCAACGGGTGATAGATCAACCGGTTTTCACAATCTCTTTCCCAATATCCGAATGCTGCAAATCCACCGGTAAATAGCTTCCCATCCGGCGCACACACAACCGTTCGAACGGTTTGCTTGTGTGGTAAATAGTGCAATACCCAACGATTGCCGTCAAATTCGAGTAAGCCGGCGTTATTGGCGACAAATATCCGGTCGTCTGTGGCAGCATCAACCGACCAGTTCTGATATTGTGCCTGATAATCTTCCTTGGTAAAATGACGAATAAGTGGAACCTCGGCACCTAAAAGTACCGGCATCAGTGCCAAGGCAACTTTAAATCCTATTCTCCGCCAATGCATACAGTTCCGAGATGAATATTAAAAGATACAAATTATCATCTATCTGGCTGATTTGAACGGTACTAATGGACTTCTCACGAATCCTCCGGGCAACCCCGCTTCATCTAGCCATAATTTGACTATTTTTCGGGTTACAATGTAACACCATGAAGACATCTAAAAAAGGGTTGCCTCCCGGAACCATTGTATACACCGGCGATCAAAAAGTTGAGAAAACCATGATCAATGTGTATCTCTATAGCCAGGAGCGCATTGAGGTGGTGAAAGAAGTGCAACTGGATGACCTGGATGGTCTTCTCAAGCGCGAAGATTGCATTAGCTGGGTGGATATCCGCGGTTTGCATGATATTGAATTGCTTCAGCGAATTGGGAAAGAAGCAGAAATTCATCCACTCATCATGGAAGATATTGCCGATGTACATCAGCGGCCAAAATATGAGTCCCTGGAAAACGGGGCATTCCTGGTCCTCCAGGCCATGTATTTTAATAAGCACGATCTTTT
>Ga0116152_10000537_pt1 | contig 30682 bp, 31 predicted proteins | sample AD_UKC119_MetaG_FD_89894 | JGI IMG/M metagenome (GOLD analysis project Ga0116152, IMG submission 89894) | Active sludge microbial communities of municipal wastewater-treating anaerobic digesters from Hong Kong - AD_UKC119_MetaG | ecosystem: Engineered > Bioreactor > Anaerobic > Digestate... | reverse complement strand
CTACAGGACTGAACTGGAAGAGGCCACATCCGACCGGGAAAAGGAGATCTACCGTGAATGCGGAGAAGAGTTCAATATCCGTTCTCCCAAGCAGCTGGGAGACGTCCTTTTCGAGAAGATGGCTTTGAAGATCCCCGGACGGCTGAAGAAGACCAAAACGGGTTATGCCACGGATGAGTCGGTCCTTCAGAAGGTCGCCTCTGTCCACCCCGTGGGAGAGATGCTTTTGGAATACCGGAAGATCCAGAAGATCCTCTCCACCTACATCCTTCCCTACCTGGATGCTGTGGACAGAAACGGGCGGCTCCATTCCACCCTGGATTATTGCGGAACGGCGACGGGGCGGCTCTCTTCGAAAAACCCCAATCTTCAGAATATTCCCATCTACGGGGAGTGGGGAAAGCGCATGCGCCAGCTTTTTGTGGCCGATGAGGGGTATTCCCTCGTCTCGGCTGACTATTCCCAGATGGAACTCCGCATCATGGCGCACTATTCCGGAGATGAGAATCTGATTTCGATCTTCCGCCAGGGAGGAGATATCCACAGTGAGACGGCACGGCGCCTCTTCGGCACCGCAGACTCTGAGATGCGTCATCGGGCCAAAGCCGTCAACTTCGGGATCATCTACGGCCAGTCGGCCTTCAGCCTCTCTTCACAGCTTGATATTCCCCTTGCCGAAGCTGAAGCCCTCATCGGGCGCTATTTTGAACGCTTTTCCGGAGTCAGGTCTTTTATCGACAGGACCATCAGGAACGCCAGGGAAAAGGGCTGGGTGGACGTCCTGTCAGGCAGAAGACGGCGCGTCCCCGGGCTTCAGGGGAAAAACCGCATGATGCGTGAAGCGGCAGAACGCATCGCCGTGAATACCCCCATACAGGGGAGTGCCGCCGATATCATCAAGGAGGTGATGATCCGTGTCCATGACAAGTGGGCTGATGACGGGAATGTGCGCCTTCTTCTTCAGATCCATGATGAACTTCTCTTTGAAGTGAAAGAGAGTGCGCTCGAACACACCCTTCCCCTCATCCGCGAGGTCATGGAGGCCACCCCGTTCCCGCTTTCCGTTCCCATGAAAGCTGAAGTCTCTTCAGGGAAAAACTGGGAGGAAGCCCACTGATATGAGAGTGATCATCAGTCATGAAGGGATGGACTTCGACTCCCTGGCAGGGATGGCCGCTGCAAGGAAGCTCTACGGCGACGGGATCATGCTCAGCCTGGGGAAAAAAAGGGAGAATGTCGCCCTCTTTCTCAAGATGCATTACAAGTATTTTACCATAGAGAAATTCTCGCGTTTCAATGACCTGAACGAGATCACGGAGATCATCATGGTGGACACGCGGCGGAGGCAGAGGCTCGGCCGTTTCTCCGCTTTTCTTGAGAAGACAGACGCCAGGGTGGTGGTCTATGACCACCATCCGGGAGGAGACATCACCGGAGACGAGTCCTGGGTGGACTCCACCGGAGCTGTGACCACCCTTCTCGTTGAAAAACTCCTGGAGAAGGATATCTTCATCAACCCTGTGGAGGCCTCGCTCTTTCTTCTCGGGATCTATGAGGATACCGGAGCGCTGACCTATTCCACCACCACAGACCGGGATGTCGCTGTAGTGGCAGAACTTATGAAAAGGGGCGCCCGCCCCGAGAATATCCTGGCCTTCCTCAACAGAGAGTTCAATCCCCTTCAGCAGAGATTGCAGGAGATGCTCATGGAGTCCATGGAATCCTTCACCATCAACGGGCTGCCCCTTCACATCGCGACAGCGGACCTGGATGAGATCGTCGGCGGGATCAGCGATATCCTCCAGCGTATCCACGTGAGAGAAGAGCTTCAGACCTCTTTCGCCATTGTGGGGATGGGAAGGAAGACCCATATGGTGGGAAAGACCACAGCCGATGACCTCAACATGAATGAGATCATGGCTTTTTTCGGAGGGGGAGGCCATATCAAAGCCGCTTCGGCCACGCTGATGAACACCACGGTCAAAGAGGCCAGACAGCAGCTTCTCTCCCTTTTGGAGCAGAAAGCCGTCCCCGGAGTCCGGGCTGCCGACATCATGTCGCGTCCTGTCTTTACTCTGGGAGAAAACGAACGCCTCGGGGACGTCATCGAAAAGATCATCTATAGCCATTACCGGACTGTCCCCGTTGAAGATGACAACGGGCGGATCGTGGGACTGGTCTCCAAGGAAAAGATCATGGATATGCGCCGTAAAGAGCAGCTCCATATCCCCGTCAAGGGGATCATGGACAAGAGAGTCCTCTTTTTGGATCAGAACACCCCCGCAGACCAGGTGAGAGAAACATTTTTTAAAGAAAATGTGTCTCTTATTATAGTAGAAGAAGGGGATAAAATGGTAGGGGTGATCACTCCGTCCGATGTGATCCACTACCTTCACGCCCGGTAAAGGAGGCATGGAATGAGACGTCATCTCATCTTTCTCGTGATCGCATTAGCTTTTTTCGCTGTTGTCAGTTCAGCTGAAGAAACCATCCTGGATAAAGCAGAGAAATCAGCCGCTCTTGTGTCAGGACTGGAAGAAGGCGAGGAGGTCACCGGCGAGTACCACGGGGACCTGATCATCCAGAAAAGCGACTGTGTCATGAATGCTTCAGTCCTGGGGAATCTCTTCCTCGTGGACTCCACAGTCTCCATGGGCGGAAAGGGACAAGTGGCGGGGAATGTCTTTATCAAAGACTCCACGCTTCTCACCGCCGAAAATGAGATCTCAGCTGCTTATGCGCAGTTGCCGGGTTCATCGCTGTCACGGGCTCAATATGAGGAAGGCGAACATGTCAACGGACGGACATTATCGGAACGGTATCGCTACGCCTCCCTCGTGGACAAGATCTTCTTCTATATCATCCTCTTCATCATGGTCCTCATCGTGAACTTTCTTGTGGGCTCGCGTATCAAGACCTTCGTGGACGACATGAGCTCCTATGCCCTGAAATACTTTTTTATCGGGCTGGGGTTTTACATCCTGCTTCCCGTGGCCATGATCCTTCTTGTTGTCACCATCATCGGGATCCCGGTCCTGATCTTTCTCATGATCCTCTTTGTCTTTGCGCTTCTCGTGGGTTTCATCGTCCTTCTTCATTGGACAGGGGCCCGTCTTTTCCCGTCCCATAAAAATGCCCTCTTCCTGGGTTTTCTTTTCTATGCCATCATCGACCTGATCCTCACCGTGTTCGGGATCCAGTTCTCTCATTCGGTCTTCAGCACCATCCAGTGGCTCTACTTTTCGGGGATTATTCTCCTTTCCACCGGCCTGGCTTTACGCTATATTAAAAACCTGATCAAAAAGAAAAAATAGATCCGATCACACCAAGCCGAGGAGGAGTCATGCTGTTACAACTGGAGCGTGTCAATAAGTATTACGGGTCATTCCATGCCGTGAAGGACCTCTCTTTTTCCCTGGATGAAGGGAAGGTCTACGGGATCCTGGGCCGGAACGGAGCCGGGAAGACCACCACACTCAGAATGATCATGGAGATCTACTACCCTGAACAGGGGGAGATCAAACGTTTTTTTAAGAATAACGAAGTCTCGTACCTTCCCGAGGAGCGGGGCCTCTACCCCAAGATGACCGTTGCCGAGACCATCGATTTTTTCGGACAGGTCAAGGGAATGAACAAAAAAGAGATCAAAGCCGGGACGGACGAGTGGCTGGACCACTTCGACCTGGGAGAGTGGAAAGAGAAAAAGGTGGAAGCGCTGTCCAAGGGGATGCAGCAAAAGGTCCAGTTCATCATCACAGCGATGAACACTCCGCGCTTTCTGATCTTAGATGAGCCTTTCTCAGGGCTGGACCCCCTCAATATCCAACTCTTTAAAGATGAGATCGTCCGTCTCATGCGAAGGGGGACCACGGTCCTCTTTTCCACCCATATCATGGAGCATGCGGAAAACATCTGCAACCATGTGATCATCATCGACAAGGGAACGAAAGTCGTCGACGGGGAGATGAGCCGGATCAAGGAAGAGTACGGCAAGATGAATATCTTTATCCGCTATTCAGGAGACGGACGTTTCCTGCGCAACGGGATGGAGGAGTCGGTGGATGATTACGGGACGTATGCCGAAGTGGTCCTGAAAAAACGCGAAGACTATCCCGGTTATCTGAGGTCTGTGGCAGAGAAGCTCGACATTTCGGAATTCCGCGTGGACCTGCCCAGCCTGAAATCGATCTTTCTGGAAGCCGTGGGAGCAAAAGGGGACGAAAATGAAAAATAAATGGTTTATTGTCTTTAAAAAAGAGTTTTGGCATATGGTCAAATCAAAATCCTTTATCCTGGGAACGATCCTCACCCCGCTGCTCATCATCCTCTTTTTCGGGATCATCTATGTCACCCAGAAGAAGAATATGGAGAAGGTCCGCGAATATCATTATATCGACGAGACCGCTCAAGTCATCCCGCTGCTGGAGAGCCGTCTCCCCGCGACCATGAAGATGATTCCCTGGAACGGAAGTAAAGAGGAGGCCATCACAGCACTGAGGCAGAAAGAGATCAAAAATCTTCTCTTCTTCCCCGGTGACCTCTTCGATGAGTACTCCTTTGAGTACTACTCCGAGACCATCAGCGATTCCCAGAGGATCTCCCTTATTGAAAATGTCATCTCCCGGATCATCCAGGTGAGGAAATTTTCAGACCGCGGCCTTTCAGAAGAAGAGATCAACGCTCTTCTGGCATCGGCTAAAGCCAGGACTTTTGAAGTGACAAAGGAAGAGGGAGCAAAAAAGAAGAGTGCGGAAGTCTCTTTTGCCATCGCCTATCTGCTGGTCTTCCTCATCTACATGTCGGTCCTCTCCTGGGCTCCCCAGATGCTCCGCTCCACCATCGAAGACAAAAGCAACCGTGTGGCTGAAGTGCTGGTCTCCCATGTGAAACCGTCGGGGATCATGGCGGGAAAACTCAGCGGCACAGCCGCCGCCGGCGTCTTTCAGTATCTCATCTGGGCGGTGATGGCTTTTCTGGGGATCGTTCTGCTCAAACAGGCTGTTCCCGGGGCGCAGATCGCCATCAAAGCGCTTCTGGGTTCTCTCCATCCCTCGCTCTTCATCTTTTTCATCCTCTACTTCCTCATGGGGTTCCTTGTCTTTGCTCTGATCTTCGGGATCATCGGCGCCATGTTTTCCAACATGCAGGATGCCCAGAACGCCATGACACCGGCCATCCTCGTCTGCGTCCTGCCCATGATCTTTCTCATGGGTGTGAGCCAGGACCCCTCATCCTCGTTTTCAGTGGGCATCTCGCTGGTTCCCTTTCTCTCGTCGATCATGCTCATGAGGATCGGGATCAGTGAAGTCCCGGCTTCTCAGATCGCCCTCTCCATGGGACTTCTGCTGGTGACCATCGCCATCGAGATCTGGCTGGCAGGGCGCATCTACAGGATCGGCCTCCTCAGTTACGGGAAAAAGCCCACATGGAAAGAGCTGGTCTCCTGGGTGAAAAACGGCTGAAATCCGATTTCATTTGACAAAAGGCTTAACCCCAGTAGTATGAAGAAAATCGAGTTAACAAGGAGGTTTTTTATGGATAAAAAGCAGACGCTGTTCATCCCGGGCCCGGTGGATGTCGCCGACGAAGTGCTTCAGGCCATGTCCCATCCCATGATCTCTCACAGAGCCGCTGACTGTGTGGAGCTTCAGGGGCAATGCGCCGAAAAGATGCAGAAACTCATGTTTACGGACAACCCCATTATCTTTTCCACATCTTCGGGGACCGGACTCATGGAAGGGTCGATCCGAAGCTGCACAAAGAAGAGGGCTATTGTCTTCTCTGTGGGGGCCTTCGGAAACCGGTGGTTCGAGATCGCAGAGGGCAACAACGTCCCTGCTGACAAACATGAAGTGGAGTGGGGCAACCCCATCACTCCCGCTCTTGTGGATGAGTATCTGTCCACAGGGAAGTATGACGTCATGGCGCTGACCCACAATGAGACATCCACGGGGATCATGAACCCGGTCTATGAGATCGCAGACGTGATGAAAAAATACCCTGATGTGGTCTGGCTCGTGGATGCGGTCTCCTCATTGGGCGGGGCGAAGATCGAAGCGGACAAACTGGGGATCGACATCCTGATCTCCTCCTCACAGAAAGCGCTCGGCGTTCCTCCGGGACTCGCTGTCTGTTCCGTTTCCAAAAAGGCCATCGAGAGAGCCAGGACCGTGGAAAACAGGGGCTACTATTTTGACCTTGTCCAGCTTTATAAATATGCTGTGGACAAACCCCATCAGTACCCCTCCACCCCCAGCATCTCTCATCTTTTCGCATTGAATGTCTCCCTGGACAGGATCTTCAAGACCGGACTGGACAATGTCTTTAAACGGCATGAAGAGAACATGCGCTTTGTGAGACGGTGGGCTGAAAAACACTTTGAGCTTTACATCAAGGATGAAAAGATCGCTTCCAGGACGGTCACCACGATTAAAAACACGAAAGAGGCTGACCTGGGCGCCTTGTCAAAGGAACTCAGAAAACGGGGTTATGTCTTCTCCAACGGCTACGGAAAGATGAAAAACAACTCCTTCCGTGTGGCTCATATGGCCGAGAGGACACAGGAGGAGATCAAGACCTATCTGGACACCATCGAAGAGATCCTGGGCCTCTGAAAGGGCTCCGGGGAATCATTGAGAAGGGCGCTTCCGGCGCCCTTTTTTTTTATTGTTTTAAGAAATCAAAGATGAGATTATCCACATTGCGGATGGCATTGCGGGTGAGATTGAGGTTTTTACGGGCAAAACTGTAGGCGGGATCCGTTGTCAGGGAATCTTTGAACGCATCCCTGGCCCGGGCCAGGGCTTCCTGCCCTGCAAGAAAATGAAGGATCCCCACCTTATTGAGAAGGATCTTGTTGGAGGGGTCGTTTTTCAACATCTCCGTAAACGTGTCCAGGGTCTCTTTGAGAAGGGCCGGGTCCTTCTCTTTTTTGTATTTCATGAGAAAGATGTGGAAATGGTCGATCTCTTTATTGAAATAGGTGTTTTTGCACTCTTCGATGAGGTCCTTGATATTCTTGTACGCTGATTCATACTGTCGGGCGTTCACATCGATATAGGCCTTCTCAAAGAGCTCTTTGTCCACGATCTCGCCGGCCAGGTCATATCCCCGTTTCATCCATTCGATGATCTTATCGAGAAGCTTGATGTCCTCATTGTCCTTATACTGGCCTGAAAGAAGTTTCTTGAGATTCGTCAGGACAAAATACCAATAGACATAGTGATAATCCGGCTGGCGTTTGTGAAGACGTGTAAGCTCCTCTTCGACTTTTTTAAGATTGTCCAGCTCCATGTAGGCATCGATGAGCTTGATCTTGGTCTCGGGGATATCCGGAGCCATGGCGGCCGCTTTTTTCAGATAATCGATGGCCTGGGGGATATTTCCCGTTTTCAGATAGATGACGCCAAGGTAATTGTAGGCTTCCACACAGTTGCTGTCCCACTTGAGCGCTTTTTTAAAGATCTCTTTAGCCTCCTCAAGAAGGCCCTTGGTGAAGTAGACAGCGCCCAGAAAGAGGATAAACTTGATGTTCTGTTTGTTCTCCTCCTCTTCATTGATGTTGTTGAGGATAGAGAGTTCATGGATAAAATCCCTGTGGAGTTTCTCGATGTAGGGGATGATGCTCTTCTCGTCTTTTGAATTCTCAAGCTTGAGTGTTTTTTCGGAGATGGTCTTCCCCTTGTGGATGATCTTGGACCGCATGGTGTTGTAACGGTCCACCACAGTCTTGATCTGGTATTCCTTGCCGGAAATGATGACGGTGTTTAAAAATTCACTGTTTTTTTTAGCCATAGTCTTACTCCACATAGAGAATAACACAGAAGGGGGGGGAAATCAATAAATTTTGACAGCGGAAGCCCTCACGAGATGGAGAGTTGATGAAGAAAGTTCCTGTATTGGATGTGGGCGTAGAGGAAAAAAAGGATGAGAGCCCAGGCAAGGATGGTGAAGAGAAGGATAAAGAGCGCTTTCCCCTTTGGAAAATGACGGAAAGAGGCTCGTACGGCGCCCAGAGGAAGCAGGGTGATAAGGGCCTGCCCTGAAAGACTCCTGGATGTCTCTCCGGCGACATAGAGTTTCAGAATGAGAAGCCCGAAAAGAGAGATCAGAAGGAAAAGAAGAGAATTCTTCCCGAATATGGCGACGATCACATCATGCATAGGGGGATTATACCCCTTTCCGAGGTCTCAATCAAGTTGAAGTTGACTTTTTCCCGGGATGATTTATCATCAGGCTATGGTTAAAAAACGTCTGCTTGCCGCTGCGGAAAACGTGGGACGATTTTCTCTCTTTGTGGACCGCTCCTATCGCTCCTTCTTCCCGTTTCCGCCGTTTGCCCATATGTTCAAAGACCTCTATGAGATCAGTGTGAGGTCCATGCCCATCATCATCCTCGTCTCGGCATTCATGGGGATCATCATGTCTTATCAGCTCATCTATGAGTTGCGGACGTTCGGCGCGGAGATGTATGTGGGAGGGATCGTGGCAGTGGCTGTCTGCCGTGAACTGGGCCCTGTTTTCGCTGCCATGATCCTGGCGGGACGCATCAGCTCGGGGATCGCCGCCGAACTGGGGACCATGCGGATATCGGAGCAGATCGATGCTCTGGAAGTGATGTCCGTGAACCCCTTGAATTACCTCGTGGCTCCCCGTCTTCTGGCGGGGCTGGTCATGATCCCCATGCTCACGGTCTTTGCCGATGCCATTGCCATTGCAGGGTCGTTTCTTGTGGCCGGCAAGATCCTGCATATTCATATTCTCAAATACATTGACAATATCCGTTTCTACCTTGATTCTGTGGATATCCTTTCGGGCCTGCTCAAGAGCATGGTCTTTTCACAGATCATCGTTGTCGTCGGGAGTTATTTCGGGTACTTTACACAGGGCGGAGCCGAAGGAGTGGGAAAAGCGACCACCAATGCCGTTGTCGTCGCCTCAATTCTCATCCTTGTGGCGGACTATTTCCTCACCGCCCTCTTTTTCGGGTGACGGGCTATGATCGAAATACGAGACCTTCACAAAAGTTTTAACGGAAAAGACGTCCTTAAAGGAGTGTCGCTGACCATTGAAGACGGGAAAGTCACCACCATCATCGGCCAGAGCGGGTGCGGTAAAAGCGTCCTTCTGAAACATGTGGTGGGACTTCACGAGCCGGACAGAGGCGAGGTGGCCGTCAACGGGGAGGTCCTGGCTCATATGGATGAAGAGGCCAGGCGGAGGTGCCGCTCAAGGTTCAGCTATCTCTTCCAGGGAGGGGCTCTCTTTGATTCACTCACCGTGTGGGAAAACGTCGTTTTCCCTCTTGTGTGGGAAGGAGGGCGTCATCATCATTACGATAAGAAAAAATTGCAGAAAAAGGCGGCTGAAACCCTGGAGCTTGTGGGGATGGCCCATGTGGAGTCGATGAAACCATCCGAATTGAGCGGAGGGATGAAAAAAAGGGCTGCTCTGGCCCGCGCCATCGTCCATAATCCCGAGTATATTCTCTATGATGAACCCACCACGGGACTGGACCCGGTCATGTCCGCGGTCATCGACGACCTCATCCTTACCCTGAACAAGGAGCTGGGCCTGACATCTGTCGTGGTCACCCATGACATGCAGTCGGTGTCCCGCGTATCCGACGAGGTCTGTATGCTCTATGACGGGCAGATCGTCTTTAACGGGAGTGTCACCCGGATGAGGCAGGAGAAGAACCCTGTCCTGCAGCAGTTTATCCAGAGGAAAAATAAAGGCCCGATCCTTTTCGGGCAGTGAGAGGAAAGGAGGGCGAATGGCCAGCAAAGAGGTCAGATGGGGGATATTCGTGGCCAGCGGGATCATCGTCTTATTCGCCATATTTTTACTTTTCGGAGAGTTCAAGTTCTTGAGCAGGGGCTACAACATCTTTGTCAGTTTCAATTTCACAAACGGGCTGGAGGAAAATGCCCCCGTCCGGCTGGCGGGAGTCAATGTGGGAACCGTTGACGATGTCCAGATGGTCTACGACCAGAAAGGAACGCTCCACGTGATGGTGAGATTGTGGATCCGGGAAGATATCAGGCTTCGGGAAGATTCCCGGTTCTATATCAACACTCTGGGGCTCCTGGGAGAAAAGTATGTGGAGATCTCTCCCGGAAGCATTGCTCAGCCCGTCCTCCCGGAAAACAGTACTGTAGCGGGAATCGATCCCATGAGTACCGAAGAGCTCTTTGTCAAGGGGAATGAGATCGCCAACAACCTGGACCAGATCATGTCTCAGCTGAGCCGGCTCATCAGCGCTGACAGCATCGATGTCTTCATGGGAGCCCTGGAGAGCGTGACCAACGCCATGACCACAGCCGACACCATCCTCAGGGAGAACAGGAAGAACATCCTTGAGGCCACCACGGCTGTGAACCAGTCCGCCAAGTCTCTGCCCCGGGTGGCTGCCCATATGGAGAAGGTCACCGGAGAACTGGAACAGGGGTTTGCCGGAAAAGGGGCGAAGATCGATGCCATCATCACCAACCTTGATGAGTTCAGCAGGAGCCTTGATGAACTCTCTTCACTCATGGCGGAGATCAACAGGAAAGTCCGCGACAAAGAGGGGAATGTGGGACGGCTCATGGGCGACGAGGAGCTTTATGAGAACATCAACAACGCGTCAAAAGAGCTGAAAGAGCTCATCGAAGATATCAAGAAAAATCCGAGAAAATATTTCAAGTTTTCGGTGTTTTGATTATGGCCTCAAAAGAAAAACATGTCTTTGTCTGCAGCCAATGCGGAAAATCATCACCCAGGTGGATGGGGCGCTGTCCCGAGTGCGGAGCCTGGGACTCCTTTGAAGAGGAGGTCCAGGTCAAAACAAGGCCCTCTGCCAGGAAAGGCCCCGGGCCTCAGCCGGTGCTCTCCCTTGACATGGTGGAAGCCGGGGGAAAAGCCGCCCGCCTGGTGACCGGGATCGGGGAATTCGACCGGGTCACGGGAGGAGGGATCTTCCCTAAAAGCATCATCCTTCTTTCAGGAGGGCCGGGGATCGGGAAATCCACCCTGACCCTTCAGGTCTGTCACGGATTGCAGGAGAAGGGGGGTCTGATCCTCTATTTCAGCGCTGAAGAAAGCAGTATCCAGATCAGGGACAGGGCGGAGAGGCTGGGGATCCGCCGGGATATCCTCCTCTCCAATGAAGAGAGGCTGGATGAGATCCTGGCCATGATCGTCTCGCAGGAGACAGACCTCATTGTCATCGACTCCATTCAGACGGTCTATGATACCGCCCTTGATGCCGTCCCCGGAACGGTCTCGCAGATCAGAAATGCCATGTTCCGCCTGCGTGAAGCAGCCCAGCGTCACGGAAAGACCATTTTGGTCATCGGACATGTGACCAAATCCGGAAATGTGGCGGGGCCCATGTTCATGGAGCATATGGTGGATGTGGTCCTTCTCCTGGAAGGGGACGATAAAAATTTCTGGAGGATCCTCCGGGCGAAAAAAAACCGGTACGGATCCACTCAGGAGATCGGGGTCTTCACCATGGAGAAAGAGGGGCTGCGTGAAGTCCTGAATCCCTCCTCCTTTTTTATTGAAGAGAGCCCTTTTCTTTCCGGCAGTGTCATGGGATCGGTCATGGAAGGGATCCGGCCCATCTTTCTTGAGATACAGGCGCTGACCTCCCGTTCTGTCTATGCCATGCCCCAGCGCGTGGCCAACGGTATCGATACCCGGATGATGAATATTATCCTGGCGGTCCTGGAGAAGCGTCTTAATTTTCATATGGGCCAGCAGGATGTCTTCCTCAATATTGTGGGAGGGTTTCGAGCCCAGGAGCCCTCTGTGGGGCTGGCTGTGGCCATGGCGATCCTCTCGACCCTCAAAAACAGGGAACTCGACAGGCGGGACCTCTTCATGGGAGAGGTGGGCCTTTCCGGAGAGATCCGGAATATTCCCTTTCTGGAACGGAGGGTGGAGGAGGCGGCCAAACTGGGATTCAAACGGGCCTTCGTCCCGGGTGCAGCTGAAAACCTGAAAAAAAAGGGGCTGGAGATCATTCCCTGTGCCACCATCCACGAAGCAGCAGGAAAGGCCTTTCCCTGATGGCTGCTGCCAAACGCATTGCGGCTCTTGTGGTCGCAGGAGGACGGGGAGAACGGTTCGGCGGGCCTGTGAAAAAGCAGTTTCTTCCCCTGGGGGGGGTCCCTCTGCTCATCCGTTCCCTGACTCTCTTCAGGGATACCGGGTGGTGCGGCCTCCTCTATGCAGGGCTTCCCGAAGAGGAGTGGGATCATGCCGCTTCACTTCTGAGAGAATGGGGGCTTGAATCGGATGTGAATCTCACACCGGCGGGAGACACAAGGCAGGAGACTGTCCGCAGAGCCCTGGAGGCCATGCCTGAGCAGGATTATATCATCATCCATGACGCTGTCCGTCCCCTTGCCGGGGCCTCTCTGCTGGAAAGGGGCCTGGAGTCCCTCAGAACCCATGACGCTGTCATCCCTGTTATCCCTGTGACAGATACGGTCAAAGAAGTGGATAACGGGTATGTGACCCGGACACTGGATCGGAACCGCCTGAAACGGGTCCAGACACCTCAGTTTTTCCATATGGCTCTCCTGAGGGATCTTCACAGAGAATACCGGGGCCGTGATGTCAGTGATGATTCCCTCCTTTTTGAATTGAAAAGCCGCCCTGTCTTTACTATACTTGGGGAGGAGACCAACATCAAGATCACAACGCCTGCCGATCTGCTGTGGGCGGAAAAGATAAGAGAAGCGAAGGAGCTATGACGAGGGTCGGACTGGGATATGATTCGCATCGTTTTAAAGAGGGAGACGGAGTGGTTCTGGGAGGAGTCTTTATCCCTTTTCACCGTGCCCTGGACGGACACTCCGATGCTGATGCGGTGATCCATGCGCTCATCGACGCTCTTCTCGGAGCAGCGGGGAAAGGTGATATCGGAGAGCACTTTCCTGACACCCGGGCCTCTTATCAGGGCTGCGACAGCACAACGCTTCTGGAAAGGGTCATGGAGATGATCGCCCCGTCCTGGGCTGTGGAGAACATCGATCTTGTGATTCTCGCTGAAGAACCGAAGATCGCTCCCTACAAGGCCCGGATCCGGGAAAGGATCGCTGCGCTTTGCCGCATGAACCCTTCGGCGGTCTCCGTCAAGGGAAAGACCAATGAAGGGATGGGGTTTATCGGAAGAGGAGAGGGAATCGCTGTTCTGGCGTCCGTTCTCATCACAAGGGGGGATACATGAGAGTTCTGATCGTAGATGATGAAGCCTTCATCGGAGACCTGTTCAGGGATATCTGTGAAATGGGCGAGGCCTCCTGTGACGTGGCCCGTTCATGCAGCGAGGCCCGCCGGCTTCTTGCCGGAGAAGGGTATGACATGATCTTTGTCGACTACTCTCTCGCTGAAGAGGACGGCATCACCTTTATCAAAGAAGTGCGCAACGCGGGAACAGATACAGAAGCTTATCTCATGTCAGGCTGGCCCGAATCGCACTTTGATGCCGGGGACCTGACTCTTTTCAAAAAAGTCCTCCATAAGCCCTTCAATGTCAGGGATATCCTGGATATCCTCCAGAACCATGGATAAGCTGAATATCAAACTTGAGGTCTTTGAAGGGCCTCTGGACCTCCTTCTCTACCTGATCAAGGAGAACAAGATGGATATCTACGATATCAGGATCTCTGTCATCACAGCCCAGTACATCGCCTACCTGGATCTGATGGCCCAGATGGATATGGATATCGCCACGGAGTTCATGGTCATGGCAGCGACGCTCATGTATATCAAATCCAAGATGCTTCTTCCCGCAGAGACAGTCTCCGAGGATGATATCGATGTGGAAGATCCCAGGCGCCTCCTGATCAATCAGCTGGTGGAGTACAAGACCTTCAAAAAGATCGCCGAACTCCTTGAAGTGAAGGAAGCCGCCATGGCCGAGACTTACCGTCGTGATGTGAGCAAAGAGATGGCCATGTATGTGAGCAGGGAGCTTCTCTTTGATACCTCTTTCTATGAATTGCTGGATGCCTTTCATGACCTCATGGAGCGTGTGAACAATGTCTCGTTTCACGAGGTGGTCAAAGAGGATTATAAAGTGGAGGACAAGATCCGGGCCATCCAGGAATGGATCCTGGGTGATGAGCCTCTCCGCGTGAGTGAGCTGATCAGGGCCTCGCGCAATAAACTGGAGATGGTGGTCTATGTGCTGGCTGTTTTAGAGCTGGCCCGTCTGAAAGAGATAAAAATCATGCAGAACGAGGTGTTTGGAGAAATATGGATCTACAAGACGCAAAACCAGTGATCGAAGCTTTGATCTTTTCGGCCCGGGAGCCCCTTCCTGCCAAACGGATACGGGAGATCCTCGGAGAGGAGGAGATCAAAGAGAAGGCCGTGGAGGAGACCGTCCGCTCTCTGAATGAAGAGTATGAGCGTGACAGGCGGGGCTTTCGGATCTTCCATCTCAACGGCGGGTTCGAGTTCCGGACATCCCCCGAGTACGGCCGCTATATCGAAGAGCTCTATAATATGAAAAAGACTTTCCGGCTGTCCAAATCAGTCCTTGAGACTTTGGCGATCATCGCCTACAATCAACCTGTCACCAGGGTGGAGATCGAGATGATCCGCAGTGTCAATGTCTCTTACATCCTGAACAAGCTCCTGGAACTTGAGCTGATCAAGGTCATGGGGCAGAAAGAGACACCGGGGCGGCCTCTTCTCTACGGGACGACGGGGAAATTCCTCGAGTATTTCGGGATGAACTCTCTGGAAGAGCTTCCCGAGATCAGTGACGTGAAAAAGATGATAGAATGAAACGATTATCGAAATATATCGCTGAAACAGGATATTGCTCACGCCGCCGGGCCGATGACCTCATCGCTCAGGGGAAGGTCACGGTGAACGGGGCCCGTGTCACAGAACACCCCTGTCTTGTCAGTGGCGATGAGAAGATCTGCGTGGATGGGGAAGAACTCACCCCTCTGCACAAAGCCTATTATAAGTTTTATAAACCGCCGGGTTATGTCTGTTCACACAGCGACAAGCACAACACGACCATCTACGACTACCTGGGCGACGATTATTCCTATCTGCGTTATATCGGCCGCCTGGATAAAGAGAGCGAGGGGCTGCTTATCCTCACCAATGACGGGGCCCTTGTCCAGCATTACAGCCACCCCAGTTTTGAAGTCTCCCGGAGCTATGAAGTCACCCTGGACAGAGAGCTGTCCATCCCTGAGACAGCCCGTCTCTGCCAGGGGATCGTGGATGAGGGGGAGACACTTCTCTGTGATGCCGTGGAGATCCTCAGGGATAAAAAGTATCTCTTCCATCTTCATACGGGGAGGAAGCGTGAGATCCGGAGAATGGTGAAGAGTCTGGGCGGGACTGTGCTGAAGCTCAAACGGATCCGTTACGGAGCCGTGAGACTCGGAGACCTCAGAGAAGGGGAGATCACTCCCCTGAGCCCTGCGGAGATGGATGCTCTTTCCCGGGAGGAGACGTCATGACGCTCTCTTCTTTTCAGCTGGGGCCCGTTCAGACATCGGGCTATCTGATCCGGGATAAAGGGCTTCTTCTCATCATCGATCCCGGTTTTCCCGATCCTGCCCTGGAAAAAAAGATCACCTCAGAGCGCTTCACATCCTGCCTGATCATCAATACACACGGACATGCCGATCATATCGGGGGCAACAGGGGGATCAAAGAGAACCATGACGGGATCATCCATATTCATAAGGACGATGCCCCCATGCTCACCGATCCTGAAAAAAACCTCTCCTTCTTTATGGGAGTGTCCCTTGTCTCCCCTGAGGCCGATGTGACCCTGGCTGAAGGGAGCCTTGTGGGGGAAGGGGAATCCTGCCTCACTGTCCTCCATACTCCGGGCCATACTCCGGGATCCGTCTCTCTTCTGGATGACAGGAGGGGTGTCCTCTTTACCGGGGATACGCTGTTTAACGGCGGATGGGGGAGGACAGACTTGCCGGGAGGGGACGAGAAGGCCCTGATGGGTTCTCTGAAGCGGCTGAGAACGCTGGATCCCGAGCTCAGGTGTTATCCGGGCCACGGGCCGTCCTTTATTCTGAAAGACCAGTTTGAGATGTTGGATAGATTATTCGGGAGTTAACAAGGAGGTTTTCATGGGAATCAGAGTGGCTGTCAACGGGTTTGGCCGTATCGGAAGGCTTGTCTTCAGACGTATCATGGAGAAGTATCCTGATATTGACGTGGTCGCGGTCAATGACCTGACGGAACCCGAAGTTCTGGCGTATTTGCTCAAGTATGATTCGGTCCATGGGCGCTATACGGGAACAGTCTCTGCAGAAGGGGATTTTTTGATCGTGGACGGCAAGAGGATACAGGTCTTCTCACAGAAAGACGCCTCGCTTCTCCCCTGGAAATCACTCAATATCAACACTGTCCTCGAGTGTTCAGGCCATTATCGGGAGAGGGACAAAGCGGAGCTTCATCTCAAAGCAGGCGCTCAAAGGGTGATCATCTCAGCCCCTGCGAAAAACCCTGATGTCACCGTGGTCATGGGAGTCAACCACACGGAAGCCAGACCCGAACACCGGATCTTTTCCAATGCCTCCTGCACCACCAATTGCCTGGCCCCGGTGGCCAAAGTTCTGGATGACCATTTCGGGATCAAGCGGGGCCTCATGACAACCATCCACGCCTACACATCAGACCAGCGTCTCCAGGATGCTCCCCATAAGGATTTTCGGAGAGCCCGGGCGGCTGCAGTCTCCATGATCCCCACCACCACGGGGGCGGCCAAAGCCATCTCTGAAGTCATCCCGCGCCTCAAGGGGAAGCTGGACGGGATGGCCATCCGTGTCCCCACCCCCAACGTCTCGCTGGTGGATCTGACTGTGGAGACGGAAAAAAAGACCACAGCTGAGGAGATCAACAAGACGATGAAGGAAGCGTCTGAGACAACCCTCAAAGGGATCCTTCAGTATACCGAAGACCCTGTGGTCTCTGTGGATTTCAACCATGCCGATTTTTCATCCAATTTCGATGCCCTGAGCACCTCTGTCATAGACGGGACCCTGGTGAAAGTCCTCTCCTGGTATGATAATGAATGGGGATACTCCTCCCGTGTGGTGGACCTCCTGCGTTATCTCAACGGGCAGGGGATGAAATGATCAAAAAAATACTGGATCATATCAGGACCCTGCCGGATTTCGACTTTCAGGGGAAACGGGCTTTTGTCAGGGTGGATTTCAACTGTCCCATGGACAGGAGAGAGGTGGCGGACAACACGCGTATCGAATCGACGATCCCCACCATCCGTTATATCCTCGACCGCGGCGGGAAACTCATCATCGCCAGCCACCTGGGCCGTCCCCAGGGATACGAGGAAGAGTTCAGCATCAGGCCCGTGGCCCGTGAGCTGGGACGCCTCCTTGATGAAGAGGTCATGGTCCTGCCTTTCGACTTGAGTAAAGAAGACCCGCACACGTGGAAAGCCTCTGAAAACAGGATCCTCATGACGGAAAACCTGCGTTTTTTCCCCGGGGAGACCAAAGGAGACGACAACCTGGCGGCCTTTCTCGCCGGGACAGCTGATATCTACATCAACGATGCCTTCGGAGCTTCCCATCGGAAACATCTCTCCGTCTACTCTCTTCCGGCTTATTTCGAGGAGAGAGGGATCGGGTTCCTCGTGGAAAAGGAGCTCAAAGCGTTCTGCAAAGTCCTGAAAGACCCTGAAAAACCCTACACGGTGATCATGGGCGGTTCCAAGGTCAGTGATAAGATCAAGGTGCTGGAGCATCTGCTTCCCGTAGCGGACCAGTTTCTCATCGGCGGAGCCATGGCCTATACACTCCTGAAAGCCAAAGGGGTTGACGTGGGGTCGTCCCGTGTGGAAGAAGACCGCCTGGACACAGCCCGGCGCATCCTGGATGAAGCTGCCCGGCTGAATAAGGATTTTATCCTTCCCGTTGACCATTGTATCGTTAAAACGGTTGACAGGCCCGGGGAAAAAATATATAGTAGGCAAATCGAAACGGGATATATGGGCGTGGATATCGGCCCGGAAACAGTCCGGCTCTTTTCAGCATTTATCCGTGCGGCCAGGACCATTGTCTGGAACGGCCCCATGGGGATCTTCGAGATCCCCGATTACGCCGTGGGAACCAACCGTGTCGCTGAAGAAGTGAGCCGCAGCGGTGCTTACACTGTGGTGGGAGGCGGAGATTCCGTACGGGCTTTACGGGCGCTGGGCGTCGGTGACGAGATCGGCCATATGTCCACAGGCGGCGGCGCATCGTTGAAATTATTGGAAGGGAACGGATTGCCCGGCATCAATGTCCTGCTGGAGAATCCGTGATGGAGGTGTAACATGCTTACTGTTTTAATTGTCTTTCATATCATCATCGCAATTCTTCTGACGCTTATCATCCTTCTCCAGGAAGGCGAAAGCGGCGGATTAGGCGGGATGTTCGGAGGCGGAGGAGATTCCATGTTTTCCGCCACAGGCGGACAGAGTTTTCTGACGAAAACAACGACGATCCTTGCCATTATTTTCGTCATCACATCATTGTCCATCGCCAAGATCACATCTGTCAAAAAGAGCAAATCACTGTTAAAAGAGGATGTGAAACAGGAACAGGTCCAGCCCGCTCCCCAATCCGGAGAAGAGAAACCCGCGGAGACTCCGCAGGGCGATGAACAAGAGCAGAAATAAAGCGTTGTACCGCGGGGAGACGGAGATCCTTCTCTCTGCGGAGATGTCATATGTGGCCCCTCTGAAGGCTTTCCTGGAAGCTGAAGAGGGGCTTTTTTTCATGCGTGTCAACGAGACGGACAAACGTGTCCGCCTTCTGATCCCCTCTGAAGAGGAGACACACGCCCTTGATTTTCTGGGAGATCTCGGGAAAATCATCCCGTTCCAAATAGTTTCCATAAAAAAAGCATTCCCCTTGAATTGAGTTTTCACTCTTGTTATACTTAACAGAATGGACGTTAGGTCAAAATGGGGAGAAAGATGATATCAAATGGACTTTGAAGGGTTGATTGCCGTCGTTGATGATCTCCTTGAAAACAGGCGGCTTCTCGCCAGTATCATACGCAGCAATACATCTTACCAGGTGGTGACCTCCAATGACGGAGTCGCTCTTCTGGAACTCCTGAGCAAATCCGATGTCCCCAGACCCGACCTCATCCTTCTGGATGTCATGATGCCGGTGATGAACGGGTTTGAGACAGCCCGTCACATCAAAGAGAACCATGAGGATATCCCCATCATCTTTCTGACGGCCCTCAACGACATCGAAAGCAAGATGAAAGCCTTTGAAATGGGCGGAGTGGACTACATCTCCAAACCCTTCAATAAAAACGAACTTCTTTCCCGCATCAAAGCCCAGATCACTCTGAAAAAGATGGCCGATGATCTGAAGATGAAAAATCAGATGCTTGAGGATGAAGAGAAGCATCTCCATTACCTGGTGGACCAGAAAACGGAAAAACTGGAAAAACTCACCCTGGCCATGGTGACCGCCCTGGAAAATGTCAACCTCTTCAATGATATCGATACCGGAAACCATATCCGCCGGGTGAGCCGTTATGCGGAATTCTTTGCAGCCGAATACGGATGCAGCCATGATTTTGTCAAACGGATCAAGATCTACTCTTCGCTTCATGATATCGGGAAAGTCGGGATCCCCCAGGACCTGTTGAAAAAGCCCGGAGACTACACGAGCGATGAATTCGAACAGATCAAAAAACATGTCCTCATCGGGGCCAAGATGCTCGAAGGAGAAGGAATCGATCCCATGGCCCGGAACATCGTCCTGTATCATCATGAACGCTGGGACGGAAAGGGTTACCTTGAAGGGCTCAGGGGAGAAGAGATCCCCCTGGAAGCCCGTATCGTCGCCCTGGCGGACGTCTATGACGCCCTGACCACCAAAAGGGTCTATAAGGATATCTACGGAGACAATCAGGCCGATGCCATGATCCTCTCTCAAAAGGGGAAACAGTTCGAACCGAAACTCGTGGAGATCTATGAAAAGAGCCGGGACCGGCTTCTGGAAGTCAAGAAAGAATCCTATGAAGCGGAAGAGCCTTTCGCCGGGGCCGGAGAAGGATAGAGGAGAAGATGAATCCTTTTGCGATACCTTCGCTGCTCTCGTTTCTGGTGGCGCTGTTCCTGGGAGGTTTTGTCTACAGTAAAAATTCCCACGGGCGGGCCAACAAGGTCTTTCTTGTCTTCTGTCTCCTGGCGGCTTACGCCGGGTTTACCGAGTTCATGCTCCGCAATTCCGAAACAGCTGCCGAAGCTCTCCTGTGGCGAAGGACAGGAGGGATCTGGCCTTTTCTCATTGCAGTCATCGTCCATTTTGTCCTCATCATCACAGAACATTTTTCCTGGATCAGACGGAAATCGTTTCTCTTCGCCCTCTATATGCCGGCTGTCTGTTTCAGCGCGATCAATATTGTGGACCTTCGGGAGGGAAGCATCCCCATCAGGCGATACTGGGGATGGACCTACGGGATCCCCAACAGGTTTCTTCTCTTCTGGGCCTTTATCCTGCTCACGGTGACCATCCTCATCTGTCTCCGTTTTTACCTCCGGGTCCGGGACCGGCGCAAAAAGAAACAGGCCAAATTTATCCTCATCAGTTTCAGTATTCCTGTTTTATTCGCCTATATCACCAATCTCATCTATATGGCCGGGGGGCGGATCCCCGAACTCTTCACCGTCTCTTTCATCCTGGGGAGTGTTTTCATCGCTTACGGGATCTGGAAATACGACCTCTTTATCCTCACCCCGAAGACCACCGGGGAGAGTATCGTGGATGCCATGACCGACGGCCTTTTCCTTCTTCTTCCCGACGGGACCATCGTCAACACCAATAAAGCCGCTGCCGACCTTCTCCGCTCCACGGAAGAGAATATCCTGGGGACATCTGTTTTTCACCTGATCCCCGAAGGAAAAGAACGGGAGTCCTTTTACGAACTCTGGAAGATGATCCTTCATACCCAGACTCCGGTGAAAGACCATGAGACATCCTTTTTCATCGACAATACCCTGGTTCCCGTCTCTCTCTCCATGTCCAAGATCATCAAGGCGGGGCAGATCGAAGGCATCGTCTTCATCGCGCGGGATGTCTCGGAAAGGACAAGGGCCAGGGTCGAACTCATGAAGGCCAGGGATTCCGCAGAAGCGGCCAACCGGGCCAAGAGCGTCTTCCTGGCCAATATGAGCCATGAGATCCGTACACCCATGAACTCCATCCTGGGATTTACAGGGATCCTCCTTGAGATGGAACAGAACCATGAAAAAAGAGAGATGCTCGAGATCATCAGCCGTTCGGGGAAGAACCTGCTGAATCTCATCAACGATATCCTTGATTTTTCCAAGATCGAAGCCGGAAAAGTGGAACTGGAAAAGATCAATTTCTCCCTCTCCCATCTTCTCCAGGAGATCCGTAACCTCTTTCTCATCAAAGCCAACGAAAAGAACATCTCCCTTCACCTGGACATGGACCCCGCCCTTCCCGCCTATGTCTTCGGAGATGAGCACAAGATCAATCAGATCATCATGAACCTGGTGAGCAACGCTGTGAAGTTCACCCGGAAAGGGACCATCACCATCACCTGCCGGTATGACAGCGGCATCACGGTGGTCAGCGTCAAAGACACGGGGATCGGCATATCCCGTGAAAAACAGAAGATCGTCTTCAGCGCCTTCAAACAGGGGGATATCTCCACAACGCGGGAATTCGGCGGGACAGGCCTGGGCCTGGCCATCACGAAGAAACTCGTGGAAAAGATGGGCGGAGAGATCGCAGTCAAAAGCGAACCGGACAAGGGCGCGGAGTTTATTGTCCGGCTCAGTCTTCCTGAAGTCAAAGAACCGGACAAGCACCTTGCCGATGAGTCTTATGCCATGTACCGTTATGACCCGGCCAGGACCAAGATCGCCCTCATCGACAATGACGAAAACGACATCGCCATCATCAAAAATATGCTGAACAAAACAGGATTCACGCCGGTGATCCTCTCCAACACTCCCGATGCTGCCCGGCTTGTGGCTGAATCGGAAGCCGAGATCGTCCTTCTGGACCTCAAGATGGAGGGGCTCAACGGGTATCAGATCAACGATATCCTCAAGTCGGACACCAGGACATCGCATATTCCCGTGGTGGTCTGCTCCATCATGGACGGCCTTGAGGAGACCATCAACTACGGTGTCTTTGACTATATCAGGAAACCCGTTGAAGAGCGCACTTTTCTGAAACGGATCAAGTCGGCTCTCTACATCAACGGGGATGTGAAAAATATCTTCGTCATCGACGATGATAAAGACCTCCTGCTCCTCTATAAAAACCTTCTCCATGCTCAGCAGTATAATGTCTTTGTCTTTGACAATGCCAAAGCGGCCCTTCAGGACCTCAAGAAGGGGATCATCCCTGACCTCATCCTTCTGGACCTCATGATGCCGGGGCTGGACGGCTTTGAGTTTCTGGGGCTTCTCCGCGATAAGATGAAACGGGAGGATATCCCGGTGATCATCATGACAGCCAAGGATCTCACTGACGACGATATGAAAAGACTCAAGGAGAAGTGTCTGAATATCTTCAAAAAGACTCCCGAGACCGGGAAAGGCCTTGTCGACTTTATCAATCAGTATTTCAAAAGGCGCAACATCCGGGGCAAAAGCATGGTCCAGGAATGGTTCAGCGGGAGTGAAGGCGATCCGGAGATGCAGCGGCTTCTTCAGGACGGGCTGAAAAAACTCCCTGAGAAGATGGACCGGGTCAATACCGTCTACAGGGACGGAGGGGTGACCGACGAGTTCCGCAAACTGGTCCACGATATGAAAGGATTTACGGGAAACTACGGAATGACGGAGATTTACGAGGTCTTCAGAGAGATCGACCGTTTGATCCACGAATCCGCCCCGGAGAAGGAAAGATTCGAAGAGCTCCTGCATAAGGCCAACCTCCTTCTGGATGCCATTCCGGCAGAATTTATAAAGCCTGCGGGGAAGCGGCCTCTTTCTGTCCTTGTGGCCGAGGATAATTCCATGAACCAGAAGCTCATCAGCGTGCTTCTGGAGCGCCTGGGGCATGAATTCACCATCGTTTCCAACGGGAAGGAAGTGATGGAGGCCCTGGAAAAGAAAAGATTCGATATTCTTCTTCTGGATATCCAGATGCCGGTGATGGACGGGATGGAGACCATAAAACAGATACGCGGGATCCCGGCGTACAACAGCCTGTGGGTCATCGCCCTGACGGCCTATGCCATCAAAGGGGATGAAGAGCGTTTCCTGGCAGCAGGATGCGATGACTACATCTCAAAACCCATCGATAAAGAGAGTTTTTACAGGAAGATCAGCCAGGCGGCACGCGACAAAGGGCTCTCTGTTCACAGCGCCATGCCGGGGGAAGAGGCGAGGATCGACCTGGACAGCCTCTCCCGGGCTGAAAAAGAGCGTCTGGGAGCGATCCTCAGCCGCATGGAGGATGAACTTCACGCTTTCTTCCCCGAAAAGATCCACGAACTCGCCGATGAGATCAGGGCGGTGAGGGAGGGGTCGGCGCCATTGAAAGACCTCGTCAAAGAGCTGAAACAGCTGGCTGACGACTATAACGATGAAGAGATCAGGAGGATGATCAACACGATGACAAGGGCTTTGCATGATCAATGACGAGTACAAGATCAAGACCACGATCCCCAATCTTGTCCATTCGGTGCTTCTCCGTGATGTGAGCCTCTTCGGAGTATCCCTCAACAGGCTCTGCAATGCTCTTTTTCTCGGCCTCTATGACCAGTATCAGGAGGGGTGGGGGCTTCCCGGAGGTGAGGGAAAGAGCCTTCAGTTCAAACTGAACCGCGACGGACAGGACCTTTTCGAGTTTCTCATGGAAAACAAAACAGGACTCTTTTCCAACAAGGCCGGGTATTTCAGGAACCTGATCATGTCCTATTCCAATATGGCCTCATTCAAAAGGGAGCGTGTCATCTTTACCGACCGTCTTTCCCTTGTGGAAAAGGGGATCAGGAAACGGGTGAAGATGGCATTCCGGTACCGGGATGTCATCCGGATCATGGAGCCCTACACCGTGGTCACCGACCGTGAACAGGAGTTCAACTATATCTTCGGATGGTGTGAGGCCAATCAGGCTTACAGGAACTACCGCCTTTCCAATATCATCCCCACCCGGCTCATGAAAGAGAAACAGGAGCATTTTGACCAGGATAAAGCCGATGAAGTGAAGCGCCACTTCGATCCCTTCCTCTCCTACGGGGAGACGGTGACCGTCCGGTTCTCCAATAACGGGCTCTATCTTTTTGATAATGTCAAATTTCTCAATCAGCCCCGTGTCCTCAAACGGGAGGGGAACACCCTTGTTTTGGAATCGTCAGTGAAAAAGGCGAAAGTCTATCTGGCCTCTTTCCTTGATGAGGCGTGTGTGCTTTCCCCGGCGGAACTGCGGCGCTACTTTTTAGACAAGGCCAGGCTGATGCAGAAAAATTACGAGGAGGAGGACAATGGCCGGTGATGTGATCGCTCTCATCGTCGTTTCCGTATCCACTTTTGCGCAGCTGTGTGCTGTCCTGACCATCCTGGCCGGGATCCTCAAAGCCTTTATCCTCTATTTCAAAGTGCTCATGAAGAAGTCGCTGAGGATGATCTCCATCATCGGCCTTGTCCGCATGGAGATGGGGAACTCCTTTTCCCTTGCCTTGAGTTTTCTCATCGGGGCCAGTATTGTCAGGACCATCATCGCTCCCTCATGGAACGATATCGGCAAATTGGCGGCGATCATCGCCCTGAGGACGATCCTCAACTACTTCCTGCTCCGGGATGTGGAAAAGATCCATCAGCTGGAGAACGCCGAGAAAAAAGAGGACTGACGCCTATTTGTCTTCTCTGAAATAGGGACGCCCCAGTTCAGCCGGGGGAGAACTCTCTTTGGAATCCTTCACAGACATCATGATCAGGATCAGTACGGTGACGATGTAGGGCAGCATATCAAAGAAATATTGGGAAATGTGGATATTGAGCCCCTGGAGACGGAAACCGATGATGTCCAGCCCCCCGAAGAGAAAGGCCCCGATGAAGATCCGGATGGGGTTCCATTTACAGAAGATGACCAGAGCCACAGCGATCCAGCCTCGGCCCGTGGTGATATTATCCTGCCAGGTGGGGACATAGACGAGAGAGAGAAAAGCCCCCCCCAGGCCGGCCAGGATCCCCCCCGCCAGGATATGGACGAATTTGTACTTGGTGATGTTGATCCCCGCTGCATCGGCTGCTGCCGTATTTTCCCCCACAGCCCGAAGGTTCAGGCCGAACCGTGTCTTGTAGAGGTAAAAAAAGGCGGCGATGACCACAAGGTAGCCCGCATAGACAAAGACACTGTGGTTGAAGAGCACGTCTCCCAGAAAGGGGATGCGGCTCAGAAGGGGAAGAGGGACGGGGTGGAAGAAGGCTTTGACCTGTTCGGGGACCACGTATCCTGCAAGCCCCTGTCCGGCGAAGCTTGCAAAACCGGTGCCGAAAATCGTCAGTGTCAACCCTGTCACCACCTGGTTGGAGCGGAGGGTCACGGTGAGGAAGGCGAAGATGAGGGCTCCTGCAGCTCCTGCCAGAGCGGCTCCGAACAAAGCCAGAAAGGGGTTCGATGTGAGAAGGGCTGTCTTGAAGCCGATGACAGCGCCCATGAGCATCATCCCTTCCACGCCCAGATTGAGTTTTCCCGCACGTTCGGTGAGGATCTCCCCGAGGATGGCAAAGGCAAGAGGGGTCCCTGCGATGACAGCGGCATGAAGGAAAGAGGCAAGCATCACGATCCTCCTTTAGCGGGGTTACGGCGGAAATGGATCCGGTAGCGGATGAAAAATTCGCTTCCGAGGATAAAAAAGAGGATGAGCCCCTGGAGGATCTCCGCAGCGGACTGGGGGATCTGAAAGGCCATCTGGATATAGGAGCTTCCCTGGATCATCGCTGCAAAGAGAAACGAGACGATGACGATGAGAGGCTCTTTGAGGTTGGCCAGCCATGCTGTGATGATGGCTGTGTATCCCACCCCTCCCGTGATCTCAACGGAAAGGGTCTTGTTGATGGCCGAGGCTTCGATCATCCCTGTGAGCCCGCAGAGGGCTCCGCTTAAGAAGATCGTGGTGAGGATCGTGCCCGGGACATTGATCCCCGCATAACGGGCGGTGTTCTCACTCTCTCCGATGACCTGGATCTCATATCCTTTCTTGGTCTTGTTGATGAAGAGGGCTGAGAGAATGACCAGCACGAGAGCGATGAGCCAGCCGATATGGATCCCGAAAAGGCGGGGGAGGACAGCATGTTCGTCGAAATTGGGGATTTTGGGAAAGCCCAGGGCCCCGGGGTCTTTCCACGGCCCGTTTTGAAGATAAGTGATCCATTTCAGCGCGATATAGTTGAGCATGAGAGTGAAGATCGTCTCGTTGGTTCTGAACCGGGCCCTGAAAAAGGCCGGGATGAGGGCCCACAGGCCTCCGCCGACAAATCCTCCCAGGGCCATGAGAGGAAGGAGGAGCCAGGAGGGGAGATGGGGAAAGGAGAGGGCGAACCATGATGCTCCGAACGCGCCCATGATGATCTGTCCTTCAGCTCCGATATTCCAGAATTTCATCCGGAAGGCCAGGGCGATGCCCAGGGATGTGATGACCAGGGGGATGGTCTTGATGATGGTCTCGGAGAGGCGGTATGTCGTCCCGAAAGCTCCCTGGATCATGGAGAAGTAGACTTTCAGGGGATTGTGATCCATGAGAAGGATAAAGAGTGAGGCGGTGAGAAGGGCCAGGAAGAGGGCGGACAGGTGGATCAAAATCTTTTGCTTTTTGGAGATCTCTCCCTTTTTAACGATCTGAATCATGGGCCATCCTCTCTATGGAATCCAGTGTCTCGCCGGCCATGAGAAGGCCCAGCGTCTCTTTCGTCGTCTGGTCCGCGTCCACGATACCGGTGGCTTTCCCGTCGCAAAGGACCATGATCCTGTCGCACAGCTCCAGGAGGACATCCAGGTCTTCCCCCACATAGAGGATGGGAGTCCCTTTCTTCTTCTCACGGTTGATATAATCATAGATCAGATACGACGATGCGATATCCAGCCCCCGGGTGGGGTAGGCGGTGATGAGGAGATGGGGCCGGGACATGATCTCCCGCCCCAGAAGGACTTTCTGGATGTTTCCCCCTGACAGGAGCTTCACCGGGTGATGGGGCCCGGGAGTCTGAATATTGAAATCTTTGATGATCTTCACCGTCTTCTCCTGGGCCGATTTTCTGTCCACAAAGAGTCCGGGTGACTGGTAATAATCTTTGAGGATGACATTATCCGTGAGGTCCATGGAGGCCACAAGGCCCATCCCCAGGCGGTCTTCGGGAATAAAGCTCATGGTGATCCCTTTATCGATGATCTCCCGGGAAGAGAGGCCGACGATGCTCTCTCCCTTGTAGACGATGTCTCCCGAGTGGACGGGATAGAGGCCTGCCATGGCCTCGCACAGCTCTTTCTGGCCGCTTCCGGAGATCCCCGCCACGCCCAGGATCTCTCCGGAAAAGAGGGTGAACGAGAGAGACGAGATCTTGTTCACATGCTCGTGGTCGGTGAGGGTCAGGTCCCTTACTTCAAGGGCCGGGCTTTTGTGTTCCATATGGACATGTTCGATGGAGAGGTCCAGGGAGCGTCCCACCATGAGATCGGCAAGTTTCTTATGCGAGGTCTCCGATGTCTTGACGTTGCCCACATTCTGACCCTTGCGGAGGACGGTCACCCAGTCGCTGATCTCCATGACCTCATGGAGTTTGTGGGTGATGATGATGACTCCGCACCCCTCGTCTTTCATGCGCCGGAGAATGGAGAAGAGGTTGTGGGTCTCCTGGGGCGTGAGGACAGCCGTGGGTTCATCGAGGATGAGGATATCCGCTCCGCGGTAAAGGACTTTCATGATCTCCACCGTCTGTTTTTCCCCCACAGACATATCATAGACTTTTTTATCAGGATCCAGGGGAAGGCCGTAGCGTTTTGCGATCTCCATGACCCTGCGGCGGATCCCGGACGTACTGATCAAAAGGTCTTCACGGCGCCCGATGATGATGTTCTCAAGGGCGGTCATGACCTCGATGAGTTTGAAGTGCTGATAGATCATCCCGATCCCGCAACGGATGGAATCTTCCGGGGAGCGGAAAAAGACCTTCTTCCCGTGGACACGGATCTCCCCTTCGTCAGGAGTGTAGACTCCCGAGAGCATGTTCATAAGGGTGCTCTTCCCGGCGCCGTTCTCGCCGAGAAGAGCATAGATCTCCCCCCGTTTGACCTTAAAGTTGATCGCGTCGTTGGCCAGGACCCGGCCGAAACGCTTCGTCAGGTTTTTGGTCCTGATGAGAGTCTCTGACGGGGGGGTGGATTGACTCATTTTCCTGTATCAAGCTTTCCGATGACACCCTGGACGAACCAGTCCATGCTGAGCATCTCGGGATCGGTCATGACCTCACCCTTTTTCACGCGGATAACGCCCTTCTGATCTTTCAGGGGGCCGCCGAACACATGAAAATCACCGGAGATGATCCTGGAGCGCATCTCGTCGACTTTGGCCTGTGCGCCCTCAGGGGCATTGGCTGTGAGGGGAGCCAGGGCGACGATCCCGTCTTCCAGCCCGCCCCAGTAGCTTGTGGGTGTCCAGGTGCCGTCCATGGCCTTCTGGATCTCATTGATGAAATAGGGGCCCCAATTCCAGACAGGGGCGGTCATGTAGGCTTTGGGAGCCATGGAAGCCATGTCGGAGTTGTACCCGATGGAGAAGGCGCCTCTGGCTTCAGCAGCCTGCTGAGGGCCTGCAGTATCCTGATGCTGAGCGATGACATCGCAGTTCTCGTCCAGAAGAGCTTTGGCCGCTTCTGTCTCTTTTCCCGGATCATACCAGGTGTGGGTCCAGCGGACATAGACTTTTGCGTCAGGATTGACAGCGCGGACACCCAGGGTGAAGGCGTTGATCCCGCGGATGACTTCGGGGATCTCAAAAGCCGCCACATATCCGATCTTATTGGTCTTCGTCTTCATCCCTGCCACAAGGCCGGACAGAAAACGGGCCTGGTACATCCTTCCGAAGTAGTTTCCCATGTTGTCTGTCATCTTGTAACCGGAGCAGTGAAGGAACTTGATGTCGGGGTACTCTTTGGAGACCTCTTCCACATAATCCATGTAGCCGAAGCTGCCGGCGAAGATGATCTTGGCACCCTGGTCGATCATGTTGCGGATGACATCTTTCACTTCAGGGCCTTCAGGGACAGACTCTTTATAGATCGTCCGGATCCCCAACTTCTCGACGACCATCTGACGGCCTTTATCCTGGGCGTAGGTCCATCCGTGGTCACCCACGGGGCCGATATAGATGAAACCGGCCACCATCTCTTTGGATGCACTGGTCTTTCCGCTGCAGCCGGCCAGAAGAGCCGCTGCAAGCAGGGGAAGAAGTGCAAAAAGCCATAATTTACGCATGGTTATCCTCCTTTTTTCTTATTTCCGAAATTGAATGACACCGTTTGAGAGAGACTCGATGATGGCCAGGGATTCCACCGGGATCCCCGCTTTTCTCAACGAATCGCCTCCCCCCTGAAAACCTTTTTCCACAGCGATGGCGACGCCCACAGGACGGGCCCCGGCATCCCTGATGATCTCGATGAGAGCAGAGACGGCATTGCCGCCGGCAAGAAAATCATCCACGATGAGCACCTCTTCCCCGGGATGGATGAAATCCCTGGAGACAGACATGGTGTAAGGGCTTTTTCGTGTAAAGGAGTAGCTCTCGGCGGAATAAAAGCCCGATGAGAGAGTGGACGGTTTCGTTTTTTTAGCGAAGACAACGGGGATGCGCAGAAAATAGCCGATCATGAAGGCCAGGGGGATCCCCGAGGATTCGATGGTAAGGACGCGGTGGATGGGCATCCCCGCAAAACGCCTGATCAGCTCTTCCGCCATGGAGGAGATCAGAGACGTGTCCAGCTGATGATTCAGAAAGCTGTCTACTTTGAGTGTATGGTCATCGATAATGATCCCTTTTTCCAAGATTTTCTGCTGGAGTGCTTCCATACACCTTCCCGGTTTTTTAGTCACAGCCCGCCAGGAGATCTGCTTCCATCATCATATCGTAACGGCAGGCTATTGCAAGCCAAATATCAGGACAGGCAAGGAGAGCGAAGAGAGAAACGGGATGGAGCTGAGGGGGCTCGAACCCCTGGCCTGTTGATTGCGAACCAACCGCTCTCCCAGCTGAGCTACAGCCCCATGTGAACGATGATAAAAGGTTTTTTGAAAAAATCAAGTGAGAAGAGGTTTTTTTCTTTCGTTGACCCCATACACTTTTGTGTTATGATGAAGGAAAAATACGGAGGAAATATGGACAAGTCCGTTGAAAAGACACTTGCTTTTTTCAGAGAGATCTCGGCGATCCCCAGGTGTTCGAAAAATGAAGACGCCGTGGGACAGTGGATGACCCGGTGGGCTTCCCAAAACGGTCTCGGAGGACGGCGGGACAAGGCGGGGAACGTGATCATCTCCGTTCCCGGATCTCCGGGATATGAAGAGAGCGGGACCGTGGTCCTTCAGGGACATCTTGATATGGTCTGCGAAAAGACTCCCGACTCCCCGCATGATTTCTCCGCGGATCCCATCCGTGTCATCGAAGAGGAGGGGTGGCT
>Ga0116152_10000536_pt1 | contig 30684 bp, 21 predicted proteins | sample AD_UKC119_MetaG_FD_89894 | JGI IMG/M metagenome (GOLD analysis project Ga0116152, IMG submission 89894) | Active sludge microbial communities of municipal wastewater-treating anaerobic digesters from Hong Kong - AD_UKC119_MetaG | ecosystem: Engineered > Bioreactor > Anaerobic > Digestate... | reverse complement strand
GTGGCACAGGAATATGCCCTGCAGATTCAGAACTGGGATATCGATACCGAGGACTGGCGCTCGCCACGGGGGATCGGCCCGCACAAGCTGGCCGTGATTGAGCGCCAGTTCCAGCAGCGCCAGCACCAGACCGAATTCAATGTGCTGATGCATGTGCTGGGTGACACGGCGGCGGATCTGGAGGAATTCATTCAGTCCCTGAAGCTGTGGGGGTTTGATTTTGCCCGCCCGTGAAGCACATGGTATCTGCCCCGGCCTGTGGCTGGCAGGTATTGCCGGCCTGTTGATACTGTTCATGCTGGTAGCCGCTTGTGACCGGACTGATCCGGCCCTGCAGCAGGCCAGCAGCAGTTACCAGTCCCGGCGTGACTATGCCAGTCTGGAAATCCTTGCCTCCGGGCTGCATCAGGGCATGGCGCGTACTGCGGTGGAACGGCTGCTGGGTGAGGCGGATTACTCGCCGGTTGACGGGCAGTATTACTATGCCGCCAATCCACCAGCGACCCGGAACAGCCCGGTGCAACAGCAACAATACGGGAGTCCGGGGCTGATCCTGGATTACCGGAATCCGGAGGGCGAGCTGACGGGGCAACTGCAGCATTTTGAACTGGGTCTGATCGGCGAATAAATACGCCGTTTCCGGACAGCCCCGGTCCGGAACAGAGTCCGTCAGGAGAAGAATGTCCCCATGTCCATCCGGGGCTCAGCGGGAGAAGCGACCCCGGATCAGGCAGGTATTTTGAACTTTGCATGAATCTTTTCCCTTTTCTATGCTACATATTGCCTCCAAACAAAACGGGGTAATACAGGGAGTAATCCATGCATGAAGAGATTCTGGTCGCGCTGGTTGTCATTCTGGGGTTGGGGATTGTCAGCCAGCTGGTGTCGTGGTGGGTCAAACTGCCGGCCATTCTGTTCCTGTTGCTGACGGGAATCGCACTGGGGCCGGTCAGTGGCGTTATCAAGCCGGATGAGCTGTTTGGCGACCTGCTGTTTCCGATGGTGTCGCTGTCGGTGGCAGTGATTCTGTTTGAAGGCAGCCTGACACTCAATTTCCGCCAGCTGCAGGGCATCCAGCACGTGGTGCTGAGCATTATTTCGGTTGGAATGCTGGTCACCTGGGGGCTGGTAGCGGTGCTGACCCATTATCTGGCCGGGTTTCCCTGGTCACTGTCCTGGCTGTTCGGGGCCATTATGGTGGTGACCGGGCCGACAGTGGTGGTGCCCATGTTGCGTACCATCCGCCCCAACAGCCGGATTTCCCATATCCTGCGCTGGGAAGGCATCCTGATTGACCCGATCGGTGCTTTGCTGGCAGTACTGGTCTTCGAGTACATTGTTGCTATTGATGAAGGGCTGCATGTGCCGCATGGATTGATGCTGTTCGGCGGCACCATGCTGGTCGGTTCTGTTGCCGGTGCTTTTGGTGGCTGGGTACTGGGCCGGAGCCTGCAGCACTACCGCATCCCGGAATACCTGCAAAGCCCGGTGGCGCTGGTATGGGTGCTGATTGTGTTTGTTGCTTCCAATCACCTGAGCGAGGAGTCGGGGCTGCTGGCTGTCACCGTGATGGGGGTCTGGCTGGCCAATACCCGCGGGCTGGATATTGAGGACATCCTGTCGTTCAAGGAAAACCTGAGCATTCTGCTGGTGTCGTTTCTGTTTATTGTACTGGCGGCCCGGATTGACTTTGAGCTGTTCCGTGAGCTGGGTTGGGGTGGTGTACTGGTGTTTCTGGGGCTGCAGTTTGTTGTGCGTCCGCTCAAGATTCTCATTTCGACCCTGGGTTCTTCCCTGACCTGGCAGGAAAAAGCCCTGCTGAGCTGGATTGCTCCCCGGGGGATTGTTGCCGCCTCCATCAGCGCCGTCTTTGCCATCCGGCTGGAGCAGATTGACATGCCCGGTGCCCATCTGCTGGTTCCACTGACCTTCATGCTCATTATCGGCACCGTGGTGTTTCAGAGTGCGACAGCCCGTCCGCTGGCCAATTATCTGGGGGTTGCCGAGCCGGAACCCCGGGGTTTTCTGGTGGTGGGGGCCAATCCGCTGGGACGCATGATTGCCTTGACCCTGCAGGAGCAGGGCTTCCAGGTGCTGCTGATCGGTTCCAACTGGGATGAAATCCGGGCGGCACGCATGGCCGGGATTGATACCTTTTTTGGTGAAGCCACCTCCAGGCGGGCCGACCTGCATCTGGATCTGGTCGGGCTGGGACGCCTGATTGCGGTTTCGGCCCAGGAGGATGTCAACCAGCTGGCGGGCATGCGGTTCCAGAGTGAATTCGGCAAGCCCAATATTTTCAGGCTCTGTCCGGGGCAGCACCGGGAGCGGGAGCACGCCGGCCTTCGGCCGGTGGGGCAGTGCCTGTTTGGTGCCGGGTATGATTATGAGCTGCTGGCGCAGTGGATGGACGGGGGGGCCAAGATACGCCGGACCCGGCTCAGTGACAGTTTCAGTTTCGAGGATTATCAGGCGCAATATGAGGAGCGGGCGATTCTGCTGTTCTGCCGTAATGCCAAAGGCCGGCTGTATGTCATGACCGAAGGCGGCAATACCACACCCTCCAGTGGTTGGGAGGTGTTTGCGCTGGTCAGGCCGGCGGAAGGGCGTCAGGAGGAAGTGGCAGTAACGGCTTCTGCCTGATTGCCTGACAGGCCGACAACAAAAACCCGGAGCCGGTGATTCCGGTTCCGGGTGGGTTGAGCGCTGGTCAGTGACGGATCAGGAGGCGGGTATTGCTGCAATAGCCATCTTCGCACACCACGGTGGCTGCATACTGACGGGAACTGTCAAGCACATGATGCTTTTCACGGTGCAGGCTTATCGGCACCGCAGCCAGTGCAATAACCAGTAGGAAAAAGAGTATTTTCATAATACACACCCTCAACAGGCCCGGCGGTGAAGCAACGACATTCTGATTGTTGTGGCCGGCCTGCCACCATTATCTCTCCTGAGGTTTAATCCTGTCCATCCCGTGAATGGGGGACAAGGGGCAGATGGCTGCTCCTGACGGTTCTCTGCGAAGTCTGTGGCCGCTAGTTGCAGATCAGAAAACGCTTGTTGTCACAGTAGCCGCCCCGGCATTCCATGGCAACGGCGTGCCGATTCTGGGCAAATACCAGCCGTCCGCCATTTTCTTCGGAAATCCAGGGACTCCAGCTGCAGTTGCCGGGGCTTCTGTTGCTGAACTGGGTGCATAGCAGGGAAATATTATCGCAATAGTCACCGTTGCAACGCATGCCGGTTATGTAACCATTGGTGCTGCAACGCTGCATGTTGTCATTCACCCGCACCACAACACCATTAACGGTATCGCGCCCATTGCGGTTTTCCTCGGAAATGTATCTGGCCCACCAGCTGTTGCGGGTGTTGCCGATACGATCCCCGCAATACAGGGACAGGTTGTCACAGTAACGGCCACTGCACTGAATGCCTCGCAGGGCACTGCCGTTTGCGCAGGTCTGTGAAGCTTGTCCTTCTTCGGAGAATGATGAAGTCCATTCAGCAGCATGGAGTGAGACAGCCAGCACAAGAGGAGCCAGTGCCAACAGACAGGCTGATATTTTCATGAGAAGTTTCCTCGTATGGGGGTGGGGGAGAGCCAGCCGCGAGAAGTTTCGGTCTGGCCTGTCGTTATTGTTAATCTTTTGGTTCAATCTTGAATATGCCGCGAATGAGGGATGCCGGATAACATGAAGCTACCCTGAATGAGGGATGGGGGAGGAGGGGCAGTCCGGCCTGTCAGGATACAGGCCGGATGGAAGGCTTCAATTCAATCCCACTTCAGTGCACCACCGGTCTGGTACTCGGTCACGCGGGTTTCAAAGAAGTTCTTTTCCTTGCGCATGTTGGATTGCTCATCCAGCCAGGGCAGGGCATTTTTTGCACCGGGGAACGGCGCTTCCAGACCCAGCTGACGGGCACGGCGGTTGGCAATAAAACGGAACTGCTCGTGGTGATCCTGCCGGTTGTAGCCCAGAATCGGCTGGGGCAGCAGGAAGCCGGCATAGGCCTGTTCGGCGGCATCGGCTTCGTCCCACATCAGGCGCACTTCCTGCGGGTCCAGGGATACCCCTTCCTCCTGCAGAATCTGGCGCACCACACGGATGCCGAAGGAGCAGTGCAGCACCTCGTCACGCATAATGTACTGCAGCTGCTCACCGGTTCCTTTCATCAGGCCGCGACGCTGCAGGGCGAAGATCGGGCTGAAACCGTTGTAGAACCAGCAGCCTTCAAAAATACCGGCAAAAAAAGCGTAGGACAGCACGAATTCCTGCAGGTCATCACGGTTGCGCAGGTCGATATCCGGGCGCATGATGGCATTCAGACGCCGGTTGCCGATGCGGATTTTCTGGTTGATCTCCGGCACCACGCGGTAGCGGTTGTAGATTTCGCTCTGATCCAGGCCGATGGTTTCAATGCAGTGCTGGTAGGTCCAGGTGTGCAGGGATTCTTCATAAACCTGCCGTGCCTGATAAATCTGCAGCTCGGGGGCGGTCATCTTTTCCATAACGGCCAGGCCGATATTGCGCATGGCCAGAATATCGGAAGTGGTGAGGTAGGCCAGCACATTTTCATACACATGGCGCTCTTCCGGCTTCAGGTTGTGATGGTAATCATGCACATCCTGCGCCATATTGATATCCAGCGGGGTCCAGTGGTTCCGGTTGGCATTGATGAAGAATTCCCAAGCCCAGGGATATTTGAACGGCGCGAGCTGGTTAATATCCGCCATGCCGTTGATGACGCGCTTGTCTTCCGGGTTTATGGGGCTCATCGGCGTGAAGGGGGTGTTGGCCGCCGCTTCACGCCGTTGAGCCGCTACAGCTGTCTCAGGCTGCTTTATCGCCCTGGCCTGCGACGCTGAAGTTTCTTCTTGCGTTGCAGGCGTTGCAGCTTGATACGGGCCGTGTTCTGCGTCATTGGCGCTTTCCTTTTCAGTTACAGGGGGTTCAAATTCTGTAGCTGTGGTACGGTAAACCGGCGTCGACTCGGCAATGTGTTGTTTCTGCTGTGCAGGAACCGGTTCGGGGCGCGATTGTACACCCGGAATCGGCGCAGCTAAAGGGTCATCCCAGTTAAGCATCATTTTTTAATCTCCTGTTTCGTGCTCAACCCCGGCTACCCGGCTTTTTCGGATAGCGGATATGCAGGTTCTTCTGGTCATAAAGATTGGCAATATTTCAGTATTGTTACCTGTTACTGACACGCCTCACAATCCGGATCAAGGATCGAGCATGCCGGAGGTGCTTCCGAAGCGACGCTGACCAGGTTCGGGACTGCCTTGATGGCGTTGCTGGATTGCGTGGCCGCATTGCCGGACGCTTCATTCAGCTTCTCGGCTCCGGTCGCTCCCATGGAGCGCAGGTAATAAGTGGTCTTCAGGCCACGCACCCAGGCCAGCTTGTACAGGTTGTCGAGTTTCTGGCCTGACGGTTCGGCCATGTACAGATTCAGCGACTGCCCCTGATCAATCCATTTCTGGCGGCGGCTGGCCGCTTCCACCAGCCAGCGCGGGTCCATTTCGAAGGCAGTGGCATACTTGCGCTTGATGCCATCCGGGATGCGGTCCAGTTTCTGCAGCGAGCCGTCAAAGTACTTGAGGTCATTGATCATGACTTCATCCCACAGCGCCAGTGCCTTGAGATCGGCAACCAGATAGGGGTTGATGACCGTGAATTCGCCGGACAGGTTGGATTTCACGAACAGGTTCTGGTAAGTCGGCTCGATGGACTGGGAGACGCCGCAGATATTGGAAATGGTTGCTGTCGGGGCAATTGCCATCACGTTGGAATTGCGCATGCCCTGCTGCTTCACCTGCTGGCGCAGGGTATCCCAGTCCAGGGTCTGGGTACGGTCAACGATGAAGTAGCCGCCGCGCTCTTCAGCCAGCAGCTCCAGCGAATCAATCGGCAGGATGCCCCGGCTCCAGAGCGAACCGGCAAAGCTCGGGTAGCGCCCGCGCTCGGCAGCCAGCTGGCTGGAAGCCTGAATGGCGAAATAGGACACCGCTTCCATGCTGTGATCGGCGAATTCCAGCGCTTCTTCCGAGCTGTAGGCCAGGTCCATGCGATACAGGGCGTCCTGAAAACCCATGATGCCCAGTCCGACCGGACGGTGCTGCAGGTTGGAGCGTCGGGCCTGCGGTACGCTGTAGTAGTTGTAGTCGATCACATTATCCAGCATGCGCATGGCTGTGGTGACGGTATGCTGCAGCTTTTCCAGGTCCAGCCCGTCAGCTGTGGTATGGGCGGCCAGGTTCACCGAACCCAGATTGCAGACGGCAATCTCGTCATCATGGGTATGCAGCGTGATTTCCGTGCACAGGTTGGAACTGTGCACCACCCCGACGTGCTGGTTGGTATAGCGCACATTGCAGGGGTCCTTGAACGTGACCCACGGGTGGCCGGTTTCAAACAGCATACCCAGCATCTTGCGCCACAGCTGCACTGCAGGTACTTTGCGGAACAGCTTCAGTTCACCCCGTGCTGCCTTGTCTTCATACTCGGCATAGCGCTGTTCAAAAGCCCTGCCGGTCAGGTTGTGCAGATCGGGGGTGTCATCCGGCGAGAACAGGGTCCATGCCTCTTCTTCCGCCACCCGCTTCATGAACAGGTCCGGAATCCAGTTGGCGGTGTTCATGTCGTGGGTACGGCGACGCTCGTCCCCGGTATTCTTGCGCAGTTCCAGAAAATCCTCGATGTCGATGTGCCAGGTTTCCAGATAGGCACAGACGGCCCCCTTGCGTTTGCCACCCTGATTGACGGCCACTGCGGTGTCATTTGCCACCTTCAGGAACGGCACTACGCCCTGTGATTTACCATTGGTGCCCTTGATGTGGGCACCCATGCCACGCACGCGGGTCCAGTCATTGCCAAGGCCGCCGGCAAACTTGGACAGCAGGGCATTGTCGCGGATGGAGCCGTAAATACCTTCCAGGTCATCCGGTACGGTGGTGAGGTAACAGGAGGACAGCTGCGGACGCAGGGTGCCGGAATTGAACAGGGTCGGGGTGCTGCTCATGAAATCGAAGCTGGACAGCAGTTCGTAGAACGCGATGGCCTGTGTCTCGCGGTCAACCTCATTGATGGCCAGTCCCATGGCCACCCGCATGAAAAATATCTGCGGCAGCTCGAAGCGGATGCCTTCGTGGTGCAGGAAGTAACGGTCGTACAGGGTCTGCAGGCCCAGATAGGTGAACTGCAGGTCACGCTCCGGTTTCAGGGCGGCACCCAGCCGCTCCAGGTCATAACGGGCCAGCTCCTCGGACAGGCGCTCGACCCGGATGCCGGTCTGAATGGTTTTTTTCAGGGTTTCCGGATACAGCCGGGCCATTTCGGCCTGGGTGGCTTCCATGGCCTGACCACTGATGAAACTCAGGGCTTCACGGCGCAGGCTGTCCATCAGCATGCGTGCCGCCACCAGCGAATAGTTCGGGTCCTGGTCAATCAGGATGCGGGTGCTGATCACCAGTGCGGTGGCCACTTCTTTTTCGGTAATGCCTTCGTACAGGTTGCGCAGTGCGGTCTGGGTCACCTGCTCGGCATCCACACCGGCCAGACCGTCCACCGATTCCGCAATGATCTTGTGCAGGCGCTCTTCATCCAGCGGGCGCAGTTCGCCATTGTCCATTCTGACATTGATGGTGGCGGCACGTTTGCGTCCGCTGCGTTTTTCCTTTTTGGCGCGCAGGCGGGCGCGTTCTTCACGGTACAGCACATAGCTGCGTGCAATCTTGTGTTCACCAGCCCGCATCAACGCCAGTTCCACCTGATCCTGAATGTCTTCAATATGCAGCATGCCGCCATCGGGCATGCGCCGGAACAGGGCGTTGGCCACCTGCTGGGTCAGGGCCTCCACCGTGTCATGAATGCGTACCGATCCGGAAGCCGAACTGCCTTCCACATCAAGGAAAGCCTTGGTCAGGGCCACGTGAATCTTGCCGGCGTTGAAATCAGTCACTTCCCCGTTGCGACGGATCACCTTGCACAGAGGGGTGCTGAATTCGGGAATCTGGATTTGCACTTCGTGTGCTTCGGAGTAATGGGAATCCGGGTATCGGTCTACAGCTTGCATAAGCATCCTCTGCCACAGCCCTGAGAGCGGCAGCCAGTGTTTATTGATATGATAGGATAAAAGAAGTCAAAAAGTCATGCAGCTACTATAGGATGTGGTTTGAGAGAGGGTCAAGCACAATATCTTGCCTGAAACTTGTGAATTACCTGTGGATAAGCCGGGCAGGTCCAGTCCTGTTGCGGGCCTGGGCAAGCTGGTGTATCGATGAAAAAAATTTGAAACATTGAAGGGGAGATCATCCCCTTTTTTCGATGCCTAATCCCGCCATTCATGTTCGTAGCCTTCGGTAAAACGGATGGGGTCGGTATCGGGTACCAGAACTTCAATCACTTGCGGCACACCGTCCCGATCCAGTACCACCCGGCCCAGGTTGCTGCCATTGACAAGGCGCTGGTGACGGTAGCGTCCGGCATGTTCCGAGGGGCGGCGCGGGCGGATGCGCATGTGACGCCGGCGTGTGAACCAGTTCAGGGGGGACCAGGTGGCAAACAGCCAGCGGTTGAGCCAGTCGAACGGGCGCAGCAGGCGCGGTGGAAACGCATTCTTGACGCCGGAACTGGTGATTTGCCAGATATGGGGCGAGTGGGGGCTGAAGCGCAGCTGGACATCGTAAACAAAGGCGTAGTGCACATCACCGGACAGGATCACGAAATGCTGTGGGGTGCGACGGTGCTGGAAAATGTTCAGGATGGCGCTGGCCGAGCCGGGATGAGCCATCCAGTTTTCGGCATCCACGGTCAATGCATGGCCGAACCAAGTGAAAATACGCTGCACGATCTCAATGAGCTTGACCCCGAAGATGGGGGCGGGGGAGACCAGAATCACGCTGTCTTCATGCAGCAACTCCTGCTGCAGTTCCGACAGGGCTTCCCAGTCCAGCAGACCGGAGGGGAGGCTGGCATGGGTCTGTGAACGCCAGCGCCGGGTGCGGGTATCCAGTACCACCAGCTTGGGACGGGTGGGCAGGCTGTATTGCCAGCCTTCATAGCGTATCAATTGCTGAATCAGGTCATCATGTGCTGTCGGGTCCGGTTGCTGCAGGATATTCCGTACCTGGTCCAGTAATTCCGTTTCAAACTGATCCGGCTGGTTGCCCCAAGCCTGGCACAGCAGGTAGGCAATCAGGGCATTGCCGATAATGCGCAGTGAAAACGGGTGGGCATAGGCACTCTGCTCCCAGCCCAAGCTCAGGTTCCAGTCATCGGTGATGTCATGATCATCAAAGATCATGTACACCGGCAGGTGTGCCAATGTGCGCTGTGTCGCGGGCAGGTCATTGATGAAGCCACGGATTTCCTGCAGCTCAGCCTGATAGCGCTTCTGCAACGCTGGATCAGGGCACGGAAAGTCATCCAGCTGGCAGCCTTCCCACAAGGCAGGTGACCAGACCAGCAGGTACATGGCCAGCATTTCCGCCAGCGTGATCAGGTGGTTATCGGCATTGGCGCTGGTAAAAATCGGCTTGCGCGAACCGGAGAAGAATCGTTCCAGCAGTACCGCATTGGCCTTGGTGTCCGGCAGCAGGCGGGTACGCCGGTAATAGCTTTTTTCATGCCGGTGCAGTTCACGCCCGCTGGAGTGCAGTGCCATATCCGGGGCCTCCAGCAGTTCATCGCTCAGCTGCAGGCGTTCGCTTACCTGATGGATGGCATGCAGCATCGGCCCGGCCACATCGTCGGCATAAATCTGGTCGCCGGTCATGAGCAGCAGGGCCGGTTGCCGGGTGGTGTCCCCGCTCTGACCGGCCTGTTCCAGCAGGTGGTCGGCCAGTGGCAGGGTATCTTTGCTGACGTGATGCGGTTTGCGGCAGGAGCCATGCAGAAGCTGGTCGATCCGGGACTTGAGCACGAACTGGGGGCGTTTTTCGTGCGGGTAGAGCAGCGTCGGTATCAGCTCACGCAGCCACAGGGTACGCCCCTGATCATGCCCCTGGCCAGGCTTTTCATCAGCCGGCAGCCCCAGGTCATAGCTCAGCCAGCCATCAACCGGAAACAGTTCATCCGGTTCCAGCGTCAGGAGGTAGAGATGGGCATGGGTACCGAGGGCGACGTGGTGTGTGCCGGTGGGGGCGAAGGTGCGACTGGCCAGCAGTGTCTCGTCGTCATCACCGGCATGGCAGCGGAATTCCAGCACGGTGCTGCGTGAGCAGACCAGCCAGAGCGTGAGTTGTTCCGGGCTGCAGTGGCGCAGGATCGGGCCTGCCAGGATCAGGGGTAAGTTATCGGAAGATTCCATGGGTAGTCAGACTGGTCTTGCGGTCGATGTCAGTCAACCGCTTCATCACGCCACAGAAAACGCCCGACGGCGAGCCAGGCCCCGATAATGCCGAGCAGGGCGCTGACGGCCAGTATCTGCAGACTCATGATCGGGTTGACCCCGCTCAGGGTGAAGTTGCTGCCGTAAAGATTCGCCAGTTGCCGTACCGGCGAAACCAGAAACAGCAGGGCGACATTGACGATGATCAGGCTGAAGGTGCCCCCGAACAGTCCCAGCCAGAGTCCACCGTAAATAAAGGGGCGGCGGATGTATCTGTTGGTGGCCCCGATCAGGCGCGTGACAGTGATTTCCTCCTTGCGGTTTTCGATATCCAGGCGGATGGTATTGCCGATCACCAGCAGAACGGTCAGGCCCAGCAGTACCGCGACTACCAGCACGACATGATCGGCAATGCGCAGGATGGCACGCAGGCGCTGGATCCATTCCACGTCAATCTGCACACTGTCGATTTCCGGGTAGGACTTGAGACGGTCGGCGAATGTCTGCAGCGCTTTGTCATCTCCGAAACGCTCCAGATTGGGGGTGAGAATCATGACATGGGGTAGCGGATTCTCGTCCAGCGTTTCCAGGGTCTCGGCAAAACCGGTGATATTTTTGAAGTCCGCCAGTGCCTGATCACGGGTGACAACCTGTACATTGGCGATTTCGGACAGCTCCTGCAACAGTTCGGCCCGATCCTTGGTCTGCTGTTCGGAAATGTTTTCCTTCATGAATGCGGTAATGGTCGGGACTTCGCGTTTGTCATCCGTCAGGGTCTGCATATTGGTCAGCAGCAGGCTCAGGCTCGCCGGCAGGGACAGGGCAATGGCAATGGCTGCCAGCGTGATCCAGGTTGAGACCGGATTGAACCACAGACGCTTGAGGCTGAAGCGGATGGCATGCTTGTGCTGGTTGATCCAGCTGGCAAGGGGGCCCTGGTGGGGCTGTGGACGCCGGCGCACATTGTGACGACCGGACCAGTTACCGACCGGTTTTCTGGACGGCTTGTTCCCTGCCATTATTCCTCCACCTTCTGCAGTACGATAATGCGCTTTTTCATGCGTTCCACCAGCATGTGATCGTGGCTGGCGATCAATACCGTGGTACCCAACTCGTTGAACTGGGCAAAAGTATACATGATGTCCTGGGCCAGAGCCGGATCCAGGTTGCCGGTGGGTTCGTCCGCCAGAATGATGGTGGGGCGGTTGACTACGGCGCGGGCAATGCCGACCCGCTGCCTTTCCCCGGCAGACAGCATCAGAGGGTAGTTTTTTTCCTTGTGCATGAGGCCGACCTTATCCAGCGCGGCATTGACCCGACGGCGGATTTCGGTCGGTCCCATACCGGAAATCAGCAGGGGAATGGCGACATTCTCAAAGACCGAGCGGTCATACAGCAGGTGCGGGTCCTGAAAAATAAAGCCAATCCGGCGGCGGTAGGCGGGTACCTGATGGCGGCTGAGCTTGTTCAGCGGCGTGCTTCCCACCAGCAACTCACCTTTGCTGGGACGTTCCAGCAGGGCTATCAGCTTCAGCAGCGTGCTTTTGCCGGCACCGGAATGACCGGTGATGAAAATCATTTCTCCGGCCTGAATTTTCAGGTTGACGTTGTAAAGTGCCAGCTGTCCGGTGCCATAGCGCTTGCTGACCCCCCGGAACTCAATCATGCCGCATGGGTCGGGTTGGTAGTGAGCAGGGCGCTGACAAAGGCTTCGGCATCAAACACCTGCAGGTCGTCAATGCTTTCGCCCACGCCGACAAAGCGCACCGGAATGCCCAGCTCTTCAGTGATGGCGAACAGGATGCCACCCTTGGCGGTGCCATCGAGCTTGGTAACGGTGATACCGGTTACGCCCAGAGCCTCGTGAAACTGACGTGCCTGTACCAGGGCATTCTGGCCGATACTGGCATCGACGATCAGCATGACCTCATGCGGAGCTTCCGGGTCGATTTTCTGCATCACGCGCTTGACCTTCTTGAGTTCTTCCATCAGGTTGCTCTGGGTGTGCAGGCGTCCGGCTGTGTCTGCCAGCAGGACATCCATACTGCGGGCCTTGGCCGATTGCAGCGCATCGAAAATGACCGAGGCCGAATCGGCCCCGCTGCCCTGGGCGACCACCGGAATCTGGTTGCGTTCGCCCCAGATGGTGAGCTGTTCGACCGCTGCTGCGCGGAAGGTGTCGCCGGCAGCCAGCATGACCGACTGGCCCTGCTGCTGGAATTTTTTGGCCAGTTTGCCGATGGTCGTGGTCTTGCCGGCCCCGTTGATGCCGACCATGAGAATAACCACAGGTTTCTGTCCGGGTTTGAAGGCCGGTGGCCGGGCATGGGGGGCCAGCATCCGGGTCATTTTCTTCTGCAGGGCTTGCATCAGCGCTGCCAGATCGCTCAGCTCCTTGCGCTGCACCTGCCGGGTGAGGTCATCCATAATCCGCCGCGTTGCTGCCATGCCGACATCGGCCATCAACAACCGGGTTTCCAGTTCTTCCAGTACCTCGTCATCAATTTTCTTTTTACCCAGAAACAGGGTTTCCATACCGGAGGTCAGGGTGCTGCTGGTTTTGGACAGACCGGACTTCAGGCGTGCAAAAAGGCCCTGTTTTTTCTCCGGGGACTGTGCTTCGGATTCGGGCGATGGCCTGTCAGCATCCTGCCGGTTTTTCTTTCCTAGTCCAAACATCGTACAATCACCTGCATTCGTTTTAGTCATTGCGAGCAGCAAGAACCATGATGACGGGAATACTAACACTAGCTGGCCGAATTCGTAATACCAACAGGCCGGGAGCCAATTTTAATACCGGACTGAGGGTTATCCTGATGGCGGGGCTTTGGGGGCTTGCCCTGGGTGGGGTTCAGGCGGAGACACCAACTGAGCCAGTGGCCGGTGTGCCGGTGGTTGAGGTCAAAAAAGGGGCGGTCAGCCAGTATGAGCTGGGCAATGGCCTGAAAATCCTGGTCAAGCAGGATCACCGGGCTCCGATTGCCGTGGTCCAGCTCTGGTATCGGGTGGGTTCCAGCTATGAATACAGTGGCATCACCGGTGTTTCCCATGTGCTGGAACACATGATGTTCAAGGGCACCGAAAAATATCCGACCGGTGAGTTTGACCGCATTATCAGCGAGAACGGAGCACGGGATAATGCCTTTACCGGGCAGGATTACACCGCCTATTACCAGATTCTGGCCAGTGACCGGCTGGAGGTGGCGATGGAGCTGGAATCGGACCGCATGCGCGGGCTGACGTTGCCGCCGGAAGAGTTCAGGAAAGAAGTGGAAGTCGTCAAGGAGGAGCGGCGCTGGCGTGTGGAAGACAAGCCCAATGCGCTGGTGATGGAGCAGTTCAATGCCACCGCCTTCAACAACAGCCCCTACAAAAATCCGGTTATCGGCTGGATGACGGACCTGGACAACCTGCGGGTTGAGGACCTGAAGCAATGGTACCAGCGCTGGTATGCACCCAATAATGCCACGCTGGTGGTGGTTGGTGATGTGGACCCGTCGCGGGTTTATTCCCTGGCCCAGAAATACTACGCCAACATCAAGCCCAGCGAGATCGCCCCGCCCAAACCCCGGCGCGAGGCACCACAGCGCGGCCTGCGCGATGTGGTGGTCAAGGCTCCGGCAGAAGTGCCGATCATCATGATGGGTTTCAAAGCGCCGGCCATGATTGACCTCAAGGGTACCGATAATGATTGGGAGCCGTATGCACTGGAAGTGCTGGCCAGCGTGCTGGATGGGGGGTCCAGTTCGCGCATGTCACGGGAGCTGGTGCGTGGCCGGGAAATTGCCGCCTCGGCAGGGGCCTGGTACAGCGGTTACGGGCGCATGCCGAACCTGTTCATGCTCAGTGGTGTGCCAGCCAGGGATGTGGCACTGGATGTGGTGAAAGCCGCACTGCTGGAGCAGGTCGAACGTCTCAAGACCGAGCAGGTGACGCAACAGGAGCTGGCACGGGTCAAGGCGCAGGTGATTGCGGATGAGATCTACGGACTCGACAGTGTGTATCAGCAGGCGACCCTGCTGGGTTCGCTGGAATCGGTGGGGCTGGGGCACGGGCTGATGGACCGGTATGTGGAGCGCATTCTGGCCGTGACACCGGAGCAGATTCAGCAGGTGGCAAAACAGTACTTGATTATGGACCAGCTCACCGAAGCCCGGCTGGACCCGCAACCGATTGACCCGGACAAGCCACGCGCTGAACCGCATTTTGTCCGCTGAGCAGGCAGACTGAGCAACAAGCTGAAAAAAGGCACAAAATATGAGAATACTGGGAAAAGTCACTGGCCTGATGGGGCTGGTTGTGATGCTGCTATTGCCACCGGGCAGTGTGCAGGCCGGGCCGAAAATTGAAAACTGGACCACGGATCAGGGCCTGCGGGTTTATTTTGTCGCAGTGCCGGAACTGCCGATGGTGGATGTGCGCCTGAGTTTTGCGGCGGGTGGCGCGCGGGATGGTGACAAGCCGGGGCTGTCTGCCATGACGGCTGCCATGCTGGATCAGGGCGCATCCGGACTGAGTGCGGATCAGCTGGCCGAAGCGTTTGAGTCTGTGGGAGCGCAGTTTGGTTCCGGGGCCGCCCGTGACATGGCCTGGGCCAGTCTGCGTACCCTGACGCTGGAAAATGAAATGAAAACCGCGCTGGATACCTGGTTCAAGGTACTGGCCAGGCCGGATTTCCCCGAGAAGGAGTTTCTGAATATCCGGAAAATGATGCTGCTGGACCTGCAGGCAGAAAAGCAGTCGCCAGAGGCCATCGGTTCCAAGGCATTTTTCCAGGCCCTGTTTGGTGATCATCCGTATGCGTCACCGTCCAATGGTACCGAGGATAGTGTCAATGCCATGACCCGTACCGACCTGCAGGATTTTTTCCAGCGTTACTATGTGTCCCGTAATGCCGTACTGGCTGTGGTGGGTGCCCTGAACAAGACCCAGGTCGAGGCCATTGCCAACCGGGTTTCCGGTGTGCTGGCCGAGGGGGAGAAAGCACCGGCCCTGCCGCCGGTCAGGCCGCTGGCTGAAGCACGTACCATCCGCCTGCCGTTCCCGTCCGAGCAGGCGCACATCACCATCGGGCAGGTGGGTTACAGAAAGGGTGACCCGGACCAGTTTCCCCTGTATCTGGGCAATAATATTCTGGGCAGTGGCTCCACCTCACGCCTGAACAAGGAAATCCGCCAGAACCGGGGGCTGAGCTACAGTGTTTACAGCTATTTCGCCTCCATGGCGCAGAACGGTCCTTTTATCATGGGACTGCAGACCAAACTGGATCAGACGGATGAAGCCCTGCAGGTCATGCGTGAAACTTTGGAGCATTACCGTACCGACGGTCCGAGTGACAATGAGCTGGAAGCTGCCAAAAAGGACATTACCGGTGGTTTTCCGCTCCAGACCGCCAGTAATGATGATATTGTCAGTTACTTGGGCATGATCGGTTTTTATGGCTTGCCACTGGATTATCTGGATACCTTTACCGGCAATATCAATGCGGTCAGTCGTGAGGCTATTGTGGCGGCTTTCCAGCGCCGGATACAGCCTGACAAGATGTTGACGGTTATTGTCGGTGGCGGGAGCGAAGCGGCTGCACAGACCGAGGCGGCGGCCAATGGTCAGGCGGCCACTGCGGAGACGACCAAAGACAAACCCCGAAGTGCGATTGATATTGATGCCGGCAAGCCCGAAACAACCGAAACCGTACCTGAAGCCCGGTAAGGGCGGTGGCCAGCTGCGCATTATCGGCGGGCAGTGGCGCAGTCGCCGTCTGCCGGTTGCGTCCGTGCCCGGTCTGCGTCCAACCCCGGACCGGGTGCGTGAAACCCTGTTCAACTGGCTGCAGAACCGGATTGCCGGCGCGCGGTGTCTGGACCTGTTTGCCGGCAGCGGGGCGCTGGGTTTCGAGGCATTGTCACGTGGAGCGGCACACGTCACCCTGATCGAGCAGCATCCGGCGGCTTTCCGCCAGCTGCAGGCCAATGCCCGGACACTGCAGGCACAAGGGCTGACGCTGCTGCAGCGTGATGCCCTGCACTGGCTGTTGCATGATGGCACTCCGCCCTTTGATCTCATTTTTCTGGACCCGCCCTTTCATCGGGGGCTGCTGGAGCAGGTACTGGAGCGTATTCAGGCACACGGGCTGCTGACACCGAATGGCATGATTTATCTGGAGCATGAGGCCGGGCTGGCACTGGACCCGCAGCAACGGGGTTTTGAGTGGCACCGTCAGACCCATGCCGGACAGGTGGTAAGCGGTTTATGGCAACGGGCTTGATTTTGTTGTTGATCTGACCCTGTTTCCCCTTCTCCTGTTGTGAGTAACGGTCGGAGAAGGGGGGAATTGTATTGATCGGGCGGCTCAGCGCTCCAGCTGTGACACGTCCCGTACTGCCCCGCGTGAGGCAGAAGTGGCCATGGCGGCATAGGCCCGCAGGGCAGCACTGACCTTGCGGTCGCGGTTTTGCGGTTTCCAGGCTTGTGAGCCTTTCTGCTCCATGGTGGCACGGCGTGCGGCCAGTTCCTCATCACTCAGGCGCACGGCAATGCTGCGCTTCGGAATATCGATGTCGATCATGTCACCGGTTTCAATCAGTCCGATGGTACCGCCTTCCGCTGCTTCCGGTGATGCGTGGCCGATGGAGAGGCCGGAGGTGCCACCGGAGAAACGGCCATCGGTAATGAGGGCACAGACTTTACCCAGCCCTTTGGATTTGAGGTAGGACGTGGGGTAGAGCATCTCCTGCATGCCGGGACCGCCTTTGGGGCCTTCGTAGCGGATGATGACCACATCACCGGCCTTGACCTGATCGCCCAGAATACCGGCGACTGCCGCATCCTGAGACTCAAAGATGCGGGCCGGGCCGGAGAAGGTCAGAATGCCGGCATCCACCCCGGCCGTTTTCACCACACAGCCATCCAGGGCGATATTGCCATAAAGCACGGCCAGCCCGCCATCCTGCGAGTAGGCGTGCTCCCGGTCGCGGATGCAGCCGCCGGCACGATCCGTGTCCAGTGCATCCCAGCGTTTGGCCTGGGAGAAAGCCTGCTGGGTCGGGACATTGCCGGGGCCGGCTTTATAGAACGTCTGCACGGCGGCATCGGTGGTGCGCATAATGTCCCACTGATCCAGTGCGGCACCCATGCTGGTGCTGTGCACTGTCCTGCAGTCGCGGTGAATGAGGCCGGCACGGTCAAGCTCGCCCAGAATCCCCATGACACCACCGGCCCGATGCACATCCTCCATGTGGAACAGCTGGGTGGCAGGTGCAACCTTGCTCAGGTTCGGCACCTTGCGGCTCAGGCGGTCAATATCGGCAACGGTAAAGCCGACTTCGCCTTCCTGAGCCGCAGCCAGCAGGTGCAGCACGGTATTGGTGGAGCCGCCCATGGCAATATCAAGACTCATGGCATTCTCAAAAGCCTGAAAGCCGGCAATATTGCGCGGCAGGACCGATTCATCATCCTGCTCGTAGTAGCGTTTGGCCAGCTCCACCGCCAGGCGTCCGGCCCGCAGGAACAGTTCTTTTCTGTCGGCATGGGTAGCCAGCAGCGAGCCGTTGCCGGGCAGGCTCAGGCCCAGCGCTTCGGTGAGGCAGTTCATGGAGTTGGCAGTGAACATGCCGGAACAGGAGCCGCAGGTCGGGCAGGCCGAGCGCTCCATATCGGCGACATTGGCATCGGTTTCATCGGGGTTGGCGGCGGAGACCATGGCATCAATGAGGTCAAGTTTGACTGACTTGCCATCAATAACGGCCTTGCCGGATTCCATCGGGCCGCCAGAGACGAAAACCACCGGGATGTTGAGACGCATGGCAGCATTGAGCATGCCGGGGGTGATCTTGTCGCAGTTGGAGATGCAGACCAGCGCATCGGCACAGTGGGCATTGACCATGTATTCCACTGCATCGGCAATCAACTCGCGTGAGGGCAGGGAGTAAAGCATGCCACCGTGGCCCATGGCGATACCGTCATCCACCGCGATGGTATTGAATTCCTTGGCCACGCCACCGTGTGCCTCGATTTCGCGTGCGACCATCTGACCCAGGTCCTTGAGGTGGACATGGCCGGGGACGAACTGGGTAAAGGAGTTGGCAATGGCGATAATGGGCTTCTTGAAGTCTTCATCCTTCATGCCGGTGGCGCGCCACAGGGCTCGTGCGCCTGCCATATTGCGGCCAGCGGTGGAGGTTCGGGAACGGTACTCGGGCATGGGACGGCTCTCCTGACAATGGGCAAAAGCGGTATTTTATCAGGATGGCCGAAGTTGTCACAGCCAGGCTTGAACCGGGGACAGACTGTCACGGTATTGTCCTGTCATCAGGCCAGGTAATCCTCCCCGCCCCCGCCATTCTGATGTTTCAACAGCAACGGCCCGGCTGGCCGGAAATGCTGCAGGGCATAAGCCCGCAGGATCGGTGCCCCCAGCACCAGCCCCAGCAGCCCGATCCAGACACTGTCCCGGAAAGATTCCAGTGTTTCCGGTTCAAACCCGGAAATAAAGGCCAGATCAGCCCATTGCAACACCACCACCAGCAGGTTGTTGCCCAGGTGCATCAGGATGGGGGCGATCAGGCTGCGGGTCTGCATGGCCAGCAGGGAGGCCAGCAGGCCGAATACCAATGCCCCGAGAATATCCTGATGCAGCAGGGCAAACAGGAGGGAGGACATCAGCATGGCCGGCATGGCCCCGAAGCGCAGGGTCCAGCGATTCAGCAGGTAGCCCCGGAACAGGTATTCCTCCACCACGGGTGCCAGCAGGACCATCAGCACGATACCGGCCAGATTGCCGGGCAGATACAGGCTGTTTTCATCCCAGTACATCAGCACCGGGGTACTGGCAAGCCATTGTTGCACATAATCCGGCGCAATGATGGACAGCGGATAATAGACCAGATACAGCAGTGCCATCGAAACCCCGACCATGGCAAAGCCGAGTTTCAGGTAGGTGCCGGCTTCGGTGCGGGTCGGCAGATTGAGCACCAGTGCGGCCAGTTCGTCGCGCTGCGGGCCTGGAGCCAGCCACAGCAGCAATCCGGTGAGCAGGTAGCCTGTCAGTCCGGCAATGTTGTCGAGTACAAAGCGTACTCCGGGTGAACTGTCCTGCAGCGATGCCAGGCCCTCAGGCACAAAAGCGGGCAGCAGGTAGAAATAGATCAGCAGGCCAACCCCGTAATTGGCGAAAAAAAAGGCGGCCAGCACCAGTCGTGATGGTACCTGATCCAGCGGATTGCACTTCATGCGGGGCTTCCCTGTCGGTAATCCTGGGTTTCCAGTCCGTATTTTTTCATTTTGTCCGCCAGAGTCTTGCGCGGGATATTGAGGCTCTCGGTAATGGCACGCATATTGCCTTGATGACGTTTCAGCGCCTGTCCGATCAGGGCCCTCTCGAAACTGGCGACCTGTTCAGCCAGTGACAGCCCGGTACCGATCTGCTCATCGGATTGCATCAGCGCTGCCAGATCGTAATTGTAATTCTCACCCAGCAGGACATAACGTTCGGCAATATTGCGCAACTCCCGACAATTGCCCGGCCAGTCGTGTCCCGTCAGCACCCGCAGTGCCCGTGCATCAATGGCCGGTACTTCACAGGCGTTATTGGCTGCCGCAACCAGCACGAAATGCTGGAACAGGGTGGAAATGTCCTCACGCCGGGTGCGCAGGGGTGGAATCTCCAGCGTGACTACATTCAGGCGGTAATACAGGTCCTGACGGAATTCCGCTTTTTCACCGGCCTGCTTGAGATCGACTTTGGTAGCCGCTACCACGCGCAGGTTGAGCGGCAACAGGGTATTGGAGCCCAGACGCTCGATCTGGCGCTCCTGCAGTACCCGCAGCAGCGGGGCCTGGGTCGGCAGCGGCATGCTCTCGATTTCATCCAGGAACAGGGTGCCGCCATTGGCATGCTCGAACTTGCCGATGCGTTTGTCGCGTGCACCGGTGAAGGCCCCGGCTTCGTGCCCGAACAGCTCGCTTTCCAGCAGGTTGCCCGGAATGGCACCGCAGTTGATGGCCACGAAATTGCGGTCACGGCGCTTGCTCTGTTCATGCAATGAGCGCGCTACCAGCTCCTTGCCGGTACCGGTTTCTCCCCATACCAGAACATCGGCATCCACATTCGCCAGCCGTGCAATCATGCGTCGCAGGTTCACGATACCGGGTGCATCGCCAATGATGCGCGGCCCGAGACGGCCATTGGCCTGAGACGCCAGTGCCTCGCGCAGGGCACGATTTTCCAGGGTCAGGCGACGTTTCTCCAGTGCGCGCCTGACGGTTTCCACCAGCTCACTGTTGGCGAACGGTTTTTCCAGCAGGTCATAGCCGCCCTGACGCATGGCCTGCACGGCGGTGGACACGTCAGCATGGCCGCTGATCAAGATCACGGGCAGGTCGCGGTCCAGTTTCAGGATGCGTTGCATCAGCTCCAGCCCGTCCATGCCCGGCATGCGCAGGTCGCTGATCACCACGCCTTCAAATTCGGGACTGATCGCGGGCAGCGCTTCCCCGGCACTGGCAAAGGTTTCAACTTCAAAACCCGCCAGCATCAGTGCCTGCGAGGCTGAATCACGGATGGCTTTTTCATCATCGACCAGTATCAGCCGGCTCATCATTTACTCCACTGCGTATCTGCGGGTGATTGTATCACCTTTGTGATAGCCGGCAGTGTGCCGTACCGGCTGCCTGGGGCCGGTGCTGGATTTTGGCTTTGTGTATGTCCGTGAACCCGTTTCCGGAAGCCTGGCATACCGGTATTCTGCAAGCAGACCTTTGGTCGGCTGGTTATGACAGTCGGTCAGAATAGTCGGCTATGCTGACCGGGTCAGCCGGGTACTGCAAGGCGAGAACAGTACCCTGAGCTTGATGATGAGATACCCGATCCCGCCAGCCTGAAGCTGTACCATGGTGTCGCACTTCGGACTGAATCCATAAAAAAATCAACAACCGGAATTGAGAATATGCCCTTAAAAAATCATCAAAATGTATGGGTTCGGAGTTTTTTTGTGGAGAAAACGGTAAGTGCCAGGGAGCGTTATAGCCTGAAAGGTTTTTGTCTGGTTCTGCTGGCGGGACTGTTGGTATCGTTCCAGCCGGTGATGGCGGGTGAGCCTGCCCCTCCCGCCGGGATGTGTACGGTCAATGCGGCGGCCTGGCCATTCAGTTTTAGCGCAGATTTCTCCGGCGAGTCCGGTTACCGGCTCAATTACCCCGGAACCGGCTGGACCTATGATTCCAGTCGCATTCCTCAACGTAATGCTACGCCGGCACCGGTCAGGCAACTGGTACTGGGCCCGAATGATAAGCCCGCTGAACTTTATGACAATCCGGTCTCTTCCGGAACGGGGGAAACCTGGGTGTTGGTCAGCCGCCTTGAAGCTGTCGCCGGTTCGAGTGAAAGCATCACTTTCGAGGATAAAGGTCTGGAGGATCATGATGTCTTTGCCGTGCTTGATTCGGCAGGCAATATCCTGGGGCGTTATCCCGCCAGTGGTTCGGATAATGTGAACAATGATGCCGGCAGTGGTGGTGCGGTGACCATCAGCTTTACCATGCCTGCGGATGGTGTTGCTTATGCCTATACCTGGGTCGCAGACTTTGGTGTGTCCTGGGGGGCTCATGTGAACAATACCTGCCGGACAGACTATTCTGATGCACCTTCTGGCTATGGTACCGCCACGCATACCGTGAAAAAGGGCTTGATACAGCTGGGGAGTACACTGACTGCGGATGGTTCTGCTGTCGTCAGTGCCGACGATGCCTCGGATGACAGCGTAGTGACGGCTCCGCCCCTGTTCCGGAATACCGTCAGTTATACGGTTGAGCTTGCAGTAACCAATATTACCGGTGGTGCCGCGACTTTGCATGGCTGGATTGATTTTGACCGAAACGGTACGTTTGATACGGATGAGCATGCCAGCATTCCCGTTGCCAATGGCGATACAACTGCTTCCCTGAGCTGGCAGGGGTTGACGGGCCTCGGTGTGGGCAGCACTTTTGCCCGTCTTCGCCTGACGACAGATACCCTGACGGCTGCTGATGTGGCAACAGCAGCCTCTGATGGTGAGGTGGAAGACTACACCATTACCATTATTGATCAGGACCTGGATGGTGACGGGCTGACCAATGCGCAGGAAGCCCTGCTGGGCACCGATCCGGAAGATGCCGATACCGACAATGACGGTATCAGTGACGGTATCGAGGATGCCAACCACAACGGTATTGTGGATGCCGGGGAAACCAGCCCGCTGGATGCCGATTCCGATGATGACGGCCTCAGTGATGGCGAAGAAGATGCCAACCACAATGGCACGGTGGATGCCGGGGAAACCAACCCGCGCAATCCCGACAGCGATACCGACGGTTTGCAGGATGGCACGGAAAAGGGCGTGAGCACACCGGTTGCCGGTGGCAACAGTGCCGGAACCAACCCGGTCAGCCACACGGGAACCGATACCGGAACCTTCATTCCGGATGCGGATGATTCCACCACCACCGATCCGCTGGACCCGGATACGGATGGTGGCGGGGTGTGCGATGGCAGTCTGGCCGTCAGTGGTACCTGTGAAGCCGGTGAGGACGCCAATAACAATGGCGCAATAGACGCAGGCGAAACCAACCCCAACCTCGACAGTGATGATCCGCAATCACCGCTGAAGCTGCAGGTACGGGCATGGTTGCAGGGTGCCTATAACACCACCGGCATGATGCGGGATGACCTGCGCATCAAGGGCCTGTTACCGCTGCAGCAGCCGTATGGCAGCACGGCTTATGCTCATGCCGGAACAGAAACCACCAACAGCACCGTGCTGGCTGTCACCGGTGCCGATGCGGCGGTTGACTGGATGCTGGTTGAACTGTGGGATGCTGCCGGCACGACGCAGCTGGCCCGACAGGCGGTGCTGATCCAGCGTGACGGCGACCTGATGGACAGCAGTGCCGGCAGTACCGAACTGCAGTTCCCCGGCCTGGCAGCCGGCAGCTATCAGGTACTGGTACGCCATCGCAACCACCTGGATATCCGGACACTGAACGCTGTGGCCCTGAATACGGCGACGGCAACCCTGGTGGACCTGGGCCTGCCGGCGACAGCGACGCTAGGTGATTACTCCCGTCTGGAGGTCGGCACCCTGGCCCTGATGTGGGCAGGGGATATCAATGCCAGCCAGAGCATTATCGGCTCCGGTCCGGGCCTGGACAGCAATGTCATGCTCGGGCAGGTATTGTCAGCAGAGGCCAATACCCAGCACAACAGCAACTATATCCTGAACGGTTACTACAGTGGCGACCTGAACCTGGATGGCAGAAACATCTTCGCCGGACCGGGCAATGACTCCAACCTGTTGCTGGGGAACATCCTGTCACATCCGCTGAATGTCGCTAATGCAGCAAACTACATTATCAGCGGCGGTTTGCGGTGGCAGTGAAAATTGGAGCAACCATCCGGGCGGTACTCGGTGCTCCTTTATCAGCAGCCCGAATGGCTTCTGCAAGGGGAAGGGCTTTGATGGTGTGAACCTGCCGGTGGACGGGACTCAGGTGTGGCCGTAGCCGCAGGCCGGGAGTGGACACCTTGAAAGGGGATGTATATAGTCGGGAATACTCCACAAGCGGGAGCAAAAAACCCTGAAAAGCAGGCGTTTGTGGCTATTCCCGGGTACGCGCAAGCTGCCCTGTCAGTATGGAGGAGTACGACAATGAACAAGCGTGATTTTCTCAAAACAGCCGTTATTGGCGGGGCCGCCGCAGCAGCAGCCAGAGCCCCTTATGTGCATGCGCAGTCCAAAACCCCGATCAAGTGGCGCTTGCAGACCTATGCCGGGCCGGCGCTGGCTGAACATGTGATCAAGCCTTCGATTGAAGCCTTCAACAAGGCTGCCAATGGCGAGATGGTGATTGACCTGTATTTTGCTGATCAGCTGGTACCCACCGGCGAGCTGTTCCGCGCCATGCAGAGGGGCACCATTGATGCGGTGCAGAGTGATGATGATTCCATGTCCTCACCGGTCGATATTGCCGTTTTCGGTGGCTATTTTCCGTTTGCGACCCGCTACAGTCTGGATGTACCGACCCTGTTTCATCAGTATGGCCTGAATGAAATCTGGAAGGCGGCTTATGATGAAGTGGAGGGTGTGACCTGGCTGAGTGCCGGAGCCTGGGACCCCTGCAACTTTGCCACCAAGGACCCGATCCGCAAGCTGGATGACCTCAAGGGTAAACGCATCTTCACCTTCCCGACGGCAGGCAGGTTCCTGAGCCGTTTCGGTGTGGTACCCGTGACCCTGCCTTGGGGGGATGTGGAGGTGGCGCTGCAGACCGGTGAGCTGGACGGGCTGGCCTGGTCGGGTATTACCGAGGATTACACCGTGGGCTGGGCCGATGTGACCAAGTATTTCCTGACCAACAATATTTCCGGTGCCTGGTGCGGTTCCTATTTTGCCAATACCGATGCCTGGAGCAAGGTGCCGGAGCACCTGCAGACCCTGTTCCGCCTGTGTATCGACAGTTCCCATTATTACCGTCAGCACTGGTACTGGGGCGGGGAAGCCAAACTGCGAGTGGAAGGCTCCAAGTTGGAACTGACGTCGATTCCGGATGCGGAGTGGGATACCGTGGAGGCTGAGGCGCACAAGTTCTGGGACGAGATTGCACAGACCAGCGAACGTGCCAAAAAAGTGGTGGATATTTTCAAGCACTACAACGAGGTCATGGCCAAGGCCGGCAGACCTTACCGCTATGGCTGAATGAACGGCTGAGCGCTGCCACCTCACTCCCGGCAGGAAGCCTTCCGGGCCGGGGTGTCCTCTTGCTCCAGGAGTTTTCGTGTACGGTTTTTTCAAGTCCTATGTGCGCATTGTCAGCCGCATCAACCAGGGCATTGGCATTCTGGCCATGTATCTGGTGCTGGCCATGATGGGCATCCTGCTGTATTCCTCCTTTTCCCGTGGCATTGGTTCCTCGCCGTTATGGGTGATCGAGATGGCCCAGTTCGTGATGGCGGCCTATTACACGCTGGGTGGCGGGTATTCGCTGCAGATGGATGCCCATGTACGCATGGATGTGTTTTACGGACGCTGGTCACCACGGACTCAGGCCATCACCGATGCCTTTACCGTGCTGTGCCTGATTGTGTACCTGGTTCTGCTGGTTTATGGCGGGGTTTCCAGCAGTATCTATGCACTGGAAACCGGCCAGAAAAATTACTCGGCTTGGGGGCCTTACATGGCACCGATCAAGCTCATCATGACCTTCGGCATGCTGATGATGCTGCTGCAGGTACTGGCCAGTCTGTTCCAGAATGTCGCGGAAGCCATCGGGCGGCCTTTTGACCTGCCCAGGGCCGTGCAGGAAAAAGGGGGCATGGCATGAGTCATGAAATGATCGCACTCATGATGTTCTCCAGCCTGATGCTGATGTTGATGACCGGGCAGCGGGTATTCGGGGCCGTGGGCTTTGTCGCCGTGATGGCAGCTTTGCTGCTGTGGGGCAATGGCGGTTCGGAGATGGCATTTTCCGCCAGTATCAAGCTGCTGAACTGGTATCCGCTGCTGACCCTGCCGCTGTTTGTGTTCATGGGCTACATGCTGTCCGAATCCGGGATTGCCGGTGATCTTTACCGCATGTTGCATGTGTGGATGGGTTCACTGCACGGCGGGCTGGCGATTGGCACTATTATACTCATGGTGCTGATTTCGGCCATGAACGGGCTGAGTGTGGCCGGGATGGCTATCGGCACCAGTATCGCCATGCCGGAAATGCTGCGGCGCGGTTATGACAAGCGCATGGTGTCCGGTGTGATTCAGGCCGGCAGTTCACTCGGGATTCTGGTGCCGCCCAGCATTGTGCTGGTGCTTTATGGCATGATTGCGCGTCAGCCCGTGGGGCAGTTGTGGCTGGCCGGTGCCATTCCGGGCTTGATCATGGCCACCCTGTTTGTCGCCTATATCCTGATCCGCTGCCGCCTGCAGCCGGCGCTGGGGCCGCCGCTGACTATCGGGGAGCGCGAGCAGATTACCCGTGCCGAGAAAATCCGCCTGCTGGGAGCGGGGGTATTACCGCTTTTGATCATCTTTGCCGTGATCGGCCTGTTTGTGCTGGGTTATACCAGTCTGGTTGAGTGTGCGGCGGTCGGGGCATTGGTGGCGATGCTGGCAGCCCTGTTCAAGCGCCGGCTGAGCTTTGCGGTCCTGCACACGACGCTGCGCAAGACCCTGGGTATCAGCTGCATGTTTATGTGGATCATCATGGCAGCCTTGTGCTTCGGGGCCGTGTTTGACGGGCTGGGGGCCGTGAAGGCAATTGAAACCCTGTTTCTGGACCAATGGGGCCTGAGTCCATGGGAAGTGCTGCTGCTGATGCAGGTCACCTACATCATCATGGGCATGTTTCTGGATGATACCGCCATGCTGGTGATTGTGGCACCTTTGTTCATCCCGCTGATTATTGAGCTGGAATTCAGTCCGATATGGTATGGGGTGCTGTATACCGTGACCTGCCAGATTGCCTACATGACCCCGCCGTTTGGTTACAATCTGTTTCTGATGAAAGCCATGGCACCGAAAGACGTCGGGCTGGTGGATATTTATCGCTCCATCATACCGTTTGTGGGCATCATGCTGCTGGCGCTGCTGCTGTTCATGCTGTTCCCGCAGTTGAGCCTGTGGCTGCCGGAACTGGTGTACGGAAATTAGGTGCAAAATCAATGGGCAAGGAGAAAAACCATGCAAGCCATGTTGACGCTGGAAGTATTGAAACAGGAGTTTGAGGCCGGGCGCATTGATACCGTGCTGGCCTGTCAGGTTGATATGCAGGGTCGCCTGATGGGCAAGCGCTTCCATGCTGCCGATTTCATGGCGCATGCAGTACAGGAAACCCATTCCTGCGTCTATCTGCTGGCGACTGATCTGGAAATGTACACCGTGGAAGGGTACGAGTCAGCCAGCTGGAAACAGGGCTATGGTGATTACATCATGCGTCCGGACCTTGCGACCCTGCGTCGGGTACCATGGCTGGAAGGGACTGCCATGGTGCTGTGTGACGTACTGGATCACCATACCCACGAGCGGGTGGCACATGCACCACGCACCCTGCTGCAGCAGCAGGTGGAGCGGCTGGCCGGGATGGGCATGTTGCCGATGATGGCCACCGAGCTGGAGTATTTCCTGTTTGAGCAGACTTACCGTGACATCCATGCCAACGGATTCCGTAACCTGCGTCTGCTGACGCCCTATAACGCTGATTACAATATCAATCTCACCCATCGCGAGGAGCTTGTGAACCGGGCTATCCGCAACGGCCTGTACGGGGCCGGGATTCCGGTGGAGTGCACCAAGGGCGAGGCGTCCGCCGGGCAGGGTGAAGTCAACATCCGTTATGATCATGCCCTGCGGACCGCCGATCATCATGCCATTGTCAAGGATGCCTGCAAGACCATTGCCTGGTCACAGGGCCATGCCATCACCTTCATGGCCAAGTGGGATTATGAAGCGGCCGGCAGTTCCTCCCATATTCATCAGTCGCTCTGGAGCCTGGATGGTAAAACCGCGCTGTTTCAGGATGAAAATGCCGAATATGGCATGTCGCAACTGATGCGTCATTATCTGGCGGGGCTGCTGAAGTATGCTGATGACATCACCTGTTTTCTGGCTCCCTATATCAACTCCTACAAGCGCTTTCAGGCCGGTACCTTTGCACCCACCAAAGCGGTCTGGAGTCCGGACAACCGTACTGCGGGCTACCGTCTGTGCGGGATCGGGACCAAAGCCGTCCGGGTTGAGTGCCGGATCGGAGGAGCGGACCTGAACCCGCATCTGGCCCTGGCCAGCCAGCTGGCGGCGGGTCTGGCGGGTATTGAAGAAAAACTGGAGCTGGAAGCGGCTTTCAGGGGGGATGCCTATCATGCCGAGGGGGTACGCGAGATTCCGACAACCCTGCGGGCGGCAATCCGGAAGCTGGATGAATCCACCATGCTCCGGAAAGCGTTCGGGGACAGGGTGGTGGATCATTATGTGCATGCGGCTGCCTGGGAGCAGGCCGAGTACGACCGGCGCGTGACCGACTGGGAGCTGCAGCGCGGTTTTGACCAGGCCTGACGGTTGTTGGCCATGGTCAGGACCGGGCTGTGCTGAAAGGTAACTCCGGGCTGGCAGTGACCGGCTGGACGATCGGCGCGGGCTGTGCCAGCAGGAAGCTCTGGCAGTAGTCGATAGCCAACTCGCGCAGTTCTTCAAGGTCCTGAAAACTGTTGACCCATTCCACGATCACCTGAACCTCCAGCGACCGGGCCAGCTGGATGATGGACATGACGATGGCCCGGTGGGCATCATTTTCACGGAAATCCTCGACCAGTCTGCCATCAATCTTGATCTGGTCTATCGGCAGGTCGGCGGTGATGCCATACGAGGAATTGGTACTGCCGAAGTCATCAATGGCGAAACTGGCCCCGTGGTGTCTGGCCTTGTTGATGAATTTTTTAACTTTCTCCTTGTTCTGGATAATGCTGTTTTCCGTGATTTCGAAGCAGATGTGATAGCGGTAGCGGGCTGCCGTTTCCAGCAGGCTGAAAACCGCCTTGACCAGGGACGGGTTGTTCAGGGATTGCAGGCACAGGTTGATATTCAGGGTCTGGCTGTCAATCAGCCGTTTGCGCAACAGCAGCTCGGTATTTTCAATGATGGCCTGATCCAGTTTGCTGGTGTAGTTGAATTTGCTGATGGTATCCATCACCTCATCGGGCATGATCAGGCGGTTGTGATCAAACAGGCGGAACAGGATTTCTACCCGGTCGCTGAGTCCGGGTTTCAAGGCAATGATTTTCTGCTGATACAGCACCAGCCGGTTGCTGTTCAGCGCGGACTTGATCATGCGGATTTTCTGGAAATGCTGGTGCCGGCTTTCCAGCTCCACCTTGATGTCCAGATCGGTATCCGCGATGCTGATGCCGGCCCCGCCAATGGATTTGATCTGATAGCAGGCACTGTCCAGCCGGTTGAACAGCGAGGTAATGTTGTCCTGCTCTCCATTGATCTGGGTCAGGCCGATACTGGCTGTCATCATCAGCTCCTGATCCAGGCTGTCGAGATGGGACATCTGTATTTCGTTCAGGATAGCCTGACAGCTTTCCCGGGCCCGGCTCAGGCTGTTCTGAAACAGAATGGTGAACTCATCGCCCCCCTGGCGTACGGCATAATCGTGCGGACCGATGTGCCGGCTCATGCAGCTGGCCACGTATTTGATGGCTTCATCACCGACCCGGTGGCCGTAGTTGTCGTTGATATCCTTGAAGTTGTCCAGGTCGATCAGGGCAATGCAGTGGGAATGGCGGTGGTTGTCGTGGTCGTTTTTCAGGATGCCAGTGAGTTTTTTCTCCATGGCGAAGCGGTTGTAAAGGCCGGTCAGAAAATCATGGGTAGCAATATAATTGGCTTCACTCAGTTTTCTGGCCGCCGACAGGTCATTGATCATCAGCCCCATACCCAGCTCACCGTTTTCAAGCATGAAAGGGGCCATGGTGATCTTGGCGGGAAACCACTGGCTGCTGCCCCTGACTTTGCAGTTGGCGCTTTTGATGACGGGTTGGCCTTCCGGGAGGGTGGTGTGTTCAAAAAGGGTGGTGGTGTTGTCTGACAGCTTGTCGAACAGGATCAGTTCCTGCAGTTTGATGCCGATCGCGTCAGTGTGCCTGATATTCAGCATATTGGCGGCCTCATCATTGATCATGACAATTTCTGTCTGCCGGTTGAGGGCAAAGATACTGACATCAATCAGCGTGATCATGGTCGCTGTCAGTTTGTATTGCTGATAGACCGCCTGCTCTGCGTCTTTTCTTTTGTTGAACTCCACCTGCAGTTCTTTTTCCTTTTTGTGAATGGAGCTGGAGTATTCGATGTTCTGGGCACGGGTCTTGTTGATGATGTCGGCCAGGAACTGCAGTTCATCATTGCAGTATGTTCTGTTGAGTATCAGTTGGTTGTTTTTTATGGCTGTTTGAGGGGGCGGGTGGACTGCGGTCAGGTTGTCGGCTTCCGGCTGGAAGATATTCTTTTCCAACAGATAATTCACAATGTCAATCAGGTGGCGGGTAATGGTCTGGTTGATGAAAACGACAATCAACAAGGCGAGAAAAATGATTTTTATGAAATGACTGAAGCTGATGATGATGGCCCTTCGGAGAATGGCATCTTTGAGCTGTTTTTCATTGACCTGAATATGCAGTTCACCCAGGTATTCTTTGCTTGCCATGGTTGTGTGTGACAGGTAGTAAATTTTTTCCTGATAACCGCTCACCAGCGGTACACCACTGGTATAGGATTTGCCATCTTGTGCGGGCTTCAGCTCGACATAGGCAATATAAGGCAGTCTGGCAACGGC
>Ga0116152_10000535_pt1 | contig 30718 bp, 25 predicted proteins | sample AD_UKC119_MetaG_FD_89894 | JGI IMG/M metagenome (GOLD analysis project Ga0116152, IMG submission 89894) | Active sludge microbial communities of municipal wastewater-treating anaerobic digesters from Hong Kong - AD_UKC119_MetaG | ecosystem: Engineered > Bioreactor > Anaerobic > Digestate... | reverse complement strand
CTCCGGCGATCGAAACCCGGGAGAAAGGGGCCGGAAACCGGGTCAAATCGAAGGAAATTCGAGCTGCACTGTCATATCCGCTGCTTTACAGGCACCAAGAGCAGCATCGAGGGAACCATAGGGTTCCTTCCGGGCCGGCCGGCAGACAATGACCTATCTTTTGCGCAAGTTTTCGTCTGCCGGGAAGTGGAGAATAATGTGAGAGAACATATACAGTTATTTGTGTTCAAACCGCTATTATTTTTGATTTGATCGAACGGAAGCAAAAATGCAACGCATTTTTGCCACAGCTCTCTCCAAGGCCGCAGAGCGGCGGCATTTTTCTTGAACAGGAAGACGTCGGCGTATATAATAGACTCGATTGCAGCCTTATGCGGCTTGCGAAAATGTGCAGTTGGGGCTTGCGAAAATGTGTTCGATCTTATGCCTCGGCGACCATGTGAACGCATAGGGGTTCGGCGATTGTTCCCAACACCGAAATACAGCCGGTTGATTTGATTGGAACCAATAGGAGACAGTGTTATGACAGACAAGAGACCGTACGTCGTCGTGGAATGGAACGACACGGAAACCGAAGCGAAAGGCTGGTTGTGCGCCTTCAACTTCGTCAGAAATTACTGTGGGGGCGGCACGCGGATGCATCCCTCCGTCACCCGGGAAGAAGTGATCCGGCTGGCAACGACCATGGGCTACAAGTATAAAGCGATCGAGTCGGAGACCACCGGGGGTTGCAAAGGAGGGATTGCTTACGACTACAAAGCACCGGATGCACTGGACGTGCTCCGCCGCTATCTGACGGCCATGGCTCCCTACATCAAAGCCGGTGTATCCATCGGCGGAGACCTGGGCGTGGACTATGGCGATGTGCTGGACATTCTGAACGATCTCGGGATCGGGTTGCCTCAGACCAAGGCCATGGAAAAGGATCCGGAGATCCAGCAGGGGATCCAAAATCACGATGCCGCCTGCGGCCTGACGTATGACGGCTTTAAAATGTACGACATGATCACCGGCTACGGCGTGGCTTTTGCGGCAGACGAAGCCTGGAATTTCAAGAACGGAAAGCCCGGCGCTTCTGTGGTCGTTCAGGGGTTTGGCGCCGTGGGCGCCAGCTGTGCCTACTGTCTGGATAAAATGGGTTATAAGGTCGTGGGTCTCGCAGATGTGAACGGCCTGGTCTATTGCAAAGACGGCCTGGATGTCAAAAAACTGGTAGAGACCAAGAAGCCCAAAGGCGAGATGGATCCGACGGTCTTTGCGCCGGAGTACGAAGTCCTGCCCAACAGCAAATGGGTCGAAATGCCCTGCGATATCCTGATTCCCGCTGCACTGGAGGACGTGATCAACAAGAGCAATGCGGACAGAGTTCAGGCTTCCCTGATCGTGGAAGCCGCCAACATTCCCACAACGGCCGAAGCCGATGAGATATTGCATAAGAGAGGCGTGGATGTGGTGGTGGACTTCGTGGCCAACACCGGCGGCGTCCGGATCTATGAAGCCCTGGTTTTTCGGATCGTCAAGGATCCCGTTCCCCAGGACATCGTGGATGATACGGAGCGGATCGTGCGCAAGCAGACCCGCAGACTCTTTGAAGAAGCCGATAAGACGGGACGCTACACCCGGGAGATCGCCCGGCAGATCTTTGCCCCCGACACTTTCGATACCCCTGATATTTAGACAACGGAGAATACTATGGAAAAAAACAGAACCGATGTCACCCGATGCAAGGGCTGTGGCTATTGCGTCGCGGAATGTCCCAAACAGGCCATTTCCTTCGGTGACCACATGAACGCCAAGGGCTATCTGACCATCGTGGTCGACCAGGAGAAGTGCATCCAGTGCGGCTCCTGCTACAGAGTATGCCCGGACTATGTTTTTGAGATTTTGTAAGGAGGCGGCAATGAGCGAACGCGTATTGATGAAAGGCAACGAAGCTCTGGCGGAAGCCGCGCTTCGTGCAGGATGCAGATTTTTTGCCGGCTATCCGATCACTCCCCAGACGGAGATATTGGAATATCTCTCCTGGCGGATGGATGAGGTAGGCGGTTCGTATACACAGGCAGAATCGGAATTGGCGGCAGTGAACATGGTGTTCGGCGCAGCTTCCGGCGGCGCCAGGGCGCTGACCACTTCTTCGGGTCCCGGATTTTCCCTGAAACAGGAGGGGATTTCCTACCTCTGTGCTTCGGATCTTCCCGCTGTGATCGTGAATGTCATGCGCATCGGCAGCGGCCTGGGGGATATCGCCCAAGGCCAGGGAGACTACTGGCAGATGACCCGGGGCGGCGGGCACGGAGATTACCGAACGATCGTATTGGCGCCCAACTCCGTGCAGGAGAATGCGGACCTGACCTATCTGGCGTTCGATCTGGCCGAGAAGTACCGGCATCCGGTGCTGATGGCCAGCGACGCCGCCATCGGACAGATGATCGAAGCCGTGGAACTGCCGGAATTCAAAGAGCATGACATCGACAAGTTCGACTGGTCGGTGAAGGGCGGAAAAATAACGGAAAAGTATCGCAAGATCCAGAATATTTTCTACTCCATGGGACCTGCTTACGAAGATTTTCTACGGGAAAAATATGCGAAAATGGAAGCGGAAGAGCAGCGTTGGGAAAGCACGGCGGTGGAGGATGCGGAGCTGGTCTTTGTGGCCTTCGGCATCAGCTCCAGAGTCTGCGAAGAAGCGGTGGAAGGGGCCCGGGCTAAAGGGCTTAAAGTAGGCCTGATCCGGCCGATCACGCTGTACCCTTTCCCGGTAAAGGCTTTCGAAGAAGCCAAGAAAGTCAAAGCATTCATGACCAATGAAATGAATCTGCTGGCCCAGATGACCGACGATGTGCGGCTGGCCACCGGATGTAAAATACCCGTGTATCATTCCGGTTCGATCTTTTCGATCAGCGACACCCAAGAGCTGATCGCCAGGGCCGAAGAAGTGATCCGAGCGGCAAAGGGAGGTGACCGGACATGAAATTAAAAGCACCTGAACGAGTGACATTCAACAAAAGCGGCTTTTGCCCAGGCTGCGGCCACGGCGTGGCCGGCAGGTTGATCGCAGAAGTGGCAGAAGAAATGGGACTGGCCGACAAGCTGATCACCACGGTGGATGTGGCCTGCGGGTCCCTGCACCTGGAAGACTGGCATTTTGACACGGTCATGGCTGCCCACGGCAGGACCCTGGTTACCGCCATCGGCCTGAAGAAAGTCCGGAAGGACAATCCGGTCCTGGCCTACTACGGCGACGGCGCCGGCTATGCCATCGGCATGGCCGAGACCATCCACGCGGGCCTCCGCAATGACAACGTCATTGCGATCGTGGTCAACAATGCCATTTACGGCATGACCGGCGGCCAAATGGCCCCCACCACGCTGCCCGGACAGAAGACCACGTCCTCCCCTTACGGGAAGGATGCGGCCCGTTTCGGAAAGCCTTTCCGAATCGAGGACGCCTATTCGGGCTTCGACATCGGGTACCTGGCCCGGGGCGCTCTGGTCGGCGCTGCCAATATCAATCGCGCCAAGAAAATGATCCGCAAAGCCTTCGAAAAGCACATGGACAACCAGGGGCTCTGCTATGTGGAACTGCTGTCGCCCTGTCCCACGAACTGGAATCTGGCACCGCTGAAGGCCAAGGGCTTTTTACTGGATGAAATGACGAAACACTTCCCTCTGGGCGAATTCAAAGGAGGAGATGCGAAATGACAGAGATGATATGTGCCGGTTTTGGCGGACAGGGTGTCCTGACTGCGGGAATGCTGTTGATCCATGCCGGAATGAAACAAGGCAAAAATGTGATCTTCTATCCCTCCTACGGCTCTGAAATGAGAGGCGGCACAGCCAATTGTGCCATCAAGATCAGCGAAAAAAAAATCGCCAGCCCTGTCATCCGTCAGGCGGATATCGTGTTCACCATGAATGCCCCGGCCATCGACAAGTTCGAAAGCATGCTGAAGCCCGGCGGTCTTCTTCTGGTCAATTCCTCCCTGGTAGACGCAAACCGCACCTACCGGCAAGACATCCGTGTGGTCAAAGCCCCGGTAACGGATATCGCCAACGATCTGGACAACCCCAGAGGTGCCAATATCGCCATGATCGGCGTGCTGGCAGCGGCCACGGATCTCTTCGATCCGGAATTCCTGATCGCCCGGATCAACGACTATTTTGAAGCAAAAGGGAAAAAAGCGCCCGCCAACGAAACCTGCTTCCGCAAAGGCATGGAGGCAGTGTAATGGACATCAAGAGACTGCTGAAACCGAACAAGATCGCAGTGATCGGCGCCTCGGAAAAACCGGGTTTCGGTTCCGACACCTGCAGAAATGTCATGAAATATATGTCTGCGGACAAATATTATTTTATCAGTCCCACAAGGGCGTCGGTCTTCGGCGTGCCCTGTCATAAAAGTATGGCCGATTTGCCGGAACAGGTCGATCTGATGGTGATCTGCACGCCGAAACCCACGGTGAACGGCCTCCTGGAAGAAGGCGCCGCCGCCGGCGCCCGGGCCGCCGTGGTCTTCGCCAGCGGCTACGGAGAAGTGGATGAAAAGGGAAAAGAAGACGAGAAAGAACTGATCGCCCTCTGCCGCAAACTGGATATGCCCGTCATGGGGCCCAACTGCGGCGGGTTTATCAACACCGTGGACAAGGTGTTTCCTTTTGCATTCGTCTCCGAGGACCGGGACCGGACCGGCGGCATCGGCCTGGTGTCCCAGAGCGGGCAATTCGTTCTATCCATGATGGACAGCCCTGTCCCCGGATTTTCCTACGGCATCTCTTCGGGCAATTCCAAAGTGGTTACCATGGAGGATTATCTTGAATTTTTAGTGGATGACCCGGACACCCGGGTGGTGGCCTTGTACCTGGAGGGCGTCAACGACCCCAAGCGGTTCATCGGCGCCTTGAAGCGGGCGGCGGAAATCAAGAAACCCGTGGTGGTCCACAAGGTGGGACGTTCCGAAAAAGGGCAGCAGGTCGCCGCCTCCCACACCGGCAGCATGGCCGGCGCCGACCGGGTCTACGACGCCCTGTTCGAAAAGTTCGGCGTCATCCGTGTGGATGATCTGCAGGAACTCATGTCCACGGCTCAGGCTCTGGCGGTGCTGAAAAAACTGCCCAAGGGAAACGGCCTTACCTCGGCCAACCTTTCCGGCGGCGAGACGGGCATTTCGGCGGACATCGCCCACCTGAACGGGCTGGAATATCCGGATTACGATCCGGTTACGGTGGAAAAACTCACGTCCATGCTGCCTTCCTATGCCCATGTGAGCAACCCCCTGGACATGACCGCTACGCTGGCTTACGACGAAGAAGAGTTGACCAAAGCCTACGGGATCATCATGAAAGATCCCAACGTGGATCTGATGCTGGTGGGTTTTACGCTTCTGGAAAACGTGGTGGACCCCTGTGTGGATTACATCGCTCACGCCGTGGAACGGCTGGCCAAGGAGGAGTGGTCCGTGCCGGTAATGATCCTGCCCTACATGGAAAACACCCGCAATCCGGAGTACGTCAAACGATTGGCGGATCTGGGCGTCCCCATATTGCCGCCTCCGGCTTATGCGTTTAAAATCGTGAAAAATATCCTGAAATTTGCCGCCTACGATGCGCACCGAAAGGATCTGGATCTGTGCTTCCCGCACAAGGAGCGGCCCGGAAGGGAAGCTCTGACGGAGACTGCCGGCAAAATGCTGATCCGGGACCGGATCCCCTGCGGCCGCTTCGGCGTGGCCGCATCCAGGCAGGAAGCCGGCCGTCTCTTTGAGACCCTGGGCCTGGAAAAAGCCGTGGTCAAAGTGGAGAGCCCGGATATCCTGCACAAGTCCGATGCGGGCTGTGTCAAGCTGAACATTCGCAGTCCGAAGGAAGCGGAGGAAGCTTTCGACGCCATCCTGGCCAACGCCAAGGCATACGATGGCAACGCCCGGATCGACGGGGTCCAGGTCTGTGAAATGATGAAGCCGGGTACGGAGCTGATCATCGGTGTCAAAAACGATCCTCAATTCGGTCCCTGCGTCCTGTGCGGATTGGGCGGGATCTATGTGGAAGTGTTCAAGGATACGGCTCTGGGCCTGGCGCCCCTCTCAACCCGGGAAGCCACAGACATGATCGATTCGCTCAAAAGTGTAAAACTGTTGAACGGATACCGGGGGCAGCCGGCGCTGGACACGAAAGCTTTTGCCGATGCCCTGGTGGAAATTTCCCGGTTTGCCTGCGAACATACCGACGAAATGGCCGAGCTGGACATCAACCCGGTTTTCCTGTACGAAGAAGGGTTGTGCGCAGTGGATGCCCTGTACATCAAAGGTTGATCCATGCACTTTTTCCCTGCGTCGTTTGGGAAAGGTCCGGCAGGGGTCCCGCCTTCCTTATGGCATGCACTTTTCGATCTTGTCCTGATAACTGAGCAGCAGCTCGATGAAGCGGTCCAGTTTCTCCATCCAGCCCTCTTCCCGGAAAAATGCGATGGCTACCACGGCATTTGCCTGGCCGCTGCGGTCAAAGATGGGGACGCCGGCGCCTACTACGTCCATGTAGAGTTCATCGATGCTGGTCACATATCCTTGCTTCCGAATCTTCGCATACTCCTTCTTCAGGTCTTCCTTGGCGGTCAGCGTATTGTAGCAGGTTTTTTCGAACGTCTGTTCCTCCAGGATCCGGTCGATGGTTTTTTCGTCCCGGTACGCCATGATGCACTTCCCGTAGGAGCCTTTGTTGGGCGGGAAATATTTCCCCGGGAAGTCATTGAATTTCATGGGTTGATGGATCTCTACCTCCAACAGGGAGATGATCTTGTCTCCCTCCCGGACCGCCATCCCCACGGATTCCTTCGTGAGTTCGGAGATTTCCACCAGGATCTCCATCACCTTGTCCTGGTAACTTTTATTGTGCAGATAGATCGTGCCGGCGTGGTAGGTGGCATGACCGATCTGATACTTGTCCCGCTCTCTGTCGTGGTGAACGTAATCGCGATTCAGCAGGATCCGGAGCGTTCGGTACACGGTGGTGCGGTTGAATCCGGTTTTTCCCACGATTTCCGCAACGGAAAAAGCATAGGGTTCGCCGGCCAGGGCTTCCAGGATGGTCAGCGCCTTGTCGATGCTGCCGGTCTTTTCATTTGCATTCGGAGCGTCTTTTTTTCGCATGTCTCCCACTTAAAATATTGATAGAAATTTTGATAGAGCCAGTATATCATCAACTTGATATATGAACAAGTGGTTCACGGAATGAACCACCGGCAGTCCCGCATCGGAAGGATTTATCCTTCCGGAGTGTTGCGTCCGGCCAGCACAGCGGCCACCCGCCGGGAATGGAAAAGATACAGGATCCAGGGAAGAGTGCACAGGATCGCAACGGATACAGAAAGCACATGGACGCCCTGCTGCATCAGGAAATTGGAGGACATCAGGAATGCATATCCTATGTAGACCCAGCGGAATGCAGGATCGCGTTTGAGCAGGAGAAAGATTGTTGCCGGCAGAACGAAGGAGAGGAGGCCGTACAACAAAACGAACCACCAGGAGACGCCTTCCCGAATGAAGGTTCCCACCAGAGTCAGTCCCCCGGTGAAGTTGTAGAGGGCGATGGGGGCATGCATCAGCAGAAATACCAGAAGCCACCCCCTGAATGCATTTAAATTCTTTTCAGTATGGTTTTTCATAATGGAATTGTAGCACAGATCGTTACGGAGGTGAATCGATGAATCGTAAAGAAATCCAAAAGATGGTGGAACAGACGGAGCGCTCTTACGCAGCTGAATTCGAGGAAGTGAATCATTTTATATTTCGCCATCCGGAGCTGGGGCTCGAAGAATTTGTTTCTTCGAAGTACCTGGCTGAATTTATGGAAAAAAAGGGTTTCTCCGTGGAATATCCCTATGCCGGGTTTGATACGGCTTTTCGGGCCGAATACGGAACAAAAGGACCGCTCTTTGCTTTTCTGGCGGAATATGACGCCCTTCCGGGATACGGAAAGGAAAAGAAGAACGGACACGCCTGCGGCCACAACTGGATCGCCTCCACGGCGCTGGGGGCTGCTGTCGTGTTGGCCAAGCTGGCCGACCGGGCAGGATGCCGGGTCGCTCTGATCGGCACGCCGGCCGAAGAGACGTATGGCGCAAAGGTGGAAATGGTCCGCCGGGGTGTCTTCGATGACGTGGATGTCGCTTTCCAGGCGCACCTGTCCCACGCCACGTCCACCTGTTCCGTGGCGCTGGCCATGGATGCGCGTATTTTCGAATACAGAGGAAAAGCGTCCCATTCGGCTGCGGCTCCCTGGGACGGGATCAACGCCCTGGATGCGGTACAGCTTCTGTATGCCGGGATCAATGCGCTTCGTCAGCACGTAAAGCCCGATGTGCGGATCCACGGTATCGTCACCGAAGGCGGACAGGCTGCCAACATCGTTCCCGACAAAGCCGGCTGTCTGTTTTACATTCGCTCGGAAACCAGACACTATCTGGATACCGTGATTCCCCGGATCGAAAATGCGGCGAAGGGATCTGCGCTGATGACCGGCGCGAAGCTGAAGATCAAAAACCCGGAACTTCCCATGAACAACCTGATCAACCTGCCGATACTGCAGGAGTTGGCAGATGTATATTTTGAAGACAACGGGATCCCCCCCACGGTAACACCGGAGATGGCTGCGCAGGCCGCAGGTTCCACGGATGTGGGCAATGTGAGCCACGCCTGTCCGACGGCTTATGTGGAAGTGGGCTTGGACGGCGATGTTTTCTACGCCCACGAAGAAAGCGCATTGAAGCTGGTGGACAGCCCTGAAGCAAGGAAAAAAATGCATCAGACCATCTGCGCCATGGCCGGTATGGCCATGGATCTGGCCGTGCGCCCGGAACAGATCGAAACAGCGAAGAAGCAGCTGTCAGATAGAAAATAACGTTATAGGAGGAGAAAGAAATGGACGAAAGCAAACGAAAAAAGAAGTTTTCCATGCCTCATGCTTACGTGATCATGATCATCATCATCGCACTGAGCATGGTGCTCACCTGAGTTCTTCCGGCTGGCAGTTTCCAATACGAATACAACGAAGAACTCGACAGAGATCTTGTTGTTCCGGGAAGCTTTCAGCTTGCGGAGGAACAGTCTCCCATCGGCCCCTGGGGAATGGTCATATCCATCTTTGATGGTGTGGTGCAGGCCGGCGATATTATATTTTTCATCCTTTTTGCTGCGGCGTATGTTTACGTCCTGTCCGAGACCGGTGCGCTGAATGCGCTTACCGGAGCCATGCTGCGAAAGTTAGGCAGCAAAGATCACATGATCATCCCGATTTTTATGATCCTTTTTGCCATCGGCGGCACCACCATCGGCATGTACGAGGAGACCTACGGTCTGATACCCGCTTTTATGATCATCGCCGTGACCTTGGGGTATGACCGGATTGTGGGCGGCGCCATCGTGTTCGTGGGGGTTGCCACCGGGTTTGCGGCAGCCATCCTCAATCCTTTTACCATCGGCATTGCAAGCTCCGTCGCCCAGGTCCCCATGATCCACGAAAAAGTGACCGTGCTTCGCTTCATTGCCTTCTTCCTGTTCATGGCTCTGACCATTACCTATGTGATGCGCTATGCCGCGAAAGTCCGCAAGGATCCCACGAAGAGCATCATGTACGGCGATCCCGATGCGCTGCGGGGCATGGAAAATGTCAAGTCCAGAGATGAGGTCATGCAGCTGCCGTTCACCCAGGCACAGAAGATCAGTCTTTTCGGATTTGTGCTTCTGATCGCAGGCATCGCTTTCGGTATCGTGATGTACGGCTGGTATCTGTCGGAACTGGCGGCACTGTTCTTCGTCTTTATGGTCGCCACGATGATCGTGAACCGGATGACCACTTCGGAAATGGCTGAAATGTTTGTGGCCGGATGTAAGAGCGCGCTGTTCGGCGCCATGCTGGTAGGACTTGCCAGGGCCATCTCTTTGGTGATGGAACAAGGACAGGTGATCGACACCTCGGTCAATTTCCTGGCGGGGTTGGTGGGCAATATGCCTGCATCGATCGCCGGTGTGGGGATGCTGGTCGTTCAGAATATCGTCAACTTCTTTATTCCTCCCGGCTCCGGCCAGGCAGTGGTCATGATGCCGATCATGGCTCCGCTTTCCGATCTGGTGGGATTGTCCCGGGAAGTGGCCGTCGTTGCTTATCAGTTCGGCGACGGATTCTCCAACATGTTCTGGCCCACGGCCGTTGCCACGGAATGCGGCATCATGGGCATCGGGATGGACAAGTGGTACAAATTCATCACTCCGCTGTTCCTCATGATGTTTGCGCTGCAGGCCGTTCTCATTGTCGCTGCAGTCGCCTGGGGTGTGTAACAGACCATCGTCTCCCGGCAACAGTCACATGCGTTCCGGCTGCCGTTTTGACGGCAGCCGGTCTGTTTTCGGGGCGGAACTCGCAGGAAAATCGGCTTGTATTCTTCCTGAAAAGGTATATCATTAGGGTGTCTGATGAACGAATGGTTCACAATATGAACGAAGAATGGCATTGTTCAGCCTGGGATCCCGGAACGGAAAGGAGGACCCATGATCAAAGCCAGACATTTGGAGAAAGGACACACCATCGGTGTCATTTCACCGGCCAGTCCATCGACGACCCGGAGCGAGATCCCTCGCGCGATCGAGTATATCGAGGCCATGGGATATCGGGTCGTGCTCGGGAAAAATGTCAATAAGTGCCACGGCTTTACCGCTGCATCGGAAGCAGAACGCGCCGACGATCTCAACGAAATGTTTCGCAGGGATGACGTTGACGCTATTTTTGTGACTCAGGGAGGCTATGGCTCTGCACAGATCATCGACCGGATCGATTACGATGCGATCGCAAACAATCCGAAAATATTTACCGGATTCAGCGATCTCACCTCCCTGCACTTGGCCATCGGCCGCTTTGCCGGTCTGGTCACCTTCCACGGCCCGGGCATGGCTCGATTCAACACCCGGGATCTTACGGAGTATACGAAGGAGTACTTCTTTCAAGCCATTGGACAGACATCGCCCGTGGGCGAGATCCCCCTGGCAGATCCGAAAAAGTGGCTCTACACCATGGCTCCGGGAAAAGCGGAGGGATGCCTCACCGGGGGCAATCTGACGCTGGTATGCGCTACGTTGGGCACCCGGTACGAAGTGGATACCGCAGGAAAGATCCTGCTTTTGGAAGAAGTGGAGACCGAACCCTGGATCATCGATCACGGTCTGTCCCATCTGCGCAATGCCGGGAAGTTCGAAGAGGTGGCCGGCGTCCTGGTGGGCGAGTGCAAGGACTGCGTTCCCCGGAAGCATGACCCCGGCTTCTACTCCGATGTGGGTGTGGAAGAAGTGTTTGAATACTATCTGAAAGACTTGGGCGTACCGGTGCTCTACGGCCTGCCCCTGGGGCATACCGAAGATCTGGCCACGCTGCCCATGGGTGTGATGACCCGGCTGGATGCAGATCAAAAAAAGTTCGAGGTTCTTGAAAGCGGAGTGCTTTAAAGATAGAAATTCTACATTGCAGATTGATTTTCCTAAGAAAAGGAATAAAGGAGGCAAGTCGAATGAATGCGAAGAAACTGATCGCCGTTCTGATGACCCTGGCCATGCTGTTTTCGGCGGCCGGCTGCGGAGGCGGCGGAACCGTGGAGGAGGGGAAAACCTTTACCTTCGCGTTATCCGAAGAAGTGGATACGCTCAATCCGCTTTCATCTTGGATGGCGGTATCGTTCGAGCTGTTGCTGCTGATCTACGATCCGCTGGTGCGCTATGACACGGACTTGGAACGGATGCCCTGCCTGGCGGAGACCTGGGAAGTATCCGACGATCAGCTCACCTGGACCTTCCATCTGGCCGAAGGCGTCAAATGGCATGACGGCGAACCCTTCACCTCGGCAGATGTGAAATTTTCTTACGAACTGTTCACTGAACAGGAAGCCTACATGTATGCCGGCTACAACGAAGGAATTGTCGACATCAGTTGTCCCGACGATTCTACGGTGGTCATGACCACGGAGGCTCCCAAAGCCAATATGCTCATGAACACCTCGCCCATCGTGCCCAAGCACATCTGGGAAGGGCTGGAGGATCCGTACAACTATGGCAACGAGACGCCTGTCGGAACCGGTCCGTTCAGGTTCGATACCGAAGGCGAAGGCTTTATTAAGCTGACGAAGAACGCAGACTATTTCCAGGAGATCCCCGGGGATGTGGAGAACATCGTTTTCGTGCTGTATGAAAACGCGGATACGGCGGCCCAGGCCCTGCTGCTCGGCGAGATCGACGGAACCAGCGGATTGACAGCGGCACAGATCGATCAAATGGAAAGCGCCGAAGAAGTGGACCTGGTGCTGGCGGACATCCCGGGTTTCTCTTATGTGGCGCTGAACACCTGGCCCGAATCCGAAGTGCCCGAGGCTCATCCGTTGCTCAAGGACAAGGTCGTCCGTCATGCGATCGAATACTGCACCGACAAAGAAAAGATCGTGAGCATGGCCTACGGCGATGCCGGCGATGTGGGCACCACGATCGTCAACCCCGGAGACAAATACCACTACGAGCCTACGGCGGAAGAACTGAGAGCGTACGATCCGGACAAAGCGGCCGCCATGCTGGAAGCCGCCGGATACAAAGACACCGACGGCGACGGGATCCGGGAGGCGGCCGACGGGACGAAGCTGTCCTTTGAGCTGATCTCCATCGCAGACAACACCCCGGAAGTGAAAACAGCCCAGATGATGGCTGCAGGCTGCGCGCTGGCAGGTATCGAACTGGAGCTGGTCACCATGGACAGCGGCGCACTGACCGATCTGATCTACACCGGGGACTACGACATGTACATCTGGGGCTGGGGCGCCGATGTGGATCCCTCGGTGATCACCCGGATCTTTATCACCGATGAATGGTGGAACCTGAACGAGACCGGATATTCCGACGCCCGCTACGACGAGCTGTTCTACGAACAGATGACCGTTATGGACGAGGCGGAGCGGATCGCCATGGTACAGGAGATGCAGAAGATCGCCTACGAAAACGGCCATTATATCGTCTATGCCTATGACAACTATATCCAGGCCATCCGCTCGGACAAGTGGACGAATTATGTCCGGGTACCTGCGGGGACCGGCGGGCTGTTCCTGAACATGACCGCGTGGAACTATATGAATATGAAGGCTGCGCAGTAGCAGCCGGACACGAGCAGGCGGCGGTTTCCGCCGCCTGTTTTGTAAAGGAAACGCCATGAACAAGAAGCGTTTGGTCAAAAAGCTGCTTTACGCAGCCATCACTATTTTTTTCGTCCTGGTCTTCAACTACTTCCTCTTTCGGATCCTTCCGGGAGATATCCTGAGCATGTTGTCCAGAAGCGGAAAAACCACACCGGAGATGGTGGCCAACATCCGGGAGATGTACGGGTTGGATCTGCCCTGGTATCAGCAGTTTTTTGTCTATCTGGAAAATCTGTTTACCGGAGATCTGGGCACATCTTTCATCTATAAAAAACCCGTGGCCGAGGTGATCGGCTCCCGCATCCTTCCCACCGTCATTCTCCTGGGTGTGGCGGAGGTCCTTGCGATCGTGGTGGGCATCGTCTTCGGGATCGTGTCCGCCTGGAAGCGTGGAAAAGCCATCGACACCGGCCTGCTGAGCACTTCTCTGTTGCTGTATTCGATGCCCACGTTCTGGCTGGGCATGATGCTCATCCTGATTTTCTGCGTCAACCTGCGCCTCTTTCCCATCAACGGAATGGTGACGCCGGGGCGGGTTTTTGCAGACACCTGGGCGTATATCAACGATGTGGTCCGTCATATGATCCTGCCCATGGCCTGTATGGCGCTGGTGATGATCGGCGAATACGCCATCACCATGCGCAGCACCATGATCGATGTGCTCTCGGAGGACTACATCACGACGGCGAAGGCCAAAGGGTTTTCCAACGGATATGTGCTGCGGCGCCACGCCATGCCCAATGCCATGCTGCCCATGATCACGCTGATCGCCATCAATCTGGGCCTGATCGTCGGCGGCGCCATCCAGATCGAGACGGTGTTTTCCTGGCCGGGCCTGGGCAACCTGATGTACGGCGCTTTGGTCAACCGGGATTATCCATTGCTGCAGGGTGTGTTTCTCCTTACGACGGTGACGGTGATCCTGGCGAATTTACTGTCCGACATCCTCTACGAGGTGGTCGATCCCCGGGTCAAGAGCATGGGAGATTGAATCATGGCCGGAAACAGTGTGAAAGCAAAATTGAGAAAACGCAAGATCAAGGCCTTTGTCCGCCAGGTGCTGGCCAATAAAATGGCCCTGTTCGGGACCGTGGTGCTGCTGCTTTTTATTCTGGTGGCGATCTTCGGACCGCTGCTGGTGCCGTTCAGCGTGTTGGAGTTCGGTGAAGTGGAGGACATGCTCAATCCGCCGGGACCCGGTCACATCCTGGGCACCGATGATATGGGACGGGACGTGCTGGGCTATCTGATCGCCGGATCCCGGATCTCCCTCTTGGTCGGAGCGCTGGCGACAGGGATCTCCATGGTGATCGGCACGGTCATCGGCATCGTCTCCGGATACAGCGGGAAAGTCATCGATAACGTTCTGATGCGTATTACAGACTTTTTCCTGGTGATCCCCTGGCTGCCGCTGATGATGGTCCTGGCCGCCATTCTGGGCACCAGCATCTGGAATATCATCGTGGTGATCGGTGTCACCAGCTGGGCGGGCACCGCCCGGGTCGTCCGCTCCCAAACCCTGTCGGTCCGGGAGAACCAGTTCGTGGAACGGACGGTTTCCATCGGCGCCGGCAGCGGGCATATCATGCTGCATCACATCCTGCCCAATGTATTTCCGCTGGTCTTTGCCAACACGATCCTGATCGCTGCGGCGGCGATCACCTCGGAGACGACCTTGAGCTTTCTGGGTCTGGGGGACCCGGCCCACGCCAGCTGGGGGATGATGCTGCATTACGCCTTCGAGACCGGAGCCACCAGCACCGGCGCCTGGTGGTATTTTCTTCCGCCGGGGCTCTGCGTGGTCGCGGTGGTCCTGGCTTTTACGCTGATGGGGTATGCCTTTGACGAGATCCTGAACCCCAAACTGAAGGAGCGGTAAGGATTTGAAACTGTTAGAAGTCAACAATTTAAAGACGTACTTCAAAACCTCCAAGGGCATGCTCAAGGCCGTGGACGACGTGAGCTTCGATCTGGAACACGGAGAAGCTTTGGGACTGGTGGGAGAATCGGGCTGCGGTAAAACCACGAGTGCTCTGTCCATCGCCCGCCTGCTGCCCAAGGAAGGCCGGATCGTAGGCGGACAGATCCTGCTGGACGGCCGGGATGTGATCCCGGCGCCGGAGAGCGAGCTGCGCCGGCGCCGCTGGACGGACGTATCCATCATCTTTCAGGGCGCCATGAACGCGCTGAATCCGGTCATGACCGTGGGCAAACAGATCTCGGAAGCCATCGTGCTCCACGAAAAAGCTTCCGAAGCCGATGCCCTGCGCAAGACAAAGGACCTCCTGGAGCTGGTGGAGATCCCGTCGGACCGCTATAAGCATTATCCGCACGAGTTTTCCGGCGGAATGAAGCAGCGGGCCATGATCGCCATGGCGCTGGCCTGCGATCCGAAGCTGATCATCGGAGACGAACCCACGACCGCACTGGATGTCATGATCCAGGCCCAGATCCTCAACCTGCTGGAACGGCTTCGCAGAGAGCTGTCCATGGGTATGATCCTCATTACCCACGATCTGGCCATTTTGGGAGAGACCTGCGACAAGATCGCGGTGATGTATGCGGGGAAAATCGTAGAGACGGGTAGCGTCAAGGATATTTTTGAAGATGCCCGGCATCCCTATACCAAGCGTTTGATCGGCTGCTTTCCCAATGTAAAGGGCCCGAAGGCGGTTCCCGACGGCATCGAGGGCTTTCCGCCGAATCTGCTGGATCCGCCGGGCGGCTGCGCATTTCATCCACGATGCGAATTTGCCCGGGATCTCTGTCAAGTTCAGACGCCCGAATCCGTCAATGTGGGAGGGAAGCATATCGTCGCCTGTCATCTCAAGGAGGCAAGACAATGAAGGATGCCCGGCAAGCATTGGTGCGCGTCGACGGATTGAAGGTCCATTTCGAAATCAAGGAAGGATTTCTCGGCGGGCTCTTGTCCAAAGAGAAAAAAGTCGTCCGGGCGGTGGACGGGGTCACTTTGTCCATCGACCGGGGTGAAATTCTGTCGTTGGTGGGCGAGAGCGGAAGCGGAAAGACCACCGTCGGCAAAGCGATCCTCCAGCTGGTCCCGCCTACCGAGGGCGCGGTGGTCTTCGACGGAGCCCCGGTTTCCCAGGATCGGGAGGGGCTCAAGGCGTTCCGCCGGGAAGCCCAGATGATTTTCCAGGATCCCTACCAGTCCCTGAATCCCCGGCACTATATTATTGATATCGTGGCGGAGCCTTTGGACGTGGCCGGTTTGGTCAAAACATCGGAGGAGCGGGAACAGCGGGTCCGGGGCGCTTTGGAGCAGGCCGGACTGACGCCGGCGGACGATTACTTTTACCGCTATCCCTATGAGCTGTCCGGCGGCCAGCGGCAGCGGGTGGTCATCGCCGGTGCGCTGATCCTCGGTCCTCGGTTCATCGTGGCCGACGAACCGGTGTCCATGCTGGATGCGTCCATTCGCACCGGGATCCTGAAACTGATGATCCATCTCCGGGACACAAAGGGGATCGCTTATCTGTTCATCACCCACGACCTGTCCTTGGCCTGGCTGATTTCGGACAGGATCGCCATCATGTACCTGGGGCGGGTCATGGAAATCGGCACTGCCGATGAAATCATCAAGGCGGGACTGCATCCCTATACGCAAGCCCTGATGGCCATCATGCCCGTGCCGGGGCAGACCCGGGAAGGGGAACGGCCGGTCCTGGAAGGAGAAACGCCCAATGCGGCCGTCGAGATCCTGGGTTGTAAATTTTCCAGCCGGTGCCCCCGGGCAACGGAACGCTGCAGGCTGGAGCAGCCGGAATTGATGGAAGTGGCTCCGGGGCATTCGGTAGCGTGCTTCCCGGTCCAGGAAGCGATCGGGTCTATCTGACTGCGAGCATGGTGTTTTGGGGCTGATGAATGCAACGAAATGCCCACCTGTGAGGGCGGGCATTCTTTTGTATTTGTGAATTAGTCCTTACAAATGGGTAAAATATTGTAAAACACCTTCAAAAAATGATATAGTGAACTGAAACATATAAAACGCATAGAGAGTGGAGATTAAGGATGGCAAAAAAGGCAAAAATGCAGGAGCAGTCGCTGGAATCAATCATGTGGAATTGCCGCAACGCCCTGCGTGGCACTGTCGGGGGCAACGAAACGAACCGGGATGTGGTCATGGGGCTGGTGTTTCTGAAATTCGCCGGTGACAAATTTGAAAAGCGCAGAGCTGAAATACTCAAAGAATATGGCGATGTGCCTGCTTTTCTGGACAAGACATCCTTTTATCTTTCCAAGAACGTTTTTTATTTAAGTGAAACTTCGCGTTGGTCTTATATCGTCAAGAATGCCAGCGCGAATCATATCGCGGTCATTCTGGATACTGCCATGAGGGATATCGAAGACGGAAACCCGACCCTTCAGGGAGCCTTGCCGCAAAACCGGTATACTACCTTAAGCTCAATTCGCCCGGAGCAGCTTAAATCGTTGATTGACGAGGTCAATAAAATCGATGAGAAGCGGTTTCACGACAAAGACCTGATCGGACGTGTGTACGAATACTTTCTGCAGGTGTTCGCCATCGACTCCGGGACAGGCAACGAAAAAGGAGAATTCTATACCCCTGCAAGCATTGTCAAACTGATCGCCGAGCTGATCGAGCCCTATGCCGGGGTTGTATATGATCCGTGCTGTGGTTCAGCCGGTATGTTTGTATCATCGATCAAATTTGTGGAACAGCACAACGGGGACCGTATGAAAGTGTCGGTCGTCGGACAGGAGCGTACACCGGAAACCTGGCGCCTGGCCAAAATGAACCTTGCCATACGCGGCATTGCGCATAATCTTGGAACGCGTCCTGAATCCACATTTGCGGAGGATCTGCACAAGGATAAAAAAGTAGATTTTATCATGGCGAATCCGCCATTTAATCTGAAATTGAACGCTCAGGGCGTAACCCAGGACAATCTCAACGGCGATGCCCGCTGGGATGGCTACCCGGCGCCACCCGTGTCCAACGCCAATTATGCGTGGATTTTACATATGCTCTCCAAACTGGACGTAACGAATGGCATAGCAGGATTCCTGCTGGCCAACGGGGCTTTAAACTCCGCCGGTGTGGAGGGAGACATTCGCAAGGCTCTTGTGGAGAATGACAAGGTGGAGGCAATTATCGTCTTGCCCCGGGAGATGTTCTATTCCACAGACATATCCGTTACACTCTGGATTTTGAACAATAACAAAAAAGCCCGTGGGCTGAACGGCCGTCGGCTTCGCAACCGCCAGGGCGAAGTTTTGTTTGTCGATCTGCGCCGCTGGAATGAAAATGTGTACGAAAAAAAGTATGTCCAGTTTTCGGATGAGCAGATAGACGCCATCAAGAAAATTTATAACGACTGGCAGACCGGCGAGGCCTATGCTGATGTGCCGGAGCTCTGCAAATCGGCATCGAAGACCGAAATCGCCGCTCAAAAATACTCACTTGCTCCCAGCAAGTATATCGAGTTTATTGACCACGATTTAGAAATTGATTACGCTTCCGAAATGAAGCGGATTCAAGGCGAAATGCGTGAAGTTCTTAAAGCTGAAAAGCAATCTCAAACCATGCTCGAGGAAGCGTTCAGGGGGATCGGATATGAGATATAGACTCGGAGACCTAATCTCACTCTCTGAAGCTAGAAATGTTGAAGCTTCCTATGATTTGGGTAATTTAAGGGGTATCTCGATTAAGAAAATATTTATTGATACAAAAGCCGATATGACTGATGTTTCGCTTAATAACTATTTAATCGTACCTCCTGATGCATTTGCTTATGTCACGATTACATCACGCAATGGCGAAAAAATAACTATTGCCCACAACGATACAGAAGATTTTTACATCGTATCTTCATCTTACGTTGTTTTTTCAGTAACGGCAACAGATACAATTGACTCAGACTTTCTCTACATGTACTTCAATCGTCCTGAGTTTGATCGTTATGCACGCTTCAACTCGTGGGGTTCGGCACGCGAGACATTTTCATGGGATGATATGGGTGACATTATAATTGACCTCCCACCCCTCTTTATCCAGCAGAAATATGTCGATGTCTACAATGCGATGCTGGCCAACCAGCGGGCGTACGAGAGCGGGCTTGAGGACTTGAAGCTGGCTTGCGATGCCTATATTGAACGGCTTCGACGTGAAATGCCTCTGACCGTCATTGGCAAGCATATCTTTCAGCGTGATGAGCGTAACAGTAATAGGCTTGGCACCGAATCCGTTCGAGGGCTTGCCGTCAGTAAGGCAATTATTGAAACAAAAGCTGATATGAATGGCGTGAGTCTTAGCAATTACAAGGTTGTGCCACCGAAGCATATTGCCTACGTCCCCGACACCTCACGACGTGGTGATAAGATGTCGCTTGGCTTCAATGGCTCTGACGAAACATATCTCGTGTCATCAATCTCCACAGTTTTTAGCACGGACACAGAACGATTGTTGCCGGAATACCTGATGCTGTTCTTTATCCGCTCTGAGTTCGACCGCTACAGCCGCTTTCATTCTTGGGGAAGTGCGCGAGAAACATTCGGTTGGGAAGATATGTGTGAAATAAAGATTCCGATTCCCGACATGAAGGTGCAACAGTCTATTGTTAACATCTACAACGCCTACGTAACGCGACGGGAAATTAACGAAAAATTAAAAGCGCAGATAAAGGACATCTGCCCAATCTTGATCAAAGGGTCATTGGAGGAGGGGGACGCGAGAAGCGCGTAATACGCGGCGGAATAGAAAGAACGATGGTGTCCGGATTGTGAGGGAGTTGCCTGATGGCGAAAAAGAAAAACGAAATCAATATCCACAGCAGCGCAGCAGAATATCTTACCTTTGTTGCCGCCACGGGCGACGACGCGGGTTCGTTTGAAATGCGCTATCAGGAAGAAAATATTTGGCTGACGCAAAAGATGATAGCCGAACTTTATGCTGTTGAAGTCCAGACTGTCAACGAACACATTTCAAAAATATTTTCGGACGGCGAACTCTCACAGGAAGCAACTATTCGGAATTTCCGAATAGTTCAAACCGAAGGGACACGGCAGGTTGAACGCGATATAAAACACTACAACCTGCAAATGACGATTGCAGTAGGATTCAAAGTCAACAACGATCGTGCTGTGCAGTTTCGCAAATGGGCGGGGCAGATTGTAAAGGATTACACGATTCAGGGCTGGACGATGGATAAAGAGCGTCTGATCAAGGGGCACATGTTCACGGATGAATACTTTGACCGGCAGTTGCAGTATATCCGTGAGATACGTCTTTCAGAGCGGAAGTTTTATCAGAAAGTAACTGATCTTTATGCCACGGCATTTGATTACGACAGAGATGCCAAAACCACAAAAGAGTTTTTCAAATTAGTGCAAAATAAAATGCACTGGGCGGTTCACCGGCACACGGCGGCAGAATTGATTGTAGAACGTGCCGATGCTGATAAAGAGCATATGGGGCTGACCACCTGGGACGCTGCTCCGGAGGGAAAAATCGTTAAAACGGATGTCTCTGTCGCGAAGAATTATCTAAACGACAAAGAAATGTCTTATTTGGAACGTATCGTTTCGCTGTATTTGGACTATGCCGAATTGCAGGCGGAGCGGAAAATTCCCATGAGCATGCAGGATTGGGCGGAAAGGCTCGACGGGTTTTTGGAGTTTAACGGACGCGAGATCCTTATCGGCGCCGGCAAGGTTACCCATGAGCAGGCAAGACTTCATGCAGAAACAGAATTTGAGAAGTATCGTATTGTGCAGGATCGACTGTTTCAAAGCGATTATGATCGATTTTTGCGGGAGATCGAATCATTGGAGTGAAAACAGAGAAAATTGAGAGGTAGTACTTTGAACTTTGATTTTAACAAAGGTCAGTTTACTGAAGCCGAGCTGGAATCTGCGATCATCAGCCTGTTCACAGAGCAGGGGTATGATTATGTTCTTGGTGAGACAATTCATCGAGGATTCCAGGAGATACTGCTCCGGGACGACTTGCGCTCTTATCTTTCTCTGCATTATCCGGAGCTGACGGAGGCCGAAACAGAAAAGGTTTTCAGCCGTATTGAGAATATCCCATCCGCGCCCTTGTATTTGGGCAATCGCGAGACCTTTTTGCTGGTAAACGAAGGCTTTGACCTGCAGCGCGAAGATCCAAAGCAGCTTGCTTTGCACATCGATTACATCAATTTCAACGAGCCGGACAGAAATATTTTTAAGGTTATCAACCAATATACCGTGCAGGGTGAGCGTTTGCGGCGTCCGGACTTGCTTCTCTTTATCAATGGCATCCCCATGGCAATCTTTGAGTTTAAATCTGCCATCAAGGAGAGCACAACCATACATGATGCCTGGGAACAGATCACGATTCGTTACTGCCGTGATATTCCCGGCCTGATGAAGTACTGCTTTCTCTCCGTAATCAGTGACGGCGCCAACACCAGGATGGGCAGTATTTTTACGTCCTACGAGTACTATTATGCCTGGAATAAAATCAACGACATAGAAAAGGTCAGCAACGGCATTGCCGCTCTGCTGACGATGATCAAGGGCGCTTTTACCAAGGATCGCGTTGTTGCGATCCTTCGCGATTTCGTTTACTACCCCGATGACAGCACAAAAGAAATTGCCATTGTCGCACGCTATCCCCAGTTCTTTGGGGCATGGAAGATGTTTGAGAATATCAAGAAGCACATGCGGCCATTGGGGGACGGCAAAGGCGGCACGTATTTTGGTGCCACCGGTTGCGGTAAAACCTATACCATGTTGTTTTTGTCGCGCTTGCTGGCTTTGCGAGACGGGGATATTTTCGAGAATCCAACGGTGGTTATCATCACTGACCGCGAGGATCTGGACAGGCAGGCTTCGGAATTGTTTGTCACGTCAAAACGCTATTTGCACGACAACAACGTTCGAAGCATTGAAAGCCGAAGTGAATTGCAGCGGGCATTGGGTATTGAGGAACTGGATCTCCCTGAGGTCGCCGAAAACGATCCATCTGATGCAACATCACTCGAAGCGCCGATTGACCTGCCACCGCGGTACAGCGTAACAGGCGCAGAGAGCGGTGGCGTGTTCTTGACAACGATTCAGAAGTTCTGCGAATCCACCGGCTTGCTGTCCAATCGTTCCAACATGATTTGCATTTCCGATGAAGCCCATCGCACGCAAACAGGTCTCGACGCAAAGCTGAAAAAGACCGACAAAGGCTTATTGACTACATACGGCTTCGCCAAATATCTTCGCGACAGTTTCCCACAAGCGACTTACTGCGGCTTTACCGGAACACCCATCGACGAGACGATTGCTGTATTCGGCCCGGTCGTGGACAGTTACACCATGAAAGAGTCCAGCGACGACGGCATCACCGTTCGCATCGCTTATGAGCCTCGTTTGGCGAGGGTCATTCTATCCGATGAACAAGCGCGGGAGATACAGAAGTATTACGACAAGTGCACCGAAGAAGGCTCAAACCCTGAGCAGGTCGAGGAAAGCAAAAGGGCGATGAGCGAGATGCGCCGCATTTTAGGTCATCCGGAACGCATGAAAAAACTTGCGAAAGACATCGTCACTCATTATGAGGCTTTAATTGCACAGAAACCTAAGATTGTACAAAAGGCTATGATTGTCTGTGCGGACAGGATGCTTGCGTATCGTTTGCTGAAGGAAATTGTTGCGCTTCGCCCCGATTGGGATAAGCCGCTCAAATCTGAAAATGATGCGCTGCTTTCGAAGGAACAGCTGGAAAAGCTGATGCCGGTGGAAAAAATTAAACTCGTGGCAACGCAAGGTGATAATGACGAGAAGGAATTGCATGATCTTTGCGGCACAAAAGATTATCGTCAGATGCTCGACAAGCAGTTCAAGAACAACAACTCCAATTTTAAGATTGCTATCGTCGTCGATATGTGGATCACTGGCTTTGATGTGCCCTCTCTGGCCGTGATGTACATAGACAAGCCCCTGCAAAAGCACACGCTGATTCAGACCATCTCTCGTGTCAATCGGGTTTTTGAAGGCAAGGATATGGGCTTGGTGGTGGATTATATCGGAATCAGGCAGGATATGCTCGAAGCCTTAAAAAAGTATGGCAGCCATCAGGAAAGTCCCGTCGATGAACTTTCCGTCGCGCTGGCTGTTTTTCGCAATCATTTGACTTTGATCGATGAACTGCTGCATGACTTTGATGCCGCAAAGTTTTTCTGCGGCGAACCCTTGGAGCGGCTGCTATGTTTAAATGCTGCCGCAGAATATGTGCAGGCCGGCAAAGAAATGGAAAGCCGCTTTATGAGTCTCTCCCGTGTGCTGAAGGCGGCATATGAGATTTGTTTTCCCTCCGGAGACCTGACAGAAGCCGAAACAGCAAAGGCACAGTTCTATCTTGCCATACGCTCGATTATCTACAAACAGACGAAAGGAGATGCTCCTGATGCTGAAATTATGAATCGTGTGGTTGAGAAGATGGTGCAAGATGCCATTACTTGTACCGGCATTGAGGACATCGTCAATGCTGATAGTCCGGAAGATTTGTTTAGCGAAGAAGTGATGAAACAGCTGGATGAGATCAATTTGCCGATTTCCAAATTCAATGCGCTGTTGAAGCTGCTTCGCAAGGCCATATCCGGCTACGGAAAAGTCAACATGGTCAAAGCGATTGAGTTTGACAAACGTCTGAGAGTTGTCATTGATAACTACAACAATCGCGATAAATTGGTATTCACCAGCGAGGTCGTCGCTGATTTTATCAACGGACTGTCGGACGAGCTGGTTAAAATATTCTCCGACCTCCATGCAGACAAGACTTCTTTCGAGGCCTTGGGCATCTCATACGAAGAGAAGGCTTTCTTTGACATTCTCGTCAAAGTCCGCGACGATCACGACTTTCCCTATGCAGATGACAAATGCCTGTTGCTCGCCAAAGAAATAAAGAATCTTGTAGATGACAAAGCACAATTCGCCGACTGGTCTACCCGTGCCGACATCAAAAACCAATTGAATATGGACTTGACCGTACTGCTGTATAAGAACGGCTATCCGCCCGAATGGGACGAGGAAGTGTTCGAAAGGGTGCTGGAGCAGGCGGAAAATTTTAAGAAATATTCGGATGAACTTGATAAAGGGTTTTCACAGTGATTCGGTATATCTTAGATTACAGCCTACTCTTTTCCAATCACACTCGCCGGCTCCGCCCCGGCAATGATCTCTTCTCGGGTGTATCGTCCGAAGTCCTCGGTGAACCAGCGATGTGCGGAGATCATGGCGAAAAGGATCGTAATGGAGACCGGGACCGCGGTGATGATCAGCATGGCCTGGAGACCGCCCAGGGGCGTGCCGCCGGGGATGCTCTGCCCGGCATAAAGCAGGCAGAGAGGCGCCACCGCCAGCATCACGGCCCAGAACAGTCGAAGATTTCTGGAGGGATCTTCTCCGACCTTCAGCCCCAGGGTCGAGGCTTCCGCCAGCGTGTAGGTGGCCGAGTCCATGGTGGTCACCAGAAGAAGGAATCCGGAAATGAACCAGAGAGCAAGCACAGCCTTTCCCAGGGGCAGAGATAGGGACAGTTCGGAAATGATCTGGCTGACGCCCTGATCGGCCATGGTCTGTACGATATCGACGGCGCCGGTGAGGTGTGCGTGGAGTCCGTAATTGGAAATGGTTCCGAAGAAGAGGAACGATCCGACGGAGCCGGCAACCACCACGCCGCCGACCACGGAGCGAACGGTTCTGCCCCTGGAGGTCTTGACAATAAAAATCCACATCCAGGGCGCCAGGCCGATCCACCAGGCCCAATAGAAAACGGTCCAGTCCCGGGGGAATCCGCCGCCTCGGATGGGGTCCAGATAAGTGAGCATCAGCGCGAACTTGTCGGCCATGATGCCCAGGGATTGGAAGGTGTTCGAAAGGGAAAACAGCGGGGAGCCCATTAAAAAGATGAGGCACAGCGCCAGGGAAAACCAGGTGGTCATGCGGGAGAGGTTCTGCATGCCCTTTTCAATGCCGATGTAGGTGCTGGTGGCAAAGGTGAGGGTTGTGAGCCCGATCAGCAACGCGTAAGCCATAAAGGTTTCGCTGGTGCCGAGGGAGTTGGCCAGGTTATTGGCCAGCATGGGAATGCCTGTGCCGTATGTAATGGTCAGTCCGCCCAGAATGCCGATGATAAAGACGATATTGATGATCCTGCTGAGGATCCCTTGGGTGCTGCCGGGCAGGACGCCGCTGCAGACGGCCTGCAGATTAAGACCTTCTTTTCTGCGTACGTAATATCTGTAGGCCAGAGGAACAGTGCCTGCGGCGTAGACGCTCCAGGCCGGAAAACCCCAGTGGAAAAAGCTGTAGGGTATGGCAATTTCCAGAGCTTCCGGTGACAGAGCTTCGTACCCGAAGGGAGGCCACTGGATATAATAGACCCATTCGATGGCCGACCAGTACAGGATGCTGGTGCCCATGCTGGCGCAGAAGATCATGGCCGCCCAGCCGTAGGTGCTGTAGGCGGGTTTTTCTTTCCCCAGCCGGATGCAGCCATACTTGGAAAAGCCGAACCAGAGCACCAGCGCCAGGCAAAGGATGACGATGAGAAGGAAGTAAAATCCGAGGGCGCTGCAGATCCACACCCGGATGCCGTTCAGCGTGTCGGTGGTTGCAGCGGGTGCAAGGATGCTGGCCACCACCAGGATGCTCAGAAGGACGAAGCTGACGGCCAGCGCCGTCACATCCAGACGGATTTTTTTTGCGTCCATAGAAACGATTCCTCCGCTCGTTGGGAAGATTAGTTGCCGAAGTTACTGTTCGAGGTAGTCTGAGACCAGGTTCATGAGCATTTCCATGCCGACGGGCAGCGCTTCTTCGTTGACTTTGAATTTTGCGTTGTGATGATGGGCGTCGGTTCCTTTGGCCGGATCGCCCATACCGATGAAGAAGTAGAAGCCGGGCCCGTACTGCAGAAATTCCGCAAAATCGTCGCCGCCCATCATGGCCACGTTCTTCGTCACCAGATTTTCCGGTCCCACCAGTTTTTCGGCGGTCTTCTCCGCAAGTGCAGTCAGGTCTTCGTCATTGTTGAGCAGTGAATTGCCGCACTTCAGTTCGATCTCGCAGGTGCAGCGGCACAGGGCGCAGGCTTGTTCCACCATTTCCCGGAACCGGGCATGAACGGCCTCGTGACCTTCGTGCAGGCAGCGGATCGAGCCTTCCATTTCCAGGCCGTCAGGCACGATGATTTCCTTTTGCCCGGCGTGGATCATGCAGCAGGTAATGACGGTGGGCCGGAACACGTCCTGCTCCAACGTGTGAAAGCTCTTAATTGCCGACAGCACGTACGTAGCTGCATCGATGGGATTGATCGCACCGTGGGGTTCGCCGCCATGCCCGCCTTTTCCGTGGATCTTGATTTTGAAGTAATAGCTGGAGGCCATGGTGGGGCCCGGATGGATGCCGATCTTCCCCAGAGGGAAGTTCGCCCAGAGATGATACCCGAAAATAGCATCCGGCTTTCCGGTGATCTCCATCGCTCCGTCGTCGATCATGATCTGAGCGCCGGCATCCTCTTCGTTGGGCTGAAACAAAAAGACCAGTGTGCCGGGGATTTCCGCCCGATGTGCGGCCCAGATTTTCGCGGCGCCCAATAGCATGGCCGTGTGACCGTCGTGGCCGCAGGCGTGGGCGATGCCCGGATTTTCCGAAGCGAAAGGCTCCCCGCTGTCTTCCTGAATGGGCAATGCGTCGATATCTGCTCGGAGGATCACTCTCTTTCCCGGTTTTCCGCCTTTCAGGATGCCGATCACGCCGGTTCCACTGCAGGTATGGACTTCGTCCAGATCCAAGGATTCCAGATAGTCTTTCACGATGCCCGAAGTCCGGAATTCCTTGAATCCCAGTTCCGGGTGACGGTGGAAGTCTCTGCGCAGTTCGATGACTTCCGGTCGGATGGCTTCGATTTCTTTTTTGATTTTCATGTGTATCTCCTTTGTATGAGTCCGATGGATTGTCTACGAATCCATAAATCTCGTAATCAGTTTCATCTGCATTTCCATGCCGGTGACCAGCGCGTCTTCGTTGAGCTTGAATTTTGTATTGTGATTGGGCACATCGGTACCTTTTTCGGGATCGGCCATGCCGATAAAATAGTACATGCCCGGAATGCGTACGGAGAACTCCGCAAAGTCGTCTCCGCCCATCACCGCCACGTCCCGGGTGCGCACGTTGTCGGCTCCCACCACTTCTCCGGCGACCTCCCGGGCCAGTTCAAAGAGCGTATCGTCGTTGGCCAGCAGGGAGTTGCCGCATTTCAGCTCGATCTCGCAGGTGCATCGGCAGAGGTCGCAGGCCTTCGTCACCAGTTCGCGGAACCGTGCGTGGACCTGTTCGTGATCGAAGTGAAGACAGCGGACCGATCCCTGCATTTCCAGTGTATCCGGGATCACGATCTCCTTTTCTCCGGCGTGGATCATCCCCGTGGAGATCACCGTGGGGCGGAAGACATTTTGTTCCAGGCTGTTGAACGTGTCGATGGCCGCTGTCACGTGGGCGGCGGCGGAGATGGGATTGATGCAGAGATGGGGATAACCGCCGTGGCCTCCTTTCCCTCTGATCCGGATGCGAAAATAGTAGCTGGAAGCCATCATGGGGCCCGGAACCATGCTGATGGTTCCGATGGGAGAATTGGATTTGAGATGGCAGCCGAAGACTGCTTCCGGGTTTCCCGCCAATTCCAGTGCTCCGTCATCGATCATCACCTGGGCTCCGGCATCTTCCTCGTTGGGTTGAAACAGAAAGACCAGCGTGCCCGGGATTTCTTCCCGGTGTGCCGCCCAGATTTTCGCTTCACCCAGGAGCATGGCAGTGTGACCGTCGTGTCCGCAGGCGTGGGCAACGCCCGGTGTTTCCGAGGAGAAGGGTTCCCCGCTCTCTTCGGTGAGGGGCAGTGCATCGATGTCGGCCCGCATCATTACGGTTTTGCCGGGCAGTCCTCCCCGCAGGATCCCGATCACGCCGGTGCCGCTGCAGTTATGCACTTCGTCCAGTTCCAGTGCGGTGAGATATTCTCGGATGATTTTTGAGGTGCGATATTCTTGAAAGCCCAACTCGGGGTGCCTGTGGAAATCCCGGCGAAGACCGATCACTTCCTCTTGAATAGCCCTGACTTCTTTTCTGATGTCCATAATTCCTCCTGCTTTCGATGAAGTGCTGCTTGCATATATGGTAACACGGGAGGGTTTCCGGAGCAACCGATCATCCCTTCCGCAGCTTGACAAATTGATATTGGGGTGATATGTTGATAATACAACAAAATATGCTCATCAAGAGTGGCAGAGGGAATAGGCCCTGCGAAGCCCGGCAACCTGGAATCGAAAGACCGTAAAATGATACGGTGTTGTGATAACAAGGTGCTAAGTCCTACAGAGAGATCTGAAAGATGAGGAATGTATCTGTACAGAACCTCTTCTTTTTGAAGGGGTTTTTCTATATAAAGATAAAAAGGAGGAAGACAAAATGAAAAAAAAATTATTTACATCGGAGTCCGTCACGGAAGGACATCCCGATAAACTGTGCGATCAGATTTCCGATGCGATCCTGGATGCGGCATTTTCGCAGGACCCGAACAGCAGAGTGGCGTGCGAGACTGCTGTAACCACCGGCCTCTGCCAGGTGATGGGAGAGATCACGACGGAAGGCTTCATCGACATTCAGGACGTTGCGCGGGAAGTGATCAAAGAAGTGGGATATACGAAATCCGAGTACGGATTTGACAGTTTTTCCTGTGGTGTAATCGTGTCCATCCATCAGCAATCTACTGATATTGCCATGGGTGTGGATCGGGCGCTGGAATACAAAGAAGGGACGATGTCCGAGGACGAGGGATTCGATACCATCGGCGCCGGAGATCAGGGAATGATGTTCGGATATGCCTGCAACGACACTCCGGAGTTGATGCCCATGCCCATCGCTTTGTCTCATCGGCTGGCTCTGCGGTTGAGCGAAGTGCGCAAAAGCGGCCTTTTACCTTATCTGCGGCCGGACGGGAAAACACAGGTGACTGTAGAATATGACGAACAAGACCGTGTCGTTCGTGTGGATACCGTGGTGGTATCGGCGCAGCATGACCCCGACGTTACACAGGAACAAATTCGCAGCGATATTCTTCGAGAAGTGATCCGTCCTGTGATTCCGCAGGCACTTCTGGATGATCAAACCAAATATTATGTGAACCCTACAGGCCGCTTTGTGATCGGTGGTCCCCACGGGGATTCCGGTCTCACCGGAAGAAAGATCATCGTGGATACCTACGGTGGATACGCCAGGCACGGGGGCGGCGCTTTTTCAGGGAAGGACCCCACAAAGGTCGATCGTTCCGCTTCCTACGCCGCCCGCTATGCCGCCAAAAATGTGGTGGCAGCCGGTCTGGCCGACAGGTGCGAGATTCAGTTGGCCTATGCCATCGGCATCGCTCATCCGATCTCTGTTCTGGTGGATACGCAAGGAACGGGGACGTTGGCCGACGACAAGCTGGCGGAACTGGTGATGAAACACTTCGATTTTCGCCCGGCTGCCATCATCCGGGATCTGGATCTGCGGCGGCCGATTTACCGTCAGACAGCAGCCTACGGCCACTTCGGCCGAAGGGATATCGATTTGCCCTGGGAAAAGACGGACAAGGCAGGGGCGCTCAAAAAAGACGCACAAGTGTAGTGTGATATGATATAATATATGCCATGTAAAATGGCATTCAAGGGAGGTTCTGCCATTGGTCGGACCTCCTGTTCTTAGGAGGCAATCTATGGGTTTAAAAGTAGCGAAATTCGGCGGCAGCTCCGTGGCGGACGTCATTCAATTCAAGAAAGTCAGAAGCATCGTCCAGGCCGACCCCACGCGTAAGATCGTGGTGGTATCGGCGCCGGGGAAACGGTATCCGAACGATACGAAGCTGACGGATCTGCTGTACCTGTGCCAGACGCACGTAGAGCACAACCTTCCCTGGGACCAGCTGTTCCAGGTGGTGAGCGACCGCTTTACGGCCATGGCGCTCAGCCTGGGCCTCCACAGCGATCAACTGGATCTGGAACCGGAATTCGAAACGATCCGCAAAGACCTGAACGGCGGCGCCGGAGCCGATTACATCGCCAGCAGGGGAGAATACTTGAACGGCTTGCTCATGGCTCGCTTCCTTGGATTTGAGTTCATGGACGCTGCAGGGCTGCTGCTCTTCGACGAACGGGGCCACTTTCTGCCGGACGAGACGGACCAAGCGCTGAGAGATGCGCTGAGAAACTGCGAAGGCGTCGTGATCCCGGGATTTTACGGAAGTACATCCGGCGGCCGAATCAAAACGTTCAGCCGGGGCGGGTCTGATATCACGGGATCGGTGATCGCCAGGGCGATGCACGCAGACGTCTACGAAAACTGGACGGATGTTCACGGATTTCTCGTAGCGGATCCCCGGATCGTCAAGGATCCCCAGCCCATCGACTACATCACTTACCAGGAACTCCGGGAACTTTCATATATGGGCGCCAGCGTG
>Ga0116152_10000534_pt1 | contig 30721 bp, 26 predicted proteins | sample AD_UKC119_MetaG_FD_89894 | JGI IMG/M metagenome (GOLD analysis project Ga0116152, IMG submission 89894) | Active sludge microbial communities of municipal wastewater-treating anaerobic digesters from Hong Kong - AD_UKC119_MetaG | ecosystem: Engineered > Bioreactor > Anaerobic > Digestate... | reverse complement strand
CCTGGAGGGCTGGGTGACGGGCGATACGGTTGGCCAGGGTCGTTGGGCTGTCTGACATGGCTTGATCTCTTCAAATGGAAAATAACGAAGATTAGACCATGCATCACTTCCAGTCACACCCGTTGTTGGTAATTTTCTTGATTTTTCTGAAAAAAGGGTAGTAAGACCCTCATCCTCCCAATGGGAGCAACGGTACATAACACGGCACTTCTTTCATAAATTGCACTTTTTTATAAATTTATCAGTTAGTTAAAATTGAAATAGATCGCCGCACATGCGGCCGGAATAGCAACATCACGGCCCGCCTGCCCGCAGCACTGGACAGCAAAAATAGCACTCATTTTCTGAAATAACGTATTTTTTAAAAAATAAATTAAATTACAAAGAATTCTTGAAAGCTGGCTCACTGCTGAATAGAATCGGTGTTGAGGCAAGTACTAACACCGCTTTACGAAGCAAGGAGATGGAGTCAATCATGACGCAGTCAGTCAAACTGGGTCTGCTGGGTAATGGTATCGGTCGCAGCCGGGCCAAAAACCTGCATGAGCTGCTGGGAACCCTTTACGGTCTGGACATCAGTTACCAGCCCATGGATATGGCTGGCCGCACCCGACCGGTGGTCATCGCCGAAGAACTGCAACGCTGTCAGGAGGAAGGCTTTCGGGGCGTGAATGTCACACACCCCTACAAGCGTGAAGCCTTTCGCTGCATCACTCCCCTGCCCGGCTTTCCATCCGGCCTGACCTCGGCCAATACCGTTCTGTTCGATGACGGGGCCATGCATGGCGGCAATACCGATTTCTCCGGTTTCTGCCGGGGCTACCGCAGCCAGTTCGGGGAGGACAGTGCCGCAGGCCGGGTACTGATGCTGGGAACCGGTGGGGTGGGCCTGGCCATTGCCTACGGCCTGACCCGGCTCGGGGCCACTGAACTGGTACTGTATGACAAGAATCCGGAAACCGCTCAGGTCCTGCTGGAACAAATGCAGAAAACCGGCCTCAAGGTGCGGCTGGCCTGGTCGGACCTGATCACGGAAATGCAGGAGGCTGACGGGCTCATCAATGCCACCCCGGTCGGCATGTTCCAGTACCCCGGCAGTCCCTTCCCGCTGGAAGGCTTCGACAAACAGCAATGGGCCTTTGATGCAGTCTATACGCCGGAAAAGACCGAATTTCTGCAGGCCTGCCGGGCACGCGGCATTGCCACTTTATCCGGCTTCAAACTGTTTCTGTATCAGGGGCTGGATGCCTTTGAACACTTCACCGGCATTGCCCCCGATGATGCTCAGGTCGAAACGGAGTTCCTGAGCCGTTACCCTCTGGAGTAAAAGCGGCTCATGAGTCTGTATGACACCCTGCGGACTGATCTCCTGATGGGCAAATACGCCCCCGGCAGCAAGCTCAGGATGGAAACCCTGAAGGAAATCTATGGGGGCAGTGTCAATGTTCTGCGTGAAAATCTGGTGCGTCTCAGTGCCGAGGGTCTGGTGGAAGCGGAGGACCAGAAGGGTTTCCGGGTCGCCAGCCTGACTCCCGACCGCATCAGGGACCTGACCCGGCTGCGCATCCTGCTGGAAACTGATGGTGCCCGCCACTCCTTCCTCCATGGCGGGGTGGAATGGGAAAGCAATCTGGTCGCCGCGCATCACAAGCTGGCCTACATGGAAGGCAAAATGCATGAGGATGAGGCAGCCCATTTCCTGATGTGGCATCAGTACGACTATGAATTCCATGCGGCCCTGATCGCGGCCTGCGGCTCCGAACTGCACCAGCGCTACCACAAGCAGGTGTATGACCAGTTCCGCCAGTATGTGGTGGTGGAACTCAAGACCTACGGTTTCCGGGGCAGCGAGATTGTCGATGAACACGAGGCGGTGATGCGTGCGGCCCTGAAGCGCGACCTGCCAGCACTGGAGCAGGCGCTGTCCCGCCATCTGGGCGTGTTTGCCAGCGGGATACCGTTGGCTTGAGCTTCTCCTCCCGGCCCCAGAGGACGGGGACGGGGTGGCTGGCTACAGCTCACCCCTGTGCCGGCTGGCTCAACGCCCGGACGGCTGACGCCCCGGACAGCCCCCACCCGCACCGGGAACCACCCGGGTCTGCCCCGGCAGATACAGCACCCGAACATCAAAGGCATAATGCCTGACTTCAGGGTTCAGAACCCTGGAAAACTGGCAGAAATCAATGTCATCCCAGTCCTGCTCCCGGATGCGTTTCAGGTAAGCGGGAGCATATTGCATCGGAAACGCCTGCATGGGTGAATGCTGCTCCAGCCCTTCATCGGCAAAGTCCCGACCCTGCAGGTAATCATGGAGCATCACCGCAACCCATGCCCCCTCCACCACATGGCCACCGACCGACACATCAAACCGGCCGGATTGTACCGCCCGGATACCCTCAAGGGACCAGTCAATCCCGCCCAGCAGCACATCCCGCCCCGGGACCCTGCCGCTTTCCCTGAGTGCGCGGGCACTGCCCAGCCCCATATGATCACTGGCAGTCCAGAAAATCCGGGTCTGCGGATAGCGCTTCAACAACCGCAGGGTTTTGGCATAGGCCAGCGGTTCCTCCCAGAACGCATGCACCACCTGATTGATTCTGACCCCGCTGTCCCCGGCAACCGCCCGGTACAAACCATCAACCCGGTCAAATGCCGGCGTTTCCACCAGCGTGCCGGTCAGCCCGGTAATTTCCAGCTCCCCCCCCTCAACTGGTGCCATGCCCAAAGCACGCGCCCGTTCAATCAGCGTCTGTGCCAGTACATAACCGGCCTGCTCATCATCCGGCATCATCCGCCCCAGCCACAGGGGATAACGTTCACGCGGAGCACCGGTCTGGCTCCGGTTCTGCGGATTGACATCAGCATTGAACAGGTAAACCGGCAGGCCACGTGCACGGCTGCGCTCCAGTATTTCCGGTGCGGCCTCCTTGAAATTGGGGAATACCAGCACATCCACGCCATCATCTGCTGCCTGATCAACCGCCGCAATCATGTTGCGCTGGCTGGAATAGGCATAGTAGCGGCGCAGCTTCATTCCCAGCTGCCGGCAGGCCGCCGCCATCATATCCTCGACCACCCCCCAGAACGGATCCTCCGGTTCACGCTGGGTGAGGATACCCAGTGTATGGCCCGCCCCTGCCGGAGCAGCGGGTACAAGCTCCTGCACCCAGCCCGGTACCGGCATAAAAACCGGCATACCGGCCATGAACAGCATCAACAGAAGCCCGTTCTGGATAAATCGCCGGCGACACGGCTTCATGCCGGATACCGCCGGTGCGGGGACAGCAGGGGATACGGCCTGCCATCATAAAAGCTTTGCGTGTACGTGATATTGATCTCCTGCAACAACAAACGGGCCTGTTCGTTTTCCACATGCTCGGCCACCGTGACCGCGCCGATGGAGCTGGCGATGGACTGGATTGAGGCGACAATGGCAAGGATTTTCTCGCTTTCAACAATCCGTGTCACCAGACTGCCATCAATCTTGATCATGCCGATTTCCAGTTGCTCCAGATAGGCATAGGAAGCCAGTCCCTTACCGAAATCATCCACCGCGACATGGCCACCGCCCTGGCGGATAATGCGCGTCACCTCCTGAATACGGGAAAAATGGCTGATCAGGGCATTCTCCGTCACCTCAAAAATCAGGTGGATACCATGACTGTGTGCAACCTCCAGCAAGTGCAGCGCTGCCTTCTGGGTAGCCCGGTCATGCATGGAGAACGGAGACAGATTGACATTGATATGACGATTGCCGTCCAGACAACCCTGTTCAATGTAACCCGCCAGGGTCTCGAAAATGGCCTTGTCCAGCAGGTGAATGATCCGGCCACGCTCCAGGGTGGGGATGAAATTGGCGGGCATCTGAATAATCCCCTCATGCTCCAGCCGCACCAGCACTTCCACCCTCGGGGGCAGCCCGGTTCCGGCCTGCAAAGGGAGAATCGGCTGGGCGAACAGCAGCAGACCATCCTGCCGGATAGCCTGCAGACAGATATCCACCATCCGGAATTCGCGCAGGTGCTCCTCCAGTGTCTCCGCTGCCTCGCTATCGCGCACCACCTCGATATTGCCACCCCCCACACCCTTGATGTGATAACAGCCCTGCCCGGCTCTGGAGATGGCACTGGATACAGTATCGGCCTGGGGAACAATCGCAGCCAGACCAATACTGGCACTGACATGGAAAGTATGCTCCCCCGCATAAAAGGCGGTCTCCTCCAGCTGCTTCAGTAAGCGGGTGCTGCACTGACAGGCCTCCTCCAGTGACATGGGTACCACAAACACGAACTCATCACCGCCCTGGCGGGCAATCAGCGGGTCCGGCCCCAGGTAGGAACGCAGGACCTGAGCCACATGGATCAGGGTTTCATCACCTTTCGCATTCCCGAACAGGTCATTGATCTTCTTGAAACCATCCAGGTCCAGCAGGCCGATGACATAGTCCGGCATGGAACCGGTGTCACGGGTTGTCAGGATTTTTTCCAGCTGGCGGTCAAAATAATAGCGGTTATACGTGCCGGTCAGGTAGTCGTGACTGGCATGGTAGGTGATCTCTGCCATGTAATGGCGGCTGGTTTCATCCATGATCATGACGGCACAACCCAGATAATGGCCACCAGCAATCAGGGGGTAGACATCCAGTGTCATGGGAAAACGATCCTGCAGGATGCCGCTGACAACGAACTGGCAGTACCCTTCATACGCCCGTGCCCCGCCGGGGTGACGGGTCAGCTCGCTGAGACGGGTTTCCTGCCAGCTGTTGTTCGGGGCCACCCGGCTCAGACGGATAAAATCATCCACGGCCCGGTTCAGTAGCTGGGCCTCATCCAGACCGATATGCTCCATGGCAAAACGGTTCACCTGCACGGTGCGGTTGTCCTGATCCAGCACCAGTGTCAGGCGCTGTACCGAATGGAACAGGGTATTGAGCAGCAGGTTCCGGAGTTCCAGCCTGGTTTCCGCCTGCCGGCGCGCCGCCACTTCCTGCTCCAGCAGGCCGAGCTGCTCACTGATCGCCTGGCGGTAGCGGTTCAGGGTGTCGACCACCAGCTGCAACTCATCATCAGCGGTATTGCGCTTCAGGTACAGAGGCCCGGACGATACTGCCGAGGCATGCCCCAGAAAATCAGCAATCCGCACCAGATGGCGGCTGATGGCAAAATAAACCAGTGCCAGGGTGAACAGTGACACCAGAAAGGTCTTGAACAGCTGGGTATACAGGGTGGTCAGGAAGCGGCTTTTCAGGTTCTGGTAAACATGATCATAATTGGCATAAAGACTCAGTTCCCCCACCGGATGGTTCTGGCCATGCCGGGCATCAAAAAAATCCAGCCTGATCCGGCGTTCCGGCAGCCGCTTCGGTACGGGGTCGGTACCGGCGGAAAACAGCAACTCGCCATCCGTATCCCGAATCACCACATAAGCCGTCTGGGGCAGGCGGGCAACCGAGTTGATCAGGGTTTTTACCAGTGAATCATCCAGCAGCCACAGGCTGCGTGACAGGACCGGCATGGCATATTCCTGCAGGGCATCCCATGCCATATCAATCAGCGCCAGATCACGGCGGTAATCCTGATACAGCTGGTTGGCAGTGAACCCCGCCGTCAGCAGTGAGCTGAACATCAGTATCCCCAGCAGTACCTTGATACTGATCCTGCGCTTGCGGATAAATTGCCGAAGACCCATGCTGCACAACTCCTGCGGACTCCCAACCTGCGAAGCTTCATGACGTCGCGTATCTGACGGCGGCCTGATGCTGCACTCCCATCATACGCCCAGACGGGAATTCTGTGGTGAGCCAATCATGATGTCTTTGCGGGTCAACCTCCCTGCCACAATGCATTGAGCATGGCGCAGTCCGGGCGGGACCCTAATGCCAGCCGGAAGTCAAGACCGGAAGGAATGGTGGCATAAGGCCGTTCCTTATTGACGCCCCCAGACCGGATGGTGACCGCCCTGCCCTGATGCGGAAAGCTGAAAAAAACGGGTTTCAGAACCGGAAAGCGGGGGCATCAAACGGACCGGGAGCGGGGTAATCCGCCAGCCAGGCTTTGATTTTCTGTACCGTGTCCAACCCGAACAGTTCCGTTTCCAGCTGCCGCAGACGCTGCCGATGTTCCAGAATAGCCTGATCCAGCAGCGGCAGTATCTGGTCGGGCTTGACCGATGCATAAGAGGAAATGCCCACCATCTCGCGCAAAGGCCGGGAGGCCCGGCATACCGCGTCTTCCAGCGCCGGCAGCTGACGGCTCAGCAGGGTATTGAAATGCTGCAGGCGCATCGCGGGGAGGCAGTTGATGTACTGCCGGTCAATCTGCTCCACCGCCAGCTGCAGCAGCTTAAACAGATCCCCGGTACGATAGGCCGTCGTGACCTGCTGCATCAGCAGGGTCTTGCGCGCCCGCTCTCGCCTGTCCGGTTCCCGATCCGGGTGCAGGGTCGTGGTCAGCTGACGATAAACCGATTTCAGCGACTGACTGATATCTGCCTCCCGTACCGGCTGCCGGCCTTCGGCTGGCTGTTTCAGCGCTGATTTTTCATGCAGGCTGTCCTGTTCTTCCGGTGCCATTTCCGTCTGCTGCCCCAGCTTTTCCTGCAGCCGTTCCACCATGACCGGATCATTCAGATCAAATCCTTCATCCAAGGCAATACCGAATTCACACGCAAGCATATTGCGCGCCAGATCATTGGCAAGCTCATGCGCTTTTTCCACCCCGGTATCAAAATCAACCGCGCTGTAACGGTCATACAGCGGCTTGAGCTGGTTATACCCAAAGCGGCTGATCAGCTCCCGGCTCTGTGTACGGATAAAATGAGCCATTTTTTCCTTCTGCAGCCGGGAAAAGCCTGTGCGCCCGTAAAATCGGTCAAAATGCAGCACCCACTGTTCATTGAGGTGGTTTATTTCCTGCAGCACCGGCTCCAGCGCCTCCCGGTACTTCTTTTCCCCCGCAAGTTTGAGCCCCTGCCACTGCTCCAGCTCATCACACAGCCGGTCCAGTTTGGTGACCGTACGGTTGAACTCGCGCTGGGCGGGACTCAACGTCTCCCGAGCCGGGGGCTGTATGTACAGAGGGGTGTTTCCGGGTATCAGCATAAAATCAAGCCCGTGAGGCCCGGAAATACCGCGTGGATGGACAACATCACACCCGGGCCCGGAACCTGATCAAAGTCCTTCGGGCTTTGCTGCCACAAAGGCAGCCACCGGACGCCCGTCTTCCAGGGTCTCTTCCCGATCCAGCCAGATATCAAAACCGGCAAACTGCCGTGCCAGTTCACCGGGTGCCAGCAGGAAACGCGGATTGCGCGGACGGCCAATGCGACTGTGCTCACAACCCTGCATGAAGGTCTGGCAGACCAGCACCCCACCGGGCCGCAGCAAAGCCGGCAGCAGTGGAAACAGCGGGCGGTGCAGGTAGTGGAATATCACAATCAGGTCCAGACGGGCTGGCGTAAAGTCTGCCAGTGGAGCCGCTGTCCCCTCCAGATCACGTGCCAGCGTCTGCACCGTCACGCCAACCTGTTCCGCCATCAGCCGGACACGCTGCAGCGCATCCTCCGAGCGATCCAGCGCCGACATGCGCCAGCCCTGCTGCGCCAGATAAACCGCATCACGCCCGGCCCCGCAGGCCAGATCCAGCCCCTGCCCCGGCTGCAGACCATGCTGTGGGGCCAGCTGTGTGACAAAGTGTTCCAGCAGTGGTGCAGGCTGCCACAGGCGCACCGGGTTTGCTCCGGTTTCCAGCCGGCCCGCACGGGCCAGCTGCTCCCGGTAAGCTTCCGACCAGAGCCGGGTTGCTGCAATCAGATAACCGCGTGGCTCCAGAAACGCCCGTGCCACGGCCAGATCATCAGCCGTCCCGCACAAAGTGAGCGGTCGGGATTTGCGCGGCAGTTCCTGCATGCGCTCAAACAGCGCCGCCGCCGGCAGCGAACAGGCACCAGCCGGATGGCCGGCAGCAAATGCTGCACCGGAACGGCAGTCAATCAAAGCCGGAGTTGTCGTCTCCGGGCAGTCCATGTGCTTCAGTGCGCCACCCTCGCCTTGCCATTCAGGGTAATAATGCGCACGGTATCATCGGGCCTGAATTCCTCGTCTGCCACCTGGGCAATCGCGACCGTGCGATCGTCTTTCAGTTTCAGGGTGATTTCGACGCCCTGCTGCTGGCTGGCGGCGCGATCAATCAAACCGCCGATACTGGCACCGGCCACCGCCCCGGCCACCCCGCCAACAATCTGGCCCTTGCCCTTGCCGACCTCACTGCCAGCCACCGCCCCGATCACGCCACCCGCTGCCTGTCCGGTTTCGGAGGCATTCTGCTGGATCACGACCGGACGCACACTCACCACGGTGGCATACTGTACTTCCTGCAGGGTGCCGGCCTGTACCGTACTGTAGGTATTACTGGAAGGTGCGGTGGTGCAGGCAGTCAGCCCCTGCATAACCGACAGGAAAGTCATCAGCCCAATCAGCACTTGTCCACGTTTCATTTTTTTATTGCTCTCTGTCATATTTTAAAGCAGCTTGCGCTGCAATCAGCCTGCTCTTGCCGCCCGTCTGCCACAGGCGGACAATCCCACTTATATCAGAATGGTATCTGCCGGGAAAGTCCGAGCCGCCGGACTTCATTCCGGAACACCTGGCGAATCTGCGCCAGCGCCGGTGCACTATCAGCCTCAAAACGCAGGGTCAGGGACGGGGTGGTATTGGACAGGCGCACCAGCCCCCAGCCATGTGCATATTCGGCCCGCAAGCCGTCAATGGTGATCATGCGCGGTGCATCCAGTTGCTGGCCGCGGAGGAAATGTACCATGGCGGCCCGTGCTTCAGCCACATCGACGAAAGGCAGGCGGTATTCCGGCGTGGCATGACTGCGTGGCAGACGTGCAAACACAGCCGCCACCGGTTCGGTGTCCGCTGCCAGCACCTCCAGCAGACGTGCACCAAAATACAAACCGTCATCGTGCCCCATGCCCCGGTCATTGAGTACGAAGTGACCACTGAACTCCCCGCCCAGCACCGCCTTGTGTTTTTTGACATGGGCTTTGAGCAGGGAGTGGCCGGTCGGACACATTTCCAGCACACCACCGGCATCATGCACCACCTGCCGCAGTTGCCAGCTGCTTTTCACATCACAGACCACCACCCCGCCAGGGCGCTCTGCCAGCAGGTGCCGCGCCATCAGCATCAGCATCTGATCCGGCCACAGGATACTGCCCTGACTGTCCAGCGCGATCACCCGGTCCGCATCGCCATCAAACGCCAGCCCCAGATCCAGCTGCTGCTCCCGGACCAAAGTCTGCAGGGCGCACAGGTTGTCAGGGTCGGTAGGATCGGGGGGATGATGCGGGAAGGTCCCGTCTTCCAGGCTGGTGAACAACGCATGCACCTCACAGCCCAGACGCCGGAACAGTGCCTCGGCCACCAGGCCCGCCGGGCCGCTGGCACAATCCAGCCCGATGCGTAAAGCGTGTGCCAGGCGGACCTGTCCCACCACCGCATCGACATAACGCGTCAGAATGCCCTCATGCACCCGCTGTTCACCACCGGGTACAGCCTGCAACAGCCGTCCGTCGACAATGCCCTGATACAGTGCCTGAATCTGCTCCGAATGCAGTGCCTCACCCCGTACCACCAGTTTCAGCCCGTTCCAGGGCAGGGGCAGGTGGCTGCCCGTGACCATGACGCCATTGGGGGCCACACCGGACTGGACCGCAAAGTACAGCACCGGTGTCGGGGTACAGCCCAGATCAATCACCCGGCAACCCGCGGCCACCAGCCCCGCAGCCACCGCCGCATGCAGGGCGGGACTGGAAACACGTCCGTCCCGACCCAGCAGCACCTCCCGCTCATTCAGCTGCCGCAACAGGCCGCCCAGTGCCTGCCCGATCAGGTGCACACTGTCGGGGGTCAGCCTGTGCGGGTACAGGCCGCGTATATCGTAGGCACGAAACAGTTCCGGTGCGATGGTATTTTGCATAATCGTGTCAGTCCCGTTGGTCATGGCTGTCCTGTACCTCTCCCGGTCCGGCAGGCGGGCTTCAGCGGGTGCCCGAATGCCCGAAGCCCCCCTCACCACGCTCGGTGGCGGTAAACGTTTCCACCTGCCGGAGCGTGGCCTGCAGCACGGGTACCACGACCAGCTGGGCAATGCGCTCGCCCGGCTCGATGGTGAAGGCCGTCCGGCCCCGATTCCAGCATGAAATGAACAGTTGTCCCTGATAATCCGAATCAATCAGCCCCACCAGATTGCCCAGCACAATCCCGTGCTTGTGGCCCAACCCGGAGCGTGGCAGTACCAGTGCTGCCAGCCCCGGATCACGCAGATGGATGGCAAGGCCGGTTGGTATCAGGGATGTCTGAGCCGGCTCCAATCTCAGGGCCTCATCCAGACAGGCCCGCAGATCCATGCCCGCCGACCCCGCCGTGGCATACGCAGGTAGCGGAAACACCGTCCCCAAGCGCGGGTCCAGTACCCGGTAATCAATCACGGGAGCTGACATTGCGGCACTCATGCCTTCACCTCCCGAACCGCCTGCGCCGCTTTCCAGCCGGTAAACCGTTCCACCACCAGCGCCATCAGGGCCCGGGCCAGCTCCTGCTTGCTCATGTCCGGCAGGGTGGCAGCCCCGTCAGCCCACACCACTTCCAGGGCGTTGTGATCCTGATCAAACGCCTTGCCATCTGCAACCAGATTGGCGGCAATCATGTGAATGCGCTTGCGTTTGAGTTTGTCGCGCGCATATTCGAGCAGGTTTCGGGTTTCGGCAGCAAAACCGACACAGAACAGCTCGGGCTTTTCCGTACTGAGGGTCGCCAGAATATCCGTGGTGCGGGTCAGGACCAACTCCAGTGTGCCCGATGATTTCTTGATCTTGTGCGCTGCGGTTGCTTTGGGCGTGTAATCCGCCACGGCGGCGGTGGCAATGAACATATCGGCATCGACAGCCTGTGACCGTGCCGCTTCCAGCATCTGCTGCGCACTTTCCACGGCGACACGTGTCACCCCTGCCGGCACTTCAAGGCTGACCGGCCCTGAAACCAGTGTCACCCGAGCGCCCAGCGCGTGCGCCGCAGCGGCCACGGCATAACCCATCTTGCCGGAGCTGCGGTTGGAGAGAAAGCGTACCGGGTCCAGTGCCTCACGAGTCGGGCCTGCCGTCACCAGCACGTGTACCCCCGTGAGCGGCTGCGGACGGCTGTAATGCGCCGCCACCGCGGCCAGCAGTTCAGCCGGCTCCAGCATGCGGCCCGGTCCCACATCACCACAAGCCTGTTCACCCTGAGCCGGCCCGAGCATCAGGGTGCCACGCGCCTGCAGGGTACGGATACTGGCCTGGGTGGCCGGGTGCTGCCACATCTGCTGATTCATGGCCGGGGCCACTGCCAACGGCGCGGCACTGGCCAGACACAGCGTACTCAGCAAGTCATCCGCCATCCCGGCACTCAGGCGTGCCAGCAGATCGGCACTCGCCGGTGCGATCAGGATCAGGTCAGCCCAGCGTGCCAGTTCAATATGCCCCATGCCGGCCTCAGCCTCCGGGTCCAGCAGCGAGGTATGTACCGGGTTGCCGCTTAGGGCCTGCAGCGTCAATGGGGTGATGAAAGCTTGCGCCCCCCGGGTCATGCATACCCGGACCCTGGCACCGGCCTTGACCAGCAAACGGGTCAGCTCGGCGGATTTATAGGCGGCAATGCCACCACTTATCCCTAAAACAATCGATTTGCCGTGCAGGCTTGCCATAAGATTTCCTGACATTAACAACAAGAAAAGCGCCATGATACCGATAAAACACTGGCCTGCCGATGAGCGACCGCGAGAAAAACTGCTGGCCCGTGGAGCCGAAGCCCTGTCGGATGCCGAACTGCTGGCGATTTTCCTGCGTACCGGCATCAAGGGTAAAACCGCCGTGGACATGGCGCGGGAGCTGCTGCAGACCTTCGGCGGCCTGCGGGCGCTGTTCGAGGCCAGCGAGGAACATTTCTGCCGGGCCAACGGGCTGGGACAGGCCAAATACGTGCAGCTGCAGGGCGTACTGGAAATGTCGCGCCGCTACCTGCACGAACGCATGACGCGTGGGGATGTGCTCAGTGATCCGGATACGGTGCGTTGCTTTCTGACCTCACGCCTGCGCGATGGCTGTGCTGAAGTGTTTGCCTGCGTCTTTCTGGACAACCGCCACCGCGTGATCCGCTATGAGGAGCTGTTTCACGGCACCATTAATGCCGCCAGTGTCCATCCACGTGAAGTGGTGCGTCAGGCCCTGCACCATAATGCTGCTGCGGTGATTTTTGCCCATAACCATCCTTCCGGAGTGGCCGAGCCGAGTGAGGCCGATGAGCGCATCACCCGGCGACTCACTGATGCGCTGGCCCTGATTGATGTGCGAGTACTGGATCATTTCATCATCGGGGATCAGGTGGTATCGTTTGCCGAACGCGGCCTTCTGTAAGCACAGCACACCGTTTTCAGCGCAACCAGCATTGTGCACTCTCGTTGATCGCCAGGATGGCCGGGTGTTTGATGCGGCGTTCAATCGAAATGGCAAAAAAACTGACCTGCACCCCCATGGCACAGCCGACCAGCTCCATATCCGCCGTTTCGGCCAACAGGCTGGTTTCCAGTACCGACGGTGCGACAAACACCCCCTGCCCGGCCTGCCCGAATGCTTTCATCAGGGCGTTGTCATCAAATTCACCTACAATGTCGGGATGGATACCGGTACTGTGAAACCAGGCCATCAGCTTTTCACGCACGGCAGAACCTTCACTCGGGATCAGGACCGGCGCCTGATCCAGACAGGCTGGAAACGGCCCCTTGAGCTGCTGGCGCAGGCTGCTTCTGGCAAAAAAACTGATGCTGCTGCTGCCCAGATCGTGGTTGTAACCCTTGATATTCATCTGTGGCGGCATCGGACTGTCGGCGATCACCAGCTCCATGCGCTGCAGGGCCAGTTCCGCCAGCAGGTCATGCAACCGCCCTTCAGTACAGACAATCCGAATCTTGCGTCCCATCTGCATGGCCGGTTCCAGCAGCCGGAACACCACGGTCTTGGGCACCAGATCGGATACACCCACCCGGAACAGCTGGGCACGGTTTCCCGGATACTGCTGCAGGCGATCTTCCAGCTCGATACCCAACTGAAAAATACGGTTGGCATATTCCGCAGCGACCTGGCCAGCTTCGGTCAGCTCCAGGTTGCGTCCCTTGCGCCGAAACAGCTTGAGCCCGAGGTCTTCCTCCAGCAGGCCGATCTGGCCGCTGATGGTCTGGGAGGTGAGGTGCAGGCGCTCACTGGCACGGGCAATGCTGCCCGCATTGGCCACTTCACGGAAGTAGTACAGGTGCTTATAATTCAACATCAGTTTTTTCCGATGATTTGAATTGATTATTTCGAATTTTCTTTATTTAACACTTTTTGTAAAGTGAATGCCATAGGGAAAAGGTCAAAAGGTTGAAGCACGGATTTGCAAACCCTGGGAACCATCCCGTAACCAACGGATTCAAGGAGAACCATCATGAAATTAACCACACAGAGTCAACGCGCAGTGATGGCCATGATATCGCTGGCACTGAACGCCGGCCACAAGGTTCAGCGTCTCAGCACCCTGGCCAAGGATCAGGGCATTTCCCTGTCCTACATGGAACAACTGTTTTACCGCCTGCGTCATGCCGGACTGGTGGAAGGTATTCGCGGCCCCGGCGGCGGCTACCGTCTCGGCAAACCGGCCAGCCAGATTTCGGTGGCCCAGATCGTCAATGCCATTGAAATGGATGAGGGCGAAGGTGCCACCGGCAGCCAGAACACACAGCAGCCGGAACAGGTTATCGCTTACATGCTCAACCAGCTGGATACCCAGGTGCACGATTTTCTGGATGGCATTACGCTGGCCAGTCTGGTGGGTGAACATCGCCTCCCGCAGAAGAAAATCCGCGTGGGGGGTACAGCCAACCTGATTGCACGCATGTTTCCACCTCGGGATGCTGCGGTGGCGGGCCTGCAACCAGCCTGATTTCTGTACGACCCGCCGCGCCAGCCGGAGCACTTCCGCCGCCGACTGGCGCGGTGGCGGGCCTTACAGCCCTTTCAATGGCGGCTGGCTGAACAGAAGCCGGCCCGCATGGGCCGCACCCTGCGGCGTGAAGTGGCCCCCATCAAAACTGATCAGGCGCAGATCCGGCGTGAACACCGGGCAGTCGGCCTCCCGGCCACACAGCAGGGCTTGTTGATCCACATAAACGTCAGGTGAAAACTGGCTGCGCATCAGCTGGTTGATGGCGACCTGATCGGCATCCACCCGGTTGTGCAGATTGCGCAGCTCACTTTCGGGCATGCGCAGGTAGCGGCGGATATCCGGCTTGCCGAAACTCTTGCGTCCCAGCACGATCAGCTGCTGATGCGGCCCCAGCCCCAGGTTCCGGATGCTTTGCGGCAGGCGTTCAGCAGCCCAGCGCCGCCAGTTGCCGGCCAGAATCACCACATCCGCCTCACCGATCTGGGCCCTGGCCTGCGCCAGGGTATCGGCATCACGGCAGATCGCTGCGGCTTCCGCACGGCGGAAAGGGGCGACATCTTCCGGTCCCAGATACATCTGGCATACGGTCGGGATATAACGGGTGACAATCTGGTATTGCGACAAGGCCCCGGCTTCCCGGATTGCATTGTAGAAATCCTGTGCATGACTGTCGCCGACCAGAATCAGCTTCCTGCCCCCGTCGGCGGTAAAGGGCTTTTTCATTTCGGCCAGAAAACGGTCACGCACATAGGCCCCGCTTTTGGCCGTATCGGCGGCTTCCAGCATATCCTGGCGGAAATCAGCCCGGGCTGCAGCAGCAAGCCCCATCAACAGGCTGATGCAAAGCAGCAAGAGTGGGGTGTTTTTCATCATACTGATCATCCTGTTTTTCCTGTTTAACGACATGGTTTCATCCTGTTTGTCTCTTGTTCGTTGACACAGTCATAAAAAACGCCGAGGTACGCCGTCCAGCCCGATCAGGATCAACCCCGACACAATTAGTAACAGACTGCCAGCCAGGGCAAACCCGAATACCTGTCGGCGGCTGAAGCGCTGTCGGTCCCGAAACGGACGCTCGACCAGACGCCAGCTCAGCCAGGCCAGCCCAAAAGCCAGCAGCACTGCAACCAGCAACAGTCCCGGCCCGGCATCCAGCCACAGCATGCGCGTAAAAACCAGCAATGGCTGGTGCCATAGATAAGCACTGTAGGATATCAACCCGATACCTGCCAGTATCGGGCTGGCCAGCACACGCCCAACGCCCTGATCACTGCGGGCATACAGAATCAGCAGCACGGTCCCGGCAACAGGTACCAGCGCATACAGGCCGGGAAACGGCAACCCCCGATCAAACAGCCCCACCGCGCCCAGCAGTAATACCAGCCCCACCCCGGCCAACCATGCTGTGGAAACACGGCCCGCCACGGGCCGGAAGCCTGGATAAAACGCACAGCCAGCCCCGGCCAGCAACTCCCAGGCCCGACCGGGCAGCAGATAAAAATTGGCATCCGGGGCAAAACGCCACCCCAGCTCCGCCAGCCCCAGACTGAGCAGGCCGAGAATACCCAATAATCCGGCCAGCCGCTCCCGACCCAACCGCCAGCCCGCCAGCAACAGCAGCGGAAACAGCAGGTAAAACTGCTCCTCCACCGCCAGGCTCCAGGTATGCAGCAGCGGCATCAGCTCGGCATCCGGGGCAAAATAGCCACTGTCCTGCCAAAACAGGACATTGGATACAAACAGGGCCACGGCCACCATGCTGCGCCCGAAATCGACCAGCTCATGCGGTAATAACAGCCACCAGGCCGGCAGCAGACAAGCCAGCACCACCAGCAGCAGGACCGGCAGAATGCGCCGTGCCCGACGTTCATAAAACGTCACCAGACTGAAATTACCCTGCTGCAGTGCTTCCAGCAGCAGCGTGGTGATCAGGTACCCGCTGATGACGAAAAAAACATCCACCCCGACAAAGCCACCGTCAAAGCCCGGTATCCCGGCATGAAACAGCACCACCGGCACCACCGCCAGCGCACGCAGGCCATCAATTTCTTTGCGGTATTGCATGAAAACGTTTCCCCTGAAACAACCCCTCTCTTGTTGCACAGCCCCGAATAAAGATCAAGCACTCCCGGTGCTTTTGCTGACAGGGAAATCGCTTTAAAGTGCCACCTGTCATCTGTTGCTGCCGGATTCATTATGGAGCCAACCGTCTCATGCCACTTCGACTGCCCGCATTTCCGTCAGGACCGCTGCCGCTCCTGCCGTCGGATTGAAACCCCGTATGCCCAGCAGCTGGCTACCAAACAGGCAGAGCTGCAGGGTGTACTTGCCAACCTCGCCCCCGCTGTCTGGCTGCCCCCCTGTCCCGGCACGGTCCGTGCTTTCCGCAACAAGGCCAAAATGGTGGTACTGGGCGCTGCCCACGCTCCCGTGCTCGGGATTGTCAGCCCTGCCGGCCAGGCTGTTGACCTCACCGACTGCCCGCTGTACCCACCGGACATGCAGGCGCTGCTGGCAGCGCTGCCCGACTGGATACGCCAAGCCGGTGTTCCACCCTACCGTATCGACAGGGCCAAAGGGGAACTCAAGTTCATACTGCTGACACGCAGCCAGTGGTGTGGGGAATTTCTGCTGCGTTTCGTACTGCGCAGCACGACCGCACTGCCCCGCATCCGCAGCGCCTTGCCCGCCCTGCTGGCTGCCTTTCCGGCGATTCAGGCGGTATCGGCAAATATCCAGCCACTGCACAAGGCCGTGCTGGAGGGAGAGCAGGAAATTTTCCTCAGCGACCGGCAGGCCATTGAAGAACGCCTGAACGGTATTCCCCTGTTCATCCGCCCCAAAAGCTTTTTCCAGACCAACCCCCAGGTCGCCGAACAGCTGTATCGTCAGGCCCGTGACTGGGGACGGGAGAGCCAGCCGCGGCAGGTCTGGGACCTGTTTTGCGGTGTGGGGGCCTTCGGGCTGCATCTGGCCGGTCCCGACATCGGCCTGACTGGTATTGAAATCGAGCCGGAAGCCATTGCCTGTGCACAGGAATCAGCCCGCCGGCTGGGGCTGGCCAAGGTGCACTTTGCTGCGCTGGATGCTGCCGGATTTGCCGGTCTCAATGCCCCGGCCCCGGACCTGCTGGTGGTCAATCCGCCCCGGCGCGGGCTGGGAGCCGAATTATGCCGGCAGCTGGATGCCCTGCATCCGCCGGTCATGCTTTATTCCAGCTGCAATCCGCACACCCTGGCACAGGACCTGGCCTGCCTGCCCGCTTACCGGGTCGTGCGTGCCCAGCTGTTTGACATGTTTCCGCATACCGCACATAGCGAGGTACTGGTTCAGCTGGAAGCAACAAAAACCGGTAAGGTTCGGATAACGGGCAACTCACAGGCAGCGGACGAGGCAACGGGAAAGTACCTATCCCGGTATCCGCTTCAGGACCAGTGACTGTCAAGGCATCTGCCAAAATGGCTAATATTTATACATTTCCTTGAGCGGTTCAATGGCCATTTTGTGCTCCGGATTTAAAGATACAGTGCCTCAACCTGTTTGAGCATGAAGGCTCCAAACCCAGCCCGCCCAGGCAACAGAAAAAGGCGGCATGGGACAACACCTATCGTACCAAGGTATTGCTCGCCTGATTTTTTATATGCGCTCGACCTGGTCTCCGCTTGGGAATAGTTGGGAATGGCCCGGGAAAATTGCTAAAGTGAATACCTGTTTTACCTTGTCAGGAACACCAGACACCCATGGAAGAAAACCCGGATATACCTGACCTGCCGGCGCGTCGTCGGGGCATCTACCTGTTGCCCAACCTGTTTACCACCGGGGCCATGTTCGGTGGTTTTTACGCCATTGTCGCTGCCATGCAGGGAAACTTTGAAACGGCTGCCATCGCCGTTTTCGTCGCCATGATCCTGGACGGGCTCGATGGGCGGGTGGCACGCATGACCAATACCCAGACCCCTTTCGGGGCCGAGTATGACAGCCTTTCCGACCTGGTTTCCTTCGGGCTGGCACCTGGCCTGATCATGTACCAGTGGTCACTGGTGCACCTGCGCGAGATGGGTACGGCCTGGGGCAAGGCCGGGTGGCTGGCCGCCTTTATCTATGTCGCCTGTGCCGCACTGCGCCTGGCACGCTTCAACACCCAGATCGGCAAGGTCGACAAGCGCTTTTTCATCGGCCTGCCCAGTCCGGCGGCGGCAGCAGTCATGGTCGGCTGTGTCTGGGTCTTTCATGATCTGGCCATTGTGGGCCGGAACCTGCAGCTCCCCTCTCTGCTCCTGACCCTGAGTATCGGCCTTTTGATGGTCAGCAATGTCAGCTATTACAGTTTCAAGGACTTCGACCTGCGCCGCCGGGTCCCGTTCATCATGCTGCTGGGCATTGTACTGGTGATTGTGCTGACCACCATTGATCCGCCCAAGGTCCTGTTCACCTTCTTCATGGTCTATGCCCTGTCAGGGCCGGCCTACTGGCTGCTGCGCCGCTACCGCCGCCGTCAGCGCCGCCGTCAGGAGACCTGAGGCCTTGGACCTGCAGACCCGCCGCCAGTATCTGGGACTGATGGGGATTCCGCTCTGGGTGCCCCGCATACAGTCACAGTCTGATCAGGTTGACCAGGCTGCTGATGCACCACAACCGGCACCGGACGTCAGTGCCCCGGCATCAACCGCCGTGTCAGCAGAGCGCTCCGAAGGACACGATACCGCTGCGGCGGCTGTAGCGGTACAGCCGGCCCGGGGTGCGGCAGCAGCCCTGCGGACACTGGACGTACCCGACACGGCAGACACGCCACGGCCCCGCCCGGCAGCCGGTTCTGCCCAGACCGGCACACCGGTCACCCGCATCGACTGCACGCACATGGACTGGCAGGCGCTGCAGCAGGCGGTAACAGACTGCAACGCCTGCGGACTGCACCGGACCCGGACCCGAACGGTGTTCGGAACCGGCCATCAGCAAGCCGACTGGATGATCATCGGCGAAGCACCGGGGGCGGAAGAGGACCGTCAGGGTGAACCTTTCGTGGGCCGGGCCGGGAAACTGCTGGACAACATGCTGAAAGCCATCGATCTGGACCGGAACAAAGCCTATATTACCAATACCCTCAAGTGCCGCCCGCCCAATAACCGCGACCCGAAACCGGATGAGTCGGAAAGCTGTCGCGGGTATCTGGAGCGGCAGCTGGCCCTGATCCAGCCCCGGCTGATTCTGGTGGTAGGGCGCATTGCCGCCCATAACCTGCTGCAGACCAATGTTCCGCTCGGGCGGCTGCGCGGCAGCCTGCATCAGGTTCCCGGAACCGACATTCCGGTACTGGTCACTTACCACCCTGCCTACCTGCTGCGCCGCCCGACAGAAAAACGCAAAGCCTGGCAGGACCTGCAACAGGCCATGGCCTTTGCACGTCAGCACGGCTTTTAGTCCCCCGATCATTCCGGTATTCCACCATGAGCAATTCATCCTGTTCCCCCCGGCCGTCTCCGCTTTTCCCCGCCTTACCCGTGCGCCCGATGCATCCGGATGACCTGGATGCCGTTATGGCGATTGAGCTTGCCGCTTATCCCCATCCCTGGAGCCGTGGTATCTTCGAGGATTGCCTGAAACACAATTATCACTGTCTGGTGCATGAAAAAGTTGGGGAAATTGTGGCATATACGGTAATATCGGTGGCCGCTGGTGAAATGCATGTCCTGAACCTGACAGTTCGGTCTGAATCACGAAAACAGGGTCTGGGGAAACACCTGCTGATGGCCGCTGAAAAAATCGGGCAGGCATTGGGGGCTGACGAGTGCTTTCTGGAAGTCCGCCCGTCCAATACTGCAGCCTTGCAACTCTACCGGCATCAGGGCTTTAACGAGGTGGGTTTGCGCAGGAATTATTACCCTGCCCACAAAGGTCGGGAACATGCAGTGATCATGGCCAAGGTATTGGCGGTGCCGGAACAGGATTCCCCATCCTGATGCCGGCATGTTGATCTGCCATGAGCCAAAGCCATCACCCGACGGCCATTTATTGACGAGATTTTCGTTTAGCGCAGTTATGTACAAACAGCAAACATTCAATAATATCAGTAATAAAAACAGCAACCTGAGCATGGGGCCGGCAATCCGTGCCTGAACAATACACCCTGCTCCCGGCATCGGAACACAATATTGATCCTGATTCCATCGACCCGCGCTCCCGCGACATCATCAAACGCCTGCAGAAAGCCGGCTACCAGGCCTACCTGGTCGGTGGCTGTGTACGTGACCTGCTGCTCGGGCATCAGCCCAAGGATTTCGACATTGCCACCAGCGCCCATCCGGAGCAGGTCAGGAAACTGTTTTCCAGCTGCCGCCTGATTGGGCGTCGCTTCCGGCTGGCACACATCTACTACGGGCGTGATTACATCGAAGTCGCCACCTTCCGCGCCCCGCATGATACCGGTCAGCAGGGCAGCGTGGATGCCCAGGGTCGCATCATTCATGACAATGTGTACGGCACGCTGGAAGAGGATGTCTGGCGGCGTGACTTCACCATCAACGCCCTGTTTTACGACCCCATCAGCGGTGACGTGCTGGATTATGTCGACGGACTGGCGGACTTGCGGGCCCGTCGGCTGCGCCTGATCGGTGATCCGCAGGTGCGCTACCGTGAAGACCCGGTGCGCATGATCCGGGCCCTGCGCTTTGCGGCCAAGCTCGACTGCACGCTGGATGGCGCAACCGGACACCTGATCCGTCCGATGGCCAATCTGCTGGATGCGGTGGCACCGGCACGCCTGTTTGATGAACTGCTGAAACTGCTGCACGGCGGTTACGGTTTCAGGAGCCTCCAGCTGCTGGAGGAATACGGCGTACTGGGTTTCCTGCTGCCACTGACCGACGAAAGCCTGGAGCTGGACCAGAGCGGCTGCTTCCGGCGATTGCTGGAGACTGCGCTGCAGAACACCGATCAGCGTATCAGTGAGGGCAAATCGGTCATGCCGCCGTTCCTGTTCGCGGTACTGCTGTGGGAGCAGGTCCGGGTACTGGCTGACGAGATCATGGAAGAAGAAGGCTGTCCCGAAGTGCAGGCCCTGAATCTGGCGGCGGGCGAAATCATCAGTGATCAGGTTCAGTGCACCGCCATTCCGCGCCGTTTCAGCAATATCACCCGTGAAATCTGGACCCTGCAGCCGCGTTTCAGCTACCGTGAGCTGCGCCGTGCCAATACCCTGTTCAACAACCAGCGTTTTCGTGCCTCCTATGACTTTCTGGCCCTGCGTGCCGAAGCCGGAGAAGGCGAGGAGGTCATGGCAGATTACCGGTGGTGGACCGAGTTTCAGCAGGCCCGGCCCGATGATCGGGCGGCTCTGTGCGCCCCTTCAGCCCGCAAACGCCGCAAAAAGCGCAAAAACAAATCGCGTCAGGAAGACTGAGGAACCCAAGAAGCCGCTGACACGAAAGCAGCGGCGGCAGCACAGTGAATCAGGTCAGGCCGGCCCGGCCCGGTTGTCGGCTCAGGCATTTTCCGACTGTTGCGGGAAATCGGTTTTCACCGCCTTGAAGGCCGCATCCAGGGTCTGCCAGTTATTTACGGTATGGCAGAAAATATCGGCAGTTTTTTCTGCATCATAAACCGCAGAATGTGCCTGCTCACCATCCCAGCCCAGCCCGGCAGCCTGTGCCACCCGCGCCAACACGGTCTGGCCATAAACCACAGCCCCCAGCGTTACGGTATCCAGGGTGCTGAAGGGATGAAACGGATTGCGTTTGCAGTTGATGCGGTTACTGGCCGCATTCAGGAAGTTGAGGTCAAACGGGGCATTGTGCCCGACCAGAATGGCCCGGTTACAGCGGTTGAGTTTGAGTTCGCGCCGCACGACCTTGAACAGCTCGTTCAGGGCCTTTTCCTCCGGTACTGCCAGCCGCAGCGGGCTGAAGGGCTTGATACCGTTCACCTCCAGTGACTTGGGGTCCATGTTCGCATTCGGAAACGGCTCAATATGCCAGTTATAAGTCCGGCTGCGCGACAACCCACCCTTTTCATCCACGCGCAGTATGACCGCCGCCAGCTCCAGCAGCGCATCCCTTCTGTGGTCAAAGCCACCGGTTTCCACATCGATCACGATGGGCAGGAAGCCCCTGAACCGGCCTGCCAGCGGCACAATCTCGATATCATCACTCATGCTGTTGAGCTTACCGGATGTGGGGAAAAATAGACAGGAGAACCGCAGAATTTATTTGTATCTCATATCATTATGAAAAAACAACAATTATTTTTAAAACCGGATTACTGCTTTCAATTTTTCAGATTTGGTGCTAATTTCCGACACAGAGGAGATCACTCATCGCCATGCCCGTTCCGGACCAGGAGGACCACTCATGACCATGGAGAAATACCCGCAGGATACCGATGCCCAGGAAACCCAGGAATGGGTGGAATCCCTGGAAGCCGTGATTGAACAGGAGGGGCTGGAACGCGCCCATTTCCTGCTGGGTGAACTGATTGATACCGCACGTCAGAACGGTGCCAACCTGCCCTATTCCGCCAATACCGCCTACATCAATACCATCCCGCCCCATCTGGAGAAATATACCCCTGGTGATCCGGCCATCGAGGTCAAGCTGCGCTCCTGGATTCGCTGGAATGCCGTGGCCATGGTAGTTCGTGCCAACCGGGAAAGCCCGGAACTGGGCGGGCATATCGCCACCTTCGCCTCTGCGGCTACCCTGTATGACGTGGGCATGAACCATTTCTGGCGTGCCCCCACCCCCCAGCATGGCGGTGATCTGATTTATGTACAGGGTCATGCCGCACCGGGCATGTATGCCCGTTCCTTTCTGGAAGGGCGGCTGGATGAAGCCGATCTGGACGGTTTTCGCCAAGAGGTTGATGGCAGCGGCCTGCCTTCCTATCCGCATCCGTGGCTGATGCCGGACTACTGGCAATTCCCGACCGTTTCCATGGGGCTGGGGCCAATCAAGTCGATCTACCAGGCCCGTTTCATGAAATACCTGCAGGACCGGAAACTGGCTGACACGCGTGAACGCCGGGTCTGGTGCTTTGTTGGTGACGGCGAGGTGGATGAACCCGAGACCCTGGGTGCCATTTCGCTGGCCGGGCGTGAACGGCTTGACAACCTGACCTGGGTGGTAAACTGCAACCTGCAGCGTCTGGATGGCCCGGTGCGCGGCAATGGCAAGATCATCCAGGAGCTGGAGGCGGTATTCCGGGGTGCAGGCTGGAATGTGATCAAGGTCATCTGGGGTTCCTACTGGGATCCGCTGCTGGCACGTGACAAGGACGGCAAGCTCAAGGCGCGCATGCTGGAAGCCGTAGACGGCGAATACCAGAACTACAAGGCCAAGGACGGAGCCTATGTGCGTGAGCACTTCTTCGGGGTTGACCCGGCGCTCAGGGAAATGGTCGCCACCATGAGCGATGAGGATATCTGGCGGCTGAACCGGGGCGGCCATGATCCGCACAAGGTGTATGCCGCCTATTACGCCGCCACCCATCATGAAGGCCAGCCCAGCGTGATTCTGGCCCATACCGTCAAGGGCTACGGCATGGGGACTGCCGGCGAGGGGCAGAATCGCACCCATCAGCAGAAAAAACTCAGCGCCGAGGAGATGATCGCTTTCAGAAACCGCTTCAGCATTCCGCTCAATGATGTCGATGCAGCTGAAGCCCGGTATTACCGCCCGCCGGAAGACAGTCCGGAACTCCGCTACCTGCAGGAACGGCGTCAGGCTCTGGGCGGTTATCTGCCGCAGCGTCAGACCCATGCCACGCCCCTGAAAGTGCCGGGCCTGGACCTGTTTCGCCCCATGCTGGAAAGCAGTGGTGAGCGTGAAATGTCCACCACCATGGCGTTTGTACGCATGCTGACCATCCTGACCCGAGACAGGGGGATCGGTCGGCATATCGTGCCGATCGTGCCGGACGAGGCACGCACCTTCGGCATGGAAGGCATGTTCCGCCAGCTGGGTATCTACTCCTCGGTGGGCCAGCTGTACGAGCCGCAGGATCGTGATCAGGTCATGTTCTACAAGGAGGACAAGTCCGGCCAGATTCTGGAGGAAGGCATCAACGAGGCCGGGGCCATGTCAAGCTGGATTGCCGCCGCCACCTCCTACAGCACGCATGCGGTGAGCATGGTGCCGTTTTATATCTACTATTCCATGTTCGGGTTTCAGCGCATCGGTGATCTGGCCTGGGCTGCCGGTGACTGCCGGGCGCGGGGTTTCCTGATCGGCGGTACCGCCGGACGCACCACCCTGGCCGGGGAAGGACTGCAGCATCAGGATGGACAGAGTCTGGTACAGGCCGGGCTGATCCCCAACTGCATCAGCTATGACCCAACCTTTGCCTATGAAATGGCCATTATCATCCAGCATGGCCTCAAACGCATGTACCAGAATCAGGAGGATGTGTACTACTACATCACCGCCATGAATGAGAACTACAGCCACCCGGCCATGCCGCAGGGCTGTGAGGAAGGCGTCATCCGCGGCCTGTACCCGTTCAGCGGTGGCGGCAAGAAGCGCAAGAAAGTGCAGCTGCTCGGCTCCGGCACCATCCTGCGCGAGGTCATTGCCGCCGGAGAACTGCTGGACAGTGACTGGGGCGTGGATGCCGACATCTGGAGTGCCACCAGTTTCAACGAGCTGGCGCGTGAGGCCCGTGATGTCGAACGCTGGAACCTGCTGCACCCGCTGGATAATCCACGAACACCCTATGTGACCCAGTGCCTCAAGGATCACCGTGGTCCGGCCATCGCCGCGACCGATTACATCCGCAGCTACGCCGACCAGGTCCGTGCCTGGGTACCGATGAAGTACATCGTACTCGGCACGGATGGTTTCGGGCGCAGCGACACCCGCGCCCGGTTGCGCAGGCACTTTGAGGTCAGCCGCCATTACATCGTGATTGCCGCACTCAAGGCACTGGTGGATGAGTCCTCACTGCCGGCCGGCAAACTGCAGGAAGCGCTGGAAAAATACGGCATCGACCCCGACAAACCCAATCCACTGTACGCATGAAGGGAGGTGACACATGGCTTTGACTGAAGTTCGCGTCCCCGATATCGGCGACTTCAAGGATGTGGAAGTCATCGAAGTGCTGGTGCAGGCCGGTGACAGCATCCAGGCTGAAGACGCCCTGATCACGCTGGAATCCGACAAGGCAGTGCTGGAAATCCCGGCACCCATGGCCGGGGTGGTCCGGGAAATGAAGATCAGCCAGGGCGACCGGGTCTCAGCCGGCAGCCTGCTGCTGCTGCTGGAACCGGCTGCCGACACCCCTTCCCCGACACCGATACCAACAGACCCGGTGGTGGCCGCTGCGCCCTCATCACCCGCCCCGTCCACCAGCCACACCCCGGTAACCCCCACGCCTCCCCCCATACCCGCGAATCACACCGGATCAGGCAGCGCTCCCCCCGTGCCTGCCATCGAACACGAGGCTTTCAAGCGGGCCTATGCCCCCCCCTCGGTACGCAAATTCGCCCGTGAGCTGGGTGTTGACCTGAGCAAGGTCAGCGGCAGCGGGCGCAAGCAGCGCATCACCCGTGCAGATGTTCAGGGCTTTGTCAAAGACACCCTGCGTTTTGGCAGTGCCACATCCGGCAGCGCGCAGGGCGGGCCGGGCATTCCGCCCCTGCCCGAGACGGATTTCAGCCAGTGGGGTGAGATCGAAACCACGCCGCTGAGCCGCATCAATCAGCTCACTGGCGAATTTCTGCACCGCAACTGGCTCAATATTCCCCATGTGACCCAGTTTGATGCAGCGGATATCACCGAGATGGAAGCCTTCCGTCAGGCACTGAATGCGGAACAGGGCCCGTCCGGTGGCCCGAAAATCACCCCGCTGGTGTTCATCATGAAAGCAGTCACTGCCTGCCTCCAGACTTATCCACGCTTCAACAGCGCCCTGTCAACGGATGGCAAAAACCTGATCCGCAGGCATTATTTCCATATCGGCATCGCCGTCGATACAGCGGATGGTCTGGTGGTTCCGGTGATTCGGGATGTGGACCGGAAATCGCTGCGGCAACTGTCGGAAGAACTGCAGCAGGTTTCAGGCAAGGCCCGCGAGAAAAAGCTCAGGCCCGCTGACATGCAGGGGGGATGTTTTTCCATCTCCAGTCTCGGTGGTATCGGTGGTACCCGGTTCACCCCGATCGTCAATGCACCGGAGGTCGCCATTCTCGGGGTATCACGCTCGACCATGCAGCCGGTCTGGAATGGTGACAGCTTTGAGCCACGCCTGATGCTGCCGCTGGCGCTGTCGTATGACCACCGCGTGATTGACGGGGCTGACGGAGCACGTTTCACCACCCTGCTCAGCCAACTGCTGGGCGATATCCGGAGGCTGCTGCTATGAGCCGGATCATGGAAGTCCGGGTACCGGACATCGGTGACTTTCAGGATGTGGCCATTATTGAAGTGCTTGTCGATGCGGGTGATCCGGTGCGGGCGGATGAATCGCTGATCACCATTGAATCCGACAAGGCTTCCATGGAAATTCCCTGCCCGCAGGAAGGCACCGTGCGGGAAGTGCGGGTCCGGGTCGGTGACCGGGTGTCCCGGGGCGCGCTCATCCTGGTGCTGGAAGTGACGGCAACGGAACAACCACCAGTACCGGCGCAATCGCCCTCAGCCTCCCCCCCGGCCCCGCTCACGCCGCCGGCAGACGAAAGTCAGGCAAGCGCTGACCTGCAGACTCAGGTGCTGGTGCTGGGCTCGGGACCGGGTGGCTATACGGCGGCGTTCCGGGCCGCTGACCTGGGCTGCAAAGTGATTATGGTCGAGCGTTACAGCGAGATCGGCGGTGTATGCCTGAATGTCGGCTGCATCCCCTCCAAGGCGTTGCTGCATACGGCGGAAATCATTAACGAAGCCAGTGCCTTTGCGGCTCAGGGCGTGAAATTCGGTACCCCGGAACTGGATATTGATGCCATCCGTGCCCACAAAGAGGGTGTAATCCGGAAGCTGACCACCGGCCTCAAGGCACTGGCCAGACAGCGCAAGGTGCAGATTGTGCAGGGTTACGGGCGCTTCACCTCGGCCCATGTCCTGGAAGTGGAAGCAGCGGATGGCAGCCGCCAGCGTATCGGCTTTGAGCACTGTATTATTGCCGCCGGTTCGCGGGCCACGAAACTGCCTTTCATTCCGGATGACCCACGGGTGCTGGACGCTACCGGGGCGCTGGCCCTGCAGTCGATCCCCGCACGCCTGCTGGTGATCGGCGGCGGCATCATCGGGCTGGAAATGGCCACGGTCTACCATGCGCTGGGTTCACGGGTCACGGTGGTGGAACAGGCACCGGGCATTATGCCGGGGGCGGATCGTGATTTGGTGAAGCCACTGGAAAAAGTGATCCGTGGCCGTTATGAAAACACCTTCACCAGTACCAGTGTCACGGCCATACTCCCGGAGCAGGCCGGATTGTGCTGTCACTTTGACGGCCCCGAGGCCCCGGCGGGAGACACCTTCGATGCTGTGCTGGTCGCTGTCGGGCGCTCTCCCAATGGCCGGCAGATTGATGCCGGCAAAGCCGGGGTATTTGTCGATACCAGCGGTTTCATTCCCGTGAATGAACAGCTGCGCACCAATGTGCAACACATTTTCGCCATTGGTGATATCGTGGGCCAGCCCATGCTGGCGCACAAGGCCACACATGAAGGCAAGGTGGCTGCCGAGGTGATTGCCGGGCACAAATCTTTTTTTGATGTGCGCACCATTCCTGCCGTGGCCTATACCGACCCGGAAATCGCCTGGGCCGGCAAAACCGAGGAGCAGTGCAAGGCAGAAGGCATTGCCTTTGACAAGGGTGTTTTCCCCTGGGCCGCCAGCGGACGGGCATTGTCCATGGCTGCCGGTAATGGCATGACCAAGGCCCTGTTTGACAGACACTCCGGACAGCTGATCGGGGTCGGCATTGTCGGCAGGCATGCCGGGGAGCTGATTGCCGAAGCCGTGCTGGCGATCGAGATGGGGGCGGATGCCAGTGACATTGGCCTGAGTATTCATCCACACCCGACCCTGTCGGAAACGCTTAACTTCGCGGCGGAGGTGGCGGAAGGGGTCTGTACCGATATTTATGCCCCGAAAAAATAAGTTGTAGCTGTAATAGGCCATGCCTTCATGCCCATAAAATCCGGCTCGGCATCCTGAAAGTCCGGCGCCGGCACCAACCCGTCATGACAGGAGGAGAGATCATGAACCCCACCGTTACCGCTGCCACGGCAGCCTACGCCTATCCCCTACTGATCAAGCAGCTGCTGCAGACCTCGCTGCTGACTGCACCGCAACAGGAAATCGTGTACGCCGACAAAGGCCGTTACACCTATACCGACCTGAACCGCCGTATCCACCAGCTCGGCCATGGCCTGACCCGGCTGGGCGTGAAGCCCGGCAGCACGGTGGCGGTCATGGACTGGGATACCCCGCGCTATCTGGAATGCTTTTTTGCCATTCCCATGCTCGGTGCCGTATTGCAAACCGTCAATGTCCGCCTGGCTCCGGAGCAGATCGCCTATACCCTGAATCATGCCGGGGCTGATGTATTACTCATCAACCGTGAATTCCTGCCACTGCTGACGCAGATACGCTCCGAGCTTGTCAATATTCGCACCTTCATTCTGCTCAGCGACGATGACAAAACCCTGCCACAGGACTTTGAAGGCGAATATGAAGCCATGCTGGCCGGGCAAGCCGAGACCTTTGATTTCCCGGATTTTGATGAAAACACCCGAGCGACCACTTTTTATACCACCGGTACCACCGGCCTGCCCAAGGGCGTGTTCTTCAGCCATCGCCAGCTGGTCCTGCACACCCTCGGAACCGCCGCAACCCTGGGCATGGCCCCCGAGCAGGGGCGTTTCCACCGGGGTGATGTTTACATGCCGCTCACCCCGATGTTTCATGTGCACGCCTGGGGCATTCCACTGGTGGCTACCATGGCAGGCATCAAGCAGGTCTATCCGGGCCGTTATGAGCCGGAGCGTATCCTGCAACTGTGTCGTGACGAGGCTGTCACCTTCTCCCACTGCGTACCGGCCATCCTGCAGATGCTGCTGACCCATCCTTCCTGTGCCGGTACCGACCTGTCACGCTGGAAGGTCATCATCGGCGGTTCGGCCCTGACCCGTGCGCTGGCAAAGATGGCGCTGGACAAAGGCATTGATGTCATGACCGGCTATGGCATGTCGGAAACCTGTCCACTGCTGACCCTGGCACAGCTTGACCCGGCGCTGGATGCCGGTGCCGATCCGCACCTGGATGTTCGGGTCAAAACCGGACGCCCCCTGCCACTGGTCAATCTGCGCATCGTGGACCCGGACATGCAGTCATTGCCGAATGACGGCAGTACGACCGGAGAAGTGGTGGTCCGTTCCCCCTGGCTTACCCAGGGGTACCTGTTCAATCCGGACGCGTCGGAAGCCCTTTGGGAAGGTGGCTGGCTGCATACCCAGGACGTGGGCAGGATCGACCCGCAGGGCTATCTGCAAGTCACCGACCGTATCAAGGATGTGGTCAAGACCGGCGGTGAATGGATTTCTTCCGTGATGCTGGAAGACATGATCAGCCAGTACCCGGGGGTTGCAGAATCTGCCGTGATCGCCATACCGGATGACAAATGGGGAGAGCGGCCTCTGGCCCTGATTGTCCTGAAAGCCGGGGCCAGTGCATCGGCAGCAGATATCCGAACCCACCTGACCAGCTTCGCCGACAAGGGTATCCTGTCGAAGTTCGGCATTCCGGATGCGGACCATATCCGCTTTGTGGATACCTTGGCACGCACCAGCGTCGGCAAGCTCAACAAGCGCCAGATGCGTGAGGAGTGGAACAGGTAAAGATGTTGCCGTATACCTGCTTTTATACCTAAATCTGTCAGGTGCTGCCAGTTAAACTTGGACGATGATAAACAACAAAAAGCCCCAAAACCCATACAGGGCGGGAGCTTTCAGAGACGGCGGGACACGAACCAAACAATAAAAACAGTATCTTATGGACATAAAAACCATGACGTATACCTATCTGTATACCTACCTTCACTTGGCTGCACTATTTGCCGGGAATGGCTTTCTGATGCGGGCTTCGCAGGGGGAATAGGTGCCATGAAAAAAGGCAGCGGTAGACATGAACACTACCGAACTAAAATAGTTTTTCTTCATAAAATCAATTATTTAATTTTTTTCACAACTTTTTCATACCATATAATATGCAACAAAAATTTCTGGTGCATGAAAAAATCAATAACTTAGCTGCATATCTATCAGCATAAAAAAGGCCGGTACATGACCAGCCCTTCCCCCTGTCAATCGGCCTGCACCGCTACCCGACCAGCGCCCGCTTGTGTGGTGTCACCTCAATGGCCTGATCCGGGGTGATGATTTCAATCTGCACCAGCCGGGAATGCAGGCGCATGATGTTCACCCGTTTGCCCTGGCTGATGGCCTGATTGCGGATGGCCAGCACCTGATCCGGGGTCAGGTTCTCACGGAGGATTTCAGTGTGCTGCATGGTCAGGCCCTCCCCGGCTGATCCGGTCATTGACGGCTGTCTGTATGTCCATTCCTGCCGGGACCGTCAATGCCGTGCTCTGCCCGCCAAAGGCGTCGAACTCGTCCAGCAGCTCGGCATCTTCCCGGCTGGTGATCCAGTAGCCGTCCGGCCAGTAATACACCGTCTGCCCGCCGGTAGCGGTTGCGGTGGTTTCGTTCAGGGTATG
>Ga0116152_10000532_pt1 | contig 30748 bp, 15 predicted proteins | sample AD_UKC119_MetaG_FD_89894 | JGI IMG/M metagenome (GOLD analysis project Ga0116152, IMG submission 89894) | Active sludge microbial communities of municipal wastewater-treating anaerobic digesters from Hong Kong - AD_UKC119_MetaG | ecosystem: Engineered > Bioreactor > Anaerobic > Digestate... | reverse complement strand
GCCGACCGGTCGCCTTCGGTTCGGGAAACACGTCCTTGATCAACCGCCACTGCTCATCCGTGAGCCGATGTCGAATCATGATGAACTCCTTTCATCACTGATTTTCTTATGACATCGGACACTGTTGCAAGTAAAATCGAGTTTTCAGACGTCGCCTAGCGTGCACGTCGCGGTCGCCGGCCCAGTGTGGCGATGGTCACTGCGCCAAGCAGAATCGCGGTGACCGGTTCGGGTGTCGGCGCCTGACGCAGCTTGTAGTTGACCAGCTCGCTCGAAGGGCCCGTTACTTCAAAGCTGAAGTCCATCGTCGTCATGCCACTCACGGGGACGCCGGTACCATTGCCGCCGAAGCTGTCCCAGGTGATCGAGTAACTTCCATCGCCATTATCGACAACGTTGACGTTACCGAACTCGGCATTGGGTTGCGCGACAACCGATGCAATCGTCGCCCCCGGTGAAGGGATAATCGTGGTTGTGAACTCGTTCCAGTCGTACGTCGTCACGTTCGTGACCTTCTTTGCGAAGTCGGTCGGAATCGTCAAGAGCGACCCGCGGCCCGCGTCGTCAGCCATAACGTCGACGTCAATCGAGAATTCCCCGGGCGACATCCACGACTCTTCGGCGAAGACGCTGAGTGCTGACTGTGTACTCCAGCCCCAGTCGTCAAGGAGGACGTGTGCGTCGCCGCCGCCGTCAGACACCTCGAGCATGGTGATGTCAGCAGCGCCTGCGACTGTGCTGAACACGGTGCAAACAGTGGCCGCGACCAAAGTTGGTATCAGGTGATTCTTCCGCATATTCTCTCCCCGTTCGTTGCAGTAATGCGTCTTGCCAAGAGCTTCTTTCTACATGCATATTCTGGCCGCTCTGGATACCAGAAGATACCTGTCTTTTCGGGTGTTTTGTGATCGGAATTCCATCCTCCGGCCGAGGTTGTGTTTGGCTTGCCTGGATTGTCTCTCGCAAACCAACGCCTGGATTCTACCGTTGTCTCTTTTGCAGCCAAATACACACAAGCGGGTGAGTTTGCTACACGACGGATGCCCGAACTCCCTGCGACTTCCTCGTCACATTCAGAATTTGTCCTGCAGCCGTGGCGAGAGCAATCGCGGCAATCGGATGGTCAAATGCATGTCGGAATGCCCGGGAGGCAATAATCGTACGCAAGGCGGTGGTATGGATCGCACAATGAGAGTGACTTCGATGAGTTCGCGCGACACGCGGACCATACCCGTTGGGGTATGTGCTGCGATACGGATTACGTCAATGGAAAAATTCGATAATTTTTCACTCTGACCGTCACACGTGTGGCCGTATGTGTTAGGATACGGGGCACTAGAGCAGAAGCGCACGTTCATCGGCATAGCAGCATGAGTCGCGCCGACGCACGAGTGTGGTGGAAAAAGGGCTGGAATTTAACGTGATGATGAAGCCGACTGCGCGGACTCCGCCATGGGTGCGCGCAGGTAGTGGCTGTGTGATGGATGCAATGAAGACCGCATGCGACGGGCAGTCGGAGTCGGGATGCAATCGCTGCAAGTTGCCACGCACCACTATGGGGGGCGACAAGTGTTCAAGGGGCGTGCGTAAGTTGTTCAAATTAGACAATCCAAGAAAAATGAGCGCCGCCATGCCGTTCTTTCGGCTTTGTGTTCAACAAGGGGCATGAGGTTGCGACGGCGCGGTCAACCCAATGACGCCGGAGAGATCGTCGCGGCCTCGAATTCGAATGGTAATGGGTACGGCAAACGAGCGTTGCGCAAGACATGCCATGTTGGCGAACGCCCGACATGCGTTCGTGGAATGGCGGGCCGATGGCGTGGTGATGAGAGGCGTGAATGAGTCACGGCACGATCTTCATAGTTGATGAGAATGCCGAAGATCGGGAGTCGCTCGCGGACTTGTTGCGGTGTTCGGGTGACTACGACGTGGTGCCTATTGCGTCGACGGATCAACTGCTGAATGCGATCCGCGCGCCGCTACCAGGCTGCATGGTGGTCAATCTCGACACATTCAACGAAATCGGGCTGTCGATCCAGGCAGTGCTCGAAACGCGTGGCATCTGCGTGCCGGCAATCGTCCTGTCGGAGGATTCTTCGTGTGAAGCCGTTGTGGCCGCCGTCAGGCAGGGGGCAAGGCACGTATTCGAGAAAGGCTGTGATCCGCTGAAGCTGCTGTCGGCAATCGAGTCGTGTTGCAATGACGCCGAGTGGCGCAATGACTTGGATGCGGCATTCGATCCGGATGACATCATCACGGAGTGGGATTTTATAAGGGATTTCTACGGGTTGAGCAGGCGCCAGTGCGAAGTCGCTCAACGAATCTGTCGTTCGATGTCGAACGATGAGATCGCCTACAGCCTCTTTGTCTCAAGCAACACGGTGCGGATGCATATCAAGGCGCTATACGAAAAGCTGAACGTCAACAATCGCGTTGGCGTTGTCATGCGGTGTCTGTACGCAGACGTTCGCGCGCGCGGCAGAGAGCAAGGAACGGGTGGCGCAAACTAATCAGAGAACCTACCCGGAATAGCGTATTGAACACTTCGCGCGGCAACTGTTAACTGTAAGAGTGTCGGAAGAGTTCTATTGAATTGGCTGAAAGAGCGGACGGGGAGGCAATGCAGCTTCGCAGCGCCACTGACGCGGTTAGTAGATCACAAGGTGACTGCGTTTGGCGCAGAGGCGCCGATCTGCAAGAGGGCCGAAATCAAGTCTTGCATGGCGGCATGTTCGGGCAAGAGAGCCGTCATCGGGAAGAGCAGGGTAGACGCTCACTTCGTGGGGCGCTTAACGAGGGCAAGGAGCAAACTCAAATGAATCTGAGTAGTATTCGCGCGGATTTTGTCTTGTACGCGCTGACGGCGATCGTCGCCTCGCCGGCGTTCGTTTCGGCACAGACTTGGAGTGACTTCGAGGGCTTTGCGACCAATGCAAGCATCGACGGCCAGGGCGGATGGCGAGCCACGAACACCAACCTTGATCAGGAGATCGTCGATCTCGGTGGCAACAAGGTATGGCGGGTTTCCAATGCCTTCTCCAGCGGCAGCTTCGGCGATCAACCCTTCGCACCCGGCTCGGATCAGTACGCTGGCGAGACGGGGAGTATCCATGACTACGATTCAGCGACGGCAACGACCCACCGGTTCTATGCCTCGTTTGATTTCTGGTCGGTGACCGGTGCCGCCCAGAACGGTCTCGATGTCACGATCAGCCCGGACGACGGTCAGGGGCGTCGGCAGAGCTTCATCAGTCTGGAAGACAACGGCAATGGTCTGGAAATCGATTTCTACGATACGCAGGGCAACGACCCGGGTTCCAACCCGAACGGCGGATTCGTTCAGACCTACATCGCGAACAATCTTTCCTACACGGATGTTCACAACGTGGTATTCGATATCACGTTCGTGGATGGAAATGTCGAGAACGCCGGCGTATATGACGGGAATGATATCGTCAACATCTACGTCGATGGGATTCTCGTCCATACCGGCACGACCTGGGAGTCGTACTGGCAAACGACCACGGAAGGGCAGATGACGCCCTCGATCCGCGCCATCGATACGCTGCTGTTTCGCATCTCGACGGGCAACGGCGCAACAGCAGGCAATGGATATTACTTCGACAATGTCTATATCGCCAATGGGCCGCCGCGTGTGCAGAATCTGGACACCGGCGCTTGGTTCCCGACGATCCAGTCTGCGATCGATGCCGCTAATCCGGGCGATACGCTTGAGGCATTGCCGGGCACGTACAACGAAAGCCCGAACATCGACAAGCCACTCACGCTGCAGTCCAGGGACGGCCGCGATGTTACGACGATAGCGTTGCAGACGGGCCCGACCTACGTGGGCTCCGTGCAGATCAGCGGTCAGGACGTCACGGTCGACGGCTTTACGATCGAAGGCTACGACGGCGACGCCGGGAGCAGCCAACTGGCTTCGTCGAACTTCGTTCTGACGATCGGGCTCGGCGATATCGTGATTCGAAACAACCGGCTTCGGATCGGCGGCGTTGACACGAACACCAACGGTGACGATGGTATCGGCATCATCAACTACTACAACACGACGACGGACACCGCCTCTCTGACGATCACCAACAACGACTTCGAGCCCGTCGGACCGATCGGTCGTCGTGCGTTTTACATCAATCCCGGCATCGATCAGCTCGTCTTCAGCGGAAACACGATCGCCGGCAACTTCGAGCGGGGTTCATTCATCCAGGCGAAGACTGCCCTCGTCGAAAACAACACGCTGGCCGGCGCCGGCACGGCGGGAAGTCGCTCCGGCGGTATCGGCACCTGGGGCTATCCCGATCCCTCGATCTACGGTCACACCACATTCCGCGGCAACACGATCTCGAATTCCGCCGGCATCGCCCTTTACGATTCGTCCGATATCGTCGTTGAAGAGAACACGCTTAGCAACAACGATAACAATGTCTCTGTGATTGAGCTTTCCTTCCCGGCGCTCGACATCTCGGGTATTCACATCAACGGCAACAGCATGACCAACGCGCACAACGCGACGGTCAACAATGGATCCACTTCGGGCGTTGTGCTCGACGCATCCGCGAACTGGTGGGGGACCAATGTCGGGTCGGCCATTGCCGCGGCAACGAACGGGCTCGTGGACTACACGCCATGGCTGGATTCCGGCACCGACACGGACGGCGGTACCGACGGCTTTCAGGGCGATTTCTCGGTGCTCAACGTGGACGATGACAGTCCGCAAAGCGGCGCAACAAGCCGCATCCAGGAGGGTATCGATCGCGTCGTCGGCAGCACTGTCAGCGTCAGCCCCGGCACCTACCCTGGCAATCTGAGCCTGACGGACGATGTGACCCTGCAGTCCACGGGTGGCGCGGGCGTTACCACGATCGAGGGCGCGGGCGGATGTGCCATCTCGATCGACGGCGATAACACGACGATCGACGGCTTTACCGTGACAAACCCGACGGGTAGAAACGCCATCTGCGCCGATGATCGCAATGGCATTGCGATTCGAAACAACATCGTGACCAATGTGGGTGGCCCAATGGTCAGCGGCAATCATCACGCGATTGTCGTCGAATCGTCGGCTGCACCGGTTGACGATGTCGTGATCGAGGACAACGACGTGAACGCGATCTTCGGCTCGCAGATCGCGCCCTATGGCAGCGTCAGTGCGATCACGATCGGTTTCTCCACCGGCAACGAAAATGTCACCAACCTCGTTATTCAGAACAACGCCATCTCGAACGTTCAGGGCTACACGGCAGACTTTGGCGTGGGCGGTCGCGGCGCCTACGGCATCCTCATCAACCACGGCGCGGGGCTGACCGGCATGACGGTCGGCGCCCAGGTGCTGAACAACACAATCACGAACCTCGAAGGGCTTTGGGCGCACGGCATCGGCCTGGAAGGCAACACGCCCGACGCACTTGTTCAGGGGAATAAGATCAGTGATCTGATCGACCACAAGATGCCGTCGGATGCGATTGGCGTTCAGGTCGAGGCGAATGCCTCGGCGAACTCTGTCGAGATCCACTACAACCGATTCACGAACATGGCCGTCGGTATTCAGAATGTCACGGCCGGTACGCTTGTGAACGCGGAGAACAACTATTGGGGCAGCGACAGCGGCCCGGCCGACAGTTCCGATGACGCCGGCGAAGACACGGAGGTCGACGTTGGCAACTGCACCGGCGATCCGGCAAGCGAGATCAACACGAATGGCACAGGCAGTGCTGTCAACGATGATCCGTCAATGGCGGTCGATTACTGCCCCTGGCTGTTGGGGCAGGGCACGCTCACGCTCGAGATCAGCGACAGTTGTCCGGACGATGCCGACAACGACGACATGAATGGTTACCAAGTTTCCGTCGAGCTCTGGATGCGCGACCTGCTCGATCCAGCCACGGGATTCCAGGCGTTTGTTTCCTATGACGATTCGGTCCTAACGTTCCGCGACGATTTAAGCAGTTACGCGTCGTTGCCCTTCACCAATCACATCGCGCCAATCTCGGAAGCGGACGACGACATGTCGTTGCCCGCAAATGTCCTGTCCCTCAACGGATTCGAATCGCCGGGCGGCGGCGCCGGCGCCGGCGGAACGACGTCGGACAGCCTGCTTGCGACCCTCGTCTTCGACGTGGCGATGGACTGCGAAGCGACCGGTCTCGATTTTGCGGCGATGCCGAATTCGGAGCTGAGTTTCGAGGGCGTACCGCTCATGACCGGCAACGTCGCGTCCCCAACCGTGACGTTGGATGACACGCCGCCCGCAATCACGCCGGGCACGATCGGAGATTGCTATCCAACGGCCGCGGCCGCCGAGGCGGATGCGCTTTCGATCACGATGGTCAACGACAATTGCATGGGCGCTCTCAGCATTTCTGCCGAGGCCGTGGGCACGTGCAGCGCGACCGTGACGATCACGGCGACCGACGATTGCGGCAACGCGTCGACACACGTTTACAACACGCGCATCGACAGCGATGCCCCGATGGTCACCCAGGGCTCGATCATGTCGTGCTACCCGACCCAGGTGGACGCGGAGAACGCAGCGACCGCGGCAACGTCCGCAACCGACAATTGCACGATGGTGGGTATGTTGACGCCGATGGTTGTTGATGTCACCGGCTTCTGCGACAAGACGATCACCGTCCGGGTTGAGGACGAGTGCGGTAACCAGACCGACATTCAGTACACGACGCGTGTGGACAACACGGCTCCCGTGGTGACCGCCGGCTCCATCGACTCCTGCTACGCGACTGTGGCAGCCGCCGAAGCGGCCGCGATCGCCGCGACGGGGGCGTCGGACGACTGCCCGGGTTCGCTGGTTGTCACGGCGTCCACGACGGGAACTTGTGCCGCGGTGGTGACCGTCACCGTGACGGATTCCTGCAACAACATGAATTCGGTGATGTACAACACCCGAATCGACAGCGAAGCCCCTGTCGTCATGTGCGGCAGTGTGACAACGCCTGCCGATGCCTCGACCTGCGATGCCGTCGTCACGCTGACCGCCACGGCGTCCGACAACTGCGATGGCGCGATTTCCGCCATGGACATCACGTTCACGATCGATGCCGATCAGAATGGCTTCGATGGCAGCGATCCGACCGTTAACGGAAGCGGCAACACTTACACGTTCCCGACCGGCACGACCGATGTTCGAGCCAGCAGCACGGACTTCTGCGGCAATGTCGGTAGCTGCGACTTCACCGTCACGGTCGACGGCACGAACGAAGTCAATGTCGTCGTCGTGCTGGAGGACGTCGCCTACGACGGTGATCGGAACATTCGCTTTACGGCGAAGGGCCCCGGCGGATGTGCCACACCCGTCTGCTGGCCGGTCACGTTTGCCGACGTCTCGGTGATGGGTTCGCCAAAGTCACTGGGCATGGCAACGATTGAAGTTCCATGCGGCGACTGGGACGAGATCTGTGCGAAGGACGAACAGCACACGCTGATCGATTCCGCCTTGCTGGTCCTCAGCGGATCCCAGTTTGATGCGGTGGACGACCTTGAGCTGCTGAGTGGTGATACGGACAACGACAGCGATGTTGATATCAACGATGTCACGCTGTTCATCGCCCAGTTCGGCATGAACGTCAGCGGTCCCAACCCGTGCCCGTACAACAATGTTCGCGACGCCGACTTCAGCCTGAACGGGGCCGTTGGCAGCGAGGATTTCTCGATCCTTCAGCCGAACTGGCTGCAGTTCACGGCATGTAGTTGTCCGTCCCCGGTGGTTGCCGGCGACGTGGTCTTCTCTGACGACTGGGTCGGCGCCTTGGATATTGATAACGTCGATCGGAGACGTCGAACCAAGCGAATTGATCTCGACATGGTGCAGACGCGTATCGATGTTGCAAGCCTGGCACCGGAGATCGCGGCCTACGCCGATCTGGACGGTGACAATGAGATCACGTTCAACGATGTACGCATCTTCGAGACGGACTACGGCTTCGATCATCGCCTGTCCGACTCGCTGAAGCAGATCGACCTGCGGAAGTCGGAACGTGGCAAGCTGGACTCTCTCGGACGCCGCGGCGCATCTGGAATCGGATTGCAGCCGCGACGTTAACCCTGATGAGTGTCGTAGCGATGGGCCCGGCTTGCGCAAGATCAGGCCGGGTCCCCGCTACGCCTCTACTTCCATCCCGGAATGAGCTGCCACAGGGGTGGCGATAAATCTGAAGCCGGGGTATCGCTCCATACAAGCCGAGAACTGACGCTGACACTGGATTGCCGGATTGACCGGAATCGCTGAGGAGCCTGGTGATGATAAACAGAAGGAACACACAAATGGCACGCCCGAAACTCGCGGGGGCCCACTGGGTCGCTTCGCTGGTGGCACTTACCTGCTCGCTGCAGACGGCGCGAGCGACGAATTTCGTCACGTTCACGTTCGAGGCGGAAATCACCGGTGACAGCGACCTGGCGGGGACGTCGTTGCCCATCAACATCGGTGTCGGTGACGTTGTTTCCGGCTACCTGACGTACGATCTGGATCGTATCGACACCTTCTTAGCGTCACCCAGCTTGGGCGTCTATTCGCATTCGATGTCACCTGCAAGCTTGTATGCAGAGGTCGAAGGCGCAGTGTTTCAGACCGATGCCGGCGACGTCTCGGTCGACGTCTTCGTCTCGAACGGCGGGAACGATTCATACTACCTGCAGAGTGATAACAATGTCGCCAACATGGGGATCGGCGATCCGGACTTCTTCGATTTCCAGCTCCTGGACAGCAGCGGAATGGCGCTCGCCAGCGATGCACAGCCTGCATCCCCGCTGAACGTGGCGGACTTCGATGCTTACAGCATGAATGGAACGCGCCTCGCGATTGAGGCCGTCGGCGATTACATGATCTTCGCCGAGATCACCAGCATCACCTACAACCACATCGTTGACGACGACGGATTTGCCACGGCATTCAGTTGCGATGCACCCGGCGCCGTCTGTTTCGCCTCCATCCAGGATGCCATCGACGCGTTGGGAGCCGGCGAGACGATCACGGTCTGCCCGGGCGTCTATGCCGAGGACATCGTCTTTCCGATTGGCTTCGACGGCATGACGCTGACGCCCAAAGACCCGGACCCGGCGAACACCGTGATCCAGGGCGTGGCAAACGTCAACGCCGGCGACTTTCCGCTGGCCGTACCGAACATCGAGATCCTTGCCGATGACATCGACATCGGCGGCTTCACGATTCGTGGCCCCGCCCCCGTCGCGGGTCGCTATTCCAGCGGCCTGGTGATCGGCGGCGACAACGCGGACATCCACGACAATGCGTTTGAAGTCACCAACGCGGCGTCGCTCGGCGATATCAGCCAGGGCATCCAGACCTATCGCGATGGAAACAATCCGACCGGCGGCAACGTCGACGGTCTGATCATCCGAAACAATACGTTCACCCACCTGGGTGCGGGCGGCGCCGGGTACGAGGCAATCTACGTCAATCACGTGAACTCGGACCCGACGCCCGCCGGCACCGTTTCGATTCGGAACAACGTCATCGCCGGCAAGCTGATCCGGGGCATCACCAGTGAGCGATCGCGCACCGAAATCCTCGTGAACGACATATCCACCGACCTTGCGCCGCTGGACGGATCCCTGGATCCCGGCGAGTCGCTCCAGGCGGTCAACATCGTCGACGCCAACGGCCGCGATCAGCAGGAAGTGTCGATCCGGCGAAACACGATCGGAAACGATGCACCCGGCGGGACCTTGATTCTCACGGGCGTCATCGATGGTCCGCTTTCCATGGGGTTGCCCAAGGCGGTCGAACTCTACGTGCAGGGTGACATCGCGGACCTCAGTGAATTCGGCCTCGGTGCTGCAAACAACGGCGGTGGATCGGATGGTATTGAGTTCACCTTCCCGGCAGGTGCTGCGAGCGACGGCACTTTCATTTATGTCACCACGGATGCAACGGGCTTTACCGACTTCTTCGGGTTCGCGCCTGACCATGTGACCGGGAGCGCAACCAACATCAACGGCGACGACGCGATTGAGCTGTTCCGCAACGGAGACGTCATCGATGTCTTCGGCGAGATCAATGTCGCTGGCTCGGGTCAGCCGTGGGAATACACCGATGGCTGGGCTTATCGAAACGCGATGACCGGGCCGGATGGTTCGACGTTCGTGCTCGGAAACTGGTCGTTCAGCGGCGTGGCCGCCCTGGGCGGGGAAACGAGCAATGCCAGTGCGGCAACGCCGATGCCCATCGGCACCTACGCCGGCGCCGCGGGTGGATTTGCGCAGGGGGTTCGCCTCGGAAACGACGGCGCACCCGCGCAAACGCTGACCAGTATCTTCGTCGAGGAAAACACCATCAACGGAAATGCGGGCGGTGTCCTCGTGCGTTCGTCGGCCGGCGGCGTAACAATCTTCAACAACGACCTCAGCGGAAACGACCTGTACGGCGTCGATAACATCGATGCTGCCATCGCGGACGCCGGTGGCAACTGGTGGGGCGATTTCGATGCACTCATCGTCGGCGGATCCGTCGGGATGTCGGGCAACGTCGACTACACGCCCTGGCTAGCCGTCGGCACGGACACCGGCGCGGCCGCCGGATTCCAGGGAGATTTCTCCACGCTCTATGTGGATGACGACAGCCCGCAAGCGAATCTCGTGGGGCGAATCCAGGAGGGCATCGACCTCGTGACGGCGAGCACGGTTCACGTGCTGGACGGCGAATACGAAGAGCAGGTCACAGTCTACAAGTCCGTCGAGCTGCTGGGAGCCAACGCAGGTGTGAACCCGAACACCGCGGTTCGCGGGCCGGAGTCCATCGTCTATGTTGATGTCTCTGGGCCGGATCCGTATGCGGCGCCTTACCCGTCGCAGTTCTACGTGACAGCGGACAACGTCGTCATCGACGGCTTCACCGTTGACGGCGACAACCCATATATCTCAAGTGGCATTGATCTGAATGGCGCCGACCTCGACGCCGAAGAGGGGATCGTCTCTTACGAGGGCGTCGGCGACATCACGATCCGGAACAACATTGTTCGCAACACCAGCTACACCGGTATCAATTTCTACAACTACACCAACGGTGGAGCAGCGACTTCGAACAACATCATCTCGAACAACCGCATTGAGAACCTGGGGGCCTTCGACTGGGGTATTGGCATCCTCATCTACAACGACTTCTATGCGGATATCACCGACAACGTGATCACCGACGTTCGCGTGGGCGTGCAGACCGGGAACTATGACAACGCCAATCCCGGCGCCACGGGCTCGATTTCGGACAACGACATCTCGGCAAGGCTCCGCGGCATTTTCTACAATCTGCACCGGACGAATGCATCGCCCTTCGCGGTGAACAACAACAGCATCACAGGTGTCGACGATCCCGATCTTCCCGTGGACCGGATCTGGTTCGGCATGCTTATTTCGTCGCAGTCGGATCCGGCTGACGCCGATTTCATGAACAACACGATTGATGGTTCTGCCGTCACCAGCATCACGTCGGCGGGCATCGTTTCCTGGAACAACCCGACCGGCGCCGAGCTGACGATCGATGGCGGCTCGGTGACGGGCGTCAATTACGGCGTCTGGGTCAACAACTTCGAGGGCTACAGCAGCGACGGCAATGACACGTCGCTGTATATCGAAGGCCTCTCGGTCAACGCTTCGGACGTCGGCATCTACGTGTACGACAGTCCGGACAACACCAACGGCTCTTCCGTCTTCGCCCACGTCTCGAACAATACCGACGTGATGGGGGCGTCCGTGGCGGGCGTGCTGGTGTACGGCGCCGATGCGTCGGCCGTGCTGGTTAACAACCTCGCTTCGATCACGGGCAACAGCGTCGGCGTCGAAGTCGACGGCGGTACGGCACTGCTGGAGAGTAACAACCTCTCCGGCAACTCCCTTTACGGCCTGCTGGTGCAGAACGGTGGACTCGTCGATGCCGGTGACGCGGACGACAACAACGTGACGGGACTTGGATCAGGGTCGGGCGCGACCCATGGGTCGAGCATCGGCTGCAACTTCCTTGCCGGATACGATGGTTCAAGTTCGTTCGCCATCGTCGATGAGAATCTCGACGCGATGGGCCATCCTGATGTCCTGGCGGAGATGAACTTCTGGGGAACGCAGGTTCTCTCGGAGATCGAGGACATCGTCGATCACGATGCAGACGACCCGGCGCAGACGTTGGTCTTCTACGACGATCCCAAGTCGGTACCGGAACTCATTATTGCGGCGCCCGAGATGTGCCAGAACAACAATCCGTCGCAGATCGTCGTGACGCTCTCGATGGACAATCTGCCGATCGCGGTCACGGGTTACTTCGCCGTCATCGAGTACGACCCGGGTGTCCTTGAACTCGATACGGGCACCTACGACTACAGTGGTGGGGGCGAATTCCCGATCCACCTGAACGGCACGCTGGAAGATGTCGATCCCATGAATCCGCAAGGTCTCATCCTCGCGGATGCTTCGGCCGCCCCGATGACGGCCGGCACGGCGATGGGGCAGCAGCTTGCAACGCTGACGTTCAATATCATCGGATGCGGCGATACGACAATCGGATTCGGACCGCCGCCGACCCCGTCGATCATGTCGCAGGTCAGTTTTCAGGGCATCGGGCTGACCACGCAGCTCATCGAGGACTCGGTGCTGATCGATACGGGAAATGCGCCCATGCCCGATGGGCAGATCGAGGTGGCGTCCGGCATGCTCAACAGCACTTGCGAAACCGTCGTGACGCTCAGCGCCACGATTGTCGACGACTGCTGCATGGACCTTGCAGGTGGGGCATCCGTCGTCGGAAGCGTCGGCGTCACCGCCGGCGATGCGACGCTCGGCACGCCGAGCTTCAACTACACGCAGGGCGACGGACCGAACGAGGTGATCGTCACCGCGTCTGTTCCCGTCACTCTTAACGACGGGTGCAGCGCGAATATCGAATTCTCGCTCAATGCCGTCGATTGCTGCGGCAACCCGATGATGACTGTGACGGCATCGACATTGGTCGAAGACCTGACGGCCCCGACATTTGTCAGCACACCGGCAGACGTGATCATTGAATGTGATGCTTCGATCGAGCCCGGAATTCTGCTCGGCCAGACCGACGCGTCCAGCGGCATCGGTGTCTACTACAACGACAACGGAATGGGCGAGAACGGCGACACCAACGTCGCCTACCTGCGGGTGCAGGCGGCCTACGCCAACACGAACGCCGCGCCCTTCGACTTCTCGTCCGCCGCCCTGACCGGCAATGGTCTCAACTGGGCCTTCCTGTTCGGCCAGGTGTCGCCGACGCAGCATGGATTCGACATGATCCTGCCTGCGCCGACCTGGGACCTCGTCACGCCGATTCCCGGGCTCAGCGCCTGGGAGAACACGACGAACGCCATCGCGGGCAGCATGAATGTGCGGCCCGTCACCTGGGCGTTCAACGATTACAAGGGTGGCTCGCCGAACGGCCCCGCCAATCCGGCGACCAGCCCGATTCACAGCACGTTCCGAAGCGCGACGGACAATCCGCTCATGGACGTGCAGGACACCTATCTCACCGTCTCGCAGGCTGGAACCGTTTACACGGCGAACTTCGGCGGCAAGCTGGTGTCGGATGACACGATCTACTGGTACACGCAGGGCACGCCCGATACATCCATGTCGGCTTTTTCGCTCGATGGCGAGTTCTACTTCACGGGCGAACTCTCATACGACAGCTCGGGCGACAGCGGCACGGACCTGATCGACTTCTACCAGGGTTCGATTACGGTCACAGCGAATTCGCCCAATCTGGACCTCGGCTACCCGCTGGCGAACGACAACTGTTCGCCGTTCCCGGAGATCTCCTACACGGATGTCGTCACGCCGGGCGCCTGCGCCGGTGAACGCACCATCACACGCACCTGGACGGCTACCGACATCTGCGGAAACCAGGCGTCGCACGTTCAGACCATCACGGTGATCGACATGACGCCGCCGGTGATCGAGCAGCCCGCGCCCATTGAGGTGCCCGCCGATGCCGGGTCGGCCTGCAATGCTGTCGTCAGCGTTCCGCCGATCGTTGCGACCGACAACTGCAGCGGCCCGATGAACCTCATCATCAGCAATGACTACAACAACTCGTCCGACGCATCGGATACCTATCCGGAAGGCACGACGACGATCACGTGGACCGTTGAGGATGATTGCGGAAACATCGAAACGATCACGCAGGACATCACCGTCCTGAGCTTCAGCCTGGTGGAAGTTGTCGTCGAACTCTCTGACCTGGAGCACGATAACGGAACACCGCTGAGCTTCGAACGAAGCCTTCGGTTCATCCTGAACGACGGTATCGGTTGCTCCAGCGACATCTGCGAGGCGAATGTCCTGTTCGCGGGTGCCGCGAACGACACGCCAGCGGCGTCGGTAACGATCATGGTGCCGTGTGATGACTGGACCAGCATCTGCGTCAAGGACGACCAGCTCACGCTCTATGACACCGTGACGCTGACCGATTCGGGCGCCGTGTTCACGGGCGATGCGAATGTCCAGCTCCTCTCAGGTGACACGGACAACGACGGCGATGTCGACATCAATGACGTGACCTTCCTGCTGTTCGCGTACGGCGCCAGCGGCCCGGTCCCGGATGCATGTCCTTACGATGGCAACCGGTCGGCCGACTTCAGTATCGACGGCGCTGTCGGCTCACAGGATTACTCGATCATGCAGGCCAACTGGCTCAAGTTCACTGGCTGCAGTTGTCCGGCCCCGCTGGTCAGCGGCAATGTGGACGATCTCCGAGACACGGCAGCGCCCTTCGCGCTGATCGATCGCGATCAGCCGGTCCATTTCGCAAGTCGTGCGATCGGCAAGCGCGTCGTGCGCATCGACGCGAGCGAGGTGTCGGCGGTCGTGGCTGACGTCGTTGATCGCAATCGTGATGGCGTGATCGACGACAAGGATGTCCGAATCTTCGAGAACGAGTTGGGCCTGCCGAACACACTCTCGCAGAAGATCGGAAACTCTGTGCAGAACGGAGACGATCTCCGCGATACCGTCTCGGATGTTCTGCCTGACAAAGCCACGATGAAGCGGCCATAGGGCGGCATCAACAGGATCCCTACTCCCTACATACCGTGCCGTCTCCTGCTGTCCTGTGGACAGTGGGAGACGCGCGGTAGCTTTGAGGAACATAGACCGGTATGCAGAGGTGCCCGAACCGGGTGCTTGCGGGAGCGACAGTTGTGAAAGCGGACAATCATAGGCGACATACCGGCGTACTGCTGCTCGCCATCCTGCTGGGGTTGAACTTTGTTCGACCGTTGCAGGCGGCGGATCTGGTCATCAGCTGCATCGAGGGCGAACTGGGCCCCGCAGCGCCCCTCTATTACGGCGGGACCGTCACGGATGTGGATACCCGCAGCGCGTACTCGGCCCGCGGCATTCTGTGCAACCAGGATGGCGGCATCACGGACGTGATGATCGCGACATCCGACCATCCGATGCTCGTGCAGAATCTCTATCGATTGAAGGATGGGCGGTTTCAGCAGATCGGGATGTCGCTGGCTCATCATCTCGGCGCGGTCACTAACGAAGACATCTGCGGCGCCTCTGCCTGCGGCGCGCCATTCGGCACCATCAATGCAATCTATCCCGACTGCGCTGCCGACCTCGCGGGTTCTTATCTCGCCGCCCGATTCCGAATGGGGCCCCGGGCCGAGATCGATCCGGTCGATCCCGATGCGCCGTCGCCATTCACGTCGAGCGGAACCAGCGGTCCGACGGTCATCTCCAAGCGACTGCAGGTCCGGCATGACGACCTGGACCCGGCTCTAAATGTGGGTGCCCGCTATTTTCTGGAAATGCAGGTGGTGGAATCCCAAGACCGAATCCTGGGCGCGCAGCACGACAACAGTTCGTCGCGGGAGGTCCGCGTCGAGATTGCCGCACAGGACGAATACGATCTCGTTCCGGTCGGCCCGACCCATGTCGGCGCTCCGGCAATCCTCGTCTGGAAGATGATCGATGACAGCGTGCAGATCAGCATCATCGATATCCCCGACGATGGACGACTCTATCTCGCCTGTCGCGCAGAGCAGGTTTCGCCCCTGCGATGGCAATACAACTGGGCCGTTTACAACCAGGATTCGATGCGTTCAGTGGCTGGCCTCGGGCTGTCCCTCTCGGCGTCCACCCTTGTCGAGGATCTGACCTTCGGTGACGTTGCCTATCATTCGGGCGACGGATTCAGCTTCGGCACGCCTTTTTCTTCAGCCGACTGGCCCGCCACAGTGGCACCGGGGGCAGTCGAATGGCAGACCGATGTATTTGCCACGGATCCCAACGCGAACGCGATTCGCTGGGGGACGATGTATGACTTTCAGCTCATCGCCAATGCGCCCCCTGCGCCGGCAATGCTCGCGATTCAGCCCTATCGCGGCGCCGTCCGTTCCACGATCAATGCGGCAGGCATCGGGCCAGGAATGGCGCCCGACGGCGCATGTTGTCTCTCAAACGGGGCGTGCAGCACGGAAACCGAACTCTCTTGTCAGGAGCTCGGCGGCGTCTTCGCAGGCGCAGGCATCGCCTGCGGCGTGGCGGACTGCCCGCAGCCGGGGGATTCGCAGCTTACGCTCGAGACGGCGTCCGATTGTCCCGGGGACTCCAACGGCATGGCAGCCGGCGACGTGGTGGACGTGGAACTCTGGATGCGCAACCTGCAGGCGCCGGCCTCCGGCTACCAGGTATTCCTGTTGTACGATGACGCCTTGCTCGAGTTCCGACCGGACCTGAGCAGTTACAGTGCGACGCCATTCGGCACGCACCTGTCGACGATGCCCGTGGCCGAGGTTGCGCCCGGACAGATCAACCTCGACGGCTCATCGGGTTTCCTAGGCGGCAGCACCTCTAGTGACACGCTTCTGGCGACGCTCGCTTTCACCATTCGCGACGGCGCAGACTGCCAATCCTCACGGATTCAGTTTCGTCAGAACCTGCCGTTTGAATCCGAGCTCAGCGATCAGGGGACCCCGATTGCGACGTTGCTCTTGCCGACCCCCCTGATGACATTTGACGATGTCGCCCCTGTATTGTTCCCGACGTCTATCGCAGCCTGCTTCCCAAATGGCGCTGCCGCAGAGGCGGCGGCCGTTGCGGCAACCTCGGCGAGCGACAACTGCACGGCAATAGTGGACCTCGACTTCTCGACCTCCGTCATGGGACCGAATTGCGATGCCGTCGTCATGCTGACAGTGATGGACGCCTGCGGGAATACCACGGCTACCTCCTATGCCACGCGGATCGACAATCAGCCGCCGCAGCTTCAGGGCGCTGTGAACAACATCATGGTGGTTGCCCCGGCCGGCACCTGCGAGGCGACTGTCAACTACACGTCGCCCGTATTCACCGACAACTGCACGGCCTCGCCCAATGTCAGTTGCGTTCCACCGCCGGGCGCGAGCTTTCCGGCGGGAACGACGACCGTCGTCTGCACCGCCAACGATTCCTGTGGCAACATGACGCAGGTCTCGTTCGATGTGGTCGTGGATGCCGTTCGGGACCGTCTTGAGCTGCGTGTTCAGAATCCGACGGACTGTTATGAAGCCGGGGACCATATCTGCGTTGATCTCGTGATGACATGTCTCGATCAGCCGGTGACGGGATTCAACGCCTTTGTCGCTTATGACGCGACACTGCTGGACTTCATTCCGGGGGCGAGCAGCTACACCAATTCGCCGTTCCCGATTCACCTCGCCTCGCCCGTGTCCGCGTCGATCATGGGGTCAACGGGACAGATCAACCTCGACGGGTCGATCGATCCATTCGGCAGCGGTGTTGAAGACGATGCCGTACTGGCGACGATGTGCTTCGAAGTCCGCCCCGGGATGGGCGGCCAGATTTACGATTTTGCGTTCCGTACACCGCCATCACCGACGTTCGGGAACGAACTGAGTGTTGATGGTGCGCCTGTGCCAACCGTCCTTGCGGACGATTCGACATCCACGTCACAGCCGCGACTTCGGCTGGTGACGAACACCATACGCGAGTGCTATCTGCCCAATGACCTGGTCTGCGTGGAGTTGCAGATGGTCTGTTTGGGCGATCAGCAGGTCACTGGTTTCAACGCCTTCCTGGACTACGATACGGATGTCCTTCGATTTGAGTCGGGGATGTACACCAATTCGCCATTCCCGACTCACCTGTCGCCCATCGATCCCGTCGATGGCCGGCTGACGCTGGACGGCTCCGTGATTCCCTTGAATCCGGGGACGAATCTGAATGCCGTGCTGGCGACGCTGTGCTTCCGGATTCAGAAATCGGCGCCCGGGACGTCGACCACGATCGAGTTTGGTCCTCCGCCGTCGCCGTCGATCGACAGCGAACTCAGCATCAACGGCGTGCCTGTGCCGACGATCCTTGAGCCGACGGGGATTCTCACGCAGACGACACTGGGCCTGCGCGTCTGCTACGAACCGATGGCGCCGATCTGCGTGCTACTGGAGGCCACGTGCCTTGATGTTGCCGTGACTGGCTACACCGCCGAGCTCAGCTACGACAATGACATCCTGGAGTTTCTGCCGGGCGACTCCGGCTATACTGCCATGCCGTTCACAAATCACACCAATGAACCCATCACGCCGGCCATCAGTGGATCGACTGCCGAGATTTCGCTGGATGGCCAATTACCCGTGATGGATCCGGCAGTGATGGACGACACGGTCCTGGCGTCAATGTGCTTCAACCTCCGACCGGGTTTTGAAGCCAGCGGCGCTTCTGTCGAATTTCGCCCGCAAATGCCGGGGTTCGAGAGCGAGTTCACGATCGATGGTGTCGGCGTGCCGACGTTCCTGCGCGACACACTGCTCTTCGGCCTGGCAGGGGACATCAATCTCGACGGCGTTGTCGATCTGAACGATGTACCAGCGTTTACCGATGCGCTTCTGAATCTCGACATCAACGAAGCGCGACGCCTGCGGAGCGATCTCAACTGCGACGCCCGCACCGACGGTCACGACATACAACAGTTTGTGGACATCCTGTTGCAATAGCAGAGAAGGGATAGGGATATGTTCTTGCAGCGTGACGCGCTTCGGCGCGTGGAGTGGATTGTCGTCATCATCGTCATGGGGGCAGTGCCCGCATCGCTTTCCGCCGATTCAGCGATCCTCTCACTTTCGCCCCAAGCGACGGCGGTCCTGACCAATGATGTGATTGAGATCGAATTGCGCGTGGCGACGCCCACGGGCAAGGACTCCGATCTGTCTGCGGTCGATGCACTACTCGTCTGGGATTCGGCCACACTCGAACTACTACAGTCGGATCATTCGATGTGCCTCGAAGGCAACTCTTTGTTCTGCGGCTTCCTGCCGAACCCCGACGATCTGAACGACGGATCGGGTAGCCCCAATCTGCCGAACAACGATGGCGACGCGTTCTACTCGGCGCTCGCACCGCTGGCGCCGCCGTTGGCCATTCCATCTGCCCCCGGACTGCGTGTCATCACGTTCCGATTCCTCGCCCTCGCTGAAACACCCGAAACGACCGTGCAGATCGTGGACATGCTTCCCGGTGGGTCATCGGAAACGGCTGTCTTTGCACCAGGAAACGAACGGCTGATGCTCGACATCTCTTCCGCCGTCACGTCCGTCGCGATCTGCGGCAGCACGCCCGATTCCGACGGTGACGGCGTCGCAGATGCCTGCGACATCTGTCCCGGCGCACCAGACAATGTCGATATCGACGAAGATGGCCTGCCCGACGGCTGCGATCCCTGCCCCAACACCCCGACGCCCGGCGTCATGCAGGGCGATGTGAATGATGACAACCAGGTCAATCTCCTGGACACGCCACTATTCGTTGACGTCCTGCTTGGTGTTGATACCGACCCGATGCGCGTGAACGCCAGCGATATGAACTGCGACGGGCAGGTCGACGGTCTCGACATCGAACCGTTCGTCGCTCAGTTACTGCTCTGATTCGTCAGCCGAAGAACCGAGAGACCTCGGCACGCCCGGTCAATGCCATCCATGATGGGCCGTGTAGCCCCGGCTGCCGGTTGGGCGGCGCGTTCTCCCGAGCTTCGCAGGCGTGGAGCCCGTATGGTGTCAAAACTCGATCGTGGCCGCAGTGAGGCCCGACGGCGGTCGATAAGCCGCTTTGGCGCCGGGATCAGTTTTCCCCCGGGGCGCGTGGGGTGGGTGCGACAGGAACCGGGCGTATCGATGCGGGGGTTTTGCCGCGTCGATTGGTTCCGCAAGGGTGCGTTAGGTTCTGGTCGTGTCGCAGTGAATTCAGGCGGCAGCGCGATGATAGAACTTCAGCAACCCGCCGAGGCGCGATCGACATGTGATGGACGTGGCGCCGTCGGCGGGCTGTTCAGGCGGACGTTCAATCAAGGCGTTGCCGATGCCTTGATGATTCCGTTCGCGGTGATAATGTTCGATGAACTGAGCAATCGCGACGCGGAGATGCTTCTCGCCGAAGAAGATCATCCGATCAAGACATTCCGATTTTATCGATCGTACAAATCGCTCCGCGTTTGCGTTCAGATTCGGACTTTTTGCCGGCAGATTCAGCGAGCGAACATCCGCGGATTTCAGCGTTGATCGGAATGCTGTGGTGTACTGCGGATCGCGGTCATGAATGAGGTAACGCTTGTCCCGAAGGAAGCAATCAATGCCATCTGTCAGGTTGCGGGCAAGTTGGACCATCCAGAGTCCGTTTGGATTTGGTGCGATGCCGGCAATCTCGACGCGCCGGCCTGAGAGCTCGATGACGAAAAAACGGCATATCGAACAAGCCTAGAGCGAGACCAGACTTCGACCGTGAAGAAGTCGGCTGCAGCCAGAGAATCCCAATGGCTACGCAGAAACTCGGCCCATGACATTTTCCGGGATCTTTCCGGCGCCGGCTCGATGCCATGATCCTTGAGAATGCGCCGCACGGTGGATTCAGAGACTCTGTGGCCGAGGTTGGAAAGCGCCCCTTAGATGCGTCTGTATCCCCACGACCGATTCTCGGTGGCCATGCGCACGACGAGATTACAGATCTGAGAATCAACATGCGGCCTTCCGGGGCCGCGATTCGCCGTGCCGTCATACTTGGCGGCGACGAGTTTGCGATGCCAGCGCAGAATCGTGTCCGGCGTCACGATGCTGCAGCAGGTGTCGAGGAGCCGCCGTCCAAGTGCCTTGCCCTTAACGGCGAGTCGCCGTCGCTGGTCGTCGTTCAATCGAATTCGCTTGCTCGGAAGGAGTTCGCGAAGGACGCGGTTTTCTTCACGGAGGTAATCGACGACAGCGGCCTGCTCACGGTTGAGCCATCCGGCGAGCGCGATCACGAGGAGATTCCAGGGATTCGAAAACATGGATTGAGACTGTAGCCCGGCACGCGATCTGTGAAATCGCTTGAGTTTCGGCGCTGGCGCGGCCAGAATCGGTGTCGGCTGAATAAAGAAACCCTACGGGATTGGCCTAGGGTCGGTGACTGTTCTGTAACGAGATTGGCGCCGACGTATCCATCGGGTTCGGTCGTGGGTGTCGTTTTCCAATTCAAGGCTGCGAGGACGCAGTTAATCCTATAGTCACGGACATGACATTCGAGCCAATGCGTTCGGTGTTCCTTGGGTAATTCTAAATCGTTGACAAACGTGCCTTCTGGCAGTGCTTGCTCAAGGGTTGCGCGAACCTCTCGTGCCTGGTTCTCAACATAAAGCAATATGCGTGCGAGGTCGTTGGCATTCACCGCCCGGCTCATCGGAATACCTCGCTAAGCCGGTACGTCAATCTCGTTGCCTGCGGCCAGCCGGCGGCGACGAATGCGTCTAAGACATCGAGGATGGCTGAACGGACTTCAGCTCGCTCTCGTAACGTGTTTCCATATTCAGAAAGGTAGCGTTCAACAATTCGAACGATGAGATCTGCAGCCATTCCTTCATATTGAATCCCGTCTTCGGCGGCGCTTTTTACAAGAGTCGCGATGCGAAGGATGACGGACGAGTGATCCGATTCGACAAGGAATTCCAGCGTCTCCAGAACTCGGTACGCGGCTTCGACAAAAGCGCTGCTGCAAAGCGCGTCAAACAGCAAGTTGCCCTCATTAAGGATTCGGAGTTTCTCGGCAATGGAAGGGGCAACGTATGCATCGTCACCCTCTTTTTTCTCATTGAATGCGCCCGACCCGAAATACAACTCAGTCGCGACGTGATCGATCAGGACATAGGCCTGGCGTAGCTCGTTCCTGTGGTCTTCCGGCCAGTCCAAAAGCGGCGTATCAGGGTGTTTGCTCCGAAGGTCTGATGCGAGGCTCTGGAGTGAGTGAACGGTGTTGGTTAAGAAGTTGAACGCCCATACGCGTACGCCATGGTTCTTCTCCGGCGTGAGGTTTGGGTCTTCGAAGCGGATCAGCTCTCGGCAGTGCGTGATGATTTGGCCAACCTCTTCGGGAAATGCCGTGGGAGACCGGGCGTAAACGTCCAAATATTTGGCGCCGCGCTGGTCGTTGCGCCAAATCGCTGCCCTAAGATAAAACGTCGCGCAGGTACGGAGCACATTCTTGTGTTGGATCTTGCGGCGACAGCGTTCGTAGAGTCGGCGGACCAGTGGCTCAAGTCGAGCGAAGTTGGAGGGAGGGGCATTCAAGGCGATATTTGCACAGAAAAAGGAGAGGATTTCACCTAGGCGCTCTTCAAGACAGCAGCGCTTGATCAGCTTCCACATAAGATCCGGGGCTGTTTCGTGCAACCAACTTAGGCTGGTCAGAACTTGAAATCGGACTGCCGGTACTTGATCTTCAGCGAGCCTCTCAACAGCGTTGAGGATGTCTCGGTCGACCGTGTTCGTCCTTGCCGCCAGAAGCATGAGTCCGGCAGCAGAATCGATGCGGGTGGATGGCGAGCCCCAGAACGGGTGCCCCTCTTCCCATTGCTTTTCGTCCCCCTCCTGAAATTCTGGACGCGGCGACTGCGATGAACGCAGAAGTACTCGTCGAATGAAGTCATACAACGGCGCCGAACGTTCCAGTCCATTCGGGCGGGCAATCTTCGTGCAAGCGGCGGTAAGTTCCGCCTCAAGCTCTTCGATCATCCTTGTATCAGCGTTCGACTTGTAACCCTCTGTGATTGCAGAATCTGCATGTTCAAGAATGGCATGGAATTCAATCACCCTTGCAGTCTCGAGCGACTCGGATGCCCGGAGCTCAGGGATTCGTTTGAGTTCCTTCGATGCCGCGATGAGCGGGGCGTTTTCAGAACTTTCAGGTTTGATTCCGCGACGTCGTAGATACCAATGTTCCTCCGGTGGCCCCGAAGAAACGTGGATGCTAAAACCTGCCTCATTCGGGGGGGCGCCCCCCTTGGCGTCCAATTCACCGAGTCGATCGACTAGGGCCTGAGATTCCAACAACTTACGGGGGATACACCCGAGCAGTCGGTCACGACGTTCATCAGCGAAGGATTGCAGGTCGGGCGGTGTATGCTCGCGAAGGCTCAGGATCGCCGCTTCGATGGCCCGACGCTGTTGCGGACTCAAGTACTGAAAGCCCACTGCAAGAAAATCGCCCGCAGCCTTTCGCGTATCGATTTCGCCGAGTACGTGTGGCGAAGCGAGCAAATCGGCGATTTGGGGGCCGAGTGTCGACGGAGCGGATTTTGCAGCGAGGAGCAGGGCATTCCAAATGACCGCGTATTCAGTTTCCTCACCTATGATTCGAAGCACTTCCGCAACGGTCGCGTTGTCAGCGGATTCTGCCAGGTTTTGAAGCCCCGAGATGAAGCCATGATAGATCTTCCACCAATCGTCGTATCCACCGCCTGCGCCCTGCATCCATATGTAGCTACCGTCGTCCCGAATGTGAGCCTGCATCTCACGAAACGTAAAGGGATGATTCGAAGACTGCTTCACGGCTTCCCCGTGTCTACCTTCTACGGTCTGGTGCATGACGCCCAGGAAGATCCGCGTGGCGACGACGGGATGGCGTTCCATAAGGCGAGGGAAAACGCCGCTGATATCATGCCGGCCCATGCGGAACATGTCCGCTTTGTTAAAGTTGATCGCGAGGATTCGCCCGCCCATTGGAACGGCCTCATCTCGGTCCCCTGTTACTGAAAACGCCACATCGACCAAATCAAGAGCAAAATCTGGCGCGTGCGCTGCGATGGTTTCGATTGCTCGTGCCAGTGGATGAAGCCACTTGTGGCCACCCATCTCAATTGCTTTCTCGCCGAGAAGCGGCCGAAGAGCCCCGGCCGTCGCAGCCGGGTCGGCTGCAAACGTCTTGGTCGCGGTTTCGATGGCTGGTCGCACAACGTCCCGACTTGGGGGATTCGCGAGGCCGTACGTGAGCAGCTTGCGAGCGGCAAAATTGGCGTCTGAACGCTGCTGTTCAGTTAACTGGTGGGAAGTTCGATTCAGCTCTACCAGCAGCCGCCGGACTTCCCATGCGGTCGTGTCGAGGTGCTCACACATGGATACCGCGAGTCCCAACCAGTTGCGATTTGTTTCCCCAAACATCGGAAACCGGACCGGATCAGATTCGTGACGGGTGACTCCGGCTTGGACCATGTACACAAGAAGTTGCTCGGAGACCCGGTCAACGCCAAGCGCATTCAGAATTTCCCGGCATTCTTCCGGCTGGCGGTATTGATCCGCCGCCACCCCGCCGGCAATGATCTTTCCGATGAGGCGCATGTCGGGAGTCGCTACGAACTTTCGGGCAGTTTGCCAAAACGTGCTTCGCGAGGGGTCTTCGTACCACTTGTGCTCGAACGCCATGCAAATGCTCGCCCGAATCGCCAGCAGTAGATCGCTGTTTTCGACTCTGCTGAGTTTCTGAATCGTGTCATCGGAGATTTCATCGACCCAAAGGCGATTGACCGCGTAGTCGAAGAGAATGTTGTGTGCAAAGGAAAGGGCCGAGTCCGTTCCGACTTGCGGGCTCGACGACACAAGGACTCCATGTCGCAAGAGAAAGTTGATCGATGTCGTGTGCGGGCCAACCGCTTGCGCGAGGGTCAACCGACGAATATGGAGTTCGCGTTTCTCAACCATCAGATCCACGGCCGATTTCAGTACGTATTCTTGCGCCGCAGGGTCATTCTGCGGATCATTGGAATCCTGCCCCTCGACACGATGTGCCCAGTAGAGATCCAGCAAGCCGATTTGTGTCCGGACCGAGTTTATTTCGGTTTGGGAAACGTTGTCAGCAATGAGTTGGCATAACAGTCTCAGATTGAATGGGTTTGTCACCAATTCTCGCAGAGAGTCATCGGCGCGATTCAGACATTCGGCGATCGAAGGATGCGCATCCGTTACGGAATTCAGCTCGTCGGATGTCAAGCGTTTGATACGTAGATGCCGCACCTTTGCAAAACGCTCGTCACGGTACTCAGAATGAGGTGTGCCGGCGAACAGTCGTTGCACCGCCGGACTCGTGCGAAGATCAAATTCTCGAATGGATACGACGATCCTCCATCGATTCGCGCGTTCACGAACGTCGTGTAACATATCGCAGATGGTGCGGAGATCGATGCCACCGCGAGCCGCGTCGAGCGCATCGACGATGAGGTAGCCCGTTCCATCACCTGTCCAGTTTTCGAGAACATCGACGGGAGTCCGATCACCGGAAATCCTCAAGTCTTCAGAGAGGGTCGCGAGCGTTGTGACTCTCGCCTTGTCTGCGGCGAGCAGCATAACGTCGTGGTTGCCGGCGATCAGGCGGGCAGCCAGATCATGCATGCAGCCTGACTTGCCAGCCCCGGGCTCGCCGACAATGACGGTGTGATCCTCGGCGACAAAGGCGCGCAGCGCTGCAACAACGGGGCGTTCGATTTTGATCGGGCGTCCGTCAAAGTCGATTTGTGACAGGCGTGCTAGGTCGTAGAGGCGGTCATGAGAGTATTTCTTGACGGCCTCGATATCGGCGCGATAGCTCGGCGTGCTAGCAAGTGGTAATCCGCGAGACGTCAATGCGGCTCTAAGATCGAGAAGGTTTCCACCGGTGCGCTTGGGGCCGAACGCACGGCAGATTTCAATCAAGGCGCGCCATGCATCCGTTGCGCGGTTTGGGTCACTGACGATACTGGTGCGTAACCGATCCATTGCGAGGTTCGTTGAGTTGCCGTCTGGCCGAAGATCGAGTTGCATGACGTGTATCAAATGGAGAAGCGCTAGCTCGGCAATCGAGGACGGCGGCGCGCCACGTTCTCGCCTCCACACGCGGTCGATATGGTCTCGCGCGGTCTGAAGCGAACGCCGCTCATCAGTGTTGAGCGTAGTCAATAGGCGTTCAAGGGCATCGGGAGATCCACAGTTTCGAACTTTACTTAGGACACTTTGCAGGTGGTTGGTAATGGTCGCGGGACAAGTCGGGCCGACAGCGAGCACCAGGCGATCCAGATTGCGATCCAGCGGGCGCTTCGAGGCGCCTAATGGTGATGCCCCCGCTATGAATTGCCGGACGAATTGGTCAAGCGCGCTCGCAAATGCAGATTGTTCCACGCTTGACAAATCGACGCTTGTCTTGACTTGTATATAGATGATACCACCGCCTGACGTTTCGACGGCAATGTCATCCACGGGCTCGGTGGATTCGAGGATGATGCCAGAAAGGCGAACGCCATCGGAAAGTGAAAGCGGCAGGTGAGCTTCGGATTCGGCCAGGATGAGAACTGAGAAGTAGCACGCGACATTCTCTTGAAAAGTCGTCCCCTGGGTTGTCGCCGCACCACCTGCCGAAGCTGACCTCTCGTTGCCTACCACGTTTAATCCTCTCGATTTGACGAGCGCGTCTGAATTGCGTGATGACCTATCCGTCGGCGATAGTCACATCGGCTCCAATACTACTCCGACAATGCAGACCATTCGATACGGTACGCCCATTATTTCGACGCGAATATAGGATATGCAGTTCGGTCGTAGTAGAGCCCGTCAGAGATAACTGGCAGGATGCGTGCCTGGCGGCCCCAACCCTTTATGGATTTCCTCGAATCAGTCCTCCAATATTCCTGCGGAATCTCTCCAAAAAGCCTTGATACATCGCCCCCGACTTGCCCTCATGTGATCAGTTCGCTCGATCGGCTCATGCGAGCCAGCGAACGGAGTACACAGTTTGAGGAGCCAAGCTTTGGCAACGAAGAAGACTAACAAGACGCCGGGCAAGAAGAAGGCGGTGGGGCGTAGGGTATCAGCGAAGGCGACGACATCAGCGGCAGCCGCAGCGAAGCAACCGACGACGAAGCCAGCCAAATCAGACCGCCCGAAGCGTGTCAGCGGGCTTGATCTGGCGGCGGAGGTGCTAGCGGAGTCGGGGACGCCGCTGAATGCCAAGACGATCGCTGAGCGGGTGATCGCGGCAGGGTGGAAGACGAGTGGCAGCACGCCATGGGCGACGCTTTATTCCGCGATCATCAGGGAGATCACGAAGAAGAAGGAGGCGTCGCGCTTCCGCAAGACAGATCGAGGATTGTTCACCGCGGCGTCGGTGGAAGGCGGCAAGTGATGAGTGCCGTCGGTGTGGGATTGTCACCTGAGGCGCGGGAGCGCCTCGAAGCGTTGATTGACCGCTGGGATCCGCTCGGTGAGATGCGGGCGGCCAACGGCTGTGTTGTTCCCGAAGAGACGTGGTCGTCGGGCCCGCGGCGCAAGAAGGTTCGCTTGCCGCCACCGGGCTGCATGATCCGGCGGACTTACCACGGCAAAGTGATCTCGGTTCGGGTGCTGGAGAAGGGCTTCGAGTACGAAGGCCAGCACTATCGCTCGCTCAGCGCCATCGCGTTCGCTGTTACCGGCGCGAAGTGGAATGGCAATCTCTTTTTCGGATTCGTCCGCCAACTGAAGGGCGGTGCATAGATGGGCAGACGCAGAAAGCCGAAGCCATCTCAAACTACCAATGCCAATGGCCCGGTTCGATGTGCGATCTACACGCGCAAGTCCACAAGCGAAGGCCTGGACATGGACTTCAACACGCTGGATGCCCAGCGTGAGGCGTGCGAGGCCTACATCGCCAGCCAGAAGCATCTCGGCTGGCAGGTCCAGTCCGATCGCTTCGATGATGGCGGCTTCTCTGGCGGCAGCATGGACCGGCCGGCTCTGGAGAAGCTGATGGCTGCCATCGAGGCGGGGGAGATCGACTGCGTCGTGGTATACAAGGTAGACCGACTATCACGTTCGCTGCTGGACTTCGCCCGATTGATGCAGCTATTCGAGCAGAAGCAGGTCCATTTCGTCAGCGTCACTCAGCACTTCAACACCGCCGATTCGATGGGTAGGCTGACACTGAACATCCTGCTCAGCTTTGCCCAATTCGAGCGGGAGATCATCGGCGAGCGGACGCGTGACAAGATCGCCGCCCAGCGGAAGAAGGGGAAGTGGGCCGGTGGCTGGCAGGTATTGGGCTATGACGTGGATCGTGAACGCAAGACGCTGACGGTAAACGACGCGGAAGCGAAACACGTTCGTGGCATCTTCGAATTGTATCTGAAGCACGAATCACTGATCGAGACGGCGCGGCAGGCGAACATGCGCGGCTGGACTACCAAGCGGTGGACGTCCGCCAAAGGCAACGCGATGGGCGGCAAGCCCTTCGACAAGTCGAATCTGAACTACCTGCTGATGAACGAAACGTACATCGGCAGGGTGCGGCATTACGACACCAGTTTCGAAGGCCTGCATGTGGCGATCATTGACGCCGAGACTTGGGACCGGGCCCAGCAACTGCTTCGCCGGAACGCGAAGACCAAAGGCTCGGTTACACGCAATTCGTACCATGCTCTGCTGAAGGGAATCTTGCGATGTAAATCCTGCGACGCGGCGATGACGCACACAGCCTGCACGCGTGGCCAGCGTCAATACCGGTACTACACCTGTGTGAAGGCGATGAAGCGGGGTCACCGGACATGCCCGACCAAGACGGTCAGGGCGGCGTCGATCGAGCAGGAAGTGTTGTCGAAGCTATCCGAGCTGCCGCTCGACCGAACGATGATGCGGAATTGCCACCTAGTCGAGGCGGTCCCGTTGCTCACTCAATCCACAGATCTCAGCAGCGCCGAGCAGGCACGGCTCGTTCGCATGATTGTCGATCGCGTACAGTACGACCGGCAGACGCAACGAATCGGGATCGAGTTGACTGAGGCGGCGATGGCGTGCCAGAGCAAACCGGATGAAGGCAGGGCGGCGTGATCCAGAGCGGAATTGCCAATCGATGTCGCGAGGAGGAACGACTTCATGTTTGAATTCGACGTTGTAATCGATCCTGTGCAGCGGCCCGAATTCGACCACGACGCGCCGGCGCCGAACTCCATTCCCGACTCGATCCCATCCCTCACCAAGATGCTCGTCCTAGCACACCAGATCTATCGAGCTGTTGAATCAAGCCGACTCACCGACTACGCCGAGATCGCCCGGCAGATCGGTGTCTCGCGCGCACGTGTCTCGCAGATCATTAGGCTGCGGCAGCTCGCGCCCGAAATTCAGGACGTTATCCTGTGCGAGCCACAGCAGGTCGCACATCTCTTCGAACGGCAACTACGCCAAATCTCGTGCGAGTCCGGTCCGGCTACGCAGTTGCGTCAGTTTGAATCGTTGCTCACGGCTTCTCAGTAGAACCATTTCGCATACTCGATAGTTGATGGTGGATGACCCGGCGAGTTCGTCACAACGGATTCGTCGGCGCACTTACACTCCAACGCAACGATGTGTTCGATCGCGACGATGGCTGCCACGAAACTCGCAACCGATTGTTAACCCCTCGATGCGAATCGGCCTCCGGAAACGGAGAGGAATCGGTCGATTTGGCGCCAGTTACGGCGCGAATTCGATGATCCGTCGTGGGATTGGAAGAAGGGAGAGGAATGCCTCAAGCATCGCTATCGCGACAAGTCCGCTGGTGGGGCGGAGTTACGCGCGAAGTTCAACCAGCACGGCAGTTAACCGCTGGCGTCAATAACTTCGTAAGAAAGGGGTCACCTCCCCGAGGGCGAGTCAGCTACAATCGTTCAACTTTCATCGTCAATCCTGAGACCGACGCTGCGATTTCGGGCGGCGTAAATTGCGCCGCCAAGCAGACGGTTATTCGGATGACGCTATTCATTCGTCGTCACGGCTGACCAATTCGAAAAGAGTGTTATGTCTGCAATCAGGACACCGCGAGCTGGTGTTGCCAAAACCGTTTCGCTGAGACGCAAACAGTCCCGAATTACGGATCGCACAGGGGTATTAGCAGTGGGATCATCTTCGCTTGCACGAGCGCTGGGTCCTGAAAGAACCCCGTGAGATAACACTGATTGTCTGGAAAGACGAGTATGCCAACAACGCGCCACACTGCGCCATTACATGAGGGGAAGCTCGTGCTACCGACACAAGGAATGAGGAGCTGGGTCGATGCCTGAGGCGGCAATTCTGCGTTTCCACCTGGGCAAAGGTACCAATCAGAATTCAGGTTGGGAGTTGCATCGCACTTGCATACACTGAACACCAAGCAGTCACTAGAGGACGTGTTTGTGATGTTTAGGATCCAAAACGGCGGGGACTGAGAGATTACTTGCACCGTAGCAACGGATGGCGTAGCTGGCGGTGTCAGCTGAACGCAACCGAGTTCGGGATCGCATGTCTCACAGTTCTGCGCCATACACTCTCCTTCGTAAAACGGGTTGCCGAATGCTCTGACACCTGCATAGTAGGCTGCCGCGAGTCCCGGAAACACCGAATTCGATTGAATGCAAGAATACAACATGTCGTCACATTCTGATCTGCTTAGGAATTCTGGGCATCCTTCATAACATCGGTCGTGGTCATTACAGCAGTTT
>Ga0116152_10000531_pt1 | contig 30755 bp, 26 predicted proteins | sample AD_UKC119_MetaG_FD_89894 | JGI IMG/M metagenome (GOLD analysis project Ga0116152, IMG submission 89894) | Active sludge microbial communities of municipal wastewater-treating anaerobic digesters from Hong Kong - AD_UKC119_MetaG | ecosystem: Engineered > Bioreactor > Anaerobic > Digestate... | reverse complement strand
TGCCGCCCCCCGAACCCCCCGCTTCAAGGGGGGCACGCCCCCCTTGAAAATCCCCGTGCGTATTTCGGACAAGATGATGGGATCAGGAGGATTCGTTGAAGAAGCCGTGGATCGCGCGGGCCATCTGTTCGGAGATTCCCGGCACCGCCATGAGGTCGCCCAGACCCGCGCGGGTCACCGCCTTGGCCGAACCGAAATGCGCCAGGAGCGCGCGTTTTCGCGCCGCGCCGACGCCCGGGATCTCATCGAGCGGGGTGCGGGTCGCGGCCTTGGCGCGGGCTGCGCGGTGGGTGCCGATGGCGAAGCGGTGGGCCTCGTCGCGCAGGCGCTGGATGAAGTAGAGCACCGGGTCGTTGTGCCGGAGTGCGAAGGGGCGTTGGCCCTTGCGGTGGAATTCCTCGCGCCCCAGGTCGCGTTCGACGCCCTTGGCGACGCCGACCGCGGGGATGTCCTCGAGGCCCAGTTCGGCCAGCGTCTCGGTCACAGCGGTGATTTGCCCGGCGCCGCCGTCGATCAGCAGCAGGTCGGGCCAGGCCTCGGTCTGGCGGGCGGGGTCCTCTTTCAGCAGCTTGTCGAAGCGCCGCGTCAGGACCTCGCGCATCATGCCGAAATCGTCGCCCGGCGCGGTCTTGATGGTGAACTTGCGATACTGGTTCTTCATCCAGCCGTCGGCGCCTGCGACCACCATCGCGCCCACGGCGTGGGCGCCCTGGATGTGCGAGTTGTCGTAGATCTCGATCCGGGCGGGCGGTTCGTCGAGGCCGAAGGCCTCGGCCAGGCCAGCCAGCAGGCGCGACTGAGCGGCGCTTTCCGACATCCGGCGGCCCAGCGATTCGCGCGCGTTGCGCAGCGCGTTCTCGACCAGTTCGGCCTTTTCGCCCCGCTGAGGCACGCGCAGGTCCACGTTGCGCCCGGCGCGGGCGCTGAGCAGTTCGTGGATCAGGTCCGCGTTTTCGATCGGATGCGACAGCAGGATCTGCCGGGGCGGCGGCTTGCCGTCGTAGAATTGCGCGAGGAAGGCTTCGAGGATCTCGGCCTCGTCCGCGCCCGAGCCGGTGCGCGGATAGAAATCGCTGTTGCCCCAGCTTTGATGTGCGCGGATGAAGAAGACCTGAACGCAGGCCTGCCCCTTTTCAAGATACAATGCGACGACATCCGCCTCGTCCACGCCCTTTGGGTTGATGTCCTGGGACTGCTGCACGGCGGTCAGCGCGCGGATGCGGTCGCGCAGGGCGGCGGCGCGTTCGAATTCCATGGCGTCCGAGGCGTCCTGCATCTGCTGCGCGAGGTCCGCCTGGATGTGGGTCGTCTTGCCCGAGAGGAACCGCTCGGCGTCCGAGACGAGATCGGCGTAGGCCTCGGGCGTGACGAGATTGGTGCACGGCGCCGCGCATCGCTTGATCTGGTAGAGCAGGCAGGGCCGACTGCGGTTCTGGAACACGGAATCCGTGCAGGATCGCAAAAGGAACACTTTCTGCAACTGGTTCAGCGTCCGGTTCACCGCAGAGCCGCTGGCGAAGGGACCGAAATAGCTGCCTTTTTCGCTGCGCTTGCCGCGATGCTTGCGGATCTGGGGATAGGCGTGATTTTTCGCAATCAGGATGTTCGGAAAGCTTTTGTCGTCGCGCAGAAGCACGTTGTAGATGGGCTTCAGCTGCTTGATGAGGTTCTGCTCCAGCAGCAGGGCCTCGGTCTCGGTCCGGGTGGTCAGGAACATCATCGACCGCGTTTCCGAGATCATCCGCGCGATCCGCGCCGAATGACCCGAGGGGCGGGCGTAGTTCGACACCCGTGCCTTGAGGTTGCGCGCCTTGCCGACATAGAGCACGCGGGCCTCGGCATCGAGCATCCGGTAGACCCCGGGCGAGCCGTCAAGACGGCGCACATAGTCGGCGATCAGCGCGTGGCCACTCAGCGGGTCCGGGGCCTGGGGCGGCGTGTCGGTCATGGTGCGAAACTGTCGATGATTCTCAGGTGTGGCTGCACCTTAGCGGTGCCGAGTTCAAGGACAAAGCTTTCCACGGAATCTGTGGATAACTCTGTGGAGAGGCTGGTGGGACGTGCGAAAACGCCTTGTTTCCAGAGGGCTTCGCCGCGCTGCCCAAAAAATAGGCGGTTATGCAAGTCATTGAAAAGCCTGAAAAGAAAATCGAGCCACTTGCAACACTCTGAATTTCTTAGGGTTTTCATGACGTCTTCGTGACAGTTCGCGCGGCGGTGGACAATCCGTCGCGGGCGCTCGCATGAAGAGTCATTCCGGACCCAGGATATCGGGTGTGCGCCAGCCCAGATGCTGTCCGCCATCGACGCACAAAAGCTGCCCGGTGACGGCCGGCGCGTCCAGCAGATACCCCAGCGCGGCCGTGATGTCGGACAGGTTCGCGCCCCGCTCCAGCACCGTGCTGGCGCGTTGGCGGGCGAAATGCTGGGGGCTCTGGCGTGCGCCGATCAGCGTGGGGCCGGGGCCAATGGCATTGACGCGGATGTCGGGCGCCAGGGCCTGCGCGGTGGTGCGCGTCAGCGACCAGAGCGCGGCCTTGGCCAGCGAATAGGTCATGAACTCGGGCGTGGGTTTCAGCACGCGCTGGTCCACCATGTTCACGATCAGCCCCCGGGCGAGAGGCTCGCCGGCGGCATCGCGCGCGCCTTTGGGGCATTGCGCGGCGAACTGCTGGGTCAGCAGGAACGGCGCCCGCAGGTTCGAGCCGATGTGCCGGTCCCAACTGGAGCGGGTGGCGCTGTGGATGGTGTCGTATTCAAAGATCGAGGCGTTGTTGACCAGCACCGTCAGCGGCCCGCCCAGGGCCTTTGCCGCGGCGGGGATCAGGGCGGTTGTCGCGTCCTCGTCCAGCAGGTCGGCGGGCAGGGACACGGCGCGGACGCCCAGGGCGCGCGCCTCGGCGGCGGCGCTGTCGGCGCCCTCGGCGCTGGTGGCGTAGTGCAGCGCCACATCCAGCCCGCGACCCGCCAGATACAGCGCCATGGCCCGGCCCAGCCGTTGCCCCGCGCCGGTGATCAGTGCCTTGCCCGACATGTGCCCCTCAGAACAGCCACAACAGGTAAAGGACATAAAGCGCGATCAGGCCGGCGCCAACCGTCTTGCCGATGCTGCGCCCGGTCAGAACGAAGCCGCCCAGCAGCAGCGCCGTCGCCACCATGACCCAGATGTCGAAATGCAGCATGGATTGGGGCACCGGCAGCGGTCCGACCAGCGTGGTCACGCCGATGATGCCCAGCAGGTTGAAGATGTTGGACCCGATCACGTTCCCCATCGCCACGCCGGCCTGACGGCGGATCGCGGCGGCGGTGGTGGTGGCCAGTTCGGGCAACGACGTGCCGATCGCCACCAGGGTCAGACCGATCACCGCCTCGCTGACCCCCAGCGCGGTGGCGACGTTGACCGCGCCTTCGACCAGCAGGTTCGCGCCGAGCGGCAGGCCGATCAGCCCGCCCGCCAGATACAGGGCGATGCGCAGGCCCGAGATCCCGTCCTCGACCCCCTCCAGTTCGACGGTTTCACTGGCGCGATGGTCGCGGGCGCGGGTGTAGGAGTTCCACAACATCGCCGCCAGGCCGGCCAGCAGCACCAGCCCGTGGGGCCAGGTCATCGGGCCAAGATAGGCCATCACCACGAACAGCAGCGTCGCCGCCATCATCACCAGGAAATCGTGCATCAGTTCGCGCGATACGGGCACCGCGGTGATCAGCGCGGGCACGCCCAGCACCACCAGGATGTTGGCGATGTTCGAACCCACGACATTGCCCAGCGCCAGCGCGGGCGCGTGGTCGAGCGTTGCCTGGACGGACACCAGCAATTCGGGCGCCGAGGTGCCGAAGGCCACCACGGTCAAGCCGACGATCAGCGCCGGGACCCCCAGCCTGAGGCTGAGATTGACCGCGCCCTTGACCAGCGCGTCGCCGGCCAGCACCAGCAGGACCAGCCCGCCCAGGATCATCAGAATGTCGAAAACCATCAGCGATACCTGCAATCTGGACGGCTACAACCCGCCGGAGTGTCGGAAAAGTGCACGCGCTTGCAGGTCGGGCAACGCAGGCGATCCAGCGTGGGGCGTCGCGGGCGTCGGGGTCGCAGCGCCTTCTGGATCATCGCCATCACGGCGATGAAGATCAGGAACAGGACGACGACGCGCAGGATCATGTCACAATCCCAACCGGGCCCAGAGCGCCGCTTCCTCGACGCCGGCGAGGGCGTCCTGGGCCAGCGACAGGCCCAGCCGCGACCACAGCGGCCGGCGCGTGCCAAAGCTGCGAAAGCGAACCCGCTTGCCGTAGCGGGCCTTCAGCACCGGGGTGGCGTGGCCGATCCCGTCGGCCAGGCCCAGCCGGACGGCCTCGTCCCCCAGCCAGAAGCGGCCGTCGAACAGATCGGTCCCGGTGGACAGGGCGCCGCCGCGCCGGTCGGTCACGTGGTCGATGAACACGCGGTGCATCTGTTCGAGCAGCGCCTCGAGCCGCGCGACGTCCTCGGGGGTTTCCGGGCGGAACGGGTCGAGCTGGCTTTTCGACTGCCCGGCGGTATGCACGCGCCGTTCGACCCCCAGCTTCTCGATCGCGCCGCTCAGTCCGAACCCGGCCGAGATCACGCCGATCGATCCCAGGATCGACGCGCGGTCGCAATGGATGTCGTCGGCGGCGCTGGCGATCCAGTAACCGCCCGAGGCGGCGGCGTCCTCGACAAAGGCGTGGACCGGGACGCCGGTTTCCTCGGCCAGGCGGCGGATGCGGGCGCCGATCAGCGCCGACTGCACCGGCGAGCCACCCGGCGAGTTGACGATCAACGCCACCGCCTTTGGCCGGCCGGTGCGAAAGGCGCGCTCAAGCAGCGGGCCGCAACCGGCGTCCGACAACCGGCCACGCCCGCCTGCGGCGATCATGCCTTGCATGCGGACGACATTCACGCGGGGGGCGCGCCGAAAGGGCCGCGTAAGCAGGGCGAGCGGGTTCATCATGCGCCCGATGTAAGGGGCGCCTCTGGGGGGGGCAAGAGACGGCGCCGGAAAAAGGCCGTGCTTGTCAGCTTTCCGCGTCGCGGTGCTGGACGATCAGCCGATAAACCTGCCGCGCGTCGTCGATCTGGCGGAACCCCACCGGCACGCGGACGGATTGGCGGCGCGCGGTGCCCATGGTCATCCCCGAACTGGAGCGGCGGCGCGTGGTGTAATTGCGGATGTCCTCGGCAAACCAGACCGAACCGGGGGTGCCGTCGTCGAGGCTGGGCGCCACCATGTCGTCGAACCCGATGCGGCGCAGCTTGCGCTTGCCCAGCGTGTCGGTGGCGATATAGGCCGCGCGGTTGCTGAGCGTGTACCAGGTGCGTCGGCGCGCATAGGCATCCCAGAAGATCCGCCCCACCAGCATGTAAAGACCAACCGCGACAAACGGCAGGCCAAACAGGGGGAACAGGCTGCCGATCAGGTCAAACGACGATCCGGAATGCGTCATCCGCGCCATCGTGGCGGCGCCAAAGACCCAGAAAATCGCGAAACCGCCAAAGAACAGGCCGAAAACGCTTTCGAACCGGATCAGGTCGGACCAGAGGATGCCGCCGCGTGGGCGCCCCTGCCACAGCACGCTCTCACCGTCCGCGAAAATGCCTTCCCAGCCTGTCGGGGTGGTCGCCATCAATGCCTCCTGCCAAGTCACGCCTGAAAATCGGCACGATGGTGGCAAGCCGACAGCGGTGGGTCAAGCCGGCGTCGCGTGCCGGTGCGCGAGGTTGCGCGCCAGCAGGTCCATCGCCGCCATGCGCACGGCGACGCCCATTTCCACCTGCTCCTGGATGACCGAGCGGTTGATATCGTCGGCGATGGTGCCGTCGATCTCGACCCCGCGGTTCATGGGGCCCGGGTGCATGACGATGGCGTCGTCCCTGGCAAAGGCCAGCTTTTCCGCGTCCAGGCCGTAGCGGTGATAGTTTTCCCTCTCGGACGGGATGAAGCCGCCGTCCATGCGCTCTTTCTGAAGCCGCAGCATCATGACGACATCGGCGCCTTGCAGGCCCTTTTGCATGTCGTCGTAGACCTCGCAGCCGAACTCCTGCACGCCGGCGGGCATCAGCGTCGGGGGGCCGATCAGGCGCACGCGGTTTTCCATCTTGCCCAGCAGGATCAGGTTCGACCGCGCGACCCGGCTGTGGGCGATGTCGCCGCAGATCGCCACCGTCAGGCGGTGCAGGCGGCCCTTCTTGCGGCGGATTGTCAGCGCGTCCAGCAGCGCCTGGGTCGGGTGCTCGTGCTTGCCGTCCCCGGCGTTCAGCACGGCGCAGTTGACCTTTTCCGCCAGCAGATTGACCGCGCCGGAATGGGGGTGGCGGACGACCAGCAGATCGGGGTGCATCGCGTTCAGCGTCAGCGCCGTGTCGATCAGCGTCTCGCCCTTTTTCACGCTCGAGGTTTGCATCGCCATGTTCATCACATCCGCGCCCAGACGTTTGCCGGCCAGTTCGAAACTGGCCTGCGTGCGCGTCGAATTCTCGAAGAACATGTTGATCTGGGTCAGGCCCTTCAGCACCTCGCGGTGCTTGTCGCCCGACCTGTTGAGGGTGACGTAATCATCGGCCAGATCGAGGATCGCGGTGATCTCGGACGGGTGCAGGGGCTCGATGCCCAGCAGGTGGCGTTGGGTAAAGGACATGGCGGACCTCTCAGGCCTTTGGCCGGGGTATAGAAAGCGGGGCGGCGCGGGGCAAGGGGAAAGCCCGGCATTGCCCGGCGGGGGGAAAGGTGCTGACATGGGGCGCCGACAACGAAAGGGCTGCCCATGCCACCCAGCGCCACCTGGTCCTATCCCACCGCAATCCGGTTCGGCGCGGGGCGCCTGCAAGAGTTGCCCCAGGCCTGTGCCGCGGCCGGCATCCGGCGGCCCCTGCTGGTCACCGACCGCGGCCTGGCCACGCTGGCGATCACGGCGCGCGCGGCCGCGATCCTCGAGGAAGCGGGGCTGGGCCGCGCCTTGTTCGCCGAGGTCGATCCCAACCCGACCGAGGCCAACCTGAAGGCCGGGCTCGCCGCCTTTCACGCGGGGGACCATGACGGCGTGGTGGCCTTTGGCGGCGGGTCCGGGCTGGATCTGGGCAAGCTGATCGCCTTCATGGCCGGGCAGACGCGACCGGTCTGGGATTTCGCGGATGTGGGCGACTGGTGGACCCGCGCCGACGCGGCCGCGATTCGGCCCATCGTCGCGGTGCCGACCACCGCGGGCACCGGCTCCGAGGTCGGGCGGGCCTCGGTCCTGACGAATGTCGAGACGCATGAAAAGACGATCATCTTCCATCCGCGGCTGTTGCCGTCGGTGGTCATTTCCGACCCTGAGCTGACCATCGGTCTGCCGCCGGCGATCACCGCCGGCACCGGAATGGACGCGTTCGCGCATTGCCTCGAGGCCTATTGCTCGCCGCATTTCCACCCTATGAGCCAGGGCATCGCGCTGGAGGGCATGCGCCTGGTCAACGAGGCGCTGCCACGCGCCCATGCCGACGGTGCCGATCTCGAGGCGCGCGGCCAGATGATGGCGGCGGCGATGATGGGGGCGGTCGCCTTTCAAAAGGGGCTGGGCGCGATCCACGCGATCAGCCATCCGGTCGGCGCGCTTTATGGCACCCATCACGGCACGACCAACGCGGCGGTGATGGTGCCGGTGCTGGACGCCAACCAGCCGGCGATCGCTGACCGGCTGGCGCGCGCGGCCGACTATCTGGGGATCGCGGGCGGGTTCGACGGGTTTCGCGCGCATGTGCGCCAGCGGATCGCGGATCTGGGTCTGCCGCACAATCTGACCGCGCTGGGCATCGCCCACCCCGATCACGACGCCCTTCTGGCCGGCGCGCTCAAGGACCCCTCGACCGCAGGCAATCCGGTGCCGATGACGGCCGCGTTTACCCGCACGCTGATTGCCGCCTGCTTCGACTGACGGGCTGCCGGTTTTTGGTGCAGCCCGGGGTTTTCACGCGGCCTCCGGCACCGCACGGTTGCTATTTGATCAAATAATTGCTCAACTCGACCGAAAGGACATCCTGCATGGGGGTAAGCATGGGGTTGGCGACGCTGATCGTGACCAACGGCAAGGTCCTGACGATGGACGAGGCGCGGCCTCGCGCCGAAGCCGTCGCCCTGCAAGGCGAGCGCGTGCTGGCGGTCGGCACCACGGACGAGATCGCCGCGCTGGCCGGTGCCGGCTGCCGGGTGATCGACGCCGGCGGCGCGACGGTGTTGCCCGGGCTGATCGAAAGTCACCTGCACCTTTTCATGGGCGGCAACGAATTGGGGCATCTGCAATTGCTGCATGTCCAGGGCGCCGAGGCCCTGCGCCAGGCGCTGGGCGCCTTTGCCGCGGCCAACCCCGACGCGCCGATGCTGATGGGCCAGGGGTGTGACTATGCGATTCTGGGCCGCGCCCTGACCCGCCACGATCTGGACGCGATCATCCCCGACCGCCCCGTCCTGTTTACCGCCGCCGACCACCACACCGCCTGGGCCAACACCCGCGCGCTGGAGATGGCGGGCATCCTGCACGGGCGGACGCTGGGCGTCGGCAACGAGATCGTCCTGGGGGCCGATGGCCTCGCCACCGGCGAGTTGCGCGAATTCGAGGCCTTCGCCCCGGTGCTGGCCCTGACCGGCCAGACGCGGATCGCGGCGGGCATCGCGACGGGCGAGGAACCCGTGCCGGCGCCGGATCATGCCGATCTGATCGCCGATCTCGAACCGATGGAACGCGGCCTGCGGCACTGCGCGCGGCACGGGTTCACCTCGCTCGTGAACATGGACGGCAACCGCTACACGCTGCTGGTGCTGGCCGAACTCAGACGGCAGGGGCGGTTGACCGCGCGGGTGCGGGTGCCGTTCCACTACCGCCCCCACCGCCAGCCCGCCGATCTGGCCGAGGCCACCGCCTTGAGCGCGGAATTCAACGACGACTGGCTGGCGTCGGGGTTCGTCAAACTGTTCATGGACGGGGTCGTGGACAGCGAAACGGCGGCGATGCTGCACGACTATCCCGATCATCCCGGCTGGAAGGGCGATCCGTTGCACACCGCCGAGCGGTTCAACGAGATCGCGATCGAGGCCGACCGGCGCGGCCTTCAGATCGCCGTCCATGCCATCGGTGACGGCGCGGTGCGGCGGGTGCTGGACGGGTATCAGGCGGCGCGGCAGGCGAACGGTCCGCGCGATTCGCGGCACCGGATCGAACATATCGAATTGATCGACCGGGCCGATGTGCCCCGACTGGCGGCGTTGGGGGTGACGGCCTCGATCCAGCCGGTCCACGCGCCCGGGGCGATGGATTTCCCTCTGTTGCCGACCATGAACAAGATTCACCGCGACCGTTGGCGCGACGCCTATCTGTGCCGGGACCTGGCTGCCGCCGGGGCGCGGCTGGCCTTTGCCTCGGACTGGCCGGTGACCGACATCAACCCGTTCCGCGGCATCCAGGCGGCGCTGACCCGCCCGCGCTATGAGGGCGGAACGGACCAGACCCTGGGCCTGCATGACATCCTGGCGGGCTATACCATCGGTGGCGCCTGGGCCGAACACACCGAGGACCGCAAGGGCCGGCTGCGCGCGGGGTATCTGGCCGATCTGGTGATCCTGTCGGGCGACATCGAGGCCACGCCCATCCCCGAAATCGGCGAGATGCGTGCCGCGGTCACCGTCTGCGGCGGTCGCGTCGTCTGGGAGAGCGCATGACCCCGGAAATCGAGATCACCGGCCTGGGAAAGGTCTTTGGTCAGGGCGCCGCCGCCTTTCGCGCCTTGAGCGACATCGACCTGACCATCGGCACGGGCGAATTCTTCACCCTCCTGGGCCCGTCGGGCTGCGGCAAGACCACGCTCTTGCGCATGATCGCCGGGTTCGAGGCCCCGACCTCTGGCAGGTTGCGCATCAACGGCGACGAGATGGCGGGCAAGGGGCCCAACGCGCGCCCGGTGAACACCGTCTTTCAGAACTATGCGCTGTTTCCGCATATGACGGTGGCGCAGAACATCGGCTTTGGCCTGAAGATGCTGGGCCGCCCCCGGGCCGAGGTCGCCGCGACCGTCGCCGAGATGCTGCGTCTGGTGCGGATGGAGCCGATGGCGGGCCGCCGGCCCAGCGAGATCTCGGGCGGGCAGCAACAACGCGTTGCGCTGGCCCGGGCGCTGGCGCCGCGCCCGCGCGTGCTGCTGCTGGACGAACCGCTGAGCGCGCTGGACCTCAAGCTGCGCAAGGAAATGCAAAGCGAACTCAAGCGGTTGCAATCCGAGACCGGGATCACCTTTGTGTTCGTGACGCACGACCAGGAAGAGGCGCTGACGATGTCCGACCGCATCGCGGTGATGAGCGCGGGCCGCATCTTGCAACTGGGCACCCCGCACGACATCTATCACGCGCCCGCCGACCGCTTTGTCGCGGATTTCATCGGCGACACGAATTTCCTGACCCTGACGGTCGTCGCGCTGGGCGACGGACGCGCGACCCTGACCCTGCCGGGTGGCCAGACCGCCGAGGCCCGCCTGCCGGAGGGGCTGGTTCCGGCCTTGGGGCAGTCGGTGACGGCGATCTTGCGTCCCGAACAGGCCACGCTCGCCGATCCGCCCGGCGCGGCGATGACCGCCACCGTCCAGTCGGCGGTCTTTTTCGGCACCGATACCCACCTGCACCTGACGCTGGGCGACGGCCAGCCCTTTGTCTTGCGGCGCCAGAACACCGCCGATCTGCCGGTGCCCGCGCCCGGCAGCACCGTGGGTCTGGCGCTGGGAACCGGCGCGTTGCGCGTGCTGAGGGCGTGAGCGATGCCTGAGCCCGCCGTTCGCGCCGCGCCCCCGGAACCGGCCCCGCCCGCCGAGCGCCACGGCTGGAAATGGCTGCTCAGCGCGCCCGCCTTGCTGGTGCTGGTGTTGGCGGCCTCGGGGCCGCTGCTGATCGTCGCCGTCTATTCCTTCCTCAGCCCTGGCAACATGGGCGGGATCGCCTGGTCGCCCTCGCTCGACGGCTGGTTCAAGGTCTTTTTCAGCCGTGACATCTTTGAGCCAGATCTGGTCAGCTGGAACACCGCCAATCTGACGGTGTTCTGGCGCACGGTCTGGCTGTCGGTCCAGACCACCGCGATCTGTGCGGTGCTGGGCTTTCCGACCGCCTGGTTCATCGCCACCCGCCCGCCACATCGCCGGGCGCTGTGGCTGTTCCTGATCACCATTCCGTTCTGGACCAACCTTCTGATCCGCACCTTTGCGATCCAGGAACTGATCCGCGGCACGGGGATGTTGAACACCGCCCTGCTGGCGCTGCACGTGATCGACGAGCCGTTGCAACTGCTCTATTCCAATGTCGCGATCCTGATGGGCATGGCCTATGTGTTCCTGCCGCTGATGGTGCTGCCGCTCTATGCGGCAATGGACAAGCTGGATTTCCGCCTGGTCGAGGCCGGCTATGACCTTTACGCCAGCCGCTGGCGGGTGCTCTGGCATGTCATTCTGCCGTTGGTGAAACCCGGATTCGTGGCGGGCTCGATCCTGGTCTTCATCCCGTCGATCGGGGCCTATGTCACGCCGCGCGTGCTGGGGGGCGGGCGGACGATGATGCTGGGCAACCTGATCGCGCTGCAATTCGGGCAGGGGCGCAACTGGCCCCTGGGCGCGGCGCTGGCGATGTTGCTGCTGATCCTGGTGACGGTTGCGCTGGTGTTCTATCTGCGCGCGGTCAACACCGATGGCGAGGGGCGGCGGCATGGCTAGACCCTTTGACGTGCGCAGATTGCCCGGTTTCGGCGTGGTCGCGCTGGCGACCTTCGTGCTGCTCTACCTGCCGATTCTGGTTCTGGTGGTGTTTTCCTTCAACGCCGGAACCTCGCAATCGCAATGGGAGGGGTTCTCGCTGCAATGGTATGCGGCGGCCTTTGCCAACCAGCAGGTGCAGGACGTGTCGATCCGCTCGCTCTGGCTGGCGGGGGTGGCGGCGGGGGTGGCGACGGCGCTGGCGGTGCCGGCGGCCCTGGCCACGACCCGCGTCAGCCGCTTTCCGGGGCAGACGATGATCTATGCGCTCATCAACCAGCCGCTGATGGTGCCCGAGATCGTCACCGGCATCGCGCTGCTGATCTGCGTGGCCTGGGTCAAGGTCAACACGGGCTACACCGGGATGGGCTATCTGGTCGCCGCGCATACGGCGTTCTGCATCCCCTTTGCCTATCTGCCGATCCGCGCCCGACTCGAGACCCTGGACCCGACGCTGGAACGCGCCGCCGCCGATCTCTATGCCAGCCCGGTGCAGGCGTTCCGATACATCACCTTGCCGCTGCTGGTGCCGGGCATAGCGGCGGGTTTCATGCTGGGCTTCGTCATTTCGCTGGATACGGTGGTCATCACCGAATTCGTGAAATCCGCCGGGCAGGACACGCTGCCGACCTACATGCTCGGCCAGTTGCGGCGCATCATCACGCCCGAGATGAACGCGATCGCGACCTTGTTCCTGGCGCTGTCACTGGTGTTCGTGACCGCGTTTTTCCTGATTACCCGCAAGCGCGGGTGATCCAATCCAACACCGACAGGGAGACCCAACAATGAAAAGAACGCTGATTTCCACGCTGGCACTGATCGCCGCCTCGGCCACCGCGGCCCAGGCGGACGGGGTGCTGAACATCTACAACTGGGGCAACTACACCAGCCCCGAACTGATCGAACAATTCACCCGCGACACGGGCATCCAGGTCACGATCACCGACTTCGATTCGAACGACACCGCGCTGGCCCGGGTCCGGCAGGGCGGGCACGGGTTCGATATCGTCGTGCCGACGCATTCCTATGTGCAGACCTGGATTCAAGAGGGGCTCTTGCAGCCTCTCGATCCCGCCATCGTCACCGACCGCAACAACATCGCGCCGCAGTGGCGCGACGTCGATTTCGACCCGGGGCGCGAATACACCGTGCCGTGGCAGTGGGGGACGACGGGGATTCTGGTCAACACCTCGGTCTATCACGGTGATATCAACACCGCCGACATCGTCCTGAATCCACCGCCCGAGCTGGACGGCCGCATCAACGTGATCCCCGAGATGTCGGACGTGATGGCGATCGCGATCTATGCGGCGGGCGGCGACAGCGTCTGCACCACGGACATGGACGTGCTGCGCCGCGCGCGCGACACGCTGATGGCGGCAAAGCCGCACTGGCTGTCGATCGACTATGGCACGATCGACAATTACGCCGCCGGTGACATTCTGGCGGGCATCTACTGGAACGGGGCCTCGATGCGGGCGCGGTTGCAGAACGCCGACCTCGCCTATGGCTATCCGGCGACGGGCTATCCGGTGTGGATGGACAACGCCGCCGTTCTGGCCGACGCCCAGAACCCGGAAAACGCGATGATCTTCATCAACTACATCCTGCAACCCGAGCACGCGGCGATGCTGTCGAACTTTGCCCGCTATGCGAACGGCATCACCGGGTCCGAGGAATTCATGGACGAAGGGATGCGCAACGCGCCCGAGATCGTGATCCCGGCCGAGTTGGTGTCGGCGGGGCGTTTCTCGCCGGCCTGCCCGCAAGACGTGCAGGAAATCCGCACCCAGATCTGGACGGAATTGCTGCAATAACACGCCCGACCCGAGGCGACGGGAAAGGGGGCCTCGGCCCCCTTTCTGCTGTCGGCGCCGCGCCGTTCAGGGACCGGGCTTGCTGACCAGCAGGTCGGTCGGCGGCGCGCGCATCAGGTCGCGGGCATAGTTGCCCAACTGGTCGGGACTGCGCCCCGAATGCGCCCCGATCGCCACCAGATCGGCCCCCAGCTCGGCGCTGCGAAACGCCAGCACGGGGTGCACGCCGCCCGGCACGATCTCGGGCGGTTCGGCCAGCGGCGGCAGGCCGGGGCGCGACAGGAAGGCGCTGCAATGGGCCTCGGCGCGGTCCATGGCGGCTTCGAACTCGCGGTTGCCGGGCGCGGCGCGGGCGCCTAGACGCATCTGCAAGGCGTGGATCGCGTGGAATTGCGCGCCGGGGGCGATGCGCGCCGCCATGGCCAGGGCCGCCGCCGACCCGGCCGAGAAATCGGTCGGTGCCAGCACCTGCGCATATTTGCGTTCCGGCGGTTGGTGCGCGATCAGCACGGGGCAGGGCGCGGCCAGCACGATGCGCTCCAACGTCGTCAGCCGCAGAACATCGAGAACGCGCCGTTCCCGGTGCAGCCCCAACACGATCAGCGCCGCGTTTTCCTCGGTCGCCAGGGCGGCGAGGGCGGGCGCGGTTTCGCCGGTCAGCAGGCGGGTGTCGCCGGGTAGGGCCGCGGGGGCCTTGCCGTCGGTGACATGGACGCAGACCAGCCGCGCGCCCAGAACCTCTGCCAGCGCGCGGGCGCGGGCGGCGACATGGGCCGAACGGGCAGACAGGTCGGTCGCGGCGATGACAGAGAGGTCGGGCATGGCGTTCCGGGCTCAAGGACGAAGGGGCAGCCGCGCGCCGGGCCGGTCCGGCAGGCGCGAGACCATCTCGGGGGCCAGATCGGCACCGCTGTGCAGCCGCTGCGACAGGCCGGGAAAGGCCGCGCGCAAGGGGGCGGCCAGATCCTCGGGCAGGCGGGTCAGGACCGAGGGGCAGACCATGAGACTTTCGCACGGGACGCCCTCGGCGTAGATCACCTCGTGCGCGTCGAACACCAACGAGAAATACTCGACATGCCCCCCCTCGCGGCGCAGGATCGCGCTGTCATCAACCAGGTGACGGGCCTGCACCAGCAGCCCGGCCGCACCGGTCAGGTTGCGCGCGTCGCGTCGATAGAGAAACAGGCGGTGATGCGGGCTGACCACCAGCGGGCCGGGGTTTCCCATGACGCCGGGTTGCACCACGACCGGCGCAAAGCCCCCCTCGGCCCTGAGCGTCACCGCCCCCTTCCAGCGCAGCACCTGCGCGCCGTGGTCGCGGGTAACCAGCGCGTCGCCGGGGGCCAGATCCTCGACCGGGCACTGGCGGCCGTCGGCCAATGCCACACGCGTGCCCCGCGCAAAGGCGCCCGCGACCACCGCAGCCAGCCGGATCGGCCCGGGCGTGGGGTCGGTGGCGATCAGCGAATAGACGTGGCGCGTCAGCAGGGGGGACAGCGGCAGCGCCACCCGCGCCGCGCCCAGGTTCACCACCAGAACCTCGACCAGATCGCCGTCGGGCGCCATCAGCGACAGCCGCCCCTCCAGCCGAACCGGATCGCCGGGGTTGCCGCGCTCGGACCCCGGCGCCAGTCGCCCCTCGCCGTCGGGCGAGTCGAGGTCCAGCATCAACGTCAGCGGTGTCGCGCCCTCGGCCAGGCGGTAATAATCACCGCACACGCTGTCGGCGGGCGAGGCCAGCGGATCGCCCGCGTTCGCGCCGGTGTGGACGCGCAGGTCCTCGGCCGGATAGGCCGAAACGGCGTGCGCGGCAGCAGGGGTCGGCGGCAGGGAGGCGGGCATCGGGTGAACTCGGACACTTGGCGCGCGAGTGTAGGGTGCCCCCGGGGCAAAGGTCAATCGCGGCCGCGGATTGCCCAGCGGGTGGGCGGGTGTTACCTCTGTCCGAAAGCACGGGAGAACGCTCATGGATCTGGGTCTCAAGGGGAAACGCGCGCTGGTCTGTGCCTCGTCCAGGGGGTTGGGGCGCGGCTGCGCCGAGGCCCTGGCCGACGCCGGGGTGGACCTGGTCCTGAACGCGCGCGGCGACGCGGCGTTGCAGGCAACCGCCCAGGCGATCCGCGCCGCGCATGGCGTCACGGTCGAGGCCGTCGCAGCCGACATCACGACCGACGAAGGGCGCGCGCGGGTGCTCGAGGTCGCGGGCGCGGTGGATATCCTGGTCACCAACGCCGGCGGACCGCCGCCCGGCCTGTGGACCGACTGGTCGCGCGCGGATTTCATCAAGGCGCTGGATGCCAACATGCTGACGCCGATCGCGCTGATGCAGGCGCTGTTGCCGGGGATGATGGCGCGCGGCTGGGGCCGGGTGGTCAACATCACCAGCCAGGCGGTCAAGGCGCCAATCGGCGTTCTGGGGCTGTCGAACGCCGCGCGCACCGGCTTGACGGGTTTCGTCGCGGGCACCGCGCGGCAGGTCGCGGGCACCGGCGTGACGATCAACAATCTGCTTCCCGGCATCCACGCGACAGACCGGGCCGACGCGCTGGACGGCGGCGTGGCCCGGGCCAAGGGTGTCACCCTCGAGGCGGCGCGGGCCGAGCGGATGGCGACGATTCCAGCCGGGCGCTATGGCACGGCAGCCGAATTCGGCGCGGCCTGCGCCTTTCTGTGCAGCCAGCACGCGGGGTTCATCGTCGGGCAGAACATCCTGTTGGACGGCGGCGGGATCAACACCACGCTCTGAGTCAGGCTGTCACTTATTCGACCTGCCAAAGGCTCGATCCGCTGGCTCGCGCGGCAGTTCTGGTCGAATTTCAATCGTCAGACAATCTGGCGAGGGCATCCGCCAGGGCCCGGTCGCGCCCGTCCTCGGGCCCGGCATGGCCCGGCCGGAACCGCAGCCGGAAGGCCCTGAGGCGCAGATCGGCAGGCGCCGGCGGGTATCCGATCCGGTCGAGCGATGCGGCGAGCGGGGCGTCGGCGTCGCCGGCGGTCTCGGGCCAGATCGCCAGCCCCTGCCGCGCCAGCCGCCGCCAGTCAAAGCGCGGGCCCGGGTCGCTCTTGCGCTGGGGCGCCATGTCGCTGTGCGCGATGACGCCACGCGCCGGGATCGACCAGCGCGACAGGATCCCGGGCAAGAGCGTTTCCAGGCGCGCCATCAGCGGATGCGGGAAGGGACTGCGCCCGTCGTTGTCCAGCTCGATCCCGATCGAGCGCGAGTTGACATCGTCCCGGCCGCGCCAGGCGCCCGCCCCGGCGTGCCAGGCGCGCGCGCCCTCGTCCACCATCTGCCACAGCCTGCCGTCGCGCGCGATCAGGTAATGCGCCGAGACCTCGGCCGCGGGGTCGCACAGGCGCTGAAGCGCGGCCTCGGCGCTGGCCATCTCGGTGAAATGCAGAACCACCAGCTCGGGCCGCAATCCGTCGCGGCGCGGCCCGGCGTTGGGCGAGGGGTGGCGGATCATCTCAACGCTGCGCGGCGGCCTGACGGATCGGCCTCGGGTCCCACCAGCAGGCGTAGCCGTCGCCGTCGGGGTCCAGGTTGTCGGGGTCGCGCTGCGGTCCGCCATTGGACAGGAAGGCCAGCTGCGCCGCGTCCTGGTTGCGGTATTGCAGGCAGGCGTCCTGCCAGCGCGACCAGCGAAGCGGGTTCAGGCGTCGGTAGGTTTCGGTGCCGACCGCGCCGGTGGCGCCAAGCGCATAGGCGATCAGGTTCGGCCCGCCGCTTTCCGACGGAGGCGGCACCGAGGTGACGGTGACGATCTCGGCCGGGGCCGGACCCCGCGCGCCGCCGACCGACCCGGGCGCGACGCGCTGCGAGGCGCCGCCGTGAAAGACGTTCTGATCGCGGATCGAGGAGCGCGGCGCGGTCTCGACCGTCCCGGCGGCGGTGCCGGCAAAGGCGACGGTGGCCGCCGGTTGCGGCGCCGGTTGCGCGGCGGCGGTGCGCATCGGGGCAGCCATGGGGGCCGCGCTGGCCGGGGCCAGGGGTTGCGTTGCGATCGGCGCGACCGCGACGGTGCGCATGGGCGTCACGGCGGGGGTGGGCGTCGCGGCAGGCACAGGCGGCGGCACCGGACGCGCGCGCACCGGTACGGCGTCCAGCGTGCTGGGGGCCTGCGCGGGCATCGCGCCTGGCGGAAGAATGCGTTGCTGGGCCTCGGGCGGCACGGAATAGGGCACGGCCGACTGGCGCGCGGTTTCACGCTGGCGCAGATACTGCTGGTAATCGCCGAACCCGACCCCAGTCTGGGTCATGGACGCATAGGATTCCGGACCCGTGCTACAGGCCGCCAAACCCAACAGGGCCAGCGGTCCCGCCAGTGCCAGTATTCGCATGTCTGCCTCTGCTCGATCTTTTTTCGATCTTGTTAGGCCGACAGGTTACCACCATTTTTGCGGTTTGGAAACAAATCCCGCCGCGTTTTCCAGAACCAGCGCGGTGTTCAGCAGGTCGGCCTCGCCCCAGGGGCGGCCGATCAGTTGCAAGCCCAGCGGCAGGCCCTTGCTGTCCAGCCCGGTCGGCAGGGCGATGCCGGGCAGGCCCGCCAGGTTCACGGTCACGGTGAACACGTCGTTCAGATACATCGCCACCGGGTCCGCATCCGCCATTTCCCCCAGGCCAAAGGCCGAGGACGGGGTGGCCGGCGTCAGGATCGCATCGACGCCGGCGGCAAAGGCCTGGTCGAAATCGCGCTTGATGAGCGCCCGCACGCGGCGCGCCCGGTTGTAATAGGCGTCGTAGAACCCGGCCGACAGCACATAGGTGCCCACCATCACCCGGCGCTGCACCTCGGGGCCGAACCCTTCGGCGCGGGTTTTTTCATACATCTCGACGATGCCGTCGCCCGGGCCCAGCGTGGCGCGATGGCCATAGCGCACGCCGTCATAGCGCGCCAGGTTTGACGAGGCCTCGGCCGGGGCGATGACATAATAGGCGGGCAGCGCGTATTTCGTGTGCGGCAGCGAGATGTCGCGGATCGCCGCGCCGGCGTCCTTCAGCATCCGCGTGCCGTCGGACCACAGCTTTTCGATCTCGGCCGGCATCCCGTCCATGCGGTATTCGCGCGGAATGCCGATGGTCTTGCCGCGGATGTCACCGCTCAACGCGGCCTCGAAATCCGGCACCGCGATGTCGGCGCTGGTCGAATCCCTGGCGTCATGTCCGGCCATCGCGCCCAGCATGATCGCGGCGTCGCGCACCGTCTTGGTCATCGGCCCGGCCTGGTCCAGCGACGAGGCAAAGGCCACGATCCCCCAGCGCGAGCACCGCCCGTAGGTCGGCTTGATGCCCACGGTGCCGGTAAAGGCGGCGGGCTGGCGGATCGAACCGCCGGTGTCGGTGCCGGTCGCGCCCAGGCACAGGTCGGCGGCAACCGCCGCGGCCGACCCGCCCGAGGACCCGCCCGGCGTCAGCGGCGTGTCGTCGTTGCCGCGCCGCCAGGGGTTCACCGCGTTGCCGTAGCACGAGGATTCGTTGGACGAACCCATCGCGAACTCATCCATGTTCAGCTTGCCCAGCATCACCGCGCCCGCGTCGCGCAACTGCGCCGAGACCGTGGATTCATACTCGGGCCGGAAGCCTTTCAGGATGTTCGAGGCAGCCTGCGAGGGCACGCCCTCGGTGCAGAACAGGTCCTTGATGCCGACCGGGATGCCGCACATCGCCGGGGCGTCGCCCGCCGCAATCCGCGCGTCGGCGGCCGCCGCGCGCTTCAGCGCGATCTCGGGCGTCTTGTGCACGAAGGCGTTCAGCGCACCGGCACCGTCGATCGCCGACAGGCACGCCTGCGTCAATTCGACCGAGGTCACGTCGCGCGCGCGCAGGCGGTCGCGGGCTTCGGCGATGGTCAGGGTGTTCAGGCTCATTCGACCACCTTCGGCACGGCAAAGAAACCCTCGCGGGCATCGGGGGCGTTGGACAGGATCTTTGCCTGCATGTCGCCGTCGGTCACACTGTCCTGCCGGCGCTTCAGGCGCATCGGGGTGACCGATGTCATCGGTTCGATCCCGTCCACGTTCACCTCGTTCAGTTGTTCCATGAACGTCAGGATGCCCGAGAGCTGCTCGGCCAGTTGCGGCAGGGTTTCGTCAGGCACGCGGATGCGGGCGAGTTTCGCCACCCGGCGCGCGGTCTCGATGTCGATGGTGGACATGGCTCTCTCCGGCAGGGATCGCAAGCGGTTTAGCCGCAGGGAGGCATGGGCGCAAGTCGGGCAGACGGGGTTTGATGATCCCTTGACGCTGCTCTGTCAGGATCGGTTGCAACCGGCGGCGACTGTCCAGAACCGCCGGCATCGCCTTTGCCCCGCGTGGCCGACCGCGCAGGCAGGGCGACGGCACCCCCGGGGCAATGGTTCCTCAAAACTGCGCCCCGGGGGCACAACCGGGTGGGCGGTGCCGCAGACCTGCGCGCCGGCTGCCCCCTTGGCCCAGGAACAGGAGCACGACATGCGCAAACTTCCCTTGTCCGGTCTTGCCGCGGCCGCCCTCGTGGCGCTGGGCGCGACGCCTTCGGCGGCTTTCAACGGCGTCTTTCAGGGCGGCGGCACCATATCGGGGTTCTCGCCGGCCTGCGTCAACGTGGGCTGGACCCGCAACGCCGATGCCTATTCCGTCCGCTTCGAACCGGCCGGGCTGGGCTCGAGCGGGGCGGATGCGACGCTCTATTTCCTGAGCGACTATCATGCCTTTGGCTTTTCCCGGCCCGGCGGCGATTTCACGACAAGCTGGCAGACCGTCGATGCTGCTCAGCTTTTCAGCCATCCGTGGTTTCGCGGCCATGCCGAAGGGCAGGCGACCGAACTGCGACTGACCTCGATCTATCCGGCGGTCCTGGACGACACGACCGCCCGCCCCGTGCGCATTCGCGGGCAGGTGCGCCACTTTGGCGGCGTGGCATGGTGTCGGATCGACTTCGACGTCATCGTTCAGCAACGATACTGAGCGCGCGCGCGGCGCCGGCCGGGGTGCCGGCACCTCTTTTCCCGCGCGGCGCTTTGGTGCATACCTTGGGCCGTTCAAGCCCGAGGACCCCCATGCACGACATCCGCGCCATCCGCGAGAACCCCGAAGCCTTTGACGCCGCGCTGGCGCGCCGGGGGCTGGCCCCCATGGCGGCGACGCTGCTGGCGCTGGACGAGGGGCGGCGCGCCCGCATCCTGGCCGCCGAGACCGCGCAGGCCGATCAGAACCGCGCCTCGAAAGAGGTGGGCGCGGCCAAGGCGCGCGGCGACGACGCCGAATTCGAACGCCTGCGCGCGCTGGTGGCCGAGAAAAAGGCCGAGGTCGCGGCGATGAATGCCGAGGCCGGCGAGGAGGTCGCGCGTTTGAATGCCCTGCTGGCCGAGATACCGAACCTGCCGCTGGATTCGGTGCCCTTTGGCAAGGACGAGACCGAGAATGTCGAGATCCGCCGCTGGGGCACGCCGCGCGCGCTGGCGTTCCGGCCGCTGGAACATTTCGACATTCCGGCGGTGAAGCCGGGTCTCGATCTGGCGATGGCGGCGAAACTGTCGGGCAGTCGCTTCATGGTGCTGAAGGGCGCCGTGGCGCGCGTGCACCGGGCGCTGGCGCAATTCATGGTCGATACCCACACCACCGAACACGGCCTGACCGAGACCTGGACCCCCGTTCTGGTCAAGGACGAGGCGATGTTCGGCACCGGCAATCTGCCGAAGTTCGCGGAAGACAGCTATCAGACGACCAACGGCTGGTGGCTGATCCCGACCTCCGAAGTGACCATGACCAACTTTGCGGCGGGCGAGATCTACGATGCCGCCGATCTGCCGCTGCGGATGACCGCGCACACCCATTGCTTCCGCTCGGAAGCGGGCAGCGCCGGCAAGGATACCACCGGCATCCTGCGCCAGCACCAGTTCGAAAAGGTCGAGATGGTGACGCTGTGCCACCCCGACCAGGCCCTGGCCGAGCACGAGCGCATGACATCCTGCGCGCAGGCGATCCTGGAAAAGCTGGGCCTGCCCTATCGCACGGTCGTGCTGTGCACCGGCGACATGGGCTTTGGCAGCCAAAAGACGCATGACATCGAGGTCTGGCTGCCCGGCCAGAACACCTATCGCGAGATTTCCTCGTGTTCGACCTGCGGCCAGTTCCAGGCGCGGCGGATGAACGCGCGTTTCCGCCCCGAGGCCGGCGGCAAGCCCGAGTTCATCGCAACGCTCAACGGCTCGGGGCTGGCGGTGGGGCGGTGCCTGATCGCGGTGCTGGAGAACGGCCAGCAAGCCGACGGTTCTGTGATCCTGCCCGAGGCGCTGCACCCCTGGCTGGGCGGCAAGACCCGCATCACGCCCGAGGGCGCGCTGGTCTGATCCTTGTCCCCGGATCGCAAAGGGCCGCCCGGTCGGGGCGGCCCTTCGTTCATTCCGCGGCGTGAGGCCTGGGCCGTGACGGCGTGGCGGCGGCGGGGGGCGCGGGTTCGGCGGTCGCGGGCTCCTCGGTCAGCGGGGCCGCGGTCGGGTCCCAGATGATCTCGGCATGGCGCACACGGCCCGACCGGCGATTCAGCGCCCGGTCCGCCCGGGCCTGACCGCCCAGCAGCGCGCGCAGTCCCGGCACGATCGCGGCCAGCCCGCTTTCGATCCAGATGCGCGCCGCCAGCAGCGCAGGGGTCAGCACCAGCGTCAGCACCGTCGAGACCCCCAGCCCGAAGACCACCGCCGTCGCCAGCGGTTTCCACCACATCGAGGTCGGACTGTCGAGCGTGTAGCCCCCGTTCATGAAGTCGATGTTGAGACCCAGCATCATCGGCATCAGTCCCGCCATGGTGGTGATCGTGGTCAGCATCACCGGCCGCAGGCGCTGTTCGGCGGTGCGCACGATGGCCTCGATCCGGGGCATGTAGCGGATGAACTCCTGATAGGTGTCGATCAGCACGATGTTGTTGTTGACCACGATCCCGGCCAGGGCGACGACCCCGGTGCCGGTCATGATCATCGAGAACTGCTGCCCCATCACCAGCATCCCGATCAGCACGCCGGCAGTGGACAGGACCACCGCCAGCAACACCAGGACGGCGTTGTAAAAGCTGTTGAACTGCGCCAGCAGGATCACGAACATCAGCCCCATCGCGGCGCCGAAGGCCACGCCCAGGAAGGCGCCGGTTTCCTCCTGGTCCTGCTGTTCGCCGGTCCATTGCCAGCCGACGCCGGCGGGCAGGGGGGATTCCTGCTCAAGCCATCGGGTCAGCGCGGCAATCCGTTCGCTCGGCGTAACGGCAACCAGTTGCTGGCCCGCGTCGGCGATCTCGGCGCGCAGGGCGCGGGCGGCCTCGGCGGCGCGGGTGTCGTCGGGGTGCATCCGCGCATCGATCGCGGCGCGCGGCACCAGCCGGTCCACGCTGCCGTCGGCGTTTGTGACGGCCATCAGATCGGGCAGGGCGTCGGCCTTGACGTCGAAATAGCGCTGCTCGCCGTAGCGGTCGATGGTGCCGCGCAGCGCCACCGGCTGGCGACTGACGAAATTCGACAGCGGCACCTGGCCAAAGCGCGTCGGCACGCGCATCGTGTCCAGCGTCGCCAGCAGGCGGTCGTTCTCGGGCAGGCGCACGCGGATCTCGATCTCCTCGTCCGAGGTATCGACGCGCATCGTGTCCAGCATGATGCCGCGCGTGACCAGTTGCACCAGCCCTCCCACGGTCGCCACATCGGCGCCGAAGCGGCCGGCGGCGGCGGTGTCCACGCGGATTTCCCAGTTGACGCCGGGCAGCGGGCGGCTGTCCTCGATCCCGGTGATGCCGCCGATGGCGTGCATCCGGGCCGCGACGATGTCCACCGCCTGGCCCAGCGTGTCGAAATCGGACCCAGTCAGCCGCAGGTGGATCGGTTTCGACGAGGCCGGTCCGCCCGACATGATCATGTATTCGGTGACGATGCCTGGGATCTCGCGGAAACGGGCCTCCATCCGGTCGAGGATGACCTGCCCGCGCAGATCGGGGCGGCCGTCGCGTTCGGTCCAGTTGAGCAGTTCGAACTGGATCTGGCCGATCGAATCGCGAGGCGCCTGTCCGCCGGCCGTGTTCTGGTTCAGCCCGCCCGACCCGGCGAAGGCAAAGCTCGCCGCGACGCCGGGTTCCTCAAGCACGATCTGTTCGGCCTGCTGCACCAGCGCGTCCTTTTCCGCCAGCGACAGGTTGCCCCGCGCGCGGACGTAGACGATGCCCTGCTCGGGCTCGGTATCCACGAAAAAGGTCGTGCCGTAGTTGTTCTCGCCGTAATAGACAAAGACCTGCCAGACGGCGAAGACGATCACCCCGGTTGTGACGAAGGGCATCACCGGATTGGCGACGATGGCCTTGGTCAGCCAGCCGAACCAGGTGCGCCGATAGCCTGCGTGGATCGGGCGCGGCTTGCCCAGGGGTTTCAGCGCATTGAGCGCGATGGACAGCCCCATCGCCCCCAGGCCGGTCAGCACCGCGCCCGGCAGCAGCGCCAGCGCACCCATCTGCGCCGCCGCCTGCGCGTCGGGGATCAGCGTGGCCGGGTTCAGCATTCCGCGCAGCCCCAGCAGCGCCGCGCCCAGGGCCAGGGCCAGCACCGGCAGTCGCGCCAGCCAGGGCAGGCGGCGCAGGGCCCGGGCGATCCGGTCGAAGCTGCGCGCGATGCGTCCGGTGACGCCGCCCAGGATCGGCAGGAAGATCAGCGCCACGATCAGCGACGAGGACAGCACGAAGATCAGCGTGATCGGCAGCATCCCCATGAATTCGCCCGCGACGCCGGGCCAGAACAGCATCGGCAGGAACGCGCAGAGCGTCGTCGCGGTCGAGGACACGACCGGCCAGAACATGCGCTTGGCGGCGGCGGTATAGGCGGCCATCGGGCCCTTGCCCTCGGCGATCTGGCTGTCGGCGTATTCGGCGACGACGATCGCGCCATCGACCAGCATCCCGACGGCCAGGATCAATCCGAACATGACGATGTTCGAGATCGTCACCCCCATGATGCCCAGCAGGATGAACGACAGCAGGAACGACGACGGGATCGAAAAGCCGACCAGCAGCGCGGTGCGGGTGCCCAGGCTGGCCAGCACCACGATCATCACCAGCGCGATCGCGGTCAGCACCGACCCTTCGAGCTGCGAGATCATCGAAGCGACCTGATAGCTGCGGTCCAGCGCGGTGGTGACATGCACCGCGTCGCGCATTGCGTCCGGCCAGGTCGCGACCTCGGCGTCGATGGCGGCGCGGACTTCCTCGACCGTGCCGATCAGGTTGAAGCCCTTGCGCTTGACCACCTGCAAGGCCAGCGTCGGCAGGCCCTGGAAGCGCGCGGTGCCCGCGCGGTCCTGGAACGTCATGTGGATCGTCGCCAGGTCGCCCAGGGTGACCACGCGGTCGCCGTTCACCTTGATCGGCAGCTCGTAGATATCCTGCGCGCTTTCGAAGCTGCCGGGCAGCGACAGCGAGAAACGGCCAGTCTCGCTTTCGATGTCGCCCGCCGCGACGAGCTGGTTGTTCATCGTCACCGCGTTGATGAGCTCCATCGCCGAGACGTTGTAAGCCTCGAGTCGCAGGGGGTCGATGACGACCTCGACCATCTCGTCGCGGGTGCCCGAGACATTGGCGCTGAGCACCGCGTCCACGCCCTCGATGGCGCGTTCCAGGTCACGCGCGGCGCTGAGCAGGGTGCGTTCCGGCACGTCGCCCGAGACGGCGACAAAGACGATGGGAAACTGGCTGAAGTTGAATTCGTTGATCGTGTAATTGTCCGCGCCTTCCGGGAAATTGGCGGCGGCGCGGCTCATGCGGTCGCGCACATCGGCGATGGTCGCGGTCTTGTCCCAGTCGAATTCGAATTGCAGCACGATGCTGGCATAGCCCTGATAGGCGGTCGCCTGCATGTCGGTCAGACCGGTCAGGCCTGAAAGCTCCTGCTCCATCGGGCGGATCAGCAGCGTTTCCGCGTCCGAGGCCGAGATGCCCGGAAACGGCACCGAGATGAACAGCGCCGGCACCTCGATGTCGGGCTCGCCCTCTTTCGGCAGGCCGGTATAGGCGAGCAGCCCGGCGGCCAGCGTCATGACGACGAAGGCCAGCACCATCCGAGCGCGTTGCGCGGCCCAGTCGATCATGCCCTGCATGGATTACTCCTGTTCGCGGCGCGTGACGCGCACCGCGATGCCGTCGGTGACGTATTCCTGCCCCACCACGATCACGTCGGCGACCGTCGGCAGGCCCGAAACCCAGAACCCTTGCGGCGCATCGCGCAGCACGGTGACGGGCTGGAAAAAGGTGTGGTCGGTGTCGTCCACCAGACGCAGGCCCAGCGTGCCGTCGTCGTTCAGCGTCAGCGCCGAACCCGGCACCAGATGGCCGCGCGTCGCGGTGGCGGCGACCAGCATGTCGGCGCTGAGCCCGTCGCGGATCGCCAGATCGGTGTTCGGCACCGTTACCTCGACCCGAAAGGTGCGCGTCGCGGCATCGGCGGAACGCGCCAGAAAGGTGACGCGGCCCGTCACCTGCATGCCGTTCGACAGGCGCGCACCGGCCAGCGCCCCTTCGGCCAGCCGGTCCACCTGCGATTCGGCGGCGAAGCCGACGATCAGCATCGGATCGAGACGAATCACCGTGGCGCAAAGCCCGCCCGACGCCATCAGCGAGCCGCGCTCGGCCGAGTTCGCCTCGAGCACCCCGGCGAAGGGGGCGGTGATCGTCAGGCGCGCCAGTTCCGTGCGCGCGGCTTCGATCCCGGCGCTGGCGGCCTCGACCCCGGCGCGCGCGCTTTCCACCGCGGCGTCGGCCGAGGCGGTGCTGTTCTGCGCGCGGTAACCTTCCTGCGACAGGCGGGTGACGGTCTGCTGTTCGATGGTGGCCGCGTCCAGCCTGGCGCGCGCCTCGGTGAGGCGGGCCTCGGCCTCGGCCAGCATGGCGTTGCGGGTGCCCGGGTCCAGTTCGCACAGCACCTCGCCGGCGCTGACCAGACTGCCGCGCAGCCGCGGCTCGGACACCACCAGGCCGCCGGTCTGGGCGCGCACCTCGACCTGACGCGAGGCGGCGGTGCGCCCGCGCAGGACCACGGCGCTGTCCAGGTCGCGTTCCTCGATGCGCTGCACGACCACGGCAAAGGGCGCGTCCTCGGCCGGCGCCGTGACCGCAGCCGCGGCGGTTTCGGCGGCGGTGTCCGCGCTGGCGGGTTCGACCCCGGCCAGGGCCATCAGCGACCCGCGTTCCATCACGAAGAGATAGAGGAACGCCAGCACCAGCGCGGCGGTCAGTGGGGGCACGATACGCATTGCGGCACCTGTTCCTGTCTGTCGCCCGGGCCGGGCCGTGGGCATACCATCACGTCCGATCCCGCAAGGTCACGGCGAATTGACAGGCAGATAGGCGGAAAGCGTCGGAATTTCAATTCCGCGCGCGCGCGACGTGCACCGAAAGCGATGCAAGGCACGGCCCGCCCCCGCGCAAGGCATCCACAGGACCGTCCTGACGGGAAAAGCGGCGATCCGCCGCCCGATGCCGGGGTGCAGGCTTGGCAGCGCGGCGCCTTCGGGCTATGACGGGCCACGGCCCTGCGCGCCTGCCCGCGCGCACCCGCCCCGCGGCAGAACTCGGAGACCAGACGTGAGCAACCCCGACAGTTTCATCGACGAGGTGAACGAGGAACTCAAACGCGACCGCCTGTTCGCCGGCATCCGCAAATACGGCTGGATCGCGGTGCTGGCCGTGGTGGTGGCGGTCGGGGCGACCAGTTGGAACGAATGGCGCAAGGCCCGCGACGAGGCCGCCGCGCAGGCCTTTGGCGACTCGGTCGTCGCGGCGCTGGACGATCAGGACCCGGCCCAACGGTTGATCGCCCTTCAGGCGATCGCCGCGCAGGGCGATCGTCAGGGCATCCTGTCGCTGCTGATCGCCGCGACCGATCTGGCGGCGCAGGACCGACCCGCGGCGCTGGCCGCGCTGGCCGGCGTGGAAAGCGACGCCGCCCTGCCGATGAGCTATCGCCAGATCGCGGCGCTGAAGCGCGTGACGCTGGGCGGCGCCGACATCCCCGCCGACGAGCGCCGCGCCACGTTGCAGGGGCTGGCTGCGCCCGGTCAGGCGTTCCGCCCGCTGGCGCTGGAGCAACTGGCGCTTCTGGCGATGGAAACCGGCGATCACGACGGGGCCTTGCAGCAGGCCCAGGCGCTGTTGCAGGAACCGAACCTGACCGATGCCCTGCGCCGGCGCGTGGCGCAACTGATTGTCGTGCTGGGCGGTCTGCCCGGCGATCTAGGCTGACCGCCCGATGGCGGCAATCCCCGGAGACCGGCTTGTGAGCGTGTTCAGAACCCTGGCCCTGGTCGGCATCGCCGCGTTGGCGATCACCGGCTGCAATCGCGAACGCCCGTTGGAGGGCGAGCGCGTGAACCTGCGCGCGCCCTGGGGCGGACAGGATGCAACCAACGAGAACCGCGCGGCGCCGATCAGCATTCCGGCGGCGCGCGCGAACGGCGCCTGGACCCAGCGCCAGGGCAGCGCCGGCGGCCGGCCGGTCAACCCGTCGCTCTCGGCCACGCCGCAGCTGGCCTGGTCGGTGCCGATCGGCGCCGGTGACAGCCGCCGGGTGCGCCTGACCACCGACCCGGTGTCGGATGGCGCGCGCATCTACACGCTGGACGCCCACGCCCGCGTTCAGGCCACGACCCCCTCGGGTCAGGTGGTCTGGAGCGAGGACATAACCCCGGCCCGCGATCGGAGCAACTCGGCCTCGGGCGGTGCGCTGGCGGTGTCGGGCGGCAAGCTGTTCGTGGCCTCGGCCTATGCGTTCCTGGCGGCGCTGGACGCCGACACCGGGCGCGAGCTGTGGCGGGTCGATTTCGACGCGCCGCTGACCGGCTCGCCTGCCGTCCAGGGCAACAGCGTCTACGTCACCGCCGCCGACAGCACGATGTGGAGCCTCGACATCGCGGACGGCCGCATCCAGTGGACGATCCCCGGCACGCCCTCGATGAGCACCTATGCGCGCGGCTCGGCCGCAGCCATTGCCGGCGATTTCGTGATCTTCCCGACGCAGGCCGGCGAATTGACGGCGGTGCGCCGCTCGAACGGCGGACGGGCCTGGACGACGGTCGCCACCGGCCGCCGGCTGGGGGCCGCGTCCTCGACCATCTCGGCGCTGACGGGCGATCCGGTGGTGGACGGCGGGCGCATCTATGCCGCCAACCAGTCGGGCCGCATCTTTGCCATCGACGCCCGCACTGGCCAGGACATCTGGTCCGTGGACGAAGGGGCCTTTGCCCCGGTCTGGCCGGTTGGCGGATCGGTGTTCCTGGTCAGCGACCAGAACCGCCTGATGCGGCTGGACGCGCGTGACGGCTCGGTGATCTGGGCGCAGCAACTGCCGCTCTATACGACCGAGCGGGTGCGCCGGCGCCTGGGCATCTACCCGCAGCACGGGCCGGTTCTGGCCGGCGGCCGCCTGTGGGTCGCGTCGGGCGACGGCGTGCTCAGGGGCTTCGATCCGGCCTCGGGCGAGACGGTGGCGCAGATCGAGATTCCCGGCGGCGCGGCCTCGGGGCCGATCGTCGTGGGCGGCGCCATGTATATCCTGTCGCGCGACGGTGCGCTGCTGGCCTATCGCTGACGCTTTACAAAGCCCGCGCCGGCGCCTATGTCGGCGCCTTCGCACGCTCTGGAGGGCGCGATGAGCTTTACCCTGGCCCTGGTCGGCCGCCCGAATGTGGGCAAGTCCACACTGTTCAACCGCCTGGTCGGCAAACGCCTGGCGCTGGTCGATGACCAGCCCGGCGTCACGCGCGATCTGCGCGAGGGGGCGGCGCGGTTGGGCGACATGCGCTTTACGGTGATCGACACGGCCGGTCTGGAAAATGTCACCGACGACAGCCTTCAGGGCCGGATGCGCCGGCTGACCGAACGCGCGGTCGAGATGGTGGATGTCTGCCTGTTCATGATCGACGCGCGGGTTGGCGTCACCCCGGCCGACGAGATATTTGCCGACATCCTGCGCCGCCGCGCCCGCCATGTGATCCTGGCCGCCAACAAGGCCGAAGGCAACGCCGGCGAGGGGGGCTTTCTGGAAGCCTATTCGCTGGGTCTGGGCGAGCCCGTGCGCCTGTCCGCCGAGCACGGCCAGGGGATGGAGGAACTCTATCACGTCCTGCGCCCCCTCGCGCAGACCTTCGACGCCCGCGAAGAGGCCGAGGCCCCCGTCACCGATGTCGCCATCGCCGAAGACAGCGAGGACGACAACACCGCGGGCGAGGACGCCCCCGCCTGGGCGCCAACCGAAAAACGCCCGCTTCAGGTGGCGGTGATCGGCCGCCCCAACGCCGGCAAATCGACGCTCATCAACCAGATCATCGGCGAGGACCGCCTGCTGACCGGGCCCGAGGCTGGCATCACCCGCGATTCCATCGCGCTGCCCTTCACCTGGAACGGCACGCCGATGCGGCTGTTCGACACCGCCGGGATGCGCCGCCGTGCCCGGGTGAACGACAAGGTCGAGAAACTCTCGGTCGCCGACGGCCTCAGGGCGGTGAAATTCGCCGAGGTGGTCGTCGTTCTGCTGGACGCCGCCATTCCCTTCGAAACCCAGGACCTGCGCATCGCCGATCTCGCCGAGACCGAGGGCCGCGCCGTCGTGGTCGCGGTCAACAAATGGGACCTCGAGGACGAGAAGCAGGACAAGCTCCGCGCCCTGCTCGAAGCCTTCGAGCGTATGCTGCCGCAATTGAAGGGTGCGCCCCTGGTGACGGTTTCGGCCAGGACCGGGCGCGGGCTCGACCGTCTGCACGCGGCGATCCTGCGCGCGCACGCGATCTGGAACCGCCGCGTCGGCACCTCGCGGCTGAACCAGTGGCTGGGCGCGATGACCGAATCGCACCCGCCGCCCGCACCCGGCGGCCGCCGGATCAAGCTGCGCTACATTACCCAGGCCAAGACCCGCCCGCCAGGCTTCGTGGTCAAATGCTCGCACCCCGAGGACCTGCCCGAAAGCTATCGCCGCTACCTGGTGAACGGGCTACGCGACAGTTTCGACATGCCGGGCACGCCGATCCGGCTGTATTTCCGCGGCTCGGGCGATCAGAATCCCTACCGCGCGCGCAAATCCTCGCAGCCCTCGCGCCTGAAAAAGCACATCAAGCCCGGGCACTGACCGCGCCCGTCTTTGTGCGTCAAATATCCTCGGGGGTATCCAAAGGGG